>JAABUN010008635.1_pt1 | contig 10325 bp, 7 predicted proteins | sample 5559311 | NCBI WGS metagenome assembly JAABUN01 (sample SAMN10711877, study PRJNA513370) | rock metagenome | isolation source: Antarctica rocks | place: Antarctica: Victoria Land, Siegfried Peak sud
CTAGATCTTGTCAGACGAATTACAACATTATCCGCTCTATACAGCTACCCCAGCACAACTTTACAGTCTCGTTTGAAGCAGCACAGCAACCCTCAGCAGCCTTGGAATCTTTGGCCGCTTAGTTTATGGTTGAACTGTCCACTTAGGTCAGCTAAGTCCAGCCCAACGCTAAGCTTACTCGTGGACAGCGTTGTTAGCATAACTTAACTTATCAGTTTGGCTTGGGCCACTACCGTTTTCCGGAAGCAGGTCAAATCCTTGGCCGCTAAAAGCGCCTACTTTCGCAAATCTCCTCTTGACAGGTAACAAAACTACCTTTATATTGAATGAAAGCGATTTCATATGGGAGTTTCTGTGGCAACGATCAAAGAAGTGTCATGTCGCGCGAACGTGTCTCCTGCGACGGTGTCGCGTGTGCTGACCGGTAACACGTCAGTCGCCGACCCAACTAGGGCGCGCATATTGTCTGCGATGCAGGAGCTTGGCTATACGCCGAATATGTTTGCTCGCGGTCTTGTAACCAATCGTTCGCACAGTATCGGGGTCGTCGTGAACGATCTCTCGAGTCCTTATTATGGCTCGCTTTTGGGAGGGATCGAGAGCGCTATCGAAGAGGCAGGCATGCACCTGATTGTTTCTAGCGGTCATGCCCGCCGCGACAGTGAGCGCCAAGCTGTCGAGTTGTTGCAGCGGCGCCACTCCGACGCGCTCATCTTGCACCTTGAGGAGGCTTTAGACGACGAGATCGTTTGTTGGGCGAAACTAGGTACGCCGCTCGTCCTGGTGGGGCGTTACGTTGCCGAGCTTGAACACGCTTCGGTGCACCTCGACAACGAGCTAGGCGGTTATATGGCGACGAAACATCTTATCAAGCATGGTCATACGCGCGTTGCTCATATAACGGGGCCGCTCAAACTTTATGACAGCCGTGCCCGCCTGGCGGGGTATCGCCGGGCGCTCGCGGAGGCTGGAATTCCCTTCGACGAGCAACTCGTGGTCGAAGGAGACTTCCAAGAAGAGGGCGGTCAGCTCGCTGTAGGACGGCTTTTGCTACGTGAGAAGGGCATCACCGCGATTTTTGCTGCGAACGATCAGACGGCTGCTGGAGTACTTAGAGCGCTACGTGAAGGGGATGTACGAGTGCCCGATGACATTTCACTCATCGGCTACGACGACATCATCTTTGCGCGCTACTTGCAACCTGAGCTGACTACCGTCCGCCAGCCTCTCGAAGAGATGGGCCGCGCTGCCGCTAAGCTCGTACTTGCCGCTCTTTTCGGCAACTCGGGCAACGATTCCCTGAAGGAGGTGCCTCGCCGCTTCGAACCCACCCTAATACAACGCGCGTCTGTTGCAGACGCAACCTAAACGCCTCAATATGACGAAACTTGCGTTTCGGAGAATCTAAGGAGAATGATGAAAAAGCTGCTTCTCACCCTCGCCGCTCTCGTTACGACTTGCGCTCTAGCGCAGACAAACATCGCCATCGCCGTATACCCAGATCTAGATTCGCATTTAGAGAAAGTGCTACCCGCTTTTGAAGAGGCGAATCCTGACATCAACGTCGAAGTGCGCGTGCTGGAACACGGCGACCACCACAACAACCTGATCACCAACCTGGCGACAGGCTCTGGTGCCGCCGACGTGGTCGCAATTGACGTCGGCTTCATCGCCCGCTTTGTTGCCGAAGGTGGCCTCACCGACCTCAGCCAAGCACCGTTTAATGCCTCCGAGAGCGAAGGCCTCTTCGCGCCCTATGCGTGGCTCCAGGCCAGCACCACCGACGGACGGCAAGTCGCTATCCCCACCGACCTCGGGCCTGGGGTCATGTACTACCGCCGCGATCATCTTAGTGAGACAGGTGCCGACATAGGTGAGGTCACCGGAAGTTGGGATGACTTTCTTGAGTACGGCCGACAAGTCACTCAGGATACCGACGGCGACGGCCAGACCGACGTCTACCTGATCGCCGACGCTGCCGACGTGGCGCGCGCTATGTTCCGTAGCAACCTGGGCGACGGGGAGGGTATCTTCTACGACCAGGACGGCAACGTGCTGGTCAACACGCCCCGTTTTCAGGAAGCGTTTAGCGTGGCTAAGACCATCCGGGAGGAAGGAATGGACGCCCGCATCGGTGCCTGGACGAACGAGTGGTACGAAGGCTTTAGACGCGGCACGGTAGCGACACAACTCTCCGGTGCTTGGCTGTTAGGGCACCTGCAGAACTGGATGGCCCCCGAAACTGCTGGCATGTGGGGCGCCTCGAACTTGCCTAATGGCATCTACGGAAGCTGGGGCGGTTCGTTCTACGGCATCCCCGAACAGTCGCAAAATAAAGAAGCTGCCTGGGCATTGATTCAGTATCTGACCACCGATCCGGAAGTCCAGCTCGCTGCCTTGGAGACCATCGGTGCCTTCCCGGCAGTGGTGAGTACCTACGACGCTCCCCTCTTCGCCGAGCCGATTCCTTTCTTAGACGGTCAACCCGCGCGCGAACTTTTCGCCGAAGTAGCAGAGAACGTCCAAGGCGTCGCCACCAACCCCAACGACCAAGTTGCCGAAGAATTTGTCAACTCGGCGCTCTCCCAAGTCTTGGATGAAGGACGTGACGTAGAGAGCGCACTTGCCGAAGCCCAAAGCTTGATCGAAAGACGCTCGAGGCGGTAGGTAGACCCGGTTACTTGAAATTGCACTGATCGGTACGTCTGTCAGGTGAGGGGCACCGCTTCCTCACCTTACTTCTAATCAGTTTCGCTAGAGGATTTTTATGGCAACCAAGCTGAAGGGGACGCGCACCGCTCCACGCCAAGACGCGGCTACACTGAGCGCTTCTGAACGTTGGGACAGGTTCCAGAGGCGCGCTGCACCTTATCTGTTTATCAGTCCTTTTTTCATTCTGTTCGTAATCTTTGGGCTGTTCCCGACACTCTTTTCTATCTTTTTGTCGTTTCAACTGTGGAATCCGGTACAAGGTCTGGCGGCGATGGAGTTTGTGGGTTTCGAGAACTATCAGTTTTTGCTGACCGACCCTTGGTTCTGGAAATCCATCTACAACACCTTCTGGCTGGCTATCGCCTCTGGATTGCCGCAGCACCTCGTCGCCATTCCGCTGGCTTTCGCTTTAGTCACCGGCGCAGGCCGTATGAAGAACGTCTTAACCGCTGCCTACTTCGTACCTTTCATTACTTCAGCGGTCGCCGTAGCCCTTGTCTTCACGACTATTTTTGGCACCCAGTTCGGTGTCCTCAATCAGGCCATCAGCTATCTTGCGCAGGCACCGCTGACCGCCTGGATGTTTGCGGGCGTCGCCGACCAGCTCCCTATCAACTGGCTGGGGCGCGCGCCCTTCATCAAACCCGCCATCGCCACGCTGACCTTTTGGAAGTTTTTTGGCTTTAACGTGGTGCTGTACAGTGCGGGTCTCGCCACCATTCCCAGGGACTACTACGAAGCTGCTGAGATCGACGGGGCTACTCTCCGGCAGCGGTTTTTGCATGTCACCCTACCCTTGCTGCGTCCGATGATCTTCTTTGCGGTGACGCTGACCATCATCGGCAACTTGCAACTCTTCGACGAGCCTTACGTATTGACGGGCGGAACAGGTGGGCCGAGCCAAGCCGGGATGACGGTGGCCGTGTACCTTTACCGCACCGGCTTCGAGTTTCTGGATATGGGCACCGCCGCGGCTATCTCATGGCTGCTCTTTTTCGTCATCGGCACGCTGACAGCTGTGCATTTCTTCTTGTTCGGCCGCAGCGGCTTAGAGAGGCGTGATTGATGCAAAACACGCTCGACAACCATGCGAGTGAGCAATCAGGCAGCAAACGTGGACGTCTGACTGTCAGCAGAGTCTTGCTGCTTACCCTGCTCATTTTTCTCGCGCTTCTGACCATCTTCCCCTTCTACTCGATGTTCGTCTGGGCCACCCATACCCGTGAGACCATCTTCACCTCGCCGCCGCCCTTGTGGTTCGGGAACGCCCTGGAGCGCAACTACGACGCGCTCTTGGCCGTACGACCCTTTTTGCGGAACATCTGGAACAGCGTATACATCTCGGTATTAGCAACATTCACCACCTTGTTCTTCTGCAGTTTGGGTGGCTTCGGCTTCGCCATGTACGAGTTTCGTTTTAAGAATGCCCTTTTTGGCGTACTGATCGTTTCACTGATGATTCCGCAACTGCTCAACATTATCCCCTACTACCTCATCGTGGAGTTTCTGGGCTGGCTCGACACACCGCGCGCCATCTGGTTTCCTGGGATGGCGAGCGCTTTCGGTATCTTCTTGATGCGCCAGTACATTGCCTCGTCGGTGCCCAGGGAACTGATGGACGCTGCCCGAATAGACGGCGCTTCGGAGTTCCGCATCTACTGGAACGTGATCGTGCCGCTCGTCCGGCCTGGACTGGCGACTTTGGGGTTGCTGACCTTTATCGGGCAGTGGAACAACTTTATCGGGCCACTCATCGTACTCAGAAGCAGTGAGACGTACACGGTGCCGGTAGCTTTGAGCAGCCTTCAGGGGATTGGTACAACTGACTGGGGCGCAGTCATGATTGGGACGGCGATGGCGGTGCTGCCCCTCTTGATCGTGTTCATGTTCTTCTCGAGGCAGGTCATCGAAGGGCTCACGGCGGGCGCGGTCAAGGGATGAGGTTTTTTCCACTTGCACTGCTGGCGTTAGCTGGAGTTGCCGTAGTAGGTGCTGGAGCAAACGGCAGAGCCCAGCCGAGTGCGCCGGTCGAGGTCACAATTTCGCTCCAAGAACTGGCCCTGCCAAGCCGTAGGGTCGAAGAGGGTGCCATCAACGGGTTCAACTTTGGCAACATGATGCTCGTGGTCGGCTTCGAGAGAGACTTCAGTAGGCTTAACCTGCGCGCGCTGCGCTTTCCCCCTGGCAACCAGGCTGATGAAGTCGCGCTTACTCAGGACGTCGTGAGGGCGCTCAAGGTGAACTGGCAGCTTCTCGGCGAGCCCGACTTGCTCGTCATCGCCAACTTGTTTCAAGGTAGTCCGGCAGAGGCGGCCGCTCGCACTTTTCGAGGGGCGGGGATGCCGGTTCAAGCATGGTCTATAGGTAACGAACCCGACCTCTACGCCAGCAACCGCAACGACCCGTCTTGGACGCCAGCGAAGTACTGCGCGCGCTTCCGCGCGTTCGCAGCAGCACTCAAGGAGGTCGACTCGAGCTACCGGATGGTAGGGCCTTCGGTGTCGGGCTCGAGGCCTAGTGGTGAGGCTTTTTTGCGCGAGGTGGTGCGGCGCTGCGGTGACGCCATTGATGTACTGAGCTGGCATATCTACCCGACTGACGGAACCTTTAGCGACAAAGCGGCACTAGCAACCGTAGCTAGCGTGTCCCAAGAAATCAACCGTTACCGCGCGTGGCTCCGCGGTGCGGAGACGAACCCACTTGGACAAGCGCGCGAGACCGAGCTAGCGGTCACCGAGTTCGGCCTCTCCTGGCGCACCAACAATTACCATCACTTAGAAGACATGACCGCCGCGTTGTGGCTAGCAAGCGCTCTCGGACAGATGGCAACAGAGGGGCTTGCCGAGAGTTACTACTTCGCGCTTCAGGGCCTCGGTGGTCACGGCTTGATCGACGTCTCGGGCTGGCTCAGGCCCACTTACTACGTCTACGAGATGTTAGCAAGCTTTCGTGGTGAGGTTTTGCCGGTCACCCTGAACGCGCCCGCACCGGACACGCTGGACGCCTACGCCGCTCGAGACAATGAGGTGCTGCGCCTCCTGCTCGGCTCGAGACCTGCGGCTTAGGTGGGCTCCGGAGACCGGCGAGTCGGCGACGGTGCAGGTGAAAACGCTCAGCGAGGTTATTTTCGACGAGACGCTTTCGTACGCCGAGGCGCAGGCGGACGGGCCGATCACGGTACCGGCGCGAGCGGTCGTGCTGGTCACCCGTTTACCGTAGGGTGGGTGCGGTCGCTCAATGCAGCTAATGAGCCAAGTGTCATTAGGTAAACACCTAAGCAACTGAGGCTTGGGCCACATACCTCAGCCCACAAACAACGTCTATCAAACACATTCGCGAGCTTTTCGAGGAGACTGTCTTGAGCCTACCGAAATATCCTGCTACCTTCGTCTGGGGCGTCGCTACGGCTGCCTTTCAAATCGAAGGGGCGACCCGCGAAGATGGCCGTGGTCCCTCGATCTGGGACACCTTCTGCGCTACCCCCGGCAAGGTCGAAAACGGTGACACTGGCGAGATTGCTTGCGACCACTACCATCTTTGGGAGAATGACCTCGAGCTGATTCAAGGTTTGGGCGTAAGCGCGTACCGCTTTTCGCTCTCGTGGCCGCGCATCCTTCCTGAAGGCACGGGCCGGGTCAACAGCAAAGGTTTGGACTTTTACGATCGCTTGGTAGACGGGATGCTGGCGCGTGGTCTCGAGCCCTATGCAACCCTGTACCACTGGGACTTGCCGCAGGCGCTTCAGGACAGAGGCGGTTGGGGGGAGCGCGATACAGCCTACGCGTTCGCGCACTACGCGGAGCTTGTCGCCAAAAGGCTAGGCGACCGGGTGAGCGCCTACGCCACCATGAACGAACCCTGGTGCATCTCGCTGCTGAGCCACTTTATTGGAGAACATGCGCCAGGGGCGAAAGACTTGCCGTTGGCCCTGCAAGCAGCCCATCACGTGCTACTAGCGCACGGTCTGGCGCAGCCTGCCTTGCGCGCTCAGGCAAGCGGCGCAGACCAGGGCATCGTCCTCAACTTCACCCCGAGTTACCCGGCGAGCGACACGCCCGAGGACATCGCCGCCGCCACGCGTTTCGACGGTTCTTTCAACCGCTGGTTTTCAGACCCACTCTTTAAAGGAAGTTATCCGGAAGACCTCTGGAACTACTACGGCGCGGCGGTACCTAGAGTTGAACCCGACGATCTCAAGATCATCTCGGCACCGCTCGACTTTCTGGGCGTCAACTACTACACCCGCGCGGTCGTCGCGTACGACCCGGACGGCTGGCTGGGTCAGCGCAGCGTGCCGGTCGAGGCCGAGCACACCGACATGGGCTGGGAGGTCTTTCCGGAAGGGCTAAGCGACCTGCTGAGGCGTCTGGCCCGCGATTACGATGTGCCTATGTACGTGACCGAAAACGGTGCGGCCCACCCCGACGTCCTAAGTGACGGAACCGTACAAGACGACGCGCGTGTCCGCTACCTGGAAGGTCACCTGCACGCCGTTCAGACCGCCCTGGCGAACGGGGTGGACGTCCGCGGCTATTTCGCTTGGAGCCTGATGGACAACTTCGAGTGGGCAAAGGGCTACAGCAAACGTTTTGGACTCGTCTACGTGGACTACGAAACTCAGACCCGCACGCTCAAGGAGAGCGCGCACTGGTATCAAAGCTTTGTCGCTGAGCAGCGTGCTGCCGTGGCTTCACGCTAACCGTATTTGGTGAGTGTGGCGTCGCGAGCAGAGCAGTTCGTCTACAAAGATTTGCGTATCAGTTACTGCTGAAAAACAGCAACGTGGTTCAAGTTTGGAGGTATGTGATGAAGCGGTTTTAATTTGTCCCCTAGCCCGACACTACATCAAGCTCCACGACCTCACCGAAAGGAGCGGAGGAAGCAAGAAACCGCCGAATGAAAGCACATACCCACAATTGGAGGAAAGATGTCACGTTACCTGATGTTAGCTTTCTCACTTGTTCTAGCCGCCTTTAGCCAGTCCGCTACACAAACTGCCACCGCGCAAGTTGCGGACGAACCGACCGAACTCCTCACCAACGGTAGCTTTGAGGGCGGCCTGACCCCTTGGTGGACCACGACCACCGTCACCGCCGAGGTAGGTGAGAGCGGTGCTTGCCTTCAAATCGTAGACGCCGGGGTCAACCCGTGGGACGTGATTATAGGGCAGCACGAGGTGGGCGTCACCGAAAACGGCTCCTACACGCTGACGTTCAGGGCTCGAGCCGAGGACAACATCACCGTCAAAGTAATCCTGCAAGAGAACGGCGGAGCGTATACGACGTACTTCAGCACTGATGTTGCGCTGACGCCGGATTTCACCGAGTACAGCTACGAGTTTGTCTCCGACGCTGCGGATGAAGGCGCGTCCTTCCAGTTCCAGCTGGGGGGCTCCGCTGAAACCACGGTTTGTCTAGACGACGCCTCGCTGCTGGGACAGGCGTCCGAACCTGAAGCTGACATGAGGCCAAACATCCGGGTGAACCAGCACGCTTACTTACCGGACGCCGTAAAGCGGGCGAGCATCGTGAGTGACGCCCAAGAACCCCTGGCTTGGGTACTCAAAAACACGGATGGGGAGGAACTGTTAACGGGCACGACGACCGTCTTCGGTCTCGATACGTCCTCGCAAGACACGCTTCATCTCGCCGACTTCTCGTCCATCACGCGAAAAGGCGAGTACGTGCTCGAGGTAGCCGGTGAGCAGAGTCATCCCTTCGAAATCCGTGCTAACGCCTACCGAGCGCTCAAGTACGACGCACTGCGCTACTTCTATCACAACCGCAGCGGGATCGAAATCGAAGCTCGGTATACCGGCGGGGGCCGCGGCAGTTATGCGGCGGACGCGCAGTGGGCACGTCCCGCAGGACATCTCTCAAAAGGGGTTAATCAAGGGGACTACGACGTGCCGTGCTGGCCTGAAGCCGAAGGCGCTTCCTGGAGCTGTGATTACATGCTCGACGTTACCAAAGGCTGGTACGACGCGGGGGATCACGGTAAGTATGTGGTAAACAGTGGCATCTCGACCTGGACGCTGATGAACATGTACGAGCGCAGCAAGTTCGTCACTAACGACTCTAGCTTCGGCGACGGCACCCTAAACATCCCCGAAAGCGGCAACGGCGTTCCCGACCTGCTCGACGAAATTCGCTGGAACTTGGAGTTCATGCTCGCCATGCAGGTCCCAAGAGGAGAAGAGCTAGCTGGCATGGTGCATCATAAGGTCCATGATTTCAACTGGACAGGGTTGGGGCTGGCTCCGCACGAAGACCCCCAGATTCGTTATCTGGTCGCGCCGAGTGTCACTGCCACGCTCGACCTCGCGGCGACTGCGGCGCAGTGTGCCCGTATCTGGAAAGACGTCGACCCCAAGTTTTCGGCCCAGTGTTTAAAGGCAGCTAAGCGCGCCTGGAAAGCAGCTGAAGCCCACCCAAACCGGTACTACGATAACTGCTGCGACAACGGCGGCGGGCCCTATGACGACCGCGACGCGACCGACGAGTTTTACTGGGCCGCTTCGGAACTCTTCATCACGACGGGCAAAAAGGAGTACAGAAACTACCTGGAAGGCTCGGATTATTATCTCAACCTGCCCGTGAGCAGTGACTACCCGACCTCGATGACCTGGGGGAGTACCGCGGCTTTGGGCAACATCTCGCTCATAACCGCCCCTAACCGTCTGAGCGAGCCGTCCTTAAAGACGTTGAGAAGCAGTGTACTGGCAGCGGCTGACCGCTACGTCGAGCTGGCGCGCGGCGAGGGATACGGCCTGCCCTTTACCGTCAATGACGACGGAAAATTTCCTTGGGGTTCCAACTCTTTCGTGCTCAATAACGCCATCGTGCTAGGGCTGGCCTACGATTTAAGTGGTGACACTAAGTACCTTTGGGCCACGACGCAGAGCATGGATTACCTGCTCGGGCGAAACGCCATGGACCAATCGTACATCACAGGGTACGGCGAACGTCCGCTTACAAACCCGCACCACCGCTTCTGGGCGTTTCAGACCAACAACGCCTTTCCGCTCGCGCCTCCTGGTGCGGTCTCCGGCGGACCGAACTCAAACATCGAGGACCCCGTCGCGGCGGTAAGGCTGGCGGACTGCCACGCACAAAAGTGCTTCCTGGATGATATCGATTCCTGGTCCACGAACGAAATCACCATCAACTGGAACGCGCCGCTGGCGTGGGTATCTGCTTTTCTCGAATCGGTTGACTGAATACCCCTGATACGTACACACTCGTACTGCGCAACCACCCACTTCACGGTCGAGAATGCCGGTATTGAAGCATTCTCGACCGTGATACGCCCTTAGAGACATCGAGCAGGGCGTTAATATTAGCTTAGGGAAGGAAACTTAGGGTAGAGCAATAATAGACTTAGTTCACCCAGTTAGCGCGCGTTGCATCAGCCGGTTGAATGCGCTGCTTGTTCGTTCTCTCACCCCGCAGTCCGGCTTTTCCATGATAGGGGTTAATATCCATAAAATGTTCTGCGTAATAAGCCTAGAAAACATGTTTTATAGCGTGCTGGACGGCGAAACTTCGCCTGCGAGGCTCGAGAGGCTAAATGGCCTGGTGAAATAGTAGAGGATTTTTTATACGCTACATTAA
>JAABUN010008636.1_pt1 | contig 10325 bp, 10 predicted proteins | sample 5559311 | NCBI WGS metagenome assembly JAABUN01 (sample SAMN10711877, study PRJNA513370) | rock metagenome | isolation source: Antarctica rocks | place: Antarctica: Victoria Land, Siegfried Peak sud
ATGGCAAGGTGGTCATGTTGAGCTTCTGGGCGACCTGGTGCGGGCCGTGTATGGAGATGATTCCCCACGAGCGAGCGCTCGTGAAGAAGCTGGAAGGTCAGCCTTTCGTCCTGCTCGGCATCAACGGCGACCACAAGAAAGTCACTCTCCGGAAACGGCTCGAGAAGGAAGGAGTTACCTGGCGGTCGTGGTGGAGCGACGGCCCCGAGGGGCCGATACCCGCGCACTGGAACGTCGTAAACTGGCCGACGATTTACGTCCTCGACGCGGCGGGCGTCATCCGCTACAAGAGTACCGGCTTCAAGGCGAAGGAACTGGATGATGCCATCGACAAGGTCCTCGGAGAGTCCGGGCCGAGCGTTGATTCCGCGAAGCCTCCCGCGTCGCGTTAGCCTCGGCCGAGCGACCGAGTGCAGGAGACGAGCGTCGAAAAATCGTCACGCCTGGATTATGAACGGCGCGGGCGCCCCGAGCCAAGGAGAAGGGGGAGAGGTGATGGCCTCAGCGGAGAGGGCGGGAAACATCCGGGGCGAGGCCGTCATGGGGGAATGCATAAAAAAAGGCGTGGTAAAATTTAACGATTTAGGAGTTACGCAGTACTGTACATCTGTATGTCGTATTGACGCTAACCTGGGTTGTCTCGGAGTTTTGGAGAAAGCAGTTAAGGGCTCTAATGCGTTTGAAACGGTCCAAAGTCGGCGGAGATTGACGGACAGATGATCACTACTGCGTAACTCCTACGATTGTGTAAACCGGAGTGTTTGCTCGACGGGAACGCTCGCGCGGAGTCATCATTGCCCTGTTTTCACCCACCTCAGGCCCACCTTTCACCCACCTGTCCTACGATACGTGTCTGCATGCCGGAGGGCCGCGTACGAAGTCCTCGGACGGACGCCGACCCACGACGAAGACGTCCGGTCTTCGCCGGGGTCGATTGAATGTCGGGGGCTCGACGGGTATCGTCGAGAGGCGTGGGAATGGCATGAACGCGGCGGCCGGGGGGCCGCGATCCCGAAGTCTGACCGAGGAGTATGAGATGGCGACCGCCACGGGTCTTCCGACGCAGATGTACATCGACGGCCAATGGCGAGACGCCGACAGCTCGAGGACGCTGGCCGTGATCAACCCGGCCGACGAGTCGACGGTCGCCGAGGTGGCCTTCGGAGGCCGTGCCGAGGCGGACCGCGCCGTCGAGGCGGCGGCGCGGGCCTATCCCGGCTGGCGGGCGGCCCCGGTCTCCGACCGCGCCCGGATCCTCAAGAAGACCGCCGACCTGATGCGCGACCGGGCCGACACGATCGCGCGGGCCTTGACCCGGGAGCAGGGGAAGCCCCTCCCCGAGGCCAAGGCCGAGGTCATGCACGCGGCCGACACCTTCGAATGGTTCGCCGAGGAGGGGAAGCGCGCCTACGGGAGGATCATCCCCCCCTGGAATGTTACCAAGCGGCATTATGCGATCAGGCACCCGGTGGGGGTCGTCGGCACGATCACCCCCTGGAATTTCCCGGCGGCGCTGCCCAGCCGCAAGATCGCCCCGGCCCTGGCCGTCGGCTGCACGGTCGTCAGCCGGCCCGCCGAGCAGACGCCGCTGACCTTGATCCTAATGTTCGAGTGCCTGGCCGACGCGGGCCTCCCCCCCGGCGTGGCCAACCTGGTCATGGGCCCCGCCCGCGAGGTCGCCGACGCCTACTTCGAGCACCCGGCGGTCCGCAAGATCAGCTTCACCGGCTCGACCGAGGTGGGCAAGGAGCTGATCCGCCGCTCGGCCGACGGCGTCAAGCGCCTGAGCCTCGAACTCGGCGGCCACGCCCCCCTGATCGTCTTCCCCGACGCCGACGTGGCGCAGGTGGCCCAGGCGGCCGTGATCGGCAAGTTCCGCAACAATGGCCAGGTCTGCATCGCCCCCTCGCGGTTCTACATCCATGAGAAAGTGGTCGACGAGTTCACCGAGGCCGCCGTCGCGCTGGCCAAGGGGCTCAAGATGGGCAACGGCCTCGACGATGGGGTGCAGGTCGGCCCGATGTTCGAGTCCAAGGCGCTCGACAAGACGGCCGCATTGATCGACGACGCTCGCGGCAAGGGGGCTCAGATCCTCTCCGGCGGCGGCCGCTCGACCCGCTTCGACAAGGGTTATTTCTTCGAGCCGACGGTCATCCGTCAGGTCGATGGCGCGATGAAGATCATGACCGAGGAGCCGTTCGCCCCCGTCATGCCGCTCCTGGACTTCTCCAAGCTCGATGACGTGATCGCCGCCGCCAATAACACCCCCTACGGCCTGGCGGCCTATGTCTTCACCAACGACCTGACCGTCGCCACCCGGATGGCCGAGGGCCTCGAAGCCGGGATCATCGGCATCAACGACCCCGTCCCGGCCACCCCGCAATGCCCCTTCGGCGGCATGAAGCAGTCGGGCCTGGGGCGCGAACTCGGCATGGAAGGGCTCGACGCCTACCTCGAAACCAAGTACGTCTCGGTGGGCCTGCGCCAGGGTTGACGGGGCCAGGGCAAGACAAGTGCATCGAGTGTTCGAGGCGGGGTGGGCCTTTATCCGAACAGAACCCGGAAAGATGAAGCCGAAGGAGGGCCCGGCTATGGACGTCACGGTGGCTGTCAACCTGCCACCGGAAGTGGAAGAGCGGCTCCGAGCCGAGAGTGGAGGGCTTTCGGAGGCGGTCCGAGAGGCATTCTCGGTCGAGCTGTTCCGTCGGGGCCTCCTCACCCATCGGGGACTTAGCGAGGCCCTCAACCGCGACCGGTTCGAGACCGATGCCCTCCTGAAGCGTCACCAGGTACTTGAGAACTCCCTCGCCCATGAGGATGTCGACGCAGACGTCCGGAGTATCAACGACTTCTTATCAGATCCGCGGTCATGATCGTCGTCGCCGACAGCTCCACATTCATCGTGCTGATCGCGGTCGGGTCCGCCGATGTCCTCCCGGCCCTCTTCCACGAGATCGTCATCCCGCCGCAGGTCGCGGCCGAACTCGCATCGCCGAAGCGGTCCGAGGCGGTCCGAGCCTTCATCGCGGCACCCCCGTCCTGGCTCCGAATCGTTGACCCCAAGTCCGTCGAGGGCATCGAGACACTCCATACCGGAGAAGCCGCCGCGATCTCGCTTGCACGAGAGCTCCGGGCAGACCGGATCATCATCGACGAGGTCTCGGGGCGGAAAGCAGCCTCCGCACGCGGTTTATCGGTGGTCGGCACTGTCGGCGTGCTCGAGGCGGCCGCAGCCCGTAAGCTCATCGATTTGGGTGATGCGTTCGCGAAGGTCAAGGATACGGACTTCTGGGTGAGCCATCCGTTCCTCGACGAGCGGCTCGTCCTGTTTCGCAAGCGGAACTTATAAACGCAGCTTCGGTGGGGGGATGTGATGAGCCAGGAGTTCGTCCCGCGGGTGGCTCGGACAACGGCGTGCGTGTTGTCCAGGTCGCGGCGCGACAAGAGGCTCCACTCATACGCACGTTCGCCGGGAAGTGTCCCAGCTTCTCCCCGACCCCCTGCGGCTTCGCCGCCCGGACGAGCGGGTCGTTCCGGCCACTCCACGCTCATTCGATGCGGAGGAGCTTCGGCGGGGATTGCTTCGTGTAGAAGGTGGTCAGGGGATACTTGCGGAGGGCCCCCTTCCACGTATACGTCACCCTCAGCGCCCCGTCCTCGTCGACGCCGGGGCCATCCGCCCCCCGGCCGATCATGCCCTCCACCTGCTCCTTGGATAGCAGGTCGCCCCCATCCTCATCCTTGGCGAGGGCCCGGTTCAGCTTGGCGATCGCCGCGCCCGACTGCCGGTTGGCGATCCATTCCAGGTAGGCGACGGCGGAGAACGCGATCAGCAGCACCACCGCGATCGCGTTCCGGGCCGGCGAGACCGGCTTCGTCCCCTTCGGCCTCGCCCGCCCCCGGGTCGTCCCTTCGTCATGCCTGGCCATCGCGATTCCCCCGTCCTCATCGACGTGTTATCGCAGGACCGGCAGCGCCGACTTCTTCTTTTCCTTGTCCTGGTACGATTTCAAGGGTGGGGTGTCCTCGTCGAAGCGTTCGACCTCTTCGAGGAGGGCCTGGACCATGTCGGCCTCCAGGACGTGGCGGATGGGGATGCCCTTCTTGAAGATGACCCCCTTGCCGGCGCCTGCGGCGATGCCGAGGTCGGCCTCCTTGGCCTCGCCGAAGCCGTTGACCAGGCAGCCCAGGATGCTGATCCGCAGGGGGTTGGTCAGCTTGGACATCTTCTCCTCGACCTCGGCGACGATCCGCTCCAGGTCGATGTCGAGCCGGCCGCAGGTCGGGCAGGCGACGACCTCGGGCTTGGTGACCCGGCGGTCGCAGGCGCGCAGGATGTCGAAGGCCGCGGCGATCTCGGGGACCGAGTCGCCCAGCAGCGAGACGCGGATCGTGTCGCCGATGCCCCGCAGCAGGATCGAGCCGATGCCGGCCGCGCTCTTCAAGGTGCCGTATTCCCGCGACCCCGCCTCGGTGATCCCGACGTGCGTCGGGTAGCCGCTCTTCTCGGCGAAGAGCGAGTAGGTGGCGATGGCCGTCGGCACGTGGCTCGCCTTGAGCGAGACGATCATCTCGCGGTAGCCCAGGCCCTCGGCCGTCTCGATGGCGCGCAGGGCACTCTCCACCAGCGCCTCGGGGCAAGGGAACCCGTACTTCTCGACCAGGTCCTTCTCCAGGCTCCCCGAGTTGACGCCGATCCGCATCGGGATGCCGCGGTCGCGGGCCTTGCGGATGACCTCCTTGAATCGGGCCTCGCCGCCGAGGTTGCCCGGGTTGATCCGGATCTTGTCGACCGCCGGCTTGCCGCCGCCGGTGACGGCCTCCAGGCAGGCCAGGGCCATCCGGTAGTCGTAGTGGATGTCGGCGATCAGCGGGATATTGATCTGCTCGCGGATCAGGCAGCAGGCCTCGACGTCCTCTTTCTTGGGGACGGTCACGCGGATCAGCTCGCACCCCGCCTCTTCCAGGCGCTTGATCTGCGCGACCGTCTCGGCCACGTCGAAGGTGTTCGACGTCGTCATCGACTGGACCCAGATCGGGTTGTCGCCGCCGACGATCCGACCCCCGACGTTGACTTCCCGCGTCTTGTGCCGAGCCACCACCGTGCTATAAGCCATCGCGGCCGTCCCAGGTTGTTGAAATGACTGGACTTTGCGTATTTTTCACGTCATGCCCAAGACTGGAGTTATCGTAGCTCGGGGCCATCCGAGGGTCAAGCGGACCCGCGATCGCTCCGCGACGGCCCCGCGGGGGTCGTCGACCTCCTCTTCGGCCTCTTTCATAGGACGAGCATCGGCACATGGCTCGCATCCCCCGCGGGTTGAAGCGTCGGCTCCTGCCGATCTGGAACGGCGGCCATCGGCTGGCCTGGCGGGTCGGGGAATATTTCGAGGCGATCCGGAGCCGGCGGTTCGAGCATTGCGTCGTCTGCGGCCGGAACGGGCCGATCCTGTATCGCCGATGGATCATCCCGCCCCGGCTGGAAGAGCTCTGGGGGCTCTCGCCGCGGCTGGCCGAGGCCCTGGCGCGGAAAGAATCGAGCCAATGCGCCTGGTGCCGGGCCAGCCTGCGGGCGCGTCGGCTGGCCCTCGTGCTCCTGGAGACCTATCCGGTCGGCACCCCCCCTGCCCCGGCGCACTCGGTGGTCGAGTGGGCCCGCCATCCCGTTGCCCGCGCGCTCCGCGTCGCCGAGATCAACCTCATCGAGGGCCTCCACTCCGCGCTCCGAGGGCTGCCGGGCCTCCTGGCCTCCGACTACCGGGAGGACCCGGGCGCGGGCGGGCTCGCCAGCGAGGATCTGACCCGCCTGACCTACCCGGACGCCGCCTTCGACCTGGTCCTGACCTCCGAGACGCTCGAGCATGTCCCCGACCTCGACCTCGCCTTGCGCGAGCTGCATCGCGTCCTGGTCCCGGGCGGCCGGCATCTGTTCACCGTCCCCCTCATGCCCGGGGTCCCGGAGACCTTCGCGCGCACGGTCGTCCTGCCCGACGGCCGCCTCGACCATCGGGCCCCTCCCCTCTGCCATCCCGGCGGCGACGTCGGCTATCCCGTCTTCACCGAGTTTGGGGCCGACCTGCCCGTCCTCTTGCGTCGCGCGGGCTTCGAGGTCACAATCCACTTCGGCCCGACCACCGAGGACGACCTCGCCCAGGTCTTCGTCTGTCGCAAGCCCTCCGCCTGAAACCCCCACGGAACCGGCCCGTCCGCATGCTCGAAGGCCCGCTCGTCTTCATCGATGTCGACACCCAGCGCGATTTCCTCGAGCCCGCGGGTGCGCTCTTCGTGCCCGGCTCGGAGGCGATCGTGGCGAACCTCGCCCGCCTGACGGACTTCGCGAGGCGGCATGGCGTGCCGGTCCTGGCCACGGCGTGCGCCCACGATGAGGACGACGCGGAGCTCGATATTTTCCCGCCGCATTGCCTGGTCGGCACCCCCGGCCAGGCCCGGGTCGAGGCCACCGCCTGGCCGGGGGGCGTGGTGCTCCGCCCGGAGGCGCGTCACGCGGGCGATTTGCCCCCCCACCTGACGATCGAGAAGCGCGAGTACGACCTGTTCAGCCACCCCGAGGCCGATCGGCTGGTGGCCGAATATGGCCGGGCGGACCCGACGTTCGTCGTCTACGGGGTCGCGACCGACTACTGCGTCAAGGCGGCCGTCGACGGCCTGCTCGACCGCGGCCGTCGGGTCGTCCTGGTCGTCGACGCCGTCTGGCCGATCGACGTGGCGCGCGAGGCGGACTTGCTGACGGCGTTCGTCGCGCGGGGGGCGTCCCTGGCGCTGACCGATCTGATCTGCGAGGAGTGAGGGGAGAGAGGAGCCCTGGAGTTGACGTCCTCAGGTGTGCCGACGAATCCTGTCGGCGGACCCGTCGCTCTCAGCTCTAGGGGCAACCCGTTTGACACGAAGGCCCGGAAGGGGTTACGGTCGGCGTGCGATGAAACCCGACAAGTTCAAGAAGCGGTATCAGGCGACGCCGGGCAACGCGCGGCTCCGTCATCAGATCGCGCTCGAGGCCGCGCGACGGATGTACGATGCGATCGGACCGGGCGAGGGCGACACCTCGGGGAAGCTCGGCGAGGCGACCGAGGCGGACTACTACACGGCCAAGCGCAAGGCCGCCGCGGTGCTCGGGCATCGGGTCCGGCCGGGCGACTTGCCGTCCGACTCCGAGGTCCGAGAGCAGGTGATCGTCCTCTTCCGCTCGCGATCGGGGGGGCCCCCGGACCCCGCCTCGGCGGACGAGCCCGAAGGCGAGGGGGCGCTCCGTGCGATGGCCGACCACGTCGATCGGTTCGCGATCTACAAGATGCGGTTGCAGCCCCTGGAGGCGGTCAAGCAGAACCCCAGGACGCACCCCGAGGGGGATGCGCTCTACCACAGCTTGCAGGTCTTCGAGCGGGCGCGTGAAGCTCGGCCCTACGACGAAGAGTTCCTCCTGGCCGCCTTGCTACATGACGTCGGCAAGGCCATCGACCCTCAGGACCCGGTCGCCGCCGCGGTCGATGCGCTCCGGGGCGCGGTGAGCGAGCGGACGCTGGGGCTGATCGGGAGCCATCGCGAACCCCTGTCATCCCGCGAACGCGCGCCCGTCGCGCGGCCGAAGGATGCGGCCGACGACCCCGAATTCCGGGACGACTTGAAGATATTGAGTGACCTGGACGGGGCCGGTAGGGTCCCCGGCGTCCCCGTCGGCACGCTCGACGAGGCCCTGGCCTATCTCGGAGGCCTGGAGCACGAGGACTACCTCGACCCCTCACCCTGACCCGGCGTCATGGCCGATTTCTCCGCGGTCTCCCCGGTGAGCCCGTGACTTCTCGGGCCGATTGCGTTGGAATCGGGTCCGGTCCGTGCGGCGGGCGTCCGTCGCGGGGATGACCGATGCGGAGTCTTCTCAAGCCGAGGTGAGGGGCCGATATGAGCGACGTGCCGACGCTTTTCTTCGACATCGGTGGGGTCCTCCTGACCAACGGCTGGGACACCGGCAGCCGCCGTCGCGCGGCCGAGACGTTCGACCTGGACTTCCACGAGTTCCAGACGCGGCACGAGATGCTCAAGACGTCGTTCGAGACCGGACGACTCTCGCTGAACTCGTACCTGCAGAAGGCGATCTTCAACCGTCCCCGTGCCTTCACCCCCGACGACTTCAAGGGGTTCATGTTCGGCCAGGGGAAGGTGCTGGGCGAGACGCTCGACTGGGTCCGCGCCCTGGCGAAGTCGGGGACGTGCCGGCTCTACACGCTCAACAACGAGTCGCGCGAGCTGCACGAGCACCGGGTGAAGACGTTCGGCCTCGACTCGATCTTCCAGGGCTTCCTGGCGTCGTGCTACCTCGGCCAGGTGAAGCCCGACGAGACGATCTACCTGAACGCGCTGGGGATCGCCGCGTGCAGCCAGGAGAGGGCGATCTTCATCGACGACCGCCCCCTGAACGTCGAGCCGGCGCTGGCCCTGGGCCTGAAGGCGCTCCACTTCCAGGACCTGGAGTCGCTCCGGGAGTTCCTGCGCGACCAGGGGGTCGTCGCCTGAGGGGGAAGAAGAGCCCCCCGTTCGGCCCCCGGCAACAGGGCGCCGGCGGCCGAACGGGGGCAAGATGGCCTATGACCGAGGCGCGGTCCTGGGGGCCGTCGCCCGTCTTCGTTCAGGCGGAGCCGACCGCCAGGAGGCCGGCCGTCTCCAGCCGCGACTGCGCGATAATGTTCGAGATGCCGAAGTTTATGGCAGACAGCGAGAGGGTCCCCGGAGGCGTGGGGAGGCCCTGGGAGCTCAGCGGGTCGAGCTGCTGGTTGATATCGTTCAGCAAGCTGGCCGAGTTCAGGCCGTTGATCTCGTTTCGGACGTATGTCCTGACCCGGTTCGACGACCCCGACGACCCGAGGGAACTGCCGATCACCGAGGACAGTTGCGAGTTGAGCGTGTTGGTCAGGTTGAGGAGCTGGAGGCGTAGGTTGTTGATGTCATTCTGGAAGGACGTACTGGTCGTCGGGGTGGTCGGGCCCGCCGCGATGGCCGCCGTCAGGCCGTTCTGGAACGTGTTGTAGGCCGGGCTGATGGCATTCTGGGCCGAGGTCAGGTCGAGGCGAGCCTGCCGGCCCGCGCGGCCCTGCGGGGTGGCGGAGAAGAGCCTCAACTGATTGTTGACGGCCACCCGGGCGGAATCAATCTGGGCGAAAAGCTGCCTCTGGAGTGTCTGGATGTCCTGGTTCGCCTGCTGAATCCCCGCCTGCTGCGCCGGTGTGATATTCGGGCCCTGGGTCGCGTTGACCGCCGTGTTCAGCCGGGAGAAGGTCGCGGACACCGTATTGGCCAGGCTGCCGTTGCCCGGTCCCCCGACGATGGCGAGCATGGCCGGGACCAGAGACCGCCCCGAACGCCGGAGCGGCGACAGGACATCACTCAAATCCTGCGCGAGCAGGCTCACCCTCTCGTTGGCCTGCGACTGGATGTACGTCAAGGTCGGACCGACCAGGGCATTGGTCGTGGTCGGGGAAGACGGGAAGCTCGTGGCGGTGTCGAACCCATTGAAGAGATCGTTGCTGAACCTCGAGAACGCGCCGTCCACCTCATTCTGGACCAGGAATACGTCGGAGAGGGCCAGGCCCGAAATCGCGCCCGCCGACGTGGCCATGACCACGCGGTCTTCGAGGGCGTCGAACGCGGTCGGGCGGAAAACGTGAAGATTTCTCATGATGCAGCGTCTCCTGGTGTTGTTGGGAATAGGCCAAGTCGCTCTCCCGTCCCGAAACCTTTCGGGACCCACCGATCTCGGATGGCCCGTCTCCGAGACCGATCCATCAGGCATGTCAGGCGTCCCGGAATCCGAAGGCCCGTCGGACCCCCTCATGCCTTCTTAAGTAAAGGCGTCCTGTGAGGAGCCGAACTCCGCGTCACGCCTCCTCGAACGACATCGCAATCCCACAAGCCGAAATTGCAGAAAATTGTCGCAGCGTTTGCAAGCCACCCAAATTGCCAGCCATTGATCCTCGAAGCAACATAAAAATTGTGCCATTCTCTCATTTTTCGTAGAAACCCTATACTGCGGATATCATACCACCGAAGCATATGACATACTGGCTCCAGAAGGAGGCCATGTGAGTTTGCGACCCAGATTACCGTATCGCCTCTGTGGTGCAAGTAAAAAACTCGCAAAAACCGAAGCAGGCCGCGAAGCGCCATGAATGCCAAAGCCGATGTTACATCAAGAGTTGTGCGAAACGGAATGAGAGGATTGCGGGTCCTCGGGAGATGATCTCCGGGCTGGAGCTGCATCCCTACGACGATCTGCATGACGTGATGAACGCAAGACGGGCGTAGTCGGAATGGGA
>JAABUN010008637.1_pt1 | contig 10324 bp, 9 predicted proteins | sample 5559311 | NCBI WGS metagenome assembly JAABUN01 (sample SAMN10711877, study PRJNA513370) | rock metagenome | isolation source: Antarctica rocks | place: Antarctica: Victoria Land, Siegfried Peak sud
AGCTGATCGATCCGGGTCTCGTCGCGGCGGCGCGACACGTGCATGTGAGCTCTTACTTCCTGATGCCGCGGCTGCGGACTGGACTGACTCAATTGCTGGCCGAGGCCCGTGGGGCCGGAACGACGAGCTCTCTCGACACGAACTGGGATCCCTCAGGCTCATGGGACGACGGGATCGACGAGGTGCTCGCATCGGTCGACGTGTTCCTGCCGAACCTGAATGAGGCCATGCGACTCACCGGTGCCGTCGACGCCACCGCAGCGGCGAACGCCTTGGCGCGAAACACGGGAACCGTGGCAGTCAAGCTGGGCGGGGACGGCGCGCTCGCGATCTCCGGCGGCGAACGAGCCGAGGTCCGTGCAACGCAGGCGAACGTGGTCGACACGACCGGCGCCGGGGACAGCTTCGACGCCGGCTTTCTGACCGGGTGGCTCGCAGGATGGCCGCTGGAGCGGTCATTGAGGCTTGCGTGCGCGTGCGGCTCCCTTTCGACGGAGGCTTTCGGAGGAACCGAGGCACAGCCGACCCTCGACGAGGCCCTCGCCGTTGCCGGCCTCCCGGCGTCGGAATGATCTGCGTCGCCGCGAGCCCCTCGATCGACACCGCGATCGAGGTCACCCGGCTGACCCCTGGCCGGATCCACCGTCCCGACGGACATGTCAGGGTTGCCGGGGGCAAGGCCCTGAACCTGGCCCGTTCGGCTCGAAGGCTCGGTGCGCGGCCGCTCGCAGTCGCCCTGCTCGCCGAGCACGGCGGCGCCTGGATCGCCGAGCAGATCGCCAGGGAGGGAATTGACCTGATCGCACACCCGGTGTCCGGCGAAGTTCGCTGTTGCCTCTCGGTCTTCGATGCCGAGGGCGGCAGCTTGACCCAGTTCTACGAGCGCGCTCCCTCGGTCGACGCCGACGATTGGCGAGCGTTCGCGCGCTTGGCAGTCGACGAATGCGAGCCCGGCCGCTGGTTCGCGCTCAGCGGCTCCCTACCGCGAGGGACGGCCGGGGACGAATACGCGAAGCTCCTGCGCGAAGCCGCTTCGTGCGGCGCCCCGACCGCCCTGGACACGAGCGGCCCAGCGCTCGGGTTGACGCTGCAAGCAGGCCCCGACTTGATCAAGGTCAACGAGGCGGAAGCGCGAGAAGTTCTCGACGACGGCCGACGAACGAACTCAGGGCCTGAACCCGATCTGGGTCTGCCGGCAATCGCCGAGGCCGCACGATCTCTTCGTGAGCTCGCCGGCGCGGGCGAGCGGGTCGCGATCGTCACCCGTGGTGGCCAGGGAGCGGTGCTTGCGGGACCGGGGAATCTGATCTTGTCAGCGCGGCCGCTTGGACGAGCTCCTTACCCCGTCGGCAGTGGAGACGCATTTCTGGCGGGGCTCCTCGCAGCTCGTGAGCGCGGCCTCGATTGGCCGGGAGCTCTCTGCCTCGGGCACGCCGCCGGCACCGCCAACGCCGAGATCCCGGGAGCCGGCGTGTTCGACCCAGATCGAGTGGAGGCGCTTGCAGGCTTGGTCGAATTGGATGCCCTGTAAGCAGGGATGCGCATTACTTCGCGTTCGTGATTGAATAGAGCGCGAAAGCGCCACTGACGAGCATTTCACCCCTGCGTGCGTCCCAATTTCGTTTGCCAACCCCGACTCCCCACCCGCTAGACCCGCTCAGCGCGGACGAGGTGGCCCGGACCGTCACCGAGATCAAAGGGTGCGACGAGTATGGAGCGCTGGCCCGCGGCGTGCGCTTCATCACGATCGAGCTGCATGCCCCGGCGAAGGCCGAGGTTCTCGCCTGGAGCGCGGCATGGGAAGGAGCGGACTCCCGCGCCCCTGGGCCACTTCCGCGGCAGGCGGACGCGGTCCTGCTCGACCGCGCCGACGCCTCGACCCATGAGGTCACCGTCTCGCTCGACGAGGACCGCGTCGTGCGATGGCGGCGAGTCGAAGGCGTGCAGCCGCTCGCAGCGGTGGAGGAGCTCGCCGAGGCCGAGGAGCTGGTCAAGCGCGACCCGGAGTTCCGGGCCGCCCTCGCCAAACGCGGGTTGGATGACTTCGATGCGATCCAGATCGACGCCTGGCCGGCTGGGAACTTCGGCTACTCCGACGAACGGGGCCTGCGTCTCGCCCGCTGCCTTGCGTTCGTCAAGCCCAATCCCGGCGACAGCGAGTGGGCACACCCGGTGGACGGGTTGATCGCGCTCGTCGATCTGACGACATTCGAGATCTTGAAGATCGACGACTACGGCGTCGTGCCCGTTCCGCCCGAGCCGGGGAACTTCGACGTCGCGGCTGCGATCGAAGCTCACGGAGAGCTGCGCTCGGACATCAAGCCGCTCGAGATCACGCAGCCCGAGGGTCCGAGCTTCGAGGTCGAGGGCAACCTGGTGCGTTGGCAGAACTTCGAGCTGCACGTTGGCTTCACCCCTCGGGAGGGGCTCGTGCTCAACCAGGTCGGCTACCGCGACCACGGCCGCCTGCGGCCGATCCTCTACCGAGCGTCGCTCTCGGAGATGGTCGTCCCCTACGGCGATCCCAGTCCCACCCACTACTTCAAGAACGCGTTCGACGCGGGCGAGAACGGGGTCGGGATCGCAGCCTCGTCGCTGAGCCTCGGCTGTGACTGCCTCGGGGAGATCCATTACTTCGACGCGACCGTGTCCAACGGCGACGGGGAGCCCGTCCCGATCCCGAACGCGATCTGCATGCACGAGGAGGACGCCGGCGTGCTCTGGCGCCACATCGAATGGCGAACAGGCGAGGGCGAGGTGCGCCGCTCCCGCCGGTTGGTGATCTCTTCGTTCTCGGCGATCGGCAACTACGACTACGGGTTCTTCTGGTACCTCTACCAAGACGGGACCATCACCTTCGAGGTGAAGCTCACCGGCGTGCTCTCCACCGGCGCGGTGGAGCCCGGCGAGACTCCACGCCACGGCGTGCTCGTCGCTCCGGGCCTCAACGCGATGGTCCATCAGCATTACTTCAACGTGCGCCTGGATCTCGACGTCGACGGACTCGAGAACACGATCGAGGAGGTCTGGACGGAGTCGCTTCCACCGGGTCCCGAGAACCCCCACGGCAACGCCTTCGCGGCAAAGCGCCGGCCGCTCCGCACCGAGCTCGAAGCTCGCCGACGGCTCGACCCCGCCTCGGCGCGCTGGTGGGAGATCGTCAATCCGGGGGTGCGCCATCGGCTTGGGCAACCCGTCGCCTACCGGCTCGTTCCAGGCGAGAACACACGCCCATTCGCGCAACCGGACGCCGCGGTGATGAAACGAGCGGGGTTCATCGACGAGCATCTCTGGGTCACCCCGTACGACCCTGACGAGCGCTACGCAGCGGGCGAGTACCCGAGCCAGCACGAGGGCGGCGCAGGCCTGCCGGAGTGGACCGCCGCCGACCGGGAGGTGGCTGATCGGGATCTGGTCGTTTGGTACACGTTCGGCCACCACCACGTCCCCCGACCCGAGGACTGGCCAGTGATGCCGGTCGCGACGATCGGATTCAGCCTCAAGGCGGTCGGGTTCTTCGAGCGCAACCCCGCGCTCGACGTCCCCCCTCCCGTTGCCCATGATTCCTGCCACGCCCCCGGCGCGGCTCCCGACCCCATAGCCGAAGGAGGCCATCAAGAATGAGCACGATCGAAGGGCGGGTAGCCCTGATCACCGGAGCGAGCCGTGGCCTCGGCGCAGCGGTCGCCCGGTCCCTGGACGACCTCGGAGTCAAGCTGGCGCTCGGCTCCCGCAGCGGCGACGACCTCGGCATCGAGGACGCGGTGGCAAGCGCGTGCGACGTTCGAGACCAGGCGCAGATCGAAGCTCTCGCCAAGGCCGCGGCCGAGCGCTTCGGCGGGATCGACATCGTCGTCGCAAACGCGGGTGTCGGCGCCTACGGCGAGTTCCTCGATCTCGATCCCGAGTGGATGGAGGAGATCATCGACGTCAACGTCAAGGGCACGCTTTACACGACGCGGGCGCTGCTCCCCTACCTGCTCCGAAGCGACGCTGCGGATCTGGCTGTCATCGCGTCGATCGCGGGCCAGAGGGGACCAGAGGAGGAGGCGGTCTACGCCGCTTCGAAGTTCGCTCAGGTCGGCTTCATGAGAGCCCTCGATCACGAACTCTGGAGCAAGGGCGTGAGGTGCTCGATCATCTGCCCGGGCGGCATCGCCACCGACTTCGCGATGGGCCGCGGACGCACCCCTGACGATCCCGACCTGGCCAACTTCATGACGGCCGACGAGGTCGCGGAGGCGGTCATCCATGCAATCACGAGGCCGCGGAGTGTGAGGGTGCTCGAGAGCACCGTGTTGCCGATGGCCGAGGACTCGATGGGCTGAGGCTCGTCAGAAGGAGAGCGAATGGGTGTCAACGTGACCATGATCGGAGGCGGCTCGAGCAGCTTCGTGCCGGTCCTGCTGAAGCTCTTCATCCGCTCCGAGGTTCTCGCTGATGCGACGCTCACCCTGATGGACGTGGACGAGAGTCGACTGGGGACCATGGAATCGCTCGCGCGGACCCTGATCGAGGCCGAGGACAGTCGCCTGCAGGTTCGCGGCACGCTCGACCAGCGGGGTTCGCTGGAGGGCGCGGACTTCGTCATCGCGGCGATCTCCGTAGGTGGTATGGCGGCGTGGGAGAACGACATCGAGATCCCTGCCCGCTATGGAGTCGTCATGCACGTCGCTGACTCGGTCGGGCCGGGTGGAATCCTCCGCACTCTCCGCAACGCGCCGGTGCTCGAGAGCGTCGCCCGGGATGTCGCCGAGGTCGCTCCGGGCGCCTGGATCTTCAACTACACGAACCCCGCGCCGGTCGAGGCGATGGCGATGATGACCGTGCCCGGCGTGAACGTGGTCTCGCTCTGCTCGTGCACGGGATACCCGTCGAGCCGCGAGTGGCTGGGCGAGAAAGCGGGCGTCGATCCGGAGCTGATCGAGATGCCCCCGCTCGTCGCCGGCCTCAACCACTGCACGAGCATCTGCGAGCTTCGCCTGACCGATGGGCGCGACGGGATCGCGCTCGCCCGCGAGCGCGAAACGCAGCCGGTCGTCAAGTTCGCGCTCGAGACCTACGGCGTGCTGCCGTACTGCTGGCCCCATTGGGTCGAGTTCTTCCCGCAGATGCAGCGGCTCGAGGAGCCCTATACGGGGAGGGCCCAGGGTGCGGCGATGCGTTACGGACTCAATGTCCACGATATGGACCACGAGCGTGCCCGCGTGAGCGAGTACGAGCGGCTCGTGCGGGAGTGGGTGAGTACCGACGTGAGCAAGATCTCCCTCGAGGACCTCCCTCCGGGGGAGGAAGACGAGGGAATCGAGGTGATCGAGATCATCGAGTCGATCGTCGACAACCGCCGCGGGGTCTTTGCCCTCAACGCCCGCAATGACGGCGCGATCGGGAACCTCCCTGACGATGCGATCGTCGAGGTGCTCGCCGAGGTGGACGGCCGGGGAGTGCGGCCACTGCGGAGCGGAAGGCTGCCGGAGGCATTGGCAGCGCACCTACGCCGCTACGTATCGCTGCACAGGCAGATGGTGACCGCGGCGCTGAGCGGCTCCCGCCGCGACCTCCTGCACGCGTTCCTGCTCGATCCGATGACCCAGGCCCATCTCGATCTCGACCAGACGCAGGGCCTCGTGGACGAGATGCTCGCGGCCAACCGCGGGCATCTGCCGCGATTCGCGGCTTCGGCTTGATCGAGGCCCGGCGGGATAGGCGCCGATCGAACGGATTGCAGAGTCTTCCCCCCGAGGACTTCCTCGAAAGACCATCAGGCACGGTGAAGGCCTGATCATCGTCAGCCAGAAATCTCCTGGACCTGAGTCAGTCGAACGCTGGTGCCCGACGGGTCCCGGAAGCCGAAATCGATGCCGGAGGGCCGCTGCTCGGGCGGCTCGGTGAACTCGACGCCCCGTCCTTTGAGCTCCTCGTAGGACGCTTGGCAATCGTCGGTGACGAGGAAGACCGTTCCGGCGAAGCCTTCGCGGCAACTGAGCGGCCGAAGGCGCCCTTATTCGTCGCTACGAGCTCGGTAGCCGATTGCTCCCATCGGCTCCCAGATGTAGAGGACCCACTGGTCGTCTTGCTTGCTTGGCCCAGGTCGGCCGTCAGCCCCCTCGCGGATCCATCGCAGCCGCGCCAGCTTCTCTTCACCTTCGATCGTCAGCGAGACGTCGACATCGCAAGCGGCGAGGGCGCCGTGCCGGATCGCGGTCACTTCGAATCCCTCTAGCGGGAAGAGCTCAAGAGCCTCCCGGACTTGCCCTGCCGCCTTCCTAGCGAGGAGGCTCCGCAGGGTTCCTCCAATCAGTTGCGAGGCATCGCCGTAGTTCCGGCTTTGCCAGGCCTTCAGAAAGTCCGTGCTTCCCGTCAGGTGCTCAGAATCAGCGAACCCTGGATCCTGCGGCTGCAGCGTGGAAGGCCGAAACGCCTCTGTCTCGCGTCGCCTGGTTGCGGTGTCAGCCATCTTCTTGACGAGGTCGGGGATCGTCGGCTCCGGTTCCTTGGGCTTGGCCTGCTTCTCCCGAGCGGCCGCCCAGTCGACGACCGCGAACAGACGGTTCCACGCCTTGGTGGCGACAACCACGTTGTCGTAGTCGGTGAGCATTCCGTGCACGATTCCGTTGCGGTAGAGCTCGTAGACGGGCTCAGTTGAGAGCTTCCGAAACGACTTCGTGAACGTCCGATGGGCGCTGCTGAGGCCCATGTGGTGGCCAACCACGCTGTCCCAGGCAGCGAGCTCATCGGCCTCTCGCGTATGCAGCCCGCGTCGGTGCTCCGGTTCGACGTCATTGACGAAGCCATCCATGACTGGGATCAGGGTCAGCGCGACCGCATCAAAGCGGTCCGCCTCATAGTGCTCCTGCGCCCGCTCGATCAGACCTATGCGGTCCCGAAGCGGCGCGAACCTCCGGAGTGGCATGAGCATCAGACGCAGCTGATTCCGGTCGCGATACTGCGCAACCAGGGCTTCCTCCGCCTCGTCGGCTGGCAGGTCGAGCAGGCCCCTGATCCCTTCCTCAAAGTTGAGCCGGTCGTGGAGGATCCAGTGGCGGGGCCCGAGAAGTTCGTAGAACCGGTCAACCGCATCGACCAGGTCGTTCATCTGGCGCTCCGTGTCTTTGAGCACTCGTCGCTGGGCCTGCGGAAGCAAAGGACCAAGAGCTTGGAAGCCTCGAAGCATCTCTTGAAGCCCGAGGAAGCTTGGAAGATCCCGCGCCGATTGATACGGATCGATGGGGTCAACTTGGGAGCCGGCAGTCATGGCTCCACGGTGCCTGAACAAGCGGACAGGAACAACCGGTACTCGCCCTTGCCCCCGGTGCAGGCCAGTCAGTTCGAGGCAGCGGAAGCACGGCGATAAGACAGCTCGGCGGCAGCCCGCGAACCCTCCGCTGTTCGGTAGGGATCAGCTTGGCCGCCGCAGGATCGACTGACGTGGCCATCGTCCGGAGGACGGGAGGGACGGATCTTGATCTTCGAGCGGTCGGCAACTTCGCCACTACGGCCGCTGCCTTCGCACTCGTCGATCCCGCTGAAGTCGCCTACGTTCGGGTGCTGCCCTGGAGACGCTGAGAGGCCGCCTGAGCGGCCCCTCGCCTCCTCTCGTGCTAGCCGCGCCTTCGACAGCGCCTCAGCCTCTACGCCGTCTCGTCCTTGAGTTCCCAGGGCAGCGGCGGACCCACCCTCGGCACCCAGCGGGCGAAGCTCAGGTGGACGCCGTTCAGACGGAAGGCGGCGTAGCCGGCAGCGACCTCGCCGCCGTGGAAGTCGCGGATCTCGATCGAGATGTCCCTCAAGTCAGCCTGCAGTAATTGTCGGATCAGCGCTCACGCCCATGCCGTCCTGGTGACCCTCGCTGTGGTACGCCATCGGCGGAAACATGCCCAGCCCGTAGCAGTCGACCTCAAGATCACGTTTGCCTGCAGCAGGGGCCAATCCGGCCTTGAAAGAAGACTCGTCGTCGGCGTTGATCCGGCGGTAGAAGTTGCTCAGGTCGTCCTCGAACGATTACAGCGTGCTCAGCGCCTTATCGGCGGCATCATTGAGGTCTGATACACCGCCTCCGCGGTCCGTTGCGCCGCAGCGGCCTCCGCTGCTCCTACGCGTGCTTTCGAAGCTGTCGAACGCTCTTGGGCGATCGTGAGGGCATTCCTTGCGCTGTCGGTCACGCTCCCGTCGGGCAACGCTTCAGTGGCCGATTCGCGGAAGCTACGGGTACTCGTCCGGCCGGATCAGCCGACTGCGTCCTGGCATATGGCGACCGGTGTGCTGCCCTCTCTGAGCGTGCGAGCAAAGGCCTCGGTTAGCTCATCGAACCCCGTAGTCACCCGCCCGATCAATGACCCGTAGAAAGAATCGCCCATTAGGTGGGTCAGATTCACCGGGCCGTAAATAAACGAGAACTCGTGGACAGCAGCGTCCACTCCCCCAGGCACCATCCGCTCTTGGTCCTGGCTCATCCAAGCGTAGGCATGCGGCGGGGCATAGTAAAACATCACGTCGCCGGGGGTCGGATACATCGTGCTGTTCTCGACCGGCGGGGGATCGGGAAAATCACGCAGATAGCAGTAGACAGCGTGTCCGTCGAAGCAGGCGTGTGCCGTCTGAGTTTCGAGCGGCCTTGCGAGCGAGGCGTAAATCGCGCGACACACTGCGGGCGCTTGGCGCTCGTACAGGGTGATGGTCGCGGCGACTCCAAAAGCAGGAAGCGAGACGCCGAGCCGCATCAGGCGTCGGTGCAGCTGAGCCTCAGCGGCTCCTGACCCTCGACCAGCGTCCGTGCGCACGCCTGCCCGAACTCGTCGAGCCCGGCTGTGATCCGTCCCACGAGGGATCCTTGCCACCCCTCGCTGGCGAAGTAGCTGAGGTCCGAGATCCCGTAGGTGAATGCTAACTCGTAAACAGGCGAGCCGGGTCCGTCCGGGGCGACTCGCCCGGCCTCCCGCTGCATCCAGGCAAAACTATTCGGCCCGGCGTAGAAGAACAACACGTCACCGGCTGTGACCCGGATCGTCGTGTTCTCCACCGGAGGCGTCTCGCGCGTGGGTGGCAGAGCGCAATAAACCTGGTGTCCGGCGAAGCAAGCGTGCGAAGTGTGTGTCTCCAACGGGGCTTGCAGTGTCTCGACGATCAGCCCGCAAACCGTGGGCGCGTACTGCTCGTGGAGAGTGATCGTCGCGTCGACTCCCGACCGCGGTAGCTCGAGCCGGAGTTCACTCATCGCCCACCTCGGGGTTGCACCCATTGCACTTGCAGCATTCTACATCCCACTAAGAGTCCGCGCTTCCGGATCACGCCGCCGGCCGAGAAGGACTGCCAGCGAAACACCGACAATCAGGGCTGCTCCGTTGACAAGCTGAGAGAAGTATGAGGCGGCCCCGACAAGATTGAGCCCGCCGTTGAGAACTGCTAAGAAAGTGATCGCAACGGCGGATCCCCAGACGTTGAAGCGACCTGGCGATATGGCGGCAGCGCCGAGGAAACCGCCCGCGAGGGCCGGGAGGGTCAGAAGATCGCCAGCACTGGGATCGGCGCTGCCGAGCTGCCCGACAAAGAGAATGCCGCCGATACCCGCCAGGAACCCCGCGATCGCGAAGCTCGCAAACAGAAGGTGCTCGTTTCGGGCACCCACAAGGCGCGCCGCATCGGGATTTGCACCGATCATGTAGAGGCGGCGCCCAAACGGCGTATGGCCAAGGACGAAGTACACGACTAAGGCGATGAACAGCGCCGCGAAAAGAATCCGCGGGACGCCGAACGTGGTGCCGCTGCCGAACTCGACGAGATCCGGCGAGATGCCCGAGGTGATGGACCGCCCGTCGGTCTTGGCGAGCGCCGCACCTTGAAGCAGGAGGGTTGTGCCCAGCGTGACGATCACTCCATTCACCCGCGCGACCGTGACCAGCAGCCCGTTGATGACGCCGACTCCGAGACCGATGCCGACGCTGATAGCGATCGCAACGCCGAGCGAGCTTCCGCCTTCCATCGCGCTGGCGGACATCACGGCACACAGGCCGAGGTTGGAGCCTACGGACAGGTCGAACTCGCGACAAACCAACGGGACGAGCACCGCCAGCGTGGCGATGAGGAGGATGGCCTGGCTTCCAGCGATCGCTTGGAAATTCGCGGCCGTCGGGAACACGTCATAGGTCGCGGGCAAGACGCTGAAGAAGATGCAAATGAGCACCGTGACCACCGGGAGCGCCCAAGCCTCGCCGTAGTCGAGCAGCTTGTTCATGCGGTCACCACCCCCTGCGCGGACTCAGCAAGCCGACGCGGTGTCAAACCTTCGCCGCTGATCTCGTCGACCAAACGGCCTCGATGAAGGATA
>JAABUN010008638.1_pt1 | contig 10323 bp, 10 predicted proteins | sample 5559311 | NCBI WGS metagenome assembly JAABUN01 (sample SAMN10711877, study PRJNA513370) | rock metagenome | isolation source: Antarctica rocks | place: Antarctica: Victoria Land, Siegfried Peak sud
GGTCGGGTCAGCGGGGACCCCAGGACTCGTCGGGGACGCCGGGGGGCAGCAGCCGACGGCGCTGACGCCTGGGCTTGCGGCCCTCGGTCTCCTGGCCTTCCCCTGGCTTGGCCTTGAGGTCGCGGTCGGACTCCCCCGGCTCCTTGGCACCCGGCCAGGCCTTGGAGGCCCGGGCGGCGAGCACGAACGACTTGCGCAGCGGCGTGCCCTCAAAGCCGTCAGGAAGCAGCAGCGGGCGAAGCCCCAGACCGGTGCCGTCGTCAAAGCCGTCAAAGCCGACGCCAAACATCTCGTGTGTCTCCCGCTCGTGCCAGGCGGCACCCGCATACACGCTGGTGAGGCTGGACACGGCCGAGGCCTCGGGCAGCCGGGTACGTAGCAGCACCCGGGCCAGCGGTCGCGGGCTCCCCTCACCGGTGGCGATCAGGTGGCACACGAGATCGAGCCCTGGGTTCGTCTCTGCGTCGCTCTGGTCGACCGCGGACAGCCAGTCGAAGTAGTCGTATCCCGCGTCTCGGGCGGCACCCACCTCGGCCGCCCAGCTGGCCACGGGCACGTCCCGGGTGGTCACCCCCGACCTCAGCCCCTCCTCACTCATTCTCCGACGCCGCCCTGGCCGCAGCGCTCGACCCGCCGGCGTCCGGTGGCGGGGCGACCAGATCACGGGTGACCTCCCCCGCGCTCACCCGGCGCGCGGCATACGGTCGGTGTCCGCGTGCCTGGCCAGCCCGCTCGCCCTTGATCTGCTGCTGCAACGTGATGATGCCGTGCAGCAACGCCTCGGGGCGCGGCGGGCAGCCCGGCACGTAGACGTCGACGGGGATGATCTGGTCGACGCCCTTGGTGACCGAGTAGGAGTCCCAGTAGGGGCCGCCAGAGTTGGAGCAGGCGCCGAAGGAGATGACGTACTTCGGCTCCGGCATCTGGTCGTAAAGTCGGCGAATCGCGGGCGCCATCTTGTCGGTGACCGTGCCGGAGACCACCATCAGGTCGGCCTGCCGCGGCCCGGGCGCAAACGGGATGACGCCGAGCCGGATGAAGTCGTGCCGGGCCATCGATGCGGCGATGAACTCGATCGCGCAGCACGCCAGCCCGAAGTTGAACACCCACAGCGAGTAGCGGCGGCCCCAGTTGAGCACGATCCGAACGGCGGCCGGGGCCCGGTCGGCCGCGGGGCCGACGCGGGGCATGGGCAGGTCGGTACTCAAGACGAGATCACCGTCACCACCACCGCAGCAGTCCGCGGCGCCAGGCGTGCCCCAGCCCGAGCACGAGCACGCCGATGAAGATCGCCATCTCGGCCAGCGACGCCGCGCCCAGGTCGGTGCGCAGCACGAGCGCCCAGGGGAACAGGTAGACGGCATCCACGGCAAAAACGACATACAGGAAGGCGAAGACGAGGTAGCGCACGCTGCCCTGCATCCACCCCTGCCCCACCGGGTCAACCCCCGACTCGTATGTCGTGCGCTTGGCGGGCGTGGGGTCGCTGGGGGCCAGCAGGCGCCGAGCGCCGTAGCCGGAGGCCACGAGGGCGACGCCGAGGCCTAGCACCACCAGCACCACCGCGTAGTCGCCCATGACCAGCAGCCTAGTCAGTTGGCCAGGGACCGCAGGCCGCCCATCACCTCGTCGGCGAAGTAGGTGCCAAACAAGATCACGTGCACTAGCAGCGGCAGCAGCTGGTGCACGGTCTGTCGGCGCTGCCACCCCGGAGCCAGCGGAGCGACCTCCTCGTATGCCGTGTAGACCTCCGGCCCGAACCCGCCGAACAGCCGCATCATGGCAAGGTCCAGCTCGCGATGGCTCCAGCTCGCGGACGGGTCGATCAGCCAGTGTCGCCCGGCGTGGTCGACCATGCTGTTGCCCGACCACAGGTCACCGTGCACGAGCGCCGGGGGCTCGGGCGGTCCGCATACCTCGTCGGCCCGCTCCAGCACCCGATCGAGCAGGGGCAGGGCTGATGGATCCAGCCGGCCGGTCTCCACGCACCGCCGGGTCAGCGGCAGCACGCGGCCAAAAAGATAGCTCTGCGCCCAGGAGTCGGCGGGGTGCAGGTCCACCGGCACCGAGCCGACGAAGCTGCGGGGGTCGCCGTCCAGGCTTCCAAAGCGCTCTCCGGTGGTGCGATGGAGCGCGGCCAGCCCTCGTCCGAGCGCGGCGTCGTCGCCCGGGGGCGCAGACTCGCTCTCGATCCACTCCAGCAGGAGCCCTTCTTCGGTGACGCGCAACACCTCGGGCACTGGTAGGGCACCGGCCCGGCGCAGCGCCCGCAGGCCGGCCGCCTCTCGGACGAATAGTCCGGGTGGCGCATCCCTGATCGTCTTGGCAAACACCGGGCCATCGTCGGTCTCCAAACGGTAGGACCACGCGATCCCACCCCCGGTGACCGGTTTGGCACTGCGCACGTGCCAGCCCTCCAGCAGACCTTCGGGGAGCAGGCAAGGGGTCACGGCGAACCACCGAGGGTGCCGGCCGCCAGTGTCCCGACCAGTCCGGCGCAGGCCGGCTCGACCTGGTCGAACATCCGCCTGAAGGTGTCCGGGGACTGGCCGTAGGGGTCGGGCACATCAAGCACGCCCGCGGACGAGGCGTCGGGCGCGAACTCGCCTAAGCGCACGATCTTGTCCCGGGCTGCGGCATCGAGGGTGAGGTCCTGCAGATCGGAGACGTTGCTCGAGTCCATCGCGACGACGAGGTCGAAGCGAGCGAAGTCGGCGGCACCGAACTGCTGACCGAGGTGATCCATGGGTATGCCGCGGCGCGCCGCCTCCGTCCTAGAGCCCTCGTGCGGGGGGTCTCCGACGTGCCAGGGACCGGTGCCCGCGGACTCGACCTGCACCTCAATCCCCTGCTCGCGAGCCAGATGACGAGTGATGGCCTCGGCCGCGGGTGAACGGCAGATGTTGCCGAGACACACAAAGCAGATGCGCATAGGCCCACCATGGCATCAGGTGCGCGTTCCGCCGACGGCGGACCCTTGTTCGAGGGGCAGGAAACGCACCGCGCATCCCGAGACCGGCGGTGCACCTGCTGCCACTCGACGCATCCGGCGTCAGCCGCCGATGCGCTCGACCGCCGCACCCATCCGCTGCACCGCTTCGGTGAGGATCGCCGGCGACGTCGCGAAATTCAGCCGCACGTGACCCTCACCCCGGGAGCCAAAGGCGTGGCCCGAGCTGAGGGCGACTCTCGCCTCGCGCAAGAACATCGCCGCCGGTCCGGCCAGCGCGCCGGCGTCACCACGCCCCACCCCCGTGGTCGGCTGCGGCCCAAGCTCGAGGTCTTGGCACTCCAGCCAAGCGAGGTAGGTGCCCTGCGGTGGCCGGAACGAAACCTGCGGCAAGTGCTCAGCGACCAATGCGGTCAACAGGGCGCGGTTGTCGTCCAGCGCAGCAAGCAGCGAGTCCAGCCATGCGTCACCGTCGCGCAGAGCGGCGGTATGTGCGATCACCGCCAGATGGCTCGGCCCGTGGCTGACCTCTTCCGGCAGCCGGGCCAGATCGCCGGCCGCTCCCGGTCCGGCCAGAAGCAGCGCCGCTTTGAGGCCCGCAAGGTTCCAGCCCTTGGACGCTGAGGTCAGCGCGAAGCCGAGCTCGCTGCCCTCGACACTCAGGTAGGGCACGAAGTGCGCGCCCGGTAGCACCAGCGGACCATGGATCTCGTCGACGACGACGCGCACGCCATACCGCTGCGCCAGCTGGGCAACGGCACTCAGCTCGTCCCGGGTGTGCACGGTCCCGGTCGGGTTGTGCGGGCTGCACAACAGGTATGCCGCAGCACCACCACCTGAGGTGGCATCTGCAAAAGCCTCCTCCAGGCCCTCCAGATCGAGCCTGCTCGTCGGGCTCAGGGGCACCTCGAGGACACGGCGGTCCAGGTGCTCGACGAAGGGGTAGAACGGCGGGTAGACCGGGCAGTTGACCACCACCGCGTCGCCGGGCACCGTGACGAGGCGCAGGACCTCGACGATGCCGAGCATCACGTCCGGCACCACCGAAGACCGGTCTACGTCGATGCCGTCCCACCCCCACCGACGACTCGCGAACTCGGCCAGCGCTTCGGCATACCCCGTCCCGGAGGGGTAGCCGGTGTCACCCAGAGCCAGCGCGTCGTGCAGCGCCGCCACGACCGGCTCGGCTGGGAGGACGTCCATCTCGGCGACCCACAGCGGCAGCACGTCCGCCGGGTGCTTGCGCCACTTGATGCTGCTCCTGCGCCGCAGCTGAGCCAGGCTGACCTGCTCGAACGGGTTGGCCGATCCAGACATCGGGCCATCCTGGCAGACTGCGGTCGTGGAACAACCTACGCTCCCGTAGGATTGGATCAGATATGAGTAGTAAGCCCAGCCGTCGCCTGGACCGCGTAGTCATCCGCTTCGCCGGGGACTCAGGCGATGGTATGCAGCTCACCGGCGACCGGTTCACCTCCGAGACCGCGGCGTTGGGCAACGACCTGTCGACCCTGCCCAACTTCCCGGCCGAGATACGCGCACCGCAGGGGACGCTGCCAGGGGTCTCCAGCTTCCAGCTGCACTTCGCCGACCACCATGTGCTCACGCCGGGGGATGCACCCGACGTGCTGGTCGCGATGAACCCCGCTGCGCTGAAGGCCAACGTGGCCGACATCCCCCGCGGGGGCACCCTGATCGTCAACACTGACGAGTTCAGCAAGCGCAACCTAGCCAAGGTGGGGTATGCCGTCAGTCCCCTGGAGGACGGCAGCCTCGACTCCTGGCACGTGCAGGCCTTCCCGCTCACCTCGATGACCGTGGAGGCCCTCGCGCCCTACAACCTGCTGCGTAAGGAGAAGGAGCGGGCCAAGAACATGCTCGCGCTGGGGCTGCTGTCCTGGCTCTACTCCCGGCCGCTGGAGGGCACCGAGGCGTTCCTGCGTGCCAAGTTCGCCAAGACCCCCGAGCTCCTCGAGGCCAACCTCACCGCGCTGCGCGCCGGGCACGCTTTCGGTGAGACGACCGAGGACTTCGCCGTGCGCTTCGAGATCGCCGCGGCGCCGATGCTGGCCGGCACCTACCGCACGCTGACCGGCAACCAAGCGATGGCGCTGGGCCTGGTCACGGCCTCGCAGCGCAGCGGGCTGCCGCTCGTCCTCGGCTCCTACCCGATCACGCCCGCCTCCGACGTCCTGCACGCCCTGTCCGGCATGAAGCGCTACGGCATCACCACCCTGCAGGCCGAGGACGAGATCGCCGCGGTAGGGATGGCGCTGGGCGCCTCCTTCGGCGGGTCGCTCGGCGTGACCACGACGTCCGGCCCGGGGCTGGCGCTGAAGGCCGAGACGATCGGGCTGGCGGTCGCCACCGAGCTCCCCCTGGTCATCATCGACGTGCAGCGCGGCGGCCCCTCGACCGGGCTGCCGACCAAGACCGAGCAGGCTGATCTCCTGCAGGCTCTGCACGGACGCAACGGTGAGTCGCCGATGCCGGTCATCGCCCCGCAGACGCCGACCGACTGCTTCCATGCCGCGCTGGAGGCGGTCCGCATCGCCACGACCTACCGCACCCCGGTCATCCTGCTCTCCGACGGCTATCTGGCCAACGGCTCCGAGCCCTGGTCGGTCCCGGACGTCGCCGACCTCCCGCAGCTGGCTGTCGACTTCGCCACCGGCCCCAACGGCACGGATGCCAAGGGTCAGCCCGTCTTCCACCCCTTCGCCCGCGACGAGGACACCCTGGCCAGGCCGTGGGCGATCCCGGGCACGGCTGGGCTGGAGCACCGCATCGGTGGCATCGAGAAGGCAGACATCACCGGTGACATTTCCTACGACCCGGACAACCACGACCGGATGGTCCGGCTGCGGCAGGCCAAGATCGACGGCATCGCCGAGACCATCCCCGAGATCGAGGTGGACGACCCGACCGGTGAGGCCCGGGTGTTGGTCCTGGGCTGGGGCTCGACCTACGGACCCATCTCCGCGGGCGTCGGCCTGGCCCGGACTGCCGGCACCGAGGTGGCACAGGCCCACCTGCGCCACCTCAACCCCTTCCCGCGCAACCTGGGCAAGGTGCTGGGCAGCTACGACCGGGTCGTCGTGCCTGAGATGAACCTGGGCCAGCTCGCCCTGCTGCTGCGCGCCCGCTACCTGATCGACATCCACTCCTACACCGCGGTCCGCGGGCTGCCGTTCACCTCCGCCGAGCTGGCGCAGGTGCTGCACGCCCAGGCACTGGATCTGCAGAAGGACCACGCGTGAGCACTCCACCAAACACTCTGGACAGCACCACTCTCGAGCACGGCAGCGTCGACCTCGGTATGCCGTCACCCGGGGGCTCCGGCACCCACGGGGTGCCCCGGGTCAGCGACGATGCCCCGGCCCAGACCAAGAAGGAGTTCACCTCCGACCAAGAGGTGCGCTGGTGCCCGGGCTGCGGCGACTATGCCGTGCTGGCCGCCGTGCAGGGCTTCCTGCCCGACCTCGGGCTGCGCCGCGAGAACATCGTCTTCATCTCCGGTATCGGTTGCTCATCGCGCTTCCCGTACTACTTGGACACCTTCGGGATGCACTCCATCCACGGCCGGGCCCCTGCCATCGCGACCGGTCTGGCCACGAGCCGGAAAGACCTCTCGGTCTGGGTGGTCACCGGTGACGGCGACGCCCTGTCCATCGGCGGCAACCACCTGATCCACGCGCTGCGGCGCAACGTCAACATGACGATCCTGTTGTTCAACAACAAGATCTACGGCCTCACCAAGGGTCAGTACTCCCCCACCTCCGAGGTCGGCACGGTCACCAAGTCGACGCCGATGGGGTCGGTGGACCACCCGTTCAACCCCGTCTCGCTGGCTTTGGGCGCCGAGGGCAGCTTCGTTGCCCGCACCCTGGACTCCGACCGTGCGCACCTGACGACGGTGCTCAAGGCGGCAGCCGAGCATCGAGGTACGTCGCTGGTGGAGATCTACCAGAACTGCCCGATCTTCAACGACGGCGCCTTTCAGATGATCAAGGACCGCGACCAGGGCCAGGCCCGGCTGGCCCATCTCGTCGACGGTGAGCCGGTGCGGGTCGGCGAGGACCAGATCGTGGTCCGGGACGGCGCCGCTGTGCGCGTCGTGCCCGCCGAGCAGGCTCAACGGGAGCACCTCGAGGTGGTCGTGCACGACTCGAGGGCCGCCGACCCGTCCCAGGCCTTTGCGCTGTCCCGGCTGGACGACATGAGCATGCAGCATGTCCCGATGGGCATCTTCCGACAGGTTCAGCGTCCGACCTACGACGACCAGGTCCGCGCCCAGGTCCAGGCCGCACGCACCGTAGAAGGCGGCGGCGGAGCCGTGAGCGACGAGGACCTGCAGCAGCTGCTCCGGGGCAAGAACACCTGGACCGTGGCCGGTTGAGCGCACCCCACGCAACGACACCTGCCACTCCCAGCCCGTACCCCTCCACCAGCGGGCCAGCGCCAGACCACCCTTCCGACACAGCGGCGCTGAACCACGCCTCCCGCGGCACGGCATACGGGCTGGCGGCCTACGGGATGTGGGGGCTCTTCCCGCTGTACTTCCAGACGCTGCGACCGGCCGGCGCGCTCGAGGTGCTGGCCCACCGGGTGCTGTGGTCGCTGCTCATCTGTCTCGCGGTGCTGGCCGTCCTCGGCCAGCTGCGGTGGCTCGGCTCCCTCCTGCGGCGACCCCGGATGCTCGCCGCGGTGTCGCTGGCGGGGGTGCTCATCGCCTGCAATTGGACCATCTACACCTTCGCGGTGCTGTCCGGCCACGTCACCGAGGCCGCTTTGGGCTACTTCCTCAACCCGCTGGTCACCGTCGGGCTCGGTGTGGTCGTGCTGCGCGAGCGGCTACGAGTGCTGCAATGGGTCGCGGTCGCGATCGGTGCCGCCGCCGCGCTCTACCTCACGGTGGACTACGGCCGGCCGCCGTGGATCTCGCTGACCTTGGCGGTGAGCTTTGCGAGCTACAGCCTGGTCAAGAAGCGCGTGGGCACCTCACTGTCGGCAATCCAGTCACTCACCGCGGAGACCGTGGTGATCGCGCCGTTCGCCGTGGCGGTCGTGGCCTGGCTCGCGGTGACCGGTCAGCAGACCTTTGGCACTGAAGGCACGGGTCACGCACTGCTGCTGGCCAGTGCCGGACTGGCCACGGCTGGGCCGCTGCTGCTGTTTGCCGCGGCCGCGCGGCGCGTGCCGCTGACGACCATCGGGCTGCTTCAGTTCATTACTCCGGTGCTGCAGCTGCTCACCGCGGTGGTGCTGCTGGGCGAGTCCATGCAGGCGTCTCGGTGGGTCGGTTTCGTCCTGGTCTGGGTCGCCCTGGCCCTGCTGACGGCGGATTCGATGATCAGTGTCGGTCGCTCCCGGCGGGAAGTCCGGGACACGCTATTGCCCAACGCGACCCCAGCCGCCTAGGTCTCGTCGGTGACTCGGCGGGTGCTGCTGGTCTGCTGGGGGTCCCGCGGTGACGTGGCACCGCTGATCACCTTGGGTCGAGGTATGCAGACCGACGGCGACGAGGTGTCGATGCTGGCTCCGCGCGACTTCGCCGACCTCGTCATCTCCGCGGGCCTGGGTTTCCTGCCTTTCGAGATCGACCTGCACGCGACCGCCGCCTCGCCCGAAGGACGCTCCTGGCTCGGCGGTCACCGCACCCTGATCGGGGAGGGTCTGGCCCTGCAGCGGATGCTCGACCGCTTCGCAGGGCCGCTCGTCGAAGGACTATGGGAGCACACCGGCGACGCCGACCTGCTGGTCAGCGGTGTGCTCACCGCGGATGCCTGCGCGAGTCTCGCTCAGGCCAGCGGGCAGGCGCACGCGATGGCGGTCCTGGCCCCGTTGTTGCCAAGCCGGCACGGGCCGAGCTCGGCCAGCGCGGTGCTGCCACGGCGGAGCAGCCACGTCAACCTTCTGGTCAGCCAGGTGATGCTGGCCTCGGCATACCGGCTGATCACGGTGCCGGGCACGCAGATCCGCCGACGCCTGGGGCACCGACGCACCGGTCCGCGATGGTTTGCGCAGCAGCTGCGTGCCACCCCGACCGTGCTCGGCGCGAGCCGGTATGTCGTACCGCCGGCTCCTGACCAGCCGCAGATCACCACGACCGGCTACTGGCCACCGTGGGGTGGGGCCGGCGATGTGGAGCACCGCCTCGGGCCCGAGACGGACGTCGCCCAGCGCATCGAGACGGACGTGGCGAGGGCACACGCGAGAGGGCGTCCGGTGGTCTACCTCGGCTTCGGCAGTATGACCACCCGCGACGCTGCCGGCACGGCTCGACTGCTGGTGCAAGCTTCACACCAGGCCGGCGTGCACCCGATCGTGCACAGCGGTTGGTCCGGCATTGCCCTTCACCTTCCTGAGCTGGGTGTCCGGTATGACGTGGACATGACCATCGTCGACCAGGTGCCGCACGACTGGCTCTTTGCTCGCTGCGACGCCGTGGTGCAACACGGCGGGGCCGGCACCACCGGATCCGCGGTCCGGGCCGGGGTACCTCAGGTCATCGTCCCGCATATGGGCGACCAGCCGTACTGGGCGGCGCGGCTCCACCACCTCGGCGTCGCCGGACCAGGTATGCGTCGGGCTGGACTGACCCCGCAGCGCCTGAGCGAGGCGGTCATCGACGCCACCTCCGGCGCTCCCGCCGAGCGACGTCGCCTCGCCGCTCGTCGGCTCGCTACCCTGGTCGACACCGAGGATGGTGTTGCCACAGCGGTCGCCGCGTTGCGCGCTTCCGGCTGAGGTGAGGCCACCACATGCGATTGCACGCGGCAGGGCCATCTATTCCACGTGCATCCACATGCACTTTTGCACTGAAGTGCAACCTGACGTACAGTCACCTGGTGTTGTCCACCAAGACCGGCTCTCGCCGAGAGCTCAACAAGGAGCGCACCCGGCGCTCCATCAAGTCAGCGGTGCTCCAGCTGGCCTGCGGGTGCCCCATCGCGTCGCTCACCGCCGAGCAGATCGCTGAGCAGGCCGGTGTCTCCCGCCGCACGTTCTTCAACTACTACGCGGGTATCGACGCCGTGCTGGCCGAGGCCACGCAGGAGCCGATGCTGGCGGTGTTCGAGGCGTTCCTCGCCCGCCCCGACGACGAGGACCCGCTCGCGGCGATGATCGCCGCCCTGCAGGGTCCGCTCCCGGTCGAGCTGGCCCAGTGGTGCGCGGCCCTGTCCCGCCCCGACAACCAGGGCAGCGAGACCTACGCCCAGGTCTGGCAACGGCATACCGAGTGGGTGGCCGGGGTGCTCCAGGCTCGTCTCGGACCCGATGCCGACCACCTGTATGTCGCGGGTCTGGCCGGCGCGGTCATGTCCCTGTTCACCGCCGCACAGGAACGCTGGATGACTCGCACGCAGGGC
>JAABUN010008639.1_pt1 | contig 10323 bp, 9 predicted proteins | sample 5559311 | NCBI WGS metagenome assembly JAABUN01 (sample SAMN10711877, study PRJNA513370) | rock metagenome | isolation source: Antarctica rocks | place: Antarctica: Victoria Land, Siegfried Peak sud
TCCTCGTGCAGGAAGGGGCTGAGAAGATGACCGACATCAGCGTCTTCTGCCACGAGTTCGGGCACATGCTTGGCCTGCCCGACCTGTACGCCCGCCCGGAAGTCCCCGGCATGGAAGGCGTCGGCGTCTGGTGTGCCATGTCGGAACAGCTACGCAATGGCCGGCCGCAGCACTTCTCTGCCTGGAGCAAGGAACAACTCGGTTGGATCAAGCCGACGATGATCGACCCGCGCGTGAAACAAAGGCTCGTCCTGTCGCCCATCGAAGACGACAGCGGGGAATGCTACAAGGTGCCCATCAAGGCCGACGGCAGCGAGTACCTGCTTCTGGAGAACCGCAAGAAGAAGGGCTTCGACTCCGAATTGCCGGCCGAGGGCTTGCTCATTTGGCGCGTCATGCCGGGCAACGGCACGCAGAAGGTCTTCCTGGAGGAATCGCACGGCGTCGAAGGACCGGCCGGCCCCCGTTCGTTCCCCGGCGCGGTCCCCTTCCCCAGCCCGGCCAACGACAGCTTCACCCCGCTCACCACGCCGAGCAGCAAGAGCCAGACCGGGGGAGGCTACGATGTGTACATCACCAACATCAAGCGGTCGCCCGACGGCCGCGTGAGCTTCCACATCGGCTACGAGTACCAGTGAGCGGGTGCCCCCACGCACCTGACGGGGCATCGCAGGAGGTCGAAACGGCTCCGATTGAGGCACGACCTGAAAAAACCGAGCGGTAAGGCTCGGCCAATTGGTTCTGATGCGTCTTTTGAGTTATTTGCGTCCAGGCTCGGGTGGCGCACACGCGCCAGAACCATTTTGAGGCGTCCGGCCTCACCCCATCCGCTGCTTCAACTCGGCGTCCACCGCGTCGAGGTATTCGTCGGTCGTCAAGTAGGGGGCGTTCGCGTCAATCAGGATGGCCAGATCCTTCGTCATCTTCCCGGCTTCCACGAGATCGACGCACACCTTCTCCAAAGTCTCCGCGAACGTTACCACCTTCGGCGTGCCATCCATCTTCCCCCGGTGGATCAGACCACGCGTCCAGGCGTAGATGCTGGCGATCGGGTTCGTGCTCGTCTTTTTTCCTTTCTGGTGCTCGCGGTAGTGCCGCGTCACCGTGCCGTGCGCCGCCTCCGCCTCGACGGTCTTCCCGTCCGGCGTCGTCAACACGCTGGTCATCAGCCCGAGCGAACCGTATCCCTGGGCGACGGTGTCGCTCTGCACGTCCCCGTCGTAGTTCTTGCACGCCCAGAGGTAGCCGCCGGACCACTTCATGTTGGCGGCGACCATGTCGTCGATCAGCCGGTGCTCGTAGGTCAACTTCTTGGCCTCGAAGGCGGCCTTGAACTCGGTGTCGAAGATCTCCTGGAACAGGTTTTTGAACCGCCCGTCGTACACCTTCAAGATCGTGTTCTTCGTGCTGAGGTACACGGAGAAGTCGCGGCCGAGGCCGTAATGGAAGCAAGCCCGCGCGAACCCCTTGATGCTGGCGTCGAGGTTGTACATGGCCAGCGTGACGCCGGCGCTGGGTGCCCTGAACACTTCCTTCTCGATGGCCGGGCCGCCGTCCGCGGGGGTGTAGGTGAGCGTGACCGTGCCCGCGCCGGGGAAGAGGATTTCGCTTGCCTTGTACTGATCGCCAAATCCGTGCCGGGCGACGACGACCGGCTTGTCCCAGTGGCCGACGAGCCGCGGGACGTTGCGGCAGACGATCGGCTCGCGGAAGATGGTGCCATCGAGGATGTTCCGGATGGTGCCGTTCGGCGACGGGTACATCCGCTTCAGATTGAACTCCTTGACCCGCCCCTCGTCCGGGGTGATGGTGGCGCACTTGACGGCCACGCCGTACTTCTTGGTCGCCTCGGCACTCTCGAAGGTGACCTTGTCGTCGGTGGCATCGCGGTGCTCGATGCCGAGGTCGTAGTACTTGAGGTCGATGTCGAGGTACGGCTGGATGAGCTTCTCGCGGATCTTCCGCCAGATGATGCGGGTCATCTCGTCGCCGTCCATCTCGACGACGGGATTCTCGACTTTGATCTTGGCCATGAGGAACGGACTCCGCAGGGGAACGCGAACGGCAATAAGGCGTTAGCTTATCCGCGGTGCTGGGTGCGGACAGAAGGGCCGCGGGCATGGCGCGTCGCTCCGGCCGCTGACCGGCGGCGCCGCGCCGCTCTCACCTTCTTCTTGCAAGCCGCGTCCCTCCGGGATACCCTTTCCGGATACCCGACAGCCCGGAGCGGCCGTGCCGAACAGTCTCTTGTTCCAGTTCGAGCTTCCGAACCCGGCCACGTGGTTCTACGCCGCCTTCGCGCTGGCCGTGGCGGTCTTCCTCCAGTTCCCGCGATTACTGGTGCTGCGGAACTTCGACCTGCTCGGCTTGTTCCTCTTCGCCCCCGGCTTCCTTCTGATTGAAGACGCGCACCGCTACGCGGGTGGTGCCGCGCGCGACGCCTCGGTCGCGTTCCTCGGCTACGTCTGGCTCCTCGGCGCGTCCGGTTTCTGGTTCGTCCGCTGCCTGCTCGATGTCACGGCGGTGAAGCGGCCGCGCATCACCGCGAACCTCGGCACCTCCGGCCTTTTCTGGCTGGCGGGGGCTTTGCTTCTGGGCCTGAGCCTGGGGACGGCCACGAAGCGGGTCGAAGAAGCACCGGTGGGGAAGCGCCCCCTTTCCCTGAACGGCGTCGAAGAGGGTGTGGCGGGCGTCGTGCAACCGGACCAGCCGGCCGCGGCAAAGATCTTGGTGGGCCGCGTCCTCGCCATCGGCTGCCAGATCGCCGTGGTGGTGCTCCTCATCCTGATCGGAACGATCCACTTCCGCGAGGCGGCGACGGGAGCAGCGGCCGCGGCGCTCTACCTGATGCTCCCCTACACGTGCTACCGTTTCGACCAGTCGCATCACATCTGGCCAACGGCCCTTTTGCTTGGGGCCATCCTGGGATTTCGCAAGCCGGTTGCCGCTGGAATCCTGCTCGGCCTCGCGGTCGGGACTTCGTTCTTCCCCGTCGTGCTTTTGCCGGTCTGGTTGCAGTTCTACCGCGGGCGCGGCCAAGGGCTGTTCCTGGCCTGGTTCGCCGGATTTGCGCTGCTCGGCTTGGCCGGGACCGTGCCTGCCCTCGTGTTCGGGGGCGAGTCCACCGCCGGCATTTGGCAGACCCTGAACCTCGCCGACTGGCAGCCCTGGCGCATCGCCCGACCCGAGAGCATTTGGACCGGGGTACACTGGGCTTACCGTTTGCCAGTTTTCATCGCCTTCGTTGGCCTCGTGCTCGGATCACTGTTCTGGCCCTCGGCGCGCGATTTGGGCCAGTTGCTCGCGGCGAACGCCGTGTTGCTCATCGGCTTGCAGTTTTGGTTCGCGGATCGTGGCGGCGCGTACGTACTCTGGTACGCCCCTCTTCTCATCCTTATGATCCTGCGGCCAACGACCACGGAACTCCAGCCTCCGATTTCTCCTCATGCGGTCATGCTCGGCTGGTTGCGCCGCCGGCGTGCCCCAAACGCCGGGGTCGCCCCCAGTCTCGCCGTCTAGGAAGGAGCCGGTCGATGATCCTCAGAGTCGCGCTGCCCGTGGCGGTCGTCGCCGTTGTCCTCGTAGTACCCCTACTGCACAAGGTGAACCGCGTGGCGTCGGTGCGCAACCTGCATACCGTCGAGCCGGGCGTACTATACCGCAGCGGCCAGATGAGCCCGGAGGCTTTCGAGCGGGTCGTCCGCGAGCGCGACATCCGAACGGTCTTCTCGCTGCGCGACGCCAAAGTCTCTGGCAGCGAACAGACCGACGACTTCGAGCAGAAATACTGCGAATCGACAGGGCGGAAGTTCCACCGCCTGCCGATCCCGGACTGGGAGATAAAAGGCGATCAAATCCCGGGCGAGGAGACCGTGCGACGCTTCCTGAGCCTGTTGGAGAACCCCGAGAAGGCGCCCCGGCCGATGCTCATCCACTGCTTCGCCGGCGAGCACCGCACCGGGGCGATGGTGGCGGTTTACCGCATGGAGTACAACGGATGGCGCAACGAAGAGGCTATCGAGGAAATGACGGCCGTGGGGAACATCCGCACCAGCTACGCCCGCAGTCTGACGGATTACCTCGGCCACTACACCCCCCGCCGCCCCGCTTGCGGGCCAGAGGGAAAGCGGTAGATTGACATCCTGCGAGGGTGGCGGAATTGGCAGACGCACAAGATTTAGGTTCTTGCGGCCGCAAGGCCGTGGGGGTTCAAGTCCCCCCCTTCGCAATCCGATTTGTTCGCTTTTCCAATTCCGGAGTGCCTATATCCTGCACGCCACACCGCTCTCGATTCCGCGTTCTACTCGATTTCTTCCACTTTCCGTAACATCTTGTCCCCTTTCGGCAATAAAACGCTGATCGCCCCTTCCCGCACGGGTGCCTCGGCATGGTCCACGTCCACCACCCTCCCCCGGACCTTGCCGAACCCGACCCCGTCCGGGCGGCCCTCGTCGACCCGGTGGTCCTCCGGAGCCTTGCCGTAGGGGGACGGGTTCTCCTCCGGCGCTGGATGCCTCACTCCCACCGGACGGAACTTGAGAGCGCCGCGGAAGACCTCGTTTCGGAAGCGCAGGTCACCGCCCTGGAGAATGCGGCTGGGTTCGACCCATCGCGCGGAGCCGCCGTGACGACTTGGATCCACGGCATCCTAAAGAACCTCGCCCGTAAGCGGTTCACCCGAATCCGCCGCGGCCCCGATGCCGAAGGGCTAGCCAACGTAGCCGACCCCGGCCCGGCGGTGCAGGACCAACTCATCCGCGAATCCGACCGCGAGCAGGTCCGGCTCGCCCTCGCCAAGCTCGATCCGCTCGACCGGCGCATCGCCCACTTGACGTACTACGAATCGATGCCGAACGCGGTAACGGCCGCCGAAGTCGGCCTCACGCCGGTGGGCCTCCGCGTCCGCCTCTACCGTATTCGTAAGGAATTATTCCAACTGCTCTCCCCCACCTTTCCGGGAGGCCGATCGTGACCGACCGCGAACTCGACCGCCTCACGGACGAATACCTCACCGCGCTGGACGCCGCCGATTTCCCCGCGCTCGACCGCATTTGGGAGTCGGCCGCTTCCGATTCCGAACACGAAGCCGCCCTGTTCGACATCGAAGCGGCCCTCGACGCCGACGACCGCGAGCAGGATGCCCGCAACGCTCGGCGGACCATCGCCGGGTCCGTCGAAACCCACCTGAAAACCGCCGAAATCGTCCTGCGTTCCGACGGCCCCGTCACCGTCGGCGACGTGGCCCGCGAACTCTTCCGGCACACGCCCGACCGCCTGCCGGCCGAAGCCCACTTGGTGAACCAGAAGCTGGTAGGCTCGGCCGAAGCGCTCCCCGAGGAACTCGGCCTATCGAAGCTCGTCGCCTGGGCTGAAAGCCGGTTCGGTTTGGCTCCGGCGGACTACTGGAAGGCGTTCCGGCAGGCCGCGTTGAAGCTCGAACGCCGCCGCGCTTCGACCGAGGAATATCAGTTGGCTGCGCGCCGCGCCCCGAAGCCGGAGGAGCTGAAATGATCGCGGAGGCCATCGCCCGGCTCCGCCGGGACATCAAGCTCCCCGTCGATCCGGCCGTTCGCGGCCCGGTGCCGCTGAACCGATTCTTCGAGGAGTGCAACCTCTCGCACGTCGCCTTGTCGGGACTGACTTGCGGCCGGGTGGCCGAACACCTGCTTTCGGAGGGGAATGCCATCGAACCCTTCGGCGAAGCGGGGGAACCGCTGGCGGGCTTCCTCTACTTCGCCGGCCGGGTGGGCCAGGCCTTCGTGAGCGCGGACGAAATCCTCCCGCGCCGGCGCTTCACGGCCGCGCACGAACTCGGTCACGCCGTGCTGCACCGGGAGCGCATGGGCCGTTTTCGCGCCGATACCGAGAAGACCCTGCTCGAAGCGGACGAATCGATCGACGAATTGGAGCGCGAAGCCAACCGCTTCGCGGCCGAGCTTCTCATGCCCGAAGCCGTGGTGCGAGCGCGAGCGGACGAGCTCCGATCCTTGCACAAGTGCTGCCCGTTCGGGGTGCTGGCCTACCGCCTGGCCGCGGAACTGCTCGTGAGCCGGCAGGCCATCGGCTTCCGCCTGAAGAACCTGGGGGTGGCCGATGCCAAATGAGACCGCCAGCGACTTCCTCAAGAAGTACGGAGCCTCGACGGTCGGCGCGACGCCGCCGCAGCCGAACATCCCGCTCGACCCCGACGACGAGGACGAAAAGAAAACATCCCTGGATCGCACCGTGGAGTTCCCCGAAGCGGGGTGGAGGGCCGTCGTCATCCCTGAAGCGCCCGTGTGGGACGGGGAGTTCCCCGTGCGCTTCATCGACGGCTCGCACACAGGGCAGCCGGTGCTGTGCGTGCGCTCGGCGCAGGGCTGGCCGATCCCCCTGGTGCTCTCCGAAGTCGGGGCGGTGGCGTTGCGCAGCGTCGGCCGCGGTTTCGAGCGCGAGTTCGTCGCCGTGGATCGCGTGCTGAGCTTCGTCGCCGATCCGTTCCCCTGGGAGGATGTCGAAGCGTTCGCCGCGGATTTGGCGAACAAACCCGAATTGCGGCTGCGCGTCCTGCCGGCGAACCTGCCCGACTTCGGGAAGCACAGCCCGTTCGATTACGAGGTGATGCGGTCGCAGGCCCGCGGCCGCGCCCAGCAGGAGATGGCGAACCTGGAACGCCTGGCGCTAGCGATCGACCGCACTTCGGCGACGCTCGTGGACGGTCCGTTGAGCCGTGTCGCCGGCAATCCGCCCGCCGGTTCCCCGCTGCTCGTCGGCATCGCCAAGATGCAGGCCGCCTCCTACCTGCACGACGAGGGCTGGCGGACCCTGCTGACGCTCCGCCCCGGCCAGCGCACGCCCGTCTTCAAGATCGTCGGCGTCGGTGGCACGAACGAAGGCCGGATCTCGGTGGCAACTTGGTTTCTCAAACTCTCCGGCGGCACGCAGCTCGCCCCGAACTGGGGCTATGTCCGCGTCGAAGTTCCCTGGAGCCAATTCGCGGAGAAGTTCCCGCAGGACTTCGCCTTCGTCAACCGGCTGTCGCGCTGGCTCATCGACGCCCGCTGCCGCACGAGCAGCTACGCCCGGATGCCGGTGTCGCTCGAACCGATCGTCCGGGCCGAGGATTCGCTCAAGCCCCTTTTCACCCCGTTCCCGGTGCTGGTCAACCGGCTCTACCGCACGGCGGGGTTCTTCCGCGGAGGCGAACTGTGAACGACGGCATCCGCGAACCCCTCGGCCGTGTGGCCGCGCCGCCCGACCAGGAATCGACGACCGGCGAGTTCCACTTCTGGATCGACCGCAGCAAGACGGTCGAGCGGACGCAGATCGTCAAGACGCAAAGCACCATCGGGGCGCGCACCGTCACGTTCATCGCGGTCGTTCAGGAGGTCTACCGGCGCAGCCGGCAGAAGGACGTGAGCGAGGAGGCCGACCGCTACGATGGCGGCCGCGGCTCGCAACCCCCCTTCGACAGCGAGGGCGTGACCTACGCCAAGGCCTCCGTCCTCCGCACCGACCCGGTGGCCTACACGCCGCCGACCGAGGAGTGCGAGGTCTACCTGGCCAGCGCTCAGGAAGCCTCACAGGGCTACGGCGTGGACCGCGTCGAGAACCCCCTCGACGTGGGGTTGCTCAAGAACGGCGGCACCGAGTACGCCGGCAAGGCGACGCTCGACCTCGACTACCTGCTCGGCGAGAACGGCGGGCACATGAACGTCAACGGCATCGCCGGCCTCGGGGCCAAGTCGAGCTTCCTGCTGCACGTCCTCTGGATGCTGCTCCGCGAGGCGGAGAAGCAGAAGGTGGCCAAGCCGAGCGACCGGGACCGGCTTCAGATCGCCCCCATCGTCTTCAACGTGAAGAACTACGACCTCTTCTTCATCGACCAGTGGAACAAGAAGTACCGCGAGAAGGAGACGGAACACCGCGACGACTGGACCCGCCTCGGCGTCGATGGCCCGGCCCCCTTCCGCGGCGTGAAGTTCCTCGCCCCCCAGGAGAAGGACCGCACCACGCCCGCCAATGTCGGCCGAGCCGACGGCGCGGTGAAGCCTTATAGTTGGTCGCTCGCCGATGTCGTCGAGCAGGGGTTGTTCAAGTTCCTCTTCGCCGACGACGCCGTTTACGAGCCGAACTTCGGCGGGTTGGTCGACGAGTTGAGCGAATGGTTGACGCACGACACGCCCGCCGGCCCCAAACTCCACACGGGGGCCGAATACCCCAAGCACTTCGAGGATTTGCTGCACGACTTCAAAGAACTGCCGCCCATCGACAACAACGACTACGCCAAGGCGACGCGCGGGAAGGTCTTCCGCCACCTCAAGTTCATCCTCCGGCAGGGGAGCGGCGTCCTCCGGCTCAACGACATCAAGGGCAGCCCGATCGCGCTGGCCAACGCCGAGCAGTCGGGGCCGACGGTGATCGACCTTTTCAGCTTGCGGATGACGCCCGGTTTGCAGCGCTTCGTGGTCGCGGCCGTCTTCCATCAACTCGTGCGGCTGCGTTCGGAAAATCCGACGCCCGGCCTACGCTTCGTGGTGATGCTCGACGAGCTCAACCGCTTCGCCCCGCGGAACAGCTCCGACCCCATCACGCAGATCATCGAAACCGTCGCCGCCGAGATGCGCTCCCAGGGCGTCATCCTGCTCGGGGCGCAGCAGCAGGCGAGCCTCGTGGCCCAGCGCGTCATCGCCAACTGCGCCATCAAGGCCATCGGCCGCAGCGACACGCTCGAACTCGGCTCGGATGTCTGGAAGGCGCTCGACCGCTCCGCCCGCAGCACGGCGGCGCAGTTGCAGGCCGACGAGAAGCTGTTGGTGCAGCCGAACTTCCGCGAGCCAATGCTCGCCAAGATCCCGTTCCCCCCCTTCGCCCTCAAGAAGGAACACGCGGCCGGCGCAAGCGGCCCGCCGACTCCGAAGGCGTCGTGGGAGCAGAGCGTGGAAGCCGACTTCTAATTGGGGAACCCGCGATGAAGATCGTCCACACCGCCGACTGGCACCTCGGCGACCATCTGCACCGGCTCGACCGGACCGACGACTTGCGCAAGCGCGTCGTCGAGGTCGCCCGCATCTGCGCGGAGCGCGCCGCCGACGTGCTGGTGATCGCCGGCGACCTCTTCTCCGACCATGCCGCCGTCGGCGTCGAGGACATGACGCGGGAATTGGAACACATCCTGGAGGTGTTCGGCCCGTTCTTCCGCCGGGGCGGAACCATCCTCGCCATCACGGGCAACCACGACAAGGACAAGTCCGTCGGCATCATCCGCGCGGGGATGCGCCTCGCGGCCATGCCGTCGCCAGGCGGCAAGCCGTTGACGCCGGGCCGTATGTACCTGCAAAACGGGCCCGGCATCGCGGTTCTCGAAGCCGCCGACGAGAAGGTGCAGTTCGTGCTGGTGCCTTACCCGAACGCCTACCGCTACGCCGAAGCCGACGACACGCTCGGCAGCACCGAGGAGCGCAACCGCACGACTCAGACCCGCGTTGCCGGTTGGGTGCAAAAAGCGACCGAGAAGGACGGCTTCGACAAATCTCTGCCAAGCGTGCTGGTGGCGCACCTGCACGTCCGCGGTTCCGAGACGCACTCGCTTTACAAGCTTAGCGAGGCGGACGACGTGCTCTTCGGGGCCGACTTCATTCCGAGCCACTGGGCCTACGTCGCGCTCGGGCACATTCACAAGCCGCAGGCGCTCGGCGGCGTCGAGCACGTCCGGTATCCCGGCCCCCTCGACCGGCTCGATTTCGGCGAGCGTAACGACGACCGCGGCGTCGTCGTGCTGCGCGTCGGCAAGAAGCACGGCCCGGAGTGCCGCACGCCGCCGGAGTGGATACCGATCGCGGCGACGCCGATGTACCTCGTCGCCGTCGCGGACACGGACGACATCGACGGTTTGCCTGCGAAGTATCCGGACTGCGCCGAGGCCATCGTGAAAATCACGGTCGCGCTGCGGCCAAACGGCCCGAGCCGCGACGAGGTCATGCAACGGCTGCGGAAACATTTCCCGCGCTTCGCCGAGATCGTTTTCGAGCGCCCCGAGAAGATCGGCGTTGAGGCGGCGCGACCCAGTGTGCGCAGCGATGCCGACTACCGCGAGACCGTGCGGAACTACCTGAAAAAGCGGACGGTGGACCGGTCCGACGGGGCCGCGCTCCTCGAACTCGCAGAAACGTTCCTCACCCCCGCGGAGGGCCAGCCGTGATCCCCAAGCGCGTCGTGCTCGAAAATTTCCTGGCCTTCGCCTCCCCGCCCGTCGAGTTCGACTTCTCCGGCGACGGCGAAGCGCTCTGGGTCGTCACCGGGCCGAACGGCTCCGGCAAGTCGGCGGTCTTCGACGCCATCACT
>JAABUN010008640.1_pt1 | contig 10322 bp, 10 predicted proteins | sample 5559311 | NCBI WGS metagenome assembly JAABUN01 (sample SAMN10711877, study PRJNA513370) | rock metagenome | isolation source: Antarctica rocks | place: Antarctica: Victoria Land, Siegfried Peak sud
TGTCATCCATGATGGGGGAATTCCTCCTTGCCTAATATAAAGGGCAACATTTCTATTTAACCACAGGTTGCGGCCTCCACACAAGGTCTGACGATTTTGCAGTGACGCACCTTACAACCGTTTTGGAGTTTGTTTGGTTAAGGGTGTGTCGAAAGTCGTTTTGAGTATAGCAAATATATCGGCCCTCGTCTAAAGAAGCGGCTTAAGACCACCCGAGTGAAGAATTCGGTAACAAGCTCGAGCGCCCCTAGGTCCGGCCCATCACCAGAAACACCTTGATGCCGCCGTTTTGAATCTGTAAGCGTTTTAGGTGAGGAAGCGTCACCCACGCCGGGTCGGGCGTCAACAGGACGAACGTCCAACCCGGTGACGCTTTAAGGCCCGAAGACAACTCCGCGTAAAGTTTCTGCACGTTCGCCGCGTCCAGACGTTTGCCGTAGGGCGGATTACAGATGAGGAGCGCGTTTTGATATTCCGCTCTGAGCGTGCGGTAGGGAAGGGTAAGGGCGTCGACGACGTTAAACCGGATGGCGTCCGCAACCCCGGCACGTTCGGCGTTGGCTTGTGCGGCTTGCAGAACGTTTGCGTTCTTGTCGAAGCCGAGCAGTGCCGCAGCCGCGGCGTGCGTGCCGGTTTCAGCCTCGAGTCTCAGACGGTTCCACAGGGAGGGTTGAAAAACCGGAAACTGCTCGAAGGCGAAGCCGCGCGCGCCACCGGGCGGGACGCCGCGCAGTCCCAGGGCAGCCTCGAGCAAAAACGTCCCGCTCCCGCACATCGGATCGACGATCAAGTCGAACTTTTCGTAGTCCACCGTCTTTAGGAGAGCGGCGGCCAGCGTTTCGCGCAGCGGGGCGTCGCCGACGTGCGTGCGGTAACCGCGCCGGTGCAGATGCTCGCCGCTGGTGTCGAGGCTCAGCGTGCAGCGGTCTCGGAAGAGGCGCACGTGAACGTTTAGAGCTGCGTCAGCGGAGGCTTGCGGGCGCAGACCGAGCGGCGCAACTGCTGACTGTGCGGCGCTGAGGAGCGTTTCGGCAACTTTAGGCTGATGGTGAAGTCGTGAACCCCGCGCACTGACGCTAAAACGCACCGTTTCGGCGAACCCCAAAAAACGCTCCCAAGAGACCTTCTCGGCCTTATTAAAGAGCATCGGGTACGACTGTGCCAAGAAGTCTGCGATTCGCCATAAAACGCGGTGCGCGGTCGAAAGCTGCAAGTTGGCGTAGTAGATGGTCTCTAAGGGTCCTCGGAACTCCACCCCGCCGCGCACCGTCTTGGCGTCTGTGACGTTTGGTAGCTCTTGTACTTCGTCCAGCAATACCGTCTCAAAACCCGGCGCACCCACAGCCAGAAAATCGTGCGTCTCTTTGAGGACGTAACGTTTGAGGCGGCGCTCGAGGGCTCGAGGGGTTAGCGTTTCCACCGTTCAAGAGTAACAGTACAGTGAGCGAAAAGAGGGCGCGAGCGGCGAAAAGACCCTTTAGACTGCGTTATCGTTATATGGTGCCTTCTCCTTCCGACCTCACTGAGCAACTGCGCCAGCGTGGGTTACTGCCGACAGGTAGGGTAATCGAGGTCATTGCCGGGCAACGTTTCGAGGCATTTGCCGACGCTGTGCTCAGATTAGGTTTGACCTATAGCAAAGATGCTTCCCTAAGCGCGCCCACGACGCTTATTTGCAAGCGGCTGGGGTCAACTTGGTACGAGGCGGTGGGATTGCCGGAACTGCGTTTCTATACTGAACTCGCTCCGCTGCTCCGGTATGGTGTCGTGCCTACGTTTTACGGGACAATTCATAATGCTCTTGCAAAAACATGTACGCTGTTCCTTGAAGATTTGGCTCTGGATTATGAACGTGTGGCTTTGCCTATCGCTGAGGCGAAGTTGGCGGCAGTTGTTGAGGCCCTTGCCAGGTGTCATGCATTCTGGTGGGATCATCCTGTGTTGTCTGCGCCTGCTTTGCAAACCCCAGCTCCGGTGGGTGATGTGACGCGGACGCCACACGCTTTAAACGCTGAAGGTCTCCGCGCAAATGAGGTGGCGGCGTGGGGAGCGCTCGAGGGCTTCCTCAATTGTTACGCCCATGACCTGACACCAGACGAACTGAAGCTTCTCCGAGTACTCCGTAACCGTTGGGGCGATACCTTTGGTAAACGCCTCGCCCCCGCCACCAACCTCACGTTACTACACGGCGATTTTCACCTGCTCGGCAACATCTTTTTGGCCAAAGATGTAAACAACACAGAGCCTGTCAAGGTCATTGACTGGGCGCAAGCCAAACCGGGTCTGGGGCCACACGACCTGATGTATACGCTGCTCTCGGCAGATACCCCTGACCGCGTTGCGCGGGACACCACGCTGCTAAAGCGGTACTACTCAGTGCTCAATAGGTACGACGTGACCGGTTACTCGTGGGAGCAGTGCATCTGGGATTACCGCTTTTCGCTGTTGACGAATCTTTTCCAAGCGGTATTTCAGCAAAGCCTGCACTGGTTTCGGAAAACCGCTGAAGGTGTCAAGGTGTGGGATAGTCAAGCACTGTTAGATTAACGGTTGCGCGGGTCGCGCAGGTCTCTAAGCCCATCCCCCAGCAGACTCCAACCCAAAACTGTGACGATAATCGCCACCCCCGGTACCAGCACCGGATACGGGCTGAGCTGCAAAACCCCCTGCGCCTCACGGAGCATGGTGCCCCAGCTCGGCGTCCGGGGCGGCGTGCCGAGACCCAGAAACGAGAGCGCCGCCTCGGCGAGCACCGCCACCGCCAAGCTGAGGCTCGCCTGAACGATGATGGGGGAGAGAGCGTTAGGTAGGATGTGGCGCAGCAAAAGCCGCCGCTGCGAGGAGCCCAGCGCCCGCCCCGCCTCGACAAAATCACGGTTTTTGAGCTCGAGCACCGACGCCCGCAAAAGCCGCGCGAAAACCGGCGCGGTCGCAATCCCGATGGCGCTCATGGCGGTGAGGGTGCCGGGAGCGTAGATAGCGGCGAATAGAAGTGCCAGCAAGATCGGCGGAAAGGCGTACATCACGTCTACAAGCTGCATCAATATATCGCCCAGCAGACCCCCGACGAACCCGGCAATCGCGCCCACGAGACACCCGAGCGTCAGGGCGATCCCGACTGCAACGAAGCCGACGAAGAGAGCACCTCTCGAGCCCACCAACACCCGGCTCAGGAGGTCGCGCCCGAGGTGGTCGGTGCCGAGCGGATGCGCCGCGCTCGGCCCGGAGAGCTGCGCGGTGAAGTCCATCGCGTTAGGATCGAAAGGCAGCCACACAAAACTTACGAGTGCAGAGATAATCACGATACCGATAAGCACAGCGCCGAGTGCGAGGTTGAGGGGTACGGCTTTGAGAAGTCCGGTGCGGCGTGGGTTTTCGGCTGCGTCCCTAGTCATAACGGATTCTGGGATCGAGAAACCCATAGGCCAGATCGACCACGAAGCTCAAAAACACGATGACGCCTGCGTAGATCAGGATTTCGCCCTGCAAGAGTGGAAAGTCCCGTGTGCCGATGGCTGTGAGCGCGAGCCGCCCGAGCCCCGGCAGTGAAAAAACCTGTTCGATGACGATAGCCCCGACCAAAACCTGCGAAAACGACAACCCCAGCACGGTGACGAGGGTGACGAGCGCATTTCTGAGGCCGTGTTTGAGGACGACCGTGCGCCCCGGTAGCCCCTTGGCGCGGGCTGTCCTGACATAATCTTGTGACAGTGCCTCTAGGAGTGCCGCGCGGGTCATGCGGGTGATGACGGCGGCCTGTCCGAGTCCAAGCGCGAGCGTCGGCAACACCAGGCTGCGGATGTTCTCCAGCGGGCTCTCGCGCCACGGCACGTAGCCGCCCGACGGCAACCAGCCGAGCTGTACGCTAAAGAGCAAGATCAGCAGGAGCCCGAGCCAGAATGACGGTACCGCCGCCCCGAGCTGCGCGGCGGTCGTCACCAGCGGATCGAGCCAGGTGCCGCGCCGCAGCGCCGCCAGGATGCCGAGCGGTAGGGCGACGAGACAGGCGACGACCATCCCGGCTAGGGCCAGCGGCAATGAGACGGAAAGCCTCTCGGTGATAAGCTCACCCACCGGCGTGCGGTAGTTGAGCGAGGTTCCGAAGTTGCCCTGCAAAACACCGCCGAACCAGCCCAAAAAGCGTGTCAGCGGCGGTTCGTTCAGGCCGAGCTGTTGTCGAACGGCGGCAAGCACTTCGGGGCTGGCGTTGAGCCCCACGATAGCGGTCGCCGGGTCGCCGGGGATGGCGAGCAGCGCGCAGAAGACCAGCACAGCGGCCAGAAACACGCTGAGGCAGGCGAGCAGGGCGCGGCGGACGACGAAAGCGAGCATGGAGCCGGACGAAACCCGGTCGCGCTACTGAACCAGGTACGCTTCGGTCAGGTCGATAGCGACGGTCGGCTGATCCTGCCAGTAGCCGTAAAGGTTCTTCTGGGCCGCCACCAGGTACGGCGGGCTAAAGACCCAGACGTTCACCGCGTCCTCGGCGACCGTGCGGGCGACGTCCCTATAGAGCCCGAGCTGTTCGGCCTCGTCGCTCGTCCCCTCGATTTGAGCGAGCAGACCCTGCACTTCGGGGTTGTCGTAGTGGTAGTAGTAGTCGGGGTCGCCGTAAACACCGATGTCACGCGGTTCACTATGCCCGATGATCGTCATGTCGTAGTCGCCTTGGGTAAAGATGCGGTCCAACCACGTAGTCCATTCGACGTTGGTCAGATTTACCGTGATTCCCACCTCGCTCAGTTGCTGCGCGATAACCTCGCCCGTGCGCTTCTCGAACGGGTACGGCGGCAGTTCAAAGTCTAGCGTCAAACCGTCCGCGTAACCCGCTTCGGCGAGGAGTTCACGGGCGCGCTCAGGGTCATACGGGTACGTCTCGGTCAGGTCCTCGTAGTAGGGCTCGATAGGGCTCGCGTGGGAACCGATGGGGGTGCCGTAACCGAACATCGCCCCCTCGACGATAGTGTTTTTGTCGACCGCGTGCGTTATAGCCTGGCGCACGAGCGGGTTGTTCAGGGGCTCGCGGGTGTTGTTTAGCGCCATCGTGATCTCGGTGGTCGCGGAGCCTTCGGTCACTTTGATGTTCGCGTCACTCTGAAGCTGAATCGCGTTTTCCGGGCTGAGCGCGACCCCCACCATGTCGATGTCACCCGCTTGGAGCGCCGCCAACTGGGCGTTGGTATCCTCAATAATCCGGAAGGTCACGGCGTCTAGGTAGGCGGGCGTGCCGTGGTAGTCGGCGTACTTTTCCAGCCGCACCTCGCTCCCGCGCACCCACTCGGCGAACCTGAAGGGGCCGGTACCGACGGGCTCGTTGCGCTGCGTCTCCTCGGTGCCTACCGGGTAGATAATTGAATCCGGACGGGCTAGGTTATAGAGGAGGCTCGAGGTCGGCGCGCTTAAGGTCAGCATCACCGCGGCGTCGCCGTGCGTCATCACGCTCTCTATGGCTGCGTAGTATTCGGGGTGGGTGTGACCGGAGTCAGGGTCGGCGGCGCGTTCTAACGCCGCGGCCACATCCGCCGAGGTGAACGGGTTGCCGTTATGAAAGGTGACGTTTTCTTTGAGCGTAAAGGTCCAGGTCAGGCCGTCGTCTGAGACCGTCCACGACTCAGCTAGTGCCGGAACGATGTCGCCGTTCCGGTCGATACGCACCAAGCCTTCGTAGACATTGTGATACATCACCCGGGCGATCTCCTGCGAGGTCGAAACCGTCGGGTCCCAACCGGGGGGTTCGGCGACGATGGAGACGGCGATCTCGCCGCCCGCCTGGGGCGCGGGGTCCTGGGCAAACACGGTTCCCCAGCCAAGTATAAGAAGCGTCGTTAAAACAAATTTCATCATGTCCTCCTTGAATAAGCTTTCTTTAACTACCGTGAGTCTAACGCGTCCGAGCTTGGCCTGGGCCGTCTCGCAGGGGTTTATCGTAATAGAAGTGCGTCGCTACGAAAACTCGTCAAAAAAGTAAACAGCTGCCGCCGCGTAGAGCTTGGCCGCCTTAACGATGTCCTCAGCGTCCACGTACTCGTCGCGCTGATGCGGCACCTCGCGCACACCTGGTCCGACCGTGACAATGGGAACGCCCGCCCACGCCGACAAAAAGGTGCCGTCGGTCGCGCCGGGGACGCCGCCGTAACGGGGCGGGACACCCAAAACGTTCGGGTAGGCGCGTTCCAAGGCTTTGACTAGCGGGTCGTTAGGTGCGGTCTCCGTCCACGGCCTGTCCTCTAACAGTGTCAAGGAGAGTTCGGCTGCACCCTGATTCTGCTCCGCTAACGCCTCTAGAGCTGCCCAAAGGGTCTCGTGGTTTTGCCCCGGCACGGTGCGGACGTCGAGGGCGGCGTAGGCGGTTTCCGGCACTACGTTGAGCTGCGCTTCACCTTGGTAGGGCGCGCGAATAATGGTCGGCGTAAACCAGGGAAGCCCCAAATGCTCATGCTCACCTAAACGAGTTTGTTCGGACGCCTCGAGCCCCCGCACGCCCGCCAAAAAGTCCATAAGTGGCGGAATGGGATTAATTCCGGCGTACGGCATCGCCCCGTGAGACATCGTGCCGGTCGCTAAGACCGTGATTCTCATCGCGCCCTTTTGGAAGAGGCACAGCTCGAGGTCTTCGGGCTCACACACGATGGCCCCGTCTACGCCGTCGGCCCAACCCTGCCGGATAAAGTGTTTGACCCCCAGCATCATCCCCTCTTCGTCAGCGACGATGCCCAGACGGATACGCCCGTTCAGGTCAGGCAGGGTCCGTTTAACGGCCTCCGCCGCGACGATAGCAGCGGCGACGCCCGCTTTCATATCGCACGCGCCGCGCCCGTATATGCGCCCGTCTCTCAGTTCGGCGGCGAAGGGAGGATGCGTCCACGCTGCCGGGTTGCCCTCGGTGACGACGTCGGTGTGACCCTCAAGCAGCAACGTCTTGTGTTTCGCCGGGTCGAAGCCGGTCCCGTGCCAGTCCGCGACGACGTTCGGGCGTCCGGGCACGGCGTCTTCCACCGTGACCGTGAAGCCGCTCTCTCTCAGAATGTCGGCGACGAAATATGCAGCCTCGCCCTCGGTGCCGCCCGTGCTCGGCTCGAACACGCTCCGAATCCGCACGAGCTGACGCGTCAGCGTGATGGCCCGTTCGCCGTCCACCGCGCTCACGGCTTTAGCGGCGCGCTCGTCTAACGTCACAGGTCGGTCACTTGTTCACAGGGGCGGTGTAAAGCGCCCGTCTTGCGCCGTCCAGCCGCCGTCGACGACGAGCAGCGTCCCGGTGACGTACGAGGCGGCGTCGCTCGCTAAAAACACCGCCGCACCGACCATCTCGTCCGGCGTCGCCCAGCGGCCCAGCGCGCCCTTTTCGGCGTAGGCGCGGTACCACTCGGGGTTGTCCTTAATGGGCGCAGTCAGCGGCGTCTCGACCACCCCCGGCGCGATAGCGTTCGCCCGCACACCCCGCGGCCCCAGTTCGGACGCGAGCGCCTTGACCAGTTGCAGCGTCCCGGCTTTCGTCGCGGCGTAGACGCCTTGCCCCGGTTCGACGACTTGGGAGCGGATACTCGAGAACATCACGATGCTCCCCCGGCCCTGCGCCGCCATCGTGCGTCCGGCGGCCTGAAGCGCCAGAAAGCTCCCTTTAAGATTCAGATTTACCACCCGTTCAAACTCGGCCTCGGTGTAGTCCAAAAGCGGCTTGCGAACGTTGATCGACGGCGTTGACACGAGAATCTCGAGCCCCTTCAGCTCGTCCACGACCCTCTCAACTTGCCCAGCGTCGGTGATGTCGAGCGCCACCGCGCGGCCCATACCCTCCGCGACGCGCTCGGCAGCCTCTACGTTCACGTCCGCGCACGTCACCTGTGCGCCGAACGCAGCGAGGCCCTGCGCGACGGCCTCACCGATGCCCGAGCCTGCGCCGATCACGAGGGCGCGTCTGCCAGTGAGATCAAACAGCTTGTGATAGGGAGTCATAAAAACGTTTTACCAGACTCAAGCTTAAAAAGTGCAAACTGGTCGTTTACAGTTAGATGTTCGCAGTGTCCTTTGAGAGTACGCCCTTATCTGAAAAAGTTTTATGTAAGTTTTGTAACTCTCGACAACTGCTTCGCAGAGGGTCCGTGTCTCAAGCAAGCACAAAAAAGCGGTGGTCTGTATGACCACCGCTTCGCCGGATTTTTTGAGCGTTACCTGTGCCGCAGGTGCTGCATCAAGAGATTATCTTCAGACCAGTCGGTGAGGAGGTCCTCGAGCGTGCTGCTGGTACCGTCGGGAAAGCTGACGTTCAAGTCGTCGCCGGGGACGCCGTTAAAATTGTCGTCGTTTAGAGAACCGGAGAAGGTGACGGCGCGTTCCTCGTCGCCGTTAACGACTAAAGCGCCGTCACTGAGCACCGGCGAGTTGCCGCCGTCAAGATCGTCGAACCCGAATCTGAGTGCGACGCTGCGCGTGTCTCCGGAAAGTCCGGCCAGCTCCACAGCGACACTCCCGTCTCCCAGTGAAAGGGATTCGCTAAAGCAATCTTCGGAGCGTTCCAGGTCGCCGTTGATCGCAAACTTCCAATCAAGTGAAATACCATCGTCTACCAGCGTGACCTTGCCCTGCGTCACGAACGAGTCGCCAGCGTCCGACTCGCTTATGCTGTAGCCAACGTTTTCAAGCTGCAAAAAGCTGCCGGTACCGTTGATGGCGAAGGAGGTGGGCTCGAGGATGCCCGCCAGACCGTCACCACAACCGGGTGCCTGGTAATAGCTGGTGGCAACGTCCACGTCGGCGGCGACCACGCCGTCCGCTGTTAGGATCAGGTTGAGGCCGGTGGGTACCTCGACGGATTCGCCGGACGGACTCACAACCTCTACGGTAGGGCTCTGCGCGTCCCAATCGAAGGTCAGGGTAGCTTCGGCGGCGTCGAAGTCCGGTGTCTCGAGGTCTTTGTCATAAGTCCAGTTCAGGGTGAGGTCGTCGGATTCACCCTCCATAACCCAGATCGCGGAGCCGTCACGGTCGGTAAAGCTGTAGACACCGCTGGGCAGGTCGTAGTTGGCGAGTGCTTGAAGCGGCCCCTGCGCGCGTTTCGGATGTTTGGCGCTCATCATGGTGACGCCGTAGCCGAAAAATGGGTTGCTCAGAGCGCCTGCCTGCGGAAAACCGCTCAGGGCGACGACGCCTTCATCCTGGGCGGCGCGCCCCAGGGCGGCCTCCAACTGTTTTGAAATCGAGGTAATACTCTCCGAAACGTCCTGCTGGCTCAGTGGGCCGCCCGGCGCGGGTATGACGCCCTCTTTGGCACAGGCGCTGAGCAGGGCGGCGGTGAGCGCGGCGACTAGATAACGGCTGGAATATCTCATCGAATCTCCTTACCACGAGTGAAATGATCAGGCAACAAGCACGTAACTGTAGCCGCATTGTACTCGGCGCGTGGGTGCTCTGCCACTTTATGAAAAGTTCATTAAGCTAACTGAGGATTTTTGTACACGACTTTCTTAACCTCGGACTTTGTCAGGGTTTTGACTGAATCTCCACATGTCAGTAGGACATGTGGAGGTAAATCCGGCAGGCGTTTTGCGTAGCCGTCAGTACAACTCAGAGCCAGGCGTGGAGGCAGTAGCGGAGGTCGTCCTCGAGCCCCGCCGACATCCCGCCCCGCTCAAAGGCGGCGAAGGGTTCTACCCCGCGAGCGGCCAAGTTACGCGTGTCGTCTATGACCCTTCGCAGATAGACCGGAACGTGACAGGGCACGTTCCGTACCGAAACGCCGTAAGCCTAACAAAAGAGCGCAAGGCGCGCCTCGAGCAGCTCTCTTTCAGCTTCAATCAGCGTTTCCTCGTGCCGCCGGTGAAGGGGGAGGGCCTCGAGCGCGAGCTCCACCACGTCATCCAGCGGGTTGCCGTAGCGTGCCAAATCCCAGTCGATGACGCCTGTTAAGCGCCCGCTTAGGTGCAGCAGGTTCCACGGCCCCAGGTCGCCGTGCGTGACGAGCATCTTTTCGTCCGGTTCAACGGGTCCCCAGAGAAATGGTGCGCCTTTAACGCGAAAACCGCGCACCGCGTCGTGATACCCGCGCAGCCAGCCGCCGAGGTCGGTAAGCCACGCTTCGCCCCGTCCCCGCACCGCATCGGGCCAGGGGCGAAGCACGGGTGCGCCGGGTAGATACGTCAGATATTCGTGCTGCGCGTCATGCCCTTGAAGTCTAGGTACGAGAGGGAGCGCTCGAGCTTCCAGATGCTCCAAGAGCTGATGCACCGCAGGGCTCGCCGCGCCCAGCTCCCGCCGGACGATCTCACCCCGCCGCGATACCGTGTTGACGTTGCCGCCGTGCAGCGGGGTTCAGTCGTCGCTGT
>JAABUN010008642.1_pt1 | contig 10319 bp, 9 predicted proteins | sample 5559311 | NCBI WGS metagenome assembly JAABUN01 (sample SAMN10711877, study PRJNA513370) | rock metagenome | isolation source: Antarctica rocks | place: Antarctica: Victoria Land, Siegfried Peak sud
AGTGGACTGCGCCGGCAAGCTCCTGCTGGCGGCCCGGCTCTACCCGGAGGCGGCGGATGCCGTCCGGCAGGTGGTGCCGCCGTTGGCTGGTGGTGGGATCGGCCTCGCCACGCTGCTGCTGCTGCCCAGCCTGCCGGCGATCCTCGGCCTTGGCGCGCTGGTGGCGTTGGCCTTCGCCGGGCTGGCGGCGCGGGCGTTGGACGCCGGCGAACGCGAGGCGCTGCTCCGCCACCCGCTCGCCCTGCTGCGTTTCCGCCCCGCCGGCGGCGCGCCATGACGACCATCGCCATCAACGGCCGCTTCCTGAGCCAGAAGGTCACCGGCGTGCAGCGCTTCGCCGCCGAGATCACCCGCGCCGCCGCCGCGCTGGCGGCCTCTGGCGACTGGCCGACGGTGCACCTGCTGCGGCCGCCGGGCGAGGCCGCCGATCCGCCGGGCCTGCCGACGCAAACCTTCGGCCGGCTCCGCGGCCAGGCCTGGGAGCAGTGGGAGCTGCCGCGCCGCGCCCGCGGCAGCCTGCTGCTCAGCCTCGGCAACACCGCGCCGCTGCTGGCCGGGCGCCGCCAGGCGGTGGTGCTGCACGATGCCGGCGTGTTCGACACGCCCGAAAGCTACTCGGCGCCGTTCCGGGCGTGGTACCGCACGCTGCACTTCGCCCTGCCGCGCTGCGGCGCCCGGCTGCTGACGGTGTCCGAATTCTCGCGCGGCCGGCTGGCCCACCACCTGCGGATCGACCCCGCGCGCTTCGGCGTGGTGCACGAGGGGGCCGAGCACATCCTGCGGCAGCCCGCCGATCCCGGCGTGCTGGCGCGGCACGGGCTGGCCGCGGACGGCTTCGTGCTGGTGGTCGGCAGCCGCGCCGCGCACAAGAACCTGGCTGGGCTGCGCGATGCGGCCGGGCTGCTTGCCGCGCGCGGCCTGACGCTTGCCGTCGTCGGCGGCGCTGCCGCGGGGGTCGGCGTCGGCGGCGCTGCCGCGGGGGTCGGCGTCGGCGGCGCTGCCGCGGGGGTCGGCGTCGGCGGCGCTGCCGCGGGGGGGGTGTTCCGTGCTGCCGCGGCGCCCGGCAGCCAGGCCGTCGCGGCGCTCGGCCGGGCCACCGACGCCGAGCTGCGGGCGCTGTACGAGGCGGCGCGCTGCCTGGTCTTCCCGTCGCGCTACGAAGGCTTCGGCCTGCCGCCGCTGGAGGCCATGGCCTGCGGCTGCCCGGTGCTGTCGGCGCCGGCCGGCGCGGTGCCTGAAATCTGCGGCGACGCCGCGCTGTGGTTCGATGCGGACGGCCCCCGCGCACTGCCGGCCGTGCTTGCCCGACTGCTGGACGAACCCGGACTCGCCCACGACATGCGCCGTCGCGGCCTGGAACGCGCGGCGCCCTACTCCTGGCGCCGCGCCGCCGAAACCCTGCTGCGCCTGCTGCCGGATACCGGCCCGTGAAGGTCGCCCTGGTCCACGAATGGCTGGACACCTATGCCGGCTCCGAACGCGTGCTGGAACAACTCATCGCGTGCTGGCCCGAGGCAGACGTCTTCGCCGTCTGCGACTTCCTGCCCGAAGCCGAACGCGGATTCCTGCACGGCCGCGTTCCCCGCACCACGTTCATCCAGCGGCTGCCCTTCGCCCGTACGCGGTTCCGCTGGTATCTCGGCCTGATGCCGCTGGCGATCGAGCAGCTCGACCTCGCGGGCTACGACCTGGTGATCTCCTCCTCGCACGCGGTGGCGAAGGGCGTGCTGACCGGGCCTGGGCAGCTCCACGTATCCTACGTCCACAGCCCGATGCGCTACGCCTGGGACCTGCAGCACCAGTACCTGCGACAGGCCGGCCTGGAGCACGGCCTTAAAGGCGCCTACACCCGCTGGCTGCTGCACCGGCTGCGGCATTGGGACCGCTCCTCGGCCGCCGGAATCGACGTGCTGGTCGCCAACTCCCGCTACATCGCCGAGCGCATCCGCAAGGCCTGGCGGCGGGACGCGCTGGTGCTGCACCCACCAGTCGACATCGCGGGCTTCGACCAGGGCACCGGCCCGCGCGAGGGCTACCTCATCGCCGCCCGCCACGTGCCGTACAAGCGCGTCGAGGTGGTGGTGGAAGCGTTCCGCCGGATGCCGGACCGCCGGCTTGTCGTGGTCGGCGACGGCCCCGGCGCCGATCTGGTCCATGCCGCCGCGCGCGGCGCGCCCAACATCGCGCTGCGCGGCCGGGTCGCGCAGCCGGAACTGGTGCGGTTGATCCAGGCCGCCCGCGCCTTCGTCTTCGCCGCCGAAGAGGATTTCGGCATCGGCATGGTGGAGGCGCAGGCCTGCGGCACGCCGGTCATCGCCTATGGCCGCGGCGGCGCCCGCGACATCCTGGTGGTGGCGCCCGAAGCCGCCCCCACCGGAATTTTCTTCGCCGAGCAGACGCCGGAGTCGGTGATGGACGCGGTGGCGCGCTTCGAGGCGCTGTCGCCCGCCATCTCGCCCGAGGCCTGCCGGCGGAATGCGCGGCGCTTCTCGCGCGAGGCCTTCCGTGCCGGCATCCAGGCGATCGTCGCCGAACACCTGGCGCCATGAACCGCCCCCGCACGCCACCGCCTCGCCGCGGGCGCAACCCTGGCGGCGGGCCGGCTCGGCCGCCCGCGGCTGCGCCTTAGCGCCATGCGCTTCTCGCTCATCGTCGCCACCAGCGGCCGCGACACAGAACTCGCCACGCTGTTCGACTCGGTGCAGGCGCAGGCCCGCGGCGACCTCGAGGTGATCGTCGTCGACCAGAATGCCGATGACCGCCTGGCGCCGGTCATCGGCCGCTACCGGGACCGGCTGCCACTGCTGTGGCGGCGCTCCGCCGTGCGCCACGCCAACCACGCGCGCAACCTCGGCCTGACGCTGGCACGGGGCGAGATCGTCGGCTTCCCGGATGATGACTGCACGCTGCCGCCCGGCCTGCTGGCCCGGGTGGAGGCCGGCTTCGCCGACAACCCAGGCGTCGCCGTGCTGACCGGCCCGGCCGCCTCGCCCGATGGCGGCCTCGGTTCCGGCCGCTGGCGGCGGGATGCCGGCGCGATCACCCCCGAGAACGCCTGGACCAGCGTCATCGAATTCAACCTGTTCCTGCGGCGGGAGGTCGCGCTGGCGCTGGGCGGCTTCGACACCCGCCTCGGGCCCGGCACGCCGCTCGGCTCGGCCGAGGGCAACGACCTGGTGCTGCGCGCCACGGCCGCCGGCCACCGCGCCGCCTACGACCCGGACCGGCGCGTGCTGCATCCCGACAAGCGCCTGACCCCCGTGGCGGTGGCGCGGGCCGCGCCGTATGGCCGCGGCCTCGGCTTCGCGCTGCGGCGGCACCGTGTGGCGCCCGGAATCTGGCTGCCGTTCCTGGTGCGGCCGCTCGGCGGCGTGGCGGTCAGCCTGCTGCGCCTACGGCCGCTGGCCGCGCGGTACTACGGCGCCACCCTGCGCGGCCGGCTGGAAGGGTTCCTGACGCCCGGCAGCCGGGCCGGCCTGCCGCTGCCGCCGCTGGCTGAAGCGGCACGGGAGCGGTGATGCGCCTCGCCATCGGCATCGCCACGCGGGGGCGCGCCGCGATCCTCGCGGAGGTGCTGGCGGAGCTCCGCCGGCAGCTCCGCCCGCCGGACCGCATCATCGTCTGCCACGTGACGCCGGAGGATTTGGCCGGGCTGGTGCCGGCGGAAGCCGCGGCCCTGCCCCGCATCGAGTTCATCGCGGCGCCCGCCGGCCTGCCGCGGCAGCGCAACGCCATTCTCGACGCTACCGCCGATTGCGACGCGGTGCTGTTCCTCGACGACGACTTCCTGCCGGCGCCGGACTACCTGGCGGCGACCGAGGCCGTGCTGGCCGCCCGCCCCGATGCGGTCGTCACCGACGGCACCGTCATCGCCGACGGCGCCACGGGTCCCGGTCTGACGATGGCCGAGGGCCGTGCCATCCTGGCCGCCGATGCCTGGGACGGCGACCGGCTGGCCGCCCGCCCGCACTTCAACGGCTATGGCTGCAACATGGCGGTCCGCCTTGCGCCGGTCCGCGCCCACGGCCTCCGCTTCGACGAGGCGCTGCCGCTGTACGCCTGGTACGAGGACATCGACTTCACCCGCCGGCTCGGCCGCCACGGCGCCATCTTGCGGCTGGAGGGCGCGCGGGGCGTGCACCTCGGCGTGAAGGCCGGCCGCGTGGCGGGGCTGCGGCTCGGCTACTCGCAGGTGGTCAACCCCATCTACCTAGCCCGCAAGGGTAGCTTCCCCTGGAGCCACGCCATCCCCAGCGCGCTCCGCCACTGCGCGATGAATTTTACCCGCGCCGCCTGGCCGGAGCCGCATGTCGACCGGCTGGGGCGCTTCCGCGGCAACCTCCTCGGGATTTGGGACCTGCTGCGCGGCCGTGCCACGCCCGGCCGCATCCTGGAGCTGTGACCGCATGACCGATCTGCTGTTCGTGCTGTCCAAGCTGCTCTGGCTGCCGCTGCGGCCGGGGACCTTCGCGCTGCTGCTCGCCTGCGTCGGCCTTTTCTTGGTATGGCGCCGCCGCCACGGCGGCCGGTGGCTGATCCTGGCCGGGCTTGGCTGCTACCTCGCGCTGATCATCCTGCCGTTGCACCAGTGGGTGCAGTTGCCGCTGGAGGAACGCTTCGCCCGCCCTGGCCAACCGCCCGCGCGGGTGGACGGCATCGTCGTGCTCGGCGGCGCGGTGGACCAGGCGCTGACCGAGGCGCGCGGCATCCCGGCACTGAACGGCGCCGCCGAGCGCATGACCGAACCCGTGGCCCTGATCCGTCGCCACCCGGAGGCACGCCTGGTCTTCACCGGCGGCCAGTCCAGCCTGACGCCGGGCGGGTTGACCGAAGCCGATGTCGCCCGCCAGCTCTGGACCGCCATGGGGGTGCCGCCCGACCGCCTGGTGTTCGAGGACGCCGCCCGTAACACCCACGAGAACGCGGTGCTGACCCTGGCGCTGGTGCAGCCGCGCGCCGGCGAGGTCTGGCTGCTGGTGACCTCGGCCAGCCACATGCCGCGCTCGGTCGGCGCCTTCCGCCAGGCCGGGTGGGAGGTGGTGCCCTGGCCGGTGAACTACCGCACCGGCCGCAGCCTCCGCGTTTGGTACGACGCTTCGTTCCCGGAGCGGCTGCGGGAGTTCGAGTGGGGCTTCCGCGAATGGCTCGGCCTGGCCGCCTACCGGCTGCTGGGCCGCACCGACGCGTTCTTCCCGGCGCCGTGACCGCCCGTCAGGTCCAGAGCCGCTCCCGCTGCAAGCCGGTGTACAGGCCAGAGACGAACTCGCCGTAGCCGTTGAACAGTTGCGTCGGCACCCGATCGCCGGTGCCGATCACCCGCTCGCTCGCCTGGCTCCAGCGGGGGTGTGGAACCTCCGGGTTCACGTTGGCCCAGAAGCCGTATTCCGAGGCCTGGATCGCCTCCCAGAAGGTCTTCGGCCGCTGGTCAGTCAAGGTAATCCGCACCAGCGACTTGCCGGCCTTGAAGCCGTATTTCCAGGGCTGGTGGAGGCGGATGGGCGCGCCGTTCTGCGGCTGCAGGGCCTTGCCGTAGGCGCCGACCACCATGAAGGACAGCTCGTTCGCGGCTTCCTCGATGGTGCAGGCCTCGATGTAGGGCCAGGGGTACCAGCTCTGCCGCAGGCCGGGCATGACGCCCGGGATCGCCGCCGTCTCGAACCGCACGTACTTCGCCCCGGACCGCGGCGCCACCTGCTTCAAAAGGTCGGACAGCATGAAGCCGGTCCAGGGCACCACCATCGACCACGCCTCGACGCAGCGAAGGCGATAGAGGCGTTCCTCCAGCGGCATCGTGCGGACCAGATCCTCGACCGCGAAGTCGCGCGGCTGGTCGACCATGCCGTCGACGCGGAGGGTCCAGGGCGCCACCGGCAGCTTCTGGGCGGCGCGGGCGATGGTCTTATCGGTGCCGAATTCATAGTAGTTGTTGTAGGTCGTCGCCTCGCGCTCGGCGGTGACATCGCGCAGCGGCACGTAGCGGGCATTGCGCGTGGCCTTTGCCACCGCCTGCGTGGTCGCTTGGGGTGCGCCCTGGGCCGTCGCCTCGCGTGATGGCAACAGGCCGCCGGCACCGGCCATTCCGGCGGCGGCCAGCACCGTCCGGCGCCCGAAGGCCAAGGCTTCGGGGGTGGCCTCGCGCTCCGGGATTTCCCAGCCGCGCCTGGTCCGAATGAACATCGAGGCCTCTCCGTCGCTGCCCCTCCTAGAAGGGGAATGGCTGGCCGGCGTCAAGCAGGTTCGGGCCGGCTTCCTCAGGGCTTCGCCGAATGCCCAGGTGGGGTTACGCCGCCGCCGCAGGCGCCACGGGCCAGCGCGGCCTGCCCGGCGCGGCGGCCTGGACCTGGCATGGCTGTTGCCCTGTCCTTGGCATGGACCGCCGCCCGCGGTCGCCGGAAGCCGATGATGCGCCCCTCCTCCGCCTGCCTGTTCCTGCTGGCCGCCGTCGTGGCGTCCCCCGTGCGGTCCCAGCCGTCGCGTGCCGGGGCCGCGGCGGATGGGACCGCCGATCCCAGCCTGCTGTGCCGCGCCGCGATCGCCGTGGTGGAGCGTGAGGCCAGCCTGCCGCCGCGCCTGCTGGCGGCGATCGCGCGGGTGGAATTCGGCCGCCGCGACCCGGTCAGCGGCACCGTCCAGCCCTGGCCCTGGGCGATCAACGCCGAGGGCCGCGGCAGCTTCTTCCCCACCCGCGAGGCAGCGATTGCCGCCGTCCGGCAATTGCAGGCGCAGGGGATGCGGTCGATCGATGTCGGCTGCATGCAGATCAACCTGCGCCACCACCCCGACGCCTTCCCCAGCCTGGAGCAGGCCTTCGACCCGCTGGCCAATGCCCGCTACGGCGCGCGGTTCCTGACCGAGTTGCAGGCCACCCGCGGCGACTGGATGCGCACCGCCGGGCACTACCATTCGCAGACGCCGGAATTCGCGGAGGCCTATCGTGCCCGGGTGGTGACGGCTCTGGCGGCCGAACAGGGCGCGCCGGCGGGCGCCATCCCGCTTGCGGCACCACGGCCACCGGTCGCCTTGCCCTTCGCGGCCGGCGCCGGCGGCGGCTTCCTGCTCTCGAACCGGATGGAACGGGCGGCGATCCTGCCTGCCCCGGCCGGCCCGGGCCTGGCCGGCACGGGCGGCGGGCGCGGCCTCGACGCCTATCGGATGCTGCCGATCCCGGTGGCCGGGCGCAGCGCCTTCCCGGTCTTGGCCCGTCGGCTGTGAGGCCTTGGCCAGTCGGCTGTGAGGCCGCGGATTAGGCGCCTGTGAAGCCGCGGGCCCAGCGGCGGTGCAAAGGCCGCGGCCTCAGCGCATCGGCCAGGCGTACATCAGCCCGCCATCGCTCCACAGCCGGTTCAGCCCGCGTTCCAGGCCGATCGGGGTGTTCGGGCCGATGTTGCGCTCGAACAACTCGCCGTAATTGCCGATGGCGCGGATCGCGTTGTAGGCCCAGGCGGCATCCAGCTTCAGCGCGTTGCCGAGCAGCGGGTCGGCGCCCAGCAGCCGGCGGATGTCGGGGTTGGGGCTGCCGCGCATTGCCTCGGCGTTGCCGCTGCTGATGCCAAGCTCCTCGGCCTGGATCAGCGCCGAGACCGTCCAGCGCACCACGTCGAACCATTCCTGGTCGTCGCGGCGGACCACCGGGCCGTAGGGTTCCTTGCTGAAGCGCTGCGGCAGGATGACGAAGTCGGCGGCGCGGGTGAACTGGCTGCGCAGTGCCGCCAACTGCGTCGCGTCCGTGCCGATGGCGTCGCAGCGGCCGTTCTGCAGCGACGTGGCGTTGTCCTGCATGCGCTCCTGCAGCAGCGGCGTGAAGCGCAGCGCGTTGGCGCGGAACCAGTCCGCCGTCACCAGCTCGTTCGTCGTGCCGGGCGACAGGCAGACGGTCATGCCGTCCATGCCCTTGGGATCGGCGATGTTGGCGTCGCGGCGGACCATGAAGCCGTGGCCGTCATACAGGTTGGCGATGACCATCCGCAGGCCGAGCGTGGTGTCGCGCGTCATGGTCAGCGTGGTCTGGCGGATCAGCACGTCGATCTCGCCGGATTGCAGGGCGGTGAAGCGCTGCACCGCGGTGAGCGGGGTGAAGCGGACCTTGGCCGGGTCGCCGAACAACGCGGCGGCGAGGCCGCGGCAGAGGTCGGCGTCCAGGCCGCGCCAGATGCCCTGGCTGTCCGGCAGCGAGAAGCCGGCGATGCCGACGTTGACGCCGCAATTCAGGGTGCCGCGGGCGCGGATGTTGTCGAGCGTCTGGCCCGCCTCGGCCGCGCCGGCGGCAAGCCCGATGCCCGCGGCGATGGCGATGGCGATGGCGGCGGCGATGCGTCGCAGGGACATGGGCTTTTCCTTCCTGGGAGGGCTTGCGTGCGGCGATGAGGAACGGCCGGGCCATCCCCCGCGCCGCACGATGCGGGATGCGCCTGTGGCGCCGGCCGGTTTCACCGATCGGCAGTGGCCGGCCGAAGCGCCTAGCGGATCGGCGAGAAGGCCGTCGGCTTCAGGATCATGGTGGTCTGCTGCTTCAGCGCGCCGAGCGCCGCCGTGGTCTTGCCGAACTCGGTCCAGGCGGGGTCGGCCGTCATGGTGCCGCGGCGGCGGTCGCGGTCGCCCATCCCGGCATAGGCCCACAGGAACACCGCCTGGTTGATCGGCCCGCATTCGGTGACGGCGAACAGCAGCAACTGCCCGAGATGCCTCGTCTGGATCGCCAGCGCCACGCGTTCGTACGCCTCGAGCCAGCCGCCGATCTTGCCGGGGTGGAAATCATAGGTCCGGTGGTCCACCACCATGCCGCTGCCCTCGATGCCGCGGATGAATTCCTGCCCGGCCCGCTGCACCGGCGAGAAGCCGACCGTCTTCAGCAGCTTGTTCTCCTGCTGCGCCAGCGCCCCCAACTTGGCGGTCTCGCCGCGGAAACGGGCCCATTCGGGGTCGGCCTCGCGCGCTGCCAAGCCACGGTCGCGGGCGTCGATGTCGTCGAAGCCGCGCAGGAAGACCACCCGGTTCAGCGGCCCGAACTCGGTTATGAAGAAGCCCAGCAGCGGGCCGACATGCCGGGCCGAGCAGGGGCTGCCGATTTCCTCGTACAGCTTCAGCCACGGAGCGAGGCGCCCCGGATGCGCGGTGTACATGCGCTGCTCGACGAACATGGCGTTTTCCTCCCCGGCCAGTTCCGTCGAAGCGCCGACGCGGCCATGCCGGAGTGCCGCACACTCTCCCGCGCCGGTCAACTCGCCAGCATCAACCCGACAGCATCGGCACCAAGGACGGCATGGGCAGCCTGGCCGGTTGGCACTCCACCCGGTTCCGACCGCACGCTTTGGCCCGGTAGAGCGCCGCATCGGCCCGCTGCACCCAGCCCGCCAGGGGTTCGCCCGGTTCGTAGCAGGCCGCGCCGACCGAGACCGTCACCGTGCCGATGGCCTTGCCGGTCGCCCGGATCGAGAAGCTCTGCTTGCCCAGCGCCAAGCGGATCGCCTCGGCGCAACCGGCGGCGCCGGCCAGCGGCGTGCCGGGCAGGATCACCGCGAATTCCTCGCCGCCGTAGCGGGCGACAAGGTCGGTGGCGCGGACCGACCGTGCCAGGGTGGTCGCCACCAAGCGTAGCACCGCATCGCCAACCGAATGGCCCCAGGTGTCGTTCACCGCCTTGAAGCGGTCGATGTCGACCATCAGCAGCGACAGCGCCTCGCCGCTGTTCATGGCCGTGCCGGCATCCTGCTGCAGCCGGACCTCGAAGGTGCGGCGGTTGGCGAGACTGGTCAGCGGATCGGTCCCGGCGTCGCGCCGGGCGTCCTCAAGCTTGACCTCCAGGGCCGTCACCTGCTCGGCGGAGCGGGTCAGGTGGCGGCCCAGCTCGTCGCTGCGGAGCGACATCTCCCGGGTTTCGGCGATCAGGCGGACGATGGCGTCGGGCAGGCTGCGAGGGTCTGCGGCGACCCCGCCCACGAAGTCCCGCAGCGTGGAGCCATAGCGGGTGGCGTCCGCGCCGGCCTCGGTCACCAGGCCGAACACCTCCCGCAGGGTGTCCTGGTTGCGCTGCGAGGTTTCCCGGAGCGCCCGGAATTCGGCCTGCGGGCTGAAATACCTGGCGTAGAGGTCGTCCATCATCCTCTGGTCCACCAGCCGGCCGTTCGACAGCACCACGTCGATCACCCGGCGAGGGTCGGGAATCCCGCCCGACAGGTACTCGTACCAAATTGCGTCCTGATTACGCGGCTTCCTCAGCCGCCCGCAGCGCTGTACAAATAGGGAACATTTAAGTGTCTCCAGGAGGATATCCGTGGCCCGCAACTCGGAGCAGTTCCAGAAGGGGCTCAGTGAGCCAGAGT
>JAABUN010008643.1_pt1 | contig 10318 bp, 7 predicted proteins | sample 5559311 | NCBI WGS metagenome assembly JAABUN01 (sample SAMN10711877, study PRJNA513370) | rock metagenome | isolation source: Antarctica rocks | place: Antarctica: Victoria Land, Siegfried Peak sud
GCCCGGTAGTGCCGACATTGCTGAAGACCGCTCTCATGGGCGTCCCTGTACGCCGTACACTTTTTACCAGTTGAGGGTACGGCGGATGAAGCCGTCCAGCACGCGGTCGGGCAGCACGCGGGAGAGGGCGAGTTGTATCGCCACGCCACGCGGGATGGTGTAGCGCGTCTGCGGCTGCCGCGCCGCGAGGATGCGGGCCACGAGCACCGCGAAGGCGAGCGGCGAGAAGCCCGTCGTGCGCCCTTGCTGCGCGACTCCGGTGAAGGCGGCGAACAGGCGGGCGTAGGGGCCGTCCTGATGCGCGGTGATGAGGTCGCGCATTCGTCCCTCGCTCGTGTCCCAGATGCGCGTGGTGCTCGCAGCGGGTTCGATCAGCACCACGCGCACGCCGAGGGGGGCAAGTTCGATGCGCCATGCGTCGCTGATTGCCTCCAACGCGAATTTGCTCGCGCAGTACGGGCCGAGCACCGGGAAGGCGAGCCGCCCGCTCACGCTGCTGACGTTGATGATCGTCCCTTGAGCGGCTTTGAGGAGCGGCAGCACCGCCTGCGTCACCGCGACGGGCGCGACCGTGTTCACCTCGAATTGCGCCCGCAGGTCGGCGATGTGCAGCAATTCGAGCGGTGCTGCCCACGCCGTTCCCGCGTTATTGAGGAGCGCACCGAGGCGGTCGGTCCGTGCCGCCACCGCCTCGCCCAGTTCGCGCACGTCGTTCGCGTTCGTCACGTCGCACCGGAGGACGTGCAGGCGCGACGTGGCGGCGAGTTCTTCGGCCTCTGCCCGGAGGCTCTCGCGGTCGTCGTCCGAGCGCACGGTGGCGAAGACGCGCCAGCCGTTCATCAGCAGGTGGCGCACCGTGGCCCGCCCGAAGCCGCTCGACGCCCCCGTGATGAGGATCGTTCTCTCTGCACGCGGCGGCAATGCCATGACGCCCCTCCCCTTCCCCGACAGGCAGTACACCGCCTGCCGTCCATACAAACCAAGTGACCCCGCCCCACTATCGCGGAGCGGGGGGCGGGGCGCAAGGGCGGAAACGCGCCCACCCCCCGGCCCCTCCCTGTGGGGAGGGGCCGGGGGGTGGGCGCATTTCGAGGACAATGAATACGCCGAGGGATGAAGTTCCCGTTACTGCGCCGGTTTGATCGAGTTGATCCACAACGGCGAGGTGCGGTGCCAGTAGGCGGTGTTGATGTACGGGTTCTGCTGCGACGGGAAACCCGTCCAGTAGGTGGTGTTCGTGGGGATGCGGTGGAACCACTGCACGACGCCGATGTCCGGTAACTCCTTGATCCAGATGTCCATCGCCTGCTTGAAGAGGTCGTTCAACTTCGGGTCGGTCTCGCTCGTGCTGCCGATCTGATCCACCAGCGCGTCGTACTGCTCGTTCTTCCAGCGGTAGGGGTAGGTGGCCCGCTCTCCCGGCGGCTTCGAGTAGCGGCTGTGGTAGAGCCGGAGCGTGAAGTACGGGTCGCGCACGCTGCCGCCGTGACCGAGGAGGAAGGCGTCGGTGTTGCCGCTGTAGACCTTATCCGAGAACTCCGGCCCCTGAATGAGCTTGAACGAGGCGTCGAACCCGGCCTTGCGCAGTTGCTGCGCGATGATCGGGGCGATGTCCTGAAAGAGGTTGCCGGTGCAGTCAATCTGCATCGGCAGCGTCTTGCCGTCCTTCACCCAGAGCATGTCGCCGCTGCGGTTCTCCAGCTTGTAACCCTTGCGGGTCATAATCTCGGCGGTCTTCTTCGGATCGGTGACGTTGATGGTCTTCTCCGCCGTCTCCTTGACGAGATCGGTGTACTTCTCCAACGCGGGGAACTTGGGGAAGGGGAGGAGCGTGGTGTCGCCGGCGCCCTGATAACCCACATCCACGATCTGCTTGCGGTCGAGGGCATAGTTCACGGCATAGCGCATCTCGGCGTCGTTGAACGGCTCCTTCTGGCAGTTGAAGCCGAGGCCGATGGGCCACCAGTCGCGGTACCCGAAGGGGCTGTCCTTGCCCGTCCACGTCGTCACCTTCGGGTTCTGGGCCAGCACGGCCTTCATGTTGTTCGGGCGCAGGTCAATCGTCAGGTCGGCCTCGTTGTTGATGATGAGTTGCACCATCTTCGTCTCGTCGGTGCCGGGGATGACGATGATACGCTCCGGGGCGGGCAGTTCGCGGAAGCCCGTCTTCTTCGCCCACCAGTCGTCGCGGCGGTCGTAGATGCGCTGCTGCGGCGAGGAGAAGACGAGTTTCCACGGCCCCGTGGTCACGGGCCAGCCCTTCTGGAGGTCGAGGAAGGTGAACATGCTCGGATCGGCGATGTCCTTCCAGATGTGTTCCGGCATCATCTCGATGCCGATGTCGAAGTGGTACGAGAAGAATTGCAGCATGAAGCGCGGGTTCGGGTTGTTGAGCGTGAACTTGACCGTCTGGTCGTCGGTCGCCTCCACGGATTTCACCCACGTCTGCATGTCAATGCCCCACTTGAGCTTGGAGCCGTTGTTCTTCAGCATATTCACGGTGAAGGCCACGTCCTTCGCCGTGAAGGGCTTGCCGTCGTTCCACTCCACGCCCTTGCGAAGCTTGATCGTCAGGCCCGTGAAATCCGGCGTATAGGCGAAGCTCTCGCCGATCCACGGGATGTAGCCGTCGTTGCACGGCAACCCGGCGGGGCCGCAGGCCTGCGCGGTGTTGTAGGCGTTGTAGTAGAACAGCGGCTCGAAGCTGAACGGGTAGCCCGTGCTCGACGCCGCGCCCTGCACGGGGGCGAGCGGGTTGAAGGTGTTGAAGTCGGGCAGTTGCGTCCCCGTGATGCCGTGGATGAGCGTGCGGTTGCGCGGCACCATCTTGATCTGTCCGGCGGAGATCTCGCCGGAAGCCCGCGTCCCCGCCGGAGCCGCCGCCGGGGTCATGGCCCCGGTCGTCATCATCGCGGCGGGGGTGCCGCCGCCCGTCGTGGCGGGGGTGCTGCCCGTCGCGGGGGCGGCGGTGCGGGCCGTACTCCCGCTGGTGGGCGTGGATGCCACGATCTCCGGCGAGCCGCACGCGGCAAGCATCGCCGCCGCGCTCGCCGCCGTGACCGACGCGAGGAATTTCCGTCTCGAGTACTCGTGCGTCTTGCTCATACCCTGTGTACCTCCCGTGATGTGAAAAACGGTGGGGTAGGCTTTTCGCCCGCCCGTGTCCCTCCGGGGCAGGCGAAGAGCCTACCCCGCCGATACCCTCGCCGCCCCCTCTCTGTTGCCTCCCGTTACTCCCGCGTCCTGCGGTCCGCTCCCTCAGTCGGCGGCGATGGCACCCGACGCCGCCGGTCGCTCGAACACCGCCGTGATGTCGCCTTCGAGGGTTTCCGCCGCGTCGCGGTAGAGGTAGCACGCCACGGCACGGTGCGCCCCCGTGCGGTAGAGCGGCGGTTGCGCCTCGTGGCACATCGGCATCACATGGGGGCAGCGATCCGCGAAGCGGCACCCGGTGGCCTCGCCGCCCGTTTCCCGCCCGCCCGTGGTCGGTACGTCGTCGCTCCAGCGGCGTTCGGGGTCGGGCAGGGGGATGGAGGAGACGAGCAGTTGCGTGTAGGGGTGCTGCGGGTTCTTGATGACGCTCTCCACGTCGCCCGTCTCCGCCACGATCCCCCGGTAGAGCACGATGATGTTGTCGCTCACCTGATAGGCGGTGGTGAGATCGTGCGTGATGTAGAGGAACGAGATGCCGAAATCGCGGTTCAGCCGCCGCAGGCTCTCCAGAATGGTGGCGCGGAGCGAGGCGTCCACCATCGAGACCGGCTCGTCCGCCACGATCAGGCGCGGCTTGAGGAGCAGGGCGCGAGCCACGGTGATGCGCTGCCGCTGCCCGCCGGAGAGTTGGTGCGGGTAGCGACCGAGCGTTTCTTCCGGGCGCAGGCCGACCACGCGCAGTGCCTGCTCGATCTGCTCGTACGCCTCGTCGCGGTTCTTGGCAAGGTTGAACTTGGCGATGGGCGTGGTGAGCAGATGATCCACCTTATAGAAGGGGTTGTACACCTCGAACGGATCCTGAAAGACCGCCTGCACCTCCTTGCGGAAGGCGAGTTGCGTACGGGCGTCGGCGTGGCTCGTCAAGTCGTCGCCCCGGTAGCGCACGGCCCCGCTCGTGGGCGTCTGGAAGCCGAGCAGGATGCGGGCAAGCGTGGTCTTGCCGCTGCCGCTCTCGCCCACCACGGCGGTGAAGGCGGGGGCTGCGTCGTCTATCGAGAACGAGAAGTCTTCGAGGGCCACGGTGCGTTTCTTCCCCGTGCCGAAGACTTGCGTCACGTTCTCCATCTCGATAAGCGCGGTCATGGGTGCTCCTTCGTCGGCAGTCGGCGGTCGGCAGTCGGCGGTCGTTAGTGCACTGCAATCGGCTTTCGATGTTCACTGCCGACCGCCGACTGCCGACTTTCGTCTTCATACAACCGACACGCGACCCAGTGACCGGGCCGCGCCTCGCGCAGTTCGGGTTCGTCGCGGTCGCAGCCCTCGAACGCCTTCGGGCAGCGCGGGTGGAAGGGGCAACCCGTGGGCAGGTTCAGCAGGCTCGGCGCGATCCCCGGCACGCCCCGGAAGATGCCGCGCTCCTCGAGGCTCGGCAGGCTGCCGATCAGCAGTTGCGTGTACGGATGGAGCGGTTCGCGGAACAGGTCGCGCACGGGGGCGACCTCGACGAGCTTGCCCGCATACATCACGCCGATGCGATCCACGAACTGCGCGAGCAGCCCCATGTCGTGACCGACGAGCAGCACCGCCGCGCCCAGTTGCTCCTGCACGGCGGCGAGCGTCTGCATCACCTGCCGCTGCACCACCACGTCCAGTGCACTCGTCGGCTCGTCCGCGATGATGAGTTGCGGCTTCAGGCAGATGCCGAGGGCGATGCAGACGCGCTGCTTCATGCCGCCCGAAAGCTCGTGCGGGTAGAGGCTCGCCACGCTCTCGCGCAGCCCCACCATTTGCAGGAGTTCGTGCATCCGCTCGCGGATCGCGGTCGGCGTGGCGCGGCGGTCGTGCGCCTCGATGCTGTCCGCGAAGTGGTCGCGCACGCGGCGCACGGGGTTCAGGGAGTTCATCGCCCCTTGCGGGATGAGCGCGATGTCCGCCAGCCGCACGCGGCGGAACTGCTCGTCGGTGAGCGTCGTCAGGTCGCGGTCGCCGAGGGTGATGCGACCCCCCTCGATGCGCCCCGGCGGGCGGATCAGCCGCATGATGGCGAAGGCAGTGGTGCTCTTGCCGCTGCCGCTCTCGCCCACCAACCCGAACCGCTCCCCCTGCCGCAGGACGAAACTGACACCATTCACGGCCTTCACGGGGCCACGCGGCGTGCGGTAATGCACCCGCAAATCGTCCACGCGCAACACCTCGTCGCGCACTGCGGTCGCCATCGTTCCCCCACTTCAATAGTCGTCAGTCGTCAGTCGTCAGTGATATGCACGAGCGTTATGCGTTCGCATTTTTCTCACGACTGACGACTGAGGACGAGTACTTGCTACACTCCCGCGCTGCGCCGTACACGCGGGTTGGCGATCTCGTCCAGCCCCGCACTGATGAGGAACAGGCTGATGAAGAGCAGCACGATCAGCACAATCGGCATCAGCCACCACCACCACAGCCCGCGAATGAGGGCGTTGAACGAGAAGAACCAGTAGATCGTCATGCCCAGCGTCGGCTGGTTCTGCGGGCCGAGGCCGAGAGCCTCCAGACCCACCGAGGCGAGCACCGCCGACCCGACGGCCCCGACGAAACTCGCCGCGAGGTACGGCAACAGGTTCGGCATCAGTTCGAGGAAGATGATCTCGTGCGTTTTCATGCCGCTCATCTTCGCCATCTGCACGTACGCCCGCTCCCGCAGGCTGAGAACCTGCGAACGGATCGTGCGCGTGGGCCACATCCACGCGAGCGAGGCCACCACGAGGGCCATCACCTCGACGCTGATCAGACCCTTGATCGAACTGGAGATGATAACGAGCACCACCAGCCCCGGCACCGTAAGCAGCACATCCGCCACGCCCCGGATCACGGTGTCCACCGGGCCACCGAGGTAGCCCGCGAGGAAGCCGAGCACGATGCCGATGCCGACGCCCACACCCCCCGCGATGAAGCCGACCTTCATCGTCAGCGGCAGCCCGACCACCGCCACCGCGAGCAGGTTGCGCCCCTGATCGTCGGTGCCGAGCGGGTACGCGAGCGAGGGGGATTGCGCGGGTACATCGGAGAGCGGGGCCGACCGCTTGGGGTCAATGACCAGCGGCCCGAACCAGCCGATGCTGAGGAGCGCGAACAGCATCACCATCCCGACCACCAGTTGCGGGTTGCGGCGGCAGTACGCCGCGATCATGCGCCCCCGCTCGCCCAGACCCCCACCCCGCGACAGCCGCGCCGCTGCTTCCCCCGAACCTCCCACCGCTACTGTGCTCATCTAGGCCCTCCGTAGGCGAATGCGCGGATCGAGAAAGGGATACGCGAGATCAACGAGCGTGGTCGCTATGCCAAGCGTGAGGATGACCATGAAGACGATGCCATAGATCACGAAGTAGTCCGCCCCCCGGATCGAGCCGAACAGGAGCGACCCGACGCCGGGGTAGGTGAAGATAATCTCCACGAGCAACGCCCCGGAGACGATATGCCCCAGCGAAAGTGCCAAGTGCGTGAACTGCGGCAGCATGGCGTTGCGCACAGCGTAGTGCAGGAAGATGTTGCGCTGCCCGATCCCCCGCGCCTCCGCGAAGGTCATGTAGTCCTCACCCTCGGTCGTCACCATCATGCCGCGCATCCCCAACGCCCACGAGCCGAGGGCGGCGAGGATGATCGAGAAGGCAGGCAGGATCGAGTGATGGACGACCATCAGGGCGAATTCCGGCGAGAGGTTCGGGATCGTGCCGGGTCGGTAGCCGCCGGAGAGCGGGAACCACTTCACCACGAAGGCGAAGATGTACACGAGCACGAGGCCGAGCAGGTAATACGGGATGCTGGAAAGCGTGAGCAGCGGCCCGATGAAGTATTGCAGCGCACGCGGGGCGCGGGGCCACGCGAGGAGCGCACCGAGTACCGTGCCGAGCGTGAACGAGATCACCGTGGTCACGGCGAGCAGGCCAATTGTCCACGGCAGGGAGCGCATGATGAGGTCGAGCACGGGGGTGGGAAAGAGCGTGAGCGAGTAGCCGAAGTCGAAGGTACTCATGTCGTACAGGTAGCGGAAATACTGCTGCCACAGGGGCTTGTCGAGGCCGAACTTCTCCTGATAGGCCCGCACCATCTCTTCCACGCCCGTTTGCGTGTACCCGCCCGACACGCTCATCTGCAAGAGCCGCTCGCGGATGGGGTCGCCGGGGCCGAGGCGCGGCAGGAAGAAATTCAGCGTCGCCGCCCCGTACAGTACCATCACGAATACCCCGATGCGCTTCAGTACGTACGTCCGCATATGCCCCCCGTCGTCCGGGCGCGAACGGCGCAATCGCGCCCCCGACACCCGTGCAGATAGCCTCATACATTGCCGAATGCGCGACGCTGCGCCCCGGTTGCGATCTGTCTACTCCGTGTGTGTACTGCCGCCACGGTACACGATACGCGGAGCGGCGTCAATCCCCGCCGCAAGCCCGCCGTGAGGGCGTATGCGTTTTCCTGTCGGCGGTCGTTATGCGCCCCCCCTGCCCCCTTCCCCTGCGGGGGAGGGGGAGCGCAAGGCAAGCACCGGACTTTCCTCGTCAGCCTCGATCTCGCCGTACGCTCCCCCTCACCCGCAGGGGAGGGGGCAGGGGGGGTGGGCGCATTTCCGCTTCGGCGCACTCTCATGACAACGCATACGCCCCCCGTCGTGATACCCTTTATTGCAACACGCAACGGGTTCGACACACGCGGGAAGCGAGAAACGGCGATGGCGACGACGGCGACGGGTGCGACGGCGAGAACGGCAGCGAACCCGGTGGTGATCGTGGGCGGCGGCATGGCGGGGCTGGCGTGCGCGTGGACGCTCATCACGGCGGGCGTGCCGGTGCGCATACTCGAAGCGAGCGACGGTTTCGGCGGGCGCGTGCATTCCACCGAGCGCGGCGGGTTGCCCGCCGACGACGGCTTTCAGGTGCTGTTCCGCGCCTACCGCGAGACGCGCCGCCTGATGGACGCCGCCGGTTTCCCCAAAGAGCGCATCCGCCCCTACGACCGGGGCGCGATCTGCTACTCGTACGGTGCGCCCTTCACCTTCGACCCCGACCCGCGAAACCTCGCCACCTTTCCCCTGATGACGCTCGCGGACAAGGCCCGGTTGGGTCTGCTCGCCGCCACGCTCCTGCGCACGCCCGACAGCGACATCTGGAACGACCCGCAGGACGAGACCACCGAGGCGTTTCTGCGCCGCTTCGGCTTCTCGAAAGACGCCATCGAGCAGTTCTTCCGCCCCTTCTTCACGGGTATCCTGCTCAACCCGTCGCTCGACACGAGCAGCCGCAATTTCCGCTACGACTACAAGATGCTCGTCAGCGGGCAGACATTCACCACCCCCGGCGGCATCGGCGAGGTTCCGGCGACCATCGCGGCGGCGGTTCGCGCCCGTGGGGCGGTGTTCGACACCGGGGCGAAGGTGGAGAGCGTCACCCTCTCCGAGAACCAGACGCGGGCCACCGGCGTCGCCGTGCGCCGTGCGGACGGAACGATGGAGCAGGTCGCGGCGCGGGGCGTGGTCGTCGCCGCCCCCGCCCCCGAAGCGCGGCGATTGCTCGCGGACATAGATGCCCCCGTTGCGGAGCGTATCCCCGCGCAGGGTCTGGCGAGCACCACGATTGTCTGGCGGTTGCCGCGCCCGCTCTATGGCGCGAAGAAGATTCTGCTCAATGTGGACGGCATCGCGGGGCAGCGGCGGCAGGAGCGCGGTTTCCACCTCGCCATGCAACTGACGAATGTCACGCACCCCGAAGGCACGGGCGGGAGAGGACACCTGCTCGGCGTCGCCAGCGTCGCGGAGGCGTGCGCCGACCGCCACTACCGCGAGGAGGAGTTGCCCCGCGAGGCGTTGGCGACGCTCGGCAAGTGGTTCCCGCACAGCGGCGTCGAGGCGGACGCCGCACTCGTGGAGGTGCGGCACATCCCCTTCTCGCAGTTCGCGCAGCCGCCCGGTTTCCGCGAGAAGCTGCCGAGCAACCTCACGCGCCTGCCCACGCTCGTGGTCGCGGGCGAGTACACCGAGGCATCGAGCATCGAGGGCGCGGTGGTGAGCGGCATCCGCGCCGCCGAACACCTCCGCGCCGCCCTCGCCCGCAGGGATGCGTAACGCCGCATTCCGTTGATCGGTGCCGCGATACGCGCCGCAATCTCTGCGAACACCGCTCCGAACCCGGATTCGGTGTCAGTCGTGGGGCGCACCGGCGGGTGTCCGCTCGTCGTGCACCGACGGCTCAGGCACGGGGATAACGGTCGCCTTCCCCCCGGAGACCGTCACCGACGCGAGCCGCTCCCCGCGCCGGTGTATCTGCGGCTCCCGCATCAAGGCCCACAGTGCCGCACTGACCGCGAACAGCACGAGATGCAGCAGGCAGACCCACACGAGCGCGAGCCGCACCCCGCGTGCGAGGGCGGGCAGGCCCGTGTTCGGCTCGTCGGCGTACAAGGCAAGTTCGCGGGCCAACGTGTCGAATTGCGTCGCCAGCACGGCGGTCTCGTCGCCGATGCGGCGCACATCGGCGGCGTTCTGCGCGAGGGCGGACTGCGTGCCGCCCAATTGCGTCGCAATCGTGCGCAGTTGCCTCGCCTGCGTGCGGAACCGCTCGTCCACCCCCGCGAGGGGGCGCGTGTTGGCGATGGGGATGGTGAAGTTGATCGCCTCCGCGATCTCGTCCATCGTGACGGCGGTGTCGTTCACGGTGCGCGACACGTCCGCGAGCGAGTCGCGGGCGGTGCTTACCGTGGCGGCGGCGTTCGTGGCGGTGGCGGCGGAGACGCGCAAACTCGTCGCGCCCTGCGCCGTGGTGCGGCTCAGTTGGCGCAGGCGGGCGCGGGTCGCGTCCTCGGCGGCGTCCACCTGCCGATACGCGACCACGCACCCCACGAACCCGGCGAGCGCGAACAGCGACGCGCAGGCCGCGACCACGCCCACAAGCCACGTCTGCCAGCGGGAGCGGCGAAGAATGATCGGTGTGTCGTCCATCAGGCTCCCCTCGCACCCCTGCGGTGCATAGCCCTCACCCCGTGGCGGCGGGCCGATGAAATCCGGCAACGGAACCGGACACGGTGCCTTCCCTCGGTAGAACGGTGCTCTCGGCCTGTCGTCCGGGAATGACGGGCCGATGAAGGGTAGCGACCAGATCGGGTAGCGTGCGGCATTTGATGTGGCGCGGTGGTCGAA
>JAABUN010008644.1_pt1 | contig 10317 bp, 10 predicted proteins | sample 5559311 | NCBI WGS metagenome assembly JAABUN01 (sample SAMN10711877, study PRJNA513370) | rock metagenome | isolation source: Antarctica rocks | place: Antarctica: Victoria Land, Siegfried Peak sud
AACACCCGCACATCAAGCAGGAACTGCTGCTGAACACCGTGGAGCTCGTGACCGGCGTCTGCACCACCGTCGACGAGGCGAAGGAGGACCTCTCCCGTTCGCTCGCCGCCGTCCGCGAGGTCACCGATCCCATGGGCGTCGAGCTGTTCAGCGCCGGCTCGCACCCCTTCAGCGCGCCCCGCTCGCAGCAGGTCACCGACAAGGAGCGCTACGCCAAACTCATCGATCGCACGCAGTGGTGGGGCCAGCAGATGGTCATCTACGGCGTGCACGTCCACGTGGGCCTCGATCATCGGGACAAGGCCCTTCCGGTGGTCGACGGCCTGACCAACTACGTCCCGCACTTCCAGGCGCTCTCGGCGTCGTCGCCCTTCTGGGGCGGTGAGGACACTGGGTACGCCTCTCAGCGCGCTCTCATGTTCCAGCAACTGCCCACCGCAGGCCTGCCCTTCCACTTCGACGACTGGGCCGGCTACGAGTCCTACGTGCAGGACATGTTCACGACCGGAGTGATCGATACCGTCAGCGAGATCCGCTGGGACATCCGCCCGGTCGCGAATCTCGGCACCGTGGAGATGCGCGTGTGCGACGGTCTCTCGACGCTCCGGGACGTCGGAGCGGTCGCGGCCCTCACCCAGTGCCTCGTACACGAGTTCTCGGAGACGCTCGACGCCGGCGGCAGCATCCCCATCATGCAGCCGTGGCACATCCAGGAGAACAAGTGGAGGGCGGCCCGCTACGGCCTGGACGCCATCATCATCCTCGATGCCCGAGGCACCGAGCGGCTCATCACCGAGCACCTCGTCGACGTCCTCGACCGCCTCGAACCCATCGCCGCAAGGCTCGGCTGCAGTACTGAGCTGGCCGATGTCGAGGGCATCCTCGAGCGCGGCCCCGGCTACCGGCGCCAGCGGCGGATAGCAGAAGAGACCGACGGCGATCTCCGTTCCGTGGTGCTGGACATGGTGCAGCAACTCCGAGCGTGACGGACGGCTACTCCCCCCTGGTGTCCTGGAGAGTGCCCTGCCACGAGCTCCCGCACCGACCCGTACAACGGGTGCTGCGCGTCGAGGCCGGTGATCGACGTCGTCGCCTCGCCGGGTTCCTGGGTCGCCAGGATCTCGGCCAGCGCGGCGACCTCGGGGTCGTCCGGAGCCGAGAAGGACAGCGCCGCCTGCATAGCCTCCAGGAGGGCGGTGGGGTGGACGTTCGTCTCAGCGAGCTCAGCCGCCGGTCCGACGAACCGTTCCCTGCGGCTCAGCTTCCGCAGCGGCGCCCTGCCCGCGCGCACCACCGTGTCAGGGAGGTGCTGGTTGGTGAAACGCCCCAGGATCTTCTGGACGTACGCTTCCTGTTCCTCGACGTCGGACCCGTGCTTGGAGATGAGGAGCTGCTTGGTCTCCTCGAGCACGGCTCGCACCCTGCCCGCGATGCCCTGGTCCGCCATCGCGTCCGCGATCTTCTCCACACCGGCCGCGTAGCCGAAGTAAGCCGCCGCCGCGTGACCCGTGTTGACCGTGAACAGCTTCCGCTCGATGTACGGCGCGAGGTCGTCGACGTAGGTCGCCCCGGGGATATCCGGAGCACTGCCCTCGAACGGTGTCCGGTCGATGACCCACTCGTAGAAGGTCTCCACCGTGACGTCGAGACCCCGTCCGGGCGCCTGGTTCGGCACGATGCGGTCCACAGCGGGCGCGATGAACTTCAGGACGTTCGGACCCACGGCCGTGGTGACGATGTCCGCGCATCCGATCTCCGCGATGACCTCCTCGTCCTGCGACCGCGAGTTGAGCGCCCGGTAGTTGTCGACGGTCTTCACCGCCGGCTCCTCGCCGACCTCGTGGACGTCGTAGCTGGGCGTGGAAGCCAGCTGGTCGATCAGGGCGTCCACCGACGTCGCCTCATCGAGTTTGGCGACCTGGTCCTTGTCGGAGAACACTCGGGCGATCGCGGACAGGATGGACAGGTGCTCGTTGTTGACGCCAGCGACGCCGACCACGAACTTGACCTGCTTGCCGTTCCAGTCGATACCTTCGGGGTAACGGACGATCGACACGGCGGAGCGCTTGATCAGGTCCTTCGCGGCATTGGTGCCGTGCGGGATCGCGAGGAAGTTGCCCATGTAGGTGGTGGGCACCGACTTCTCGCGCTCGTGCATGGCTGCAACATAGTCGGAGTCGACGGCGCCGCGGTCGACGAGCAGGCGCCCTGCCTCGTTGATCGCATCCTCCTGCGTGGTCGCGCGGCCCTTCAGGACGACGCTTTCCTCGGCGAGGACGTCATAACCTGCACCTGCCGTCGTGCCGGTGCTCGCGACGCCCGCTTCCGAGCGGCCTTGATCTTGTTGCGGAGCACCGAGGGCGCCCTGAGGACGCCGTAGTTGATGAGGAAGTCCACGCCCCTGCCCGCGGCGTCGCTGAAGAGCGTGACCACCGGGCCGACAGCCATCAGACCGAAGGCCGCCATGATGGCGGCGAAGATGCCCGAGGAGAAGTTGTTGACGAGCATCTCGAAGCCGGGACGGATCTTCCCGTCCCAGATGGAGTCGATCTTCTTCATGAGGTAGGCCGTGAGCGGACCCATGATCATGGCGCCGATGAACATCGGGATGCCGGTGCCGACGATCACGCCCATCGTGGCCGCAGCACCGACCGCGCCGCCCCGGGTCTCGTAGACCATCTTTCCACCGGTGTAACCGATCAGGAGGGGCAACAGGAAAGTGATCATCGGACCGACGAGTCCCACGTTCGCCACACCGTTGGTCTCGCCGAAGCCTCCGAGCGCGCCGACGGGGAAGTAGCCCGCCCCAATGAACAGTGCCGTGATCAAGCCCCAGGCGATGAACGCCCCGATGTTGGGCATGATCATTCCGGACAGGAATGTCCCGAACTTCTGCACGCGGACCCGGGCACTGGTGCCGGATCGCGCTTCTAGTTGTGTTGCACATTCGTTCCTTACCGTTGTCCCCGCAACTCTGCGGGGAGGGATGGGTGTTGAGTGGAGTGCGTCAGCTTCCGGACCTGCTGGAGATCCGTTGAAGCCATTCGAGGAAGAGCTTCAGCTCAGAACTGGAGAGCTGATCAGGGTGGGAGGACTGCAGTGCTGCGTTGAGTGCGATCGCCGCTACGACGACGGACGGGGTGCCCTCGGTGTCTGTCACGGGATCCGACTCCGAGCCGGTGGCCACCGCCGAGATCACGGCTTCCCGCGTCATGGCGGAGAGCTCGAGGTTCCTCTTGGCCGCCGGCTCGGCGATCAGCATGAGCGTGACGCCGATGTTGGCGGCGAGCATGCTGCGCGCGGCTTCGTGCGGAGAGACCACGAGGCGGGCTGCCGCGGCCGCCCGTGCCAGCACCTCCTCGAGGAACGCCTCCGCACTGGCTACCATGGTTGACCGGTGCTCGGGCCGGATGTTGCCGAACATCACCAGGTAGAGGTGGGGGTGGTCGAGCCCGAACTGCACATGGTTGTCCCAGTGCATCCGGAGGTCCTCGACCGGTTGTCCCGAGGTGGGAATGCTTCGTTCCGCGTCGAGGTATTCGGAGAAACCCTCCGCGACGACGGCGTCGAACAGGCCCTCCTTGTCACCGAAGTGGTGGTACAGGGTTGGTGCGGTCACCCGGGCGGTTTCGGTGATCTGCCGGGTGGAGACGGGCTCGCCGTTGGACTCCGCGAGCAGTGCCGCGGCAGCCCTCAGCAGCCTGACCTTAGGCGCTGGTTCGCCTACTTTTTTCATGCCTGCTACCGTAGCACCTATAGCACCGTTATATGAAATGGGTCACACATTATCATTGCCTCACCCGGCACAATGGTGTTAGACCGAGACGCACCGGCAAGGAAACGAGGACGTTCAATGGAGAATTTCGCAGGGGTCGGAGTCAGCCCCGGACGCGTGATCGGCCCCATCCGACACATGCCGAAATCGGTCAGCGAACCTCCCGCCGGAGAGCGGCACGATACCCCCGACGCTCCCGAGGAGGCCGTCGACGCCCTCAGGGCGGCATCGAAGATCGTCCAGGAGGAACTGAAGCGCAGGGCCGAGACCGCCAAGGGCGACGCGAAGGCCGTCCTTCAGGCGACATCCCTCATGGCCGCCGACCCCATGCTGCTCAAGTCGGCGACCAAGCTCATCACCAAGGGCGCCTCACCCGCCCGTGCTGTCTGGGAGGCCGGAGCCTCCGTGGCCGAGATGCTGCACAATCTCGGCGGCTACATGGCGGAGCGCACCGCTGACGTGCTCGACGTGCGCTCACGGATCGTCGCCGAACTGCGCGGACTCCCTGCCCCGGGTATCCCGTCGTCGGACGTGCCCTTCATCCTCGTCGCCGAGGACCTCGCCCCGGCCGATACCGCAACGCTGGACCCGGCGATGGTCCTCGCCCTCGTCACCTCCGGCGGTGGCCCCCAGTCCCACACCGCCATCATCGCCCGCTCCCTCGGCCTCCCCGCCGTCGTCGCCGCACCCGGCGTGGATGAGATCGACGCTGACACACTCGCCTTCGTGGACGGTGCGGCCGGCACTATCGCGCTCAACCCGGGAGCGGAGGAGGAAGCGGCGGCCGAGGCCTACAAGGCAGCTGTCGCGGCGCTCACGGTGTTCGACGGCGTCGGCGTCACCTCGGACGGCCATGAGGTGCCTCTCCTCGCGAACGTCGGTGGGGCGACGGACGCCGTCAAGGCGGCCGAGGCGAAGGCGCAGGGCGTGGGCCTCCTGCGAACGGAGTTCTGCTTCCTCGGGCGCGATACCGAGCCGACCGCGGACGAGCAGGTCGAGGCCTACAGGGGCGTCTTCGATGCTTTCCCCGGCAGGAAGGTCGTCGTGCGCACGCTCGATGCGGGCGCCGACAAACCGTTGCCCTTCCTCACCGATTCCACCGAGCCCAATCCAGCTCTCGGCGTGCGTGGCTACCGCACCGACCTGACGTCTCCTGGCATCCTCGAACGTCAGCTCGCGGCCATCGCGGACGCTGCGTCGCAGTCCACCGCGGATGTCTGGGTCATGGCTCCGATGATCTCGACCGCCGAGGAGGCGGCCGATTTCGCGAAACTGTGCAGCGCCGCAGGGCTGCCGACGCCCGGCGTCATGGTCGAGGTGCCGTCGGCTGCGCTGATGGCGGAGGCGATCCTCGGTGAAGTGTCCTTCGCGAGCCTCGGCACGAACGACCTCACCCAGTACACGATGGCGGCCGACCGCCAGCTCGGCTCCCTCGCGGCGCTCAACAACTCCTGGCAGCCGGCCGTCCTCCGCATGATCAAGCTGACGGTGGAGGGCTCGGCGGCACAGGGCTCGGCGGCACAGGGCTCGGCAGCACAGGGCCAGGCAAAGCCCGTGGGTGTATGTGGCGAGGCCGCAGCGGATCCGGCACTCGCCGTCGTGCTCGTCGGGCTGGGTGTCTCGACGCTCTCGATGACCCCGCGCGCCCTCGCCGGCGTCGGTGCCGTCCTCAACAGCGTCACCCTCGCCGAAGCCCAGCGGGTCGCCGGGATCGCGGTCGCTGCCCCGACGGCGGCAGAGGCCAAGGCCCGCGCCCGGGCGGAGCTTCCCGTCCTCGAATCCCTCGGCCTGTAGCCATCCGCCGGGCGAAACCAGGACGACCAGCGCTGACAGGTACATTCCCCCGCTGCAGCTCGATGCACCGGCGCGCGGCATCACCGAGTCGCTGAGGTCACCCGCCCTCTGGGTCGACCTCGAGTACCCCGACGGTTCAGTACGCACCAAGAAGGGCTTCGCCATGGCGTGGACGGACACCATGGTCCTGGCGCAGTGGATCGAGTACTCCCGAGCCCGCGAAGCATGGGTGAACGCCGCACGCTGCCGCCGCCGCAGCAGCCTGACGTCGCACACGACGCACGCCGTCTAGCCGCGTCCGGGTCAGCCGTAGACGGTCGCCGCGCTCGTAGAGTGGTGGCATGGATCGATCACCGTCGTTCACCGCCCTGCGCCGGGGTATGCGTGGCTAGCGCGGCGGGCTGGCACGGTCCTCTGCCGACGACGCACCAGTTCATCCCACCCCTCCAGCTCGAGGTGCCCACCGAGCGGATCACCGAATCGGTGTCCCCGGCCCCGGCGCTCTGGGTGGACCTCGAGTACGCGAACGGCTCCCGGCAGACCGTGCGTGGTTTCGCCATGGCGTGGACCGGCTCGGCCGTGCTCGCACAATGGGTCGAATTCTCGATCGCGCGCGAAGCCTGGGTGCGTCCCGACCAGTGCACACGGCGCGACCTTCCGCGCCGATCCGCTGACGGAGCCTGAGCGACTCCCGCCCTCTCCCGATAAGGATCCGCCACAGCCACCGCCGGATCGCACGCGCGGCAACTCCACGTGAACCTTCGCCAGTAGCATCGGCGGATGGAATCAGCCGAGATCGTCCGGAGGTGGTGGTGTCCGAGGTGCAGGTGCCGCAGGAGGATATCGGCACCTTCCGCGTCGTATCGATCTGGACGGTGGCCGACGGCGTCATGACGTCGGGCCGCGAGTAAGCTAAGCATGCTGATGACATGATCAGCGACCGTATCCCACCAACCTCAGGGAGGCATGATGAGCACGAAGGTCGAAGAATCCGTTGTGGTGAATCTTCCAGTGACAACCGTGTACAACCAGTGGACTCAGTTCGAGGAGTTCCCGCACTTCATGGGAGGGATCAAACAGATCACCCAGCTCGGCGAGGACCGCCTCGAATGGATCGCCGAGATCGGCGGCATCCGCCGCAAGTGGGAGGCGAGGGTCCTCGAGCAGGTGCCCGACCGCAAGGTCTCCTGGGCAGCCACGGAGGGCGCAACCAACGCCGGCACCGTGTCCTTCGAGGATCTCGGCGGGACCACCCGTGTCAACCTCGTCCTCGAATACGAGCCCGAGGGCCTCGTCGAGAAGGTGGGTGACAAGTTGAACGTCGTGGAGAACCAGGCCAAGGCGGACCTCCAGAAGTTCAAGGAGTTCATCGAGTCCGAGAGCTACGCGACGGGCGCGTGGCGCGGCTCGGTGGCGGGGCAGCCCGGGACTCCTACGGTCGACGACGCCGAGCAGTCGCGCGGTGACAGCGGCAAGGCCGGCGTGTCCGGCAAGGTAGCCGCAGGATTAGGTGTCGCTGCAGCCGCTGCGGTGGCAGGCGTAGCGGCTGCAGCCGCCGGCAAGCGGAACGACGACGATGAGGTCCCCGCAGAGGACGTGACCGTGGTCGACTCCACGCCCGCGACCCCTGGGGCCTCGCCCGTCCCGGCAGCTGTGGATGTCGTCGACGAGGTCGTGATTGACCCCGTACCCGCCGTAGACGGCATCCCGGACACGGGCGTCCCCTCCGAAGGCCAGGGCCTGCAGGACGACACGCGGACCGGTCGTGACGAAACAGGCCGCCGCGGCACGCTGTGACCATGCCCGCATGAATCGATGGGCCGGACTCCGCAGGAGGCCGGCCCATTACCGTGTCCGCCCGGACAAAAGGCATCGTCATCGCACGACCTCACGTGCGGGGCTCTCCTCGACCCGGTTCCCTAGCCCTGTGGGAGCACGATGCTCGTCACCGGCAGGGACGGATTGGTGCCGAAGGCGATGCCGCTGGGAGTGCCGCCGTTCATGACGATCTGCACACCGAGCGCCGCGACCATCGCGCCGTTGTCCGTGCACAGCGACGGAGCCGGGACGGTCAGCCTGATTCCCGCGGCGGCGCATCTCTCGGCCGTCAGTTCGCGGAGCCGCCGGTTCGCGGCGACTCCGCCACCCAGCAGAAGATCGGTGATCCCGTGTTCACAGCATGCGAGGACGGCCTTGGACGTGATGATGTCGACGACGGCCTCCTGGAAGGACGCGGCGATGTCCGCCACCGGCACGTCCAGTCCAGCTGCCTCGTACTGCTCGACCGCGCGGGCCACCGCCGTCTTGAGACCACTGAAGGACCAGTCGTACCGGTGGGGACCCGGCTCCTCGGCGGTACCCAGGTACTTCGGCTGCGACAGCCCCCGGGGGAAACGAAGGGCTTTCGGATCTCCCTCCCGCGCCAGCCGGTCGATGGCGGGACCGCCCGGGTAGCCGAGGCCGAGGATGCGCGCCGTTTTGTCGTACGCCTCGCCGGCCGCGTCGTCGATCGTGGAACCCAGCAGTTCGACGTCGTTCGCGATGTTCCCCACCCGCAGGATCTCCGTGTGGCCTCCCGAGACGAGCAGGGCGCCGAGATTGGGGGGCAGCCCGTCGGCGAAGGTGCCGCCCACCATGCCGACGGCGGCGTGTGCCACGAGGTGGTTGACTGCGTACAGCGGCTTGCCGGTCGCGACGGCGAGCGCCTTGGCGGCGGATACACCGACCATGAGCGCCCCGGACAGTCCGGGGCCTGCAGTGACGGCGATGGCATCGAGCTCGTCGAGCGTCACCCCGGCGTCGTCGAGCGCGGTCCGCAGCGTAGGCACGAAGGCCTCGAGGTGTGCGCGCGACGCGATCTCGGGGATGACCCCGCCGAAGCGGACGTGCTCGTCCATCGAGGAGGACACGGTGTTGGTCAGCAGCTGCGTGCCCCGCACGATGCCGACGCCGGTCTCATCGCACGAGGACTCGATACCCAGAATGAGCGGCTCCACCGCGTTCACTGCCCATTCCCTTCGTCCGCCGGCAGGACGAGCCGCATGACCCACGCGTCCACGCCGTCGCGGTAGTACCTCTTCCTGGTGTGGATCCTCTGGAACCCGTACCGCGCATACAGCTTCTGGGCGCGGGGATTGTCCGCCCGCACCTCGAGCATGACGTTGTCGGCTCCGCGCCGCCGGGCTTCCCCCAGCAGCTCGGTGAGCATCGCGCGTCCGATACCCTGGCCCTCGAAACGCGGCAGCACCCCGATGGTCTGGATGTCCGCCGTCGTGTCGATGACCATGAGGCCCGCATAGCCGACCGCCTCGCCGTCCACCTCGGCCACGATGTAGCGCCGGGTGTCCGGCTGGAAGAACTCCGTGTAGAACATCTCCAGCGGCCAGGCGTCGGAGGGGAACAGCTCGTTCTCCAGCCGCCCGATCGTCTCGATGTCCTCGAAGGCCAGGTCCCGCAGCGTAAAGCTCATGCGGTGGCCCGCTTGCGGGGACCGGGGACCCGGGCGTCGGACTCGCGCAGATAGAGCGGTGACGTGTCCCGGAGGGCCTTGCCTGCGAGCAGGTACAGGCGGGCAACCTGGCCGAGCGAGGCGGCATCGGGATCCGAGGCGGCAAACGCCGGGACGCCGTCGAGGTCGTCCGGGTACAGGCCGGCAGCCCGTCCGACGAGCGGCAGACCCTTCGGCAGGCCGCTCGCGGCGCCGACGTGCGGTCCGTCGAGCAGTTCGGGCAGTTCGGGCAGTTCGGCATTTTTCGACGGCGCACGATACTCGGCCCAGTAGACCTCCCCGCGGCGCGCATCGGTGCCGACGAGGAAGTCGCTCCCGGCCGCGACGCCGCCCCGCGTGACGGCGCCCCGCGTGACGGCGTCGAAGGCCAGGGCGTCGAGGCTCATGACGCCGTGCAGCGGAACGCCCCAGACAAATGCGAGGGTCCGGGCGGTGACGAGCCCTACGCGCAGACCGGTAAAGGGTCCGGGACCGACGCCGGCGACGACGGCGTCGAGTTCCGTGCCGGCCACCCCCGCCTCGGCGAGGATGCCCTGCACGGCGGGAGCGAGGACCTCCGCGTGGGAACGGGCGTCGGCGCTGCCGAACCGGCCGACGACGACGTCGTCCCGCAGGAGCGCGACGGTGGCCGCGGCCGAGGTGTCGAGGGCGAGAAGAAGCACCCAGCCAGCCTAGTCGAGGGACAGTGCCGGAGGCCCTCCCCGCCAGCGTGGACCGGCGCCCGAGAGGGTGACGGTGCGCACCTCGTCCTCGCCGTCGTCGTCGAAGTCCGTGATGAGTCCACCTCCGGGCGCCTCGGGTCGGCTGCCCCCGAGCGGCCGGACGATGTCGACGCGGAGGCTGCTGTCACTGAGGTGCTCCACGCGGCCGGCACCCCACTCGATGACGGTGACGTTGGCATCCATCGTGGCCTCGAGATCGAGGTCATCGACGGCGGCCGTGCTCTCCAGGCGGTACGCGTCGACATGGATGAGGCCGGTTCCCCCGCCTGCGGAAGGATGCTGGCGGACGAGGACGAAGGTCGGCGAGATGATGCGGTCCACGATCGAGAGCCCCCGCCCGAGGCCCTGCGTGAACGTCGTCTTGCCCGCGCCGAGCTCGCCCGAGAGCACGAGCAGATCGCCTGCCCTGAGGTACGGGGCGAGGGTGGCGGCGAGGGCCTGCAACTCCGTGGCGGAGCCGACGTCGTACGACGCCGTCCACTCAGGCGACGTCATCGCCCGAACCGTCGCGGGGTGCG
>JAABUN010008645.1_pt1 | contig 10315 bp, 7 predicted proteins | sample 5559311 | NCBI WGS metagenome assembly JAABUN01 (sample SAMN10711877, study PRJNA513370) | rock metagenome | isolation source: Antarctica rocks | place: Antarctica: Victoria Land, Siegfried Peak sud
GCGTAAAATCACTTTTATGATGTCACTTGTTACTATTAATTGTTTTATCACTCCAATCTATACTATACACGTTCTTTAATTCAGCAATCGTTGTTACTTCTCCAGTAGCAAGGTCAACCGACTGCAAACTTTTCAAGACAACCGAAAGGGAATGTCCAGGAACGCGACCAATATTCTCTGATTTGGAAATATAAATTTTGGTTCCGTCTTGAGAAATTTGCAAGGGACGAAATTTAGGTGATAAAAAGGTTAGAGGAATCTCAGTAAAATCTTTGGCGTGCAGCGTTGTGACGAGTCGGAAAGAGCCTGCCTGAGTGTCCCAATCTTTAATTTCAGCTTCTGCATCAGGGCTGTCCTTAGTAGGCTGAATTGCGAGCAGATGGCGGTTGTCCGGCAACCAACGAATCAGGGGATAAAAACCAGTCTCCCGGTTAAGTGCGACTCTTCCACTACCATCTCGCTTGACGATACAAAGCGCCGCATCTTGCGCCTCTTGCTGCCAACCAAGGCGCAACGGAAATGGCTTATCAGGGTTTTCCGAGCCATAGAAAGCAATCCATTGGCCATCGGACGAAGGGAAAGGCAAGTAGGCGTCTTGGATGAGTAAACGCGAACTTTGTTCTTCAACTGAATATTCGTAAACGTCGGGGCGGGGCGGAACATCCTTAGGATTTGTCGATGGCTTGCTCTGCCCTGTCTTTTCAGATGATTCCCGTTGCTTCTGCCAAACCACTTGCTTCGGCTCGGATAAAGCGCCATAAATCAAAGTATGAGGCACTAACCAGGAAAAAGGGCCACCAACAGTATCGTTAGTGGTCACCAACTGCTCTTTTCCAGTGCGCCACTCGCAAACGTAAAGTTTCAATGGCCCAGTGTAAAAAGTGGCTTCTGAGGTATAAATTTTGGTTTCCCCTTGCCAATCGCCCCCTTGAACGTAAACGAGATATTTTCCGTCTGGCGACCACGAGACTTCATCATAAGCGATTTCCTTCCCAGTAACCCGCTTTACCACGTTGGTTTGAACATCTAAGACATAGAGCCGGTAGGTTTCAATTTCTGCCATTTGAGATGCCTTGACTCGAAAAAGAATGTAACGACCATCTGGTGAATATTTTGGTCTAAAACCTTCATCAGAACCAGGCTGAATAAAGGGATATGTCGTTACACTTTGGCTTCTTTTCTGCTGAAGATTCTCAAATTGTGCGACCATCCGATGGATATTCAAAAACGAATTATCTTTTTTAGGATCAGTTGTGAAGGTGTATGCTAATTGACCAGATTCGGGATTCAGGATGTTGATTTCTGCAAACCCGTTTTTGAACATACTGCCTATAACGGATTGGGCCGGTTTGCCCAATAGTGACAAGACGGGTTTTTTTGCAGGTTTTTTGAATTGGGTTGTCGAGTTTGACTGAGTCTGCTTGCTTGGCACCTTCGTTTTTGCAAGTGCCTGGTGTGAGGCAGAGAGTAAAAAAGCAACAGCTACGATAACTACACCAAATGGGCGAGCAGATCGGGTTCGATGGTGAATATGAGTCATGGCATTGAAGGCAAGGGTTACTATTGCAACTTACTTTTTGCCTCTCCCAATATGCTTTGAGCCTAAATTGATGGTGACATTTTCCGTGGAGTATCCCGTCGTATATTCTCCCTTCTTAGTCTTAGCGCGAGGTTTAGATGGCGCTTTGAAATCGATGACCCAAGGTGCTTCCTTCGGTGCGTCGGGCTTCTTGCCGTCAGGAAGGAGTTTGTCAATACCTCGCGGCCAAGCTGTAAAAGCTGTTGAGGGTAGATTGCTTCCTGACTTGTTCGATACTTTAGCGTTTTTCACGAAAAGATTTTCAACTGTCGATCCATCAAACGCTATTATTGTGCCACCTACACTTAGTGATTTGGGTTTTTCAGCCTCAGCCTGAGTTAGACCTACGTTGCGCCTCACTGTAACAGCACTGGCTTTCACCTTTCCGCTGGATTTCGGAAAGATTCCCGTATATGGCCCAAAATTGTGGGTTCCCATTCCAGGAGAGGTTGCGTAGAGCATCAATTTGCCATTGGGTTGGACTTCATGCTTTAAAACCGTTCGCCCTAATTGTTGTTGTGGAATTCTATCCTCTGCTCCAGAGGCGATCCACAACCCCCATGAGCCTGTTTTATCCGCAACAGTAATGCGATGAAACACCGTCCAACCCGGCAAAAGGTTTCTATCTCTACCCGGATCTGTTTCCCATTGCAGGCCAGCATCTGTAATAGTTCTGCGACCTCCAGCATCTAAACCCTCTACTCCCAAATAAAAAGTTGGACGGTTAATTTTCTTTCCGGCCCACTTTGTGCCGACTTTGCCTTCGGTTGGTTTCAAGTCGAAGGTTGGATTCTCAAATGTGCCCGTCACAGCCGTGTAGCCAGATGCTCTGACGCTGCGGTTAGCGCCGTAAATACCACCTCCCTTCACTGCGGCGTAAGGAAGCCAATTTTCAGGCCCAGGTTTGGGAAAAGTTGGCCCCGGTTTTGGGGTTGGTCGCGGCGTGGGAGTCGGCGGCGGTGTTGGTGTCGGATTAGGAGTTGGGATTGTTTCCTGTGACCATGAAGGCCCAAGCATCAAAGTCAAACATGCAGCAGATAAACAAGCCGAAAGAATGTGTGACATTATTTTTTTCATGTTGTTATTTTCCTCGGAGACAACAGTTAGTCGAAGTTATATGCAAAGTAAAATGATCGTCAAACCGAAAGTTTCAATCACGCCATTGACTCATATCTTTGGCTTCTAACCAGATGATTGAGGTGTCGTCGATTTTCTGCCCGGCTTTAACGGTGACCTGAGCGGCGCCATCTGATTTTCCTTCTGAGTTAGGCACAGTTCCAGTTGTGACGGTGCAAGTGGTTGCCTGCGAGTCTTGAGGGTCAACTACCTGAGCATAATCGCTGATCTTGCCAGAGAAGCGAGGTGCATCTGACTGTAAATCCACGCTTTGAACTTTTGTCAACATCTCGTGGCCATTGACAAATTGCCAGTTGCCATCGACATCACCTTTTGCAGGATCAATTTTGAACTTAAGATACATCTTGGCTGGAGTTGCCTTGTCTGGCGTATCAAAGTTTGGGAAGTCAAACAGCCATCCTGTGTCTTCTGGTTCATCTGGATCAGTGTGGTTGGGAAAGCGGCGGATTTTTTCAGCCGCCGCAAAATCGCACCTCACGCTTCCAACCTCAACCATCTCGCCGTCCTCATTTTTCCATTTGACGACGAGACGCGGCTGGCAAATCACATCACTGGACAGCACCCAGACTGATACTTTGCCGTCGGCGCGGGTTGTCACCTCCAGAGTCTCTTTCCAGGGATGAGCGGCATCGAAAGCCTCATCGACTTTATGAAAGCGAGCCGTTTTTTTCTGCCGCCCATCACCATAATCGTGGCCTTCATTGTTCTCAAATTCGAGGGTGAAGGAGGTGCTGGGCGCTAATTTTTGACCGACCTTGGCTGTGAGTTCGATCCGGCGAGTGTGGGCTTGATGTTCCACATCGGCATCGTGATCGTCAACGCCTCCGGCGCAGGCCCGCACCACCTCCTTTCCCAAATCCACAGCAGGTGGTGGTGGTGTAGGCGTCGGAGGTGGTGTAGGCGGCGGAGGTGGTGGTGGTGTAGGCGGCGGCGGCGGCGGTGGCGGTGGCGGTGGCGGTGGCCCAGGCGTCTCCGTGGGCGTGGGCGTTGGTCTTTTTGTGGGTGTGGGAGTTGGAAAGCCGTTGGCGAAGCGCACACCGTTGAGCGATTGCGGTTTATTTTGCGTTGGCCGCGTGTCGCTGGCGGCGCTTGAGGCCGCGCCTACAGCAACGCAAAGCATCAAAGCTCCGGTTGTGAGCAAGGCGCAATGCCGCCCATCGAACTTTCGTTCTTGGGGGAGGCTTTTGGCAAGCAGATGAGAAAGAAAACGAATCATAAAGGTTTTTCCTGTTACGGCGACTTAAAAGGCGCCGAAGGGACTCACGAAATCTCGAAACAACGAGTTTTTACGGTGCGGCCTGACCCGCCTTCGGTAATTCACTGGCAACAACGCGCAGCCTCGCCGACTTTTCAGGATTCTGTGTGCTGCGGATGGTTAAATTGGCGCTTAAACCCTGCGCTATTTGTTGGTGGGACAAGGAGATTTCGATCTCGCGTTTGACCGCAAATGGCTCCTTTTCGACCCCGTTCAAAAGGCGCACTTGCACAGCCGGGTTGTCGCTGCTGACTTGAAGCGGCTCGGCTGTCAGCATGCGCACGGCGACACGCCGCACCCGCAAATCGTTCGCTCCTGGAGTTTGAGCGACCTCCGGAGCCACGTCCGCGAGGGAAAAGCGCAACTCGCCCGGCTCGGTTTGAATGGGCGTCTTTTGCCACCCGTCCAATCGCTCCAGGAGTTCGCGGGCGCTTTGCGCTTGCTCCAAGATGCCGCGCCCGTCCCGCGCCTCGCTGATTTTTTCCTGTTCCAGTGCAAGCAGCGCTGCCTGGCGCGCCTCGGCGATCTCGCCGGTGCGGTAGTAAGAGAGCGCCAAGAGCGCCGACAAACCAACGCGCGCTTTATCGGCGCCTTGCCCTACAATGGGCTGCTTTAACAACTGGCGCGCTGCTTCATGCTGCTTCTTTTCGATGAGGGCGTTGGCCTGATCCCAGATCGCTAATCCTGCCGCCCAGCCATAACTCCCCCGCGCGACCCGCGCGTAGGAAGCCTTGGCGCCCGCTTCGTCGCCGATCAAGGTGCTCAGGCGCGCAACTTCGAGGGCCGCCACACTGGAAGCGATGGCGTCTTTTTGCGCCGTATCGCGTTCCTCCTGTTCATAGAGCGCTTGGGCTTTTTGTGGCTGCTCCATCTTGCGGTAGAACTCGGCCAAGCGGTTGAGAGTCGGTTCGTAATACCAGGCGCGGCGTCCCCCGTTCTTTTGCGCGTCGGCACCCCCTTCATCGAGCAGTTGGCGCAGCATCGTCTCAGCGCGCGGGTCTTTCTGTTCGCGGAAGTAATCGGCGACGGCCATGCGCAGATTCTGGTTGTCGGACGCAGGCTTGAGCAGGTCAGGAGCCGATGTAGCGATAAGACCCGCGAGGCTCAATCGCAGCTTTTTGTTTTCGGTCTGCCCTTCGCCATCCACGATCCCGCCCCAGCGCAGCATATAAGCGATCTCATCCGTCGTGATCGCGCCACTACCGAAGGCTTTGTCGAGCGGCAGGCTGGTTTTTCACTTCTTCGCGGCCCTCGCTGAGTTCGAGCGCGAGCTGATCCGCGAGCGCACTAAAGCCGGAGTCGAAGCGGCGCGCCTGCGCGGTCGGCACGGCGGACGGCGGCACAAGCTGGACGAGACGCAGGCCAAAACCCTCGCGCAGATGGCGCAACAAAAAATCCCCACCGAGCAGATTTGCGGCTCGATGGGGATTTCGCGGGCGACTTATTTTCGCTATTTAAAGGCAATGGTGTGAGTAGGGCCGTTTAGTAATTCAGAGCCAAAAGACGGCAGTAATGAAGCAACTTGAGCTGGCATAAGCGATGGCCTAATTTTTCGGAAAGATGAGAAGTGCATCCCTTTTAACTTTACATTGTATTCAAATAAGTAAACCTGGTTGAGATAACACAAACTCACACTTTGAAAAGTCCGCTTATTTTTTAATAAACCTATAAACCAACCACGGTAATATTACAATGACGGTAGAAATAAGAATAGAGGTGGATGCAGTCCATCCAACCAAACATAAAATTTTTAGAGTCGCGTCAGTTGGCAGAGCTGACATAATCCAAAAATAATCAGGATAGAAAGTTAATAGAAAGATAAGTGTAAAAGGGAATTTAAAAGCCAATAAAATACCTATATTAGAATTTAAAATATAAGCGATTGTTAGTCTAATAAAAATCAAAAAAGTAGTAAATATTAGGAAAACTTTCGAGCGAAATAAAATCATGGTTGAATAAGATAAATTCTATGTGCATCTCATTGAATACCTAAATAAGAAGAACCTCCTTCAAATGAACCCGAAATACCTATCTCTAAAATTCTTTTCCTAATATTATTTATTTTCAATGCATTGGTTTTTTTGGAATTTCTTTGGTAATAATCTGGATGAATTATTGATATAAGCGCCAAGAAATCATCCTGTTTTTTATTGTCAGATGAGATGCGATTGATGCTTACTTTATTTAAGTAGCTAAATGCTTGAATAGGGTAGCGGTTGATAACAACAAGAGTCGCATAGTTTTTCACTATTTTATTGCTTGAATTAAAACAACGCATTATTAAATCCGAAGCTTTAGGACTAAAAAAGAATCTGAGCCAACCAACAAAGGTCTTAATTCAAGGACTTTTGGCAGATGGACTGCTTCAGTCGGACTTACTGTAAAAGCTTATTCAGACCGATAAATTTTCCACTCAGCCAAATATGATAACCAATCATCAAAACTGTCGTGACGACTTGCTACAGCCGAGTATCGTTCTCGTAGAATATTGGCTTCGTCTTTACCTTGTTCAATATTCCTATCCAACAAGATCAATTCACCATTAGCGAAGTCAGCACCAATAATGGTGTGTTTCGGCAAGCATATCCAATCATCGGCTTCTTCAAACGCATCGAGAAAGGCTTTAAGCGGCTGCAAATGGGACACCACCGGTGTGTGACTATCAGCTAACCGATAGAGATTCTCAGGTAAAAATTCCTCGTCACTAACTCCCTGAATTGGTGCTTCGCAGCCCTGCAAGAAACCTCGCATCAATCCTCCAAGCCGTTTTCTCAGTTCAAGTGATTGATGATCAACTACGCCGAAGATGTCATACAGTAGTTGACATTTTTCCCAGCCATTGTGCTTTAATAAAAATCCACGGTAAGATGGTGAAAATGCGCGTCCCAAAAGTTGTTCGCACTCAGCAATTTTTTTTGTAGTAGCAGGAGAACGAGGCGGCCTTCTCAACCACACTTTCTCGTCCCTCTCAAACTCATCTGGGTAGTCTCCCGGTTCCTCAAGTTCAATCAACGTGAGAACTTCGATGTTTGACTTGAATTTGGCTTCAGCATTTGCGAACATTGTGCTCCTTTATAGTGTGCTCCGGAAAAATTCGAACTCGATTTCATCACCATGTAACATACCCGATCGCCGCAACGCAGATCGCTTGTGTTGAACATATGCACCAACCGCCTTGTTTTTAGTTTCTTCAAGGAGCCACATATTATCAAGTTCGTCCGCTCCGCCCAACTGCCAATCCTGTGCATGATCAATCGTTTCACCGGAGACAGTTTTGGTATAACGGCTATTGTTGGGAACATTGTTTTTCTTAGCGGCTCTTTCAGCGGCTCTTGCGGCGGCATCCCATCGCTCGCTCGGCTTAATCATTCGGGGACGAATCGGCCATTCATCAGGCATAGGTTCTTCGTTGTTCCAGAATTTTCTGCCCTGAGATTGCAGTTTTTTAAGCATGGCGGCTTTTTCAGGATGCAGACTCTCGTCAAATCGAACAACAAATTTTCGAGGATCTCTCATTGTGCCTGGTATTAGCTTGCCATCAGCACCTCTTTTATAGGCCTTACTGGGTTTAACGGGGTGCATTCCCCACTCATATCGAAAAATTCGTTTGGTCTTGGTCGTAATCTGCCCCAACGCTACCGTTGCTTTTGCTTTTGCCGCTGCCGAAAGTGCTGCTGCGCCCTTAGTGCCGACAGCCGCTGCAATAGCACGGCCCGCAGTTTTACCTGCAAAATCTTGTGCGAATTTGTTACCGTCCTTAGCAGCTAATAACGTCAAATCGTCTGCCGCTTGATAAAGCGACTTTTTTACAGCATTAGTCGTCGCATCAATTTTTCGCTGTGCTTCTGCAGGGTTTTGGATAGCAGCGCGAATTTCCCGGCGAACGGCACTCAAACCTTCGATGGCGTCATTGACGCCTTCGACGATTTCATCAGGACGACTCAACCACTGCTTAAATTTGACAATGGTGCCGCCCGCGGATTTGACCTCCTCGACAATCCCTTGCCCAATACCTTTGAAGGTGTAACCAACACGATCCCTGGCCGCTCCCGATTCCAAGTCTTCGATGAGCACGTCCATAAACTCTTGTAACAGGGATCTCATAGCAGCACTTGGTGGCCGCAAGTAGTGATCCTTATTGCCCGGAGTGTGTTCTAACTGAGATCTGGGCGGTGCCGGTAAAAAGCCGGGGTCTGCCATCATTTTTCTCAGTTGTTGAGGGTCTTTTGGTAGTCCTTGATCATTCAAGGGAATCACGATAGTCGCGGTTTCTTTAGAAGGGGCAACACCATCCATCAAAGGAGCAGCCTCTGTTGAGAGCTGAGCGCGCACCTGATTTCCCTCTCTCCACCACCGGATGGAAACGGTGAATTCAACATCAACCAAATAGGTTTTGGGACGGGTGGCATCATGCTGATCTCCACGCAGACCATTGATACGCACTGTCTTCAGCCACTCTTGATAAGCCCGCTGCACGTTTACAGGAACAGGATTTGGAGCTGGGGACGCGACATATGACCATGAACGCGCTGTCTGCTTGTAACGCCAGCTTTTTCGGGCATTAGTGGTCAGGGCGCGCTTGTTTTTGTGGTTGCGATATTCGGTGGCGTGACTATCTTCCGCAGTGAAGAGCGTTATCCACTGCTCGTTTTCATAGGTAAGCCTTTTCCCATTTCGGTAAACATCCTGATCCTGAATTGTGTAGAGCTTGATGTCACTGTGCTGAATCGACCTGCTCAATCCAATTTTTGGCTCGTTCTCATTCGTTTTGACAGCCTTAAGAACATACTCTGGGCTAAGCACTTCCAGACGCATAGAAGATGCGTCTTTCTCACCTTTCAGAGCGTATGTCGCAACTAAGCTTTTCTTTCCCTGATCATCATACTCAAAATCGGAGTCGTGCTTGTCCCAAGGCGTCTGTAGTTTGTAAGGAGCTTTGAATGATGAGTAATCAAACCGCTTGGTAACATCAGTCTCATCGACATTCTCAACTTCAGCTACAAACACATCGAAGGCATAAGTGCCCCACTCTTTCAGGAGCTTGTCTTGCTTGTAACTTCCGCTCCGCACGTTTTCCCACGGCACTCCGACTTTAGCTACATCGTTCAATGTGACAGTGACTTGCCCAGCTTTATCCACCTTGCCGCGCAACACAGCAGCGTCGATCCAAAGCGGGCGATTGGTATCCATAACCCGCACTGTCCACTGGTAGCGATGCGAGTCGCCATCGTCTTTGATGGTAAAACGGATGTTTGGATTTTTTACCGTGGCGTTAGTGCTAAGGGGATCAAACTTGAGGTAATCAGGATTGCCCGCATTGCCAACGACATCGCTGATGGTCAGGTTCTGAACGTCGACATCTTCACCGGTGACCTTTATCTCTTTCTTACCCTCTGGATCTTCTTTAGTTGGATTGGCGAGCAACAGCATTTTATCCTTGCCGCCCTCAACCTTCTCGATGGCGAGTTTATGCAGGCCATTCGCGCTGAAAAGCGAGTTGGAGTCCTCGCCACTTGTGACAGCACTTGTCTTTGAATCCAAGTCGATGATGCCGAGGGTCGTGTTCCAGCCTCCGACCACAGTTTCCTTCACCTGATCAGTCGGTTTGACATTAACCCAGCCACGGTAAACAATCGTGTCATCGGTGGAGTTACCGTCGAGAGGGCTTCCATCTGACCATGCACCCAAAGCGCCGTCTTTCAAAGTGGCTTTGCGCCACTGAACTTTGATTTTGTCGTTGTCTGTATTGGCCAGAGGCAACTTCAAAAAGGCTCTGTTCTTGGAAGCGGCGGCGGAAGGGGAGTCCGATCCTGAAGCAGGCTTCTCCCACTGATCTTCTATTTTGATCTTCCAAGCGGTCTGCCCTGCAACCAACTTCGACTTTTTACGAAGAGTAATCTCACCTACAACCCACACTTTTTCGCTGATAGTTGAGGAAGCATCCTCCGCTTTGCCAGAGAGCGATTTCAAATCATCTTCTGAAGAAGCCACGTAAATACGCGCGCTACCACCGGGTTCTGGCGTAGAGGTCGGAGTTGCCGTTGGAGTTGGTGGTGGTGGTGGTGGCGGTGGCGGTGGCGGTGGCGGTGGCGGTGGTGGCGGTGGTGGCGGCGGTGGCGGTGGCGGTGGTGGCGGTGGTGGCGGCGGCCCTGGTGTCTCTGTAGGAGCCGGCGTAGGGGTGGTTGTTTTTGTGGCTGTGGGAGTTGGAAAGCCGTTGGCGAAGCGCACACCATTGAGCGATTGCGGTTTATTTTGCGTTGGCCGCGTGTCGCTGGCGGCGCTTGAGGCCGCGCCTACAGCAACGCAAAGCATCAAAGCTCCGGTTGTGAGCAAGGCGCAATGCC
>JAABUN010008646.1_pt1 | contig 10313 bp, 8 predicted proteins | sample 5559311 | NCBI WGS metagenome assembly JAABUN01 (sample SAMN10711877, study PRJNA513370) | rock metagenome | isolation source: Antarctica rocks | place: Antarctica: Victoria Land, Siegfried Peak sud
CCACGTCGAAGGACAGCTCGGCGCGGCTGTCGGTGGTGTTGACGCTCTGGCCCCCGGGCCCGGACGACCTCGAGAACCGCCACGACAGCTCGGCCTCGGGGATCGAGATCCGGGAGGTGACGAGCAGCGGACCGGCCATCTGGCCATCCTCCCAGGCGCCGGCGCGTACGCCGCTGTCGTAGGTCGGGCGGCTCTGGGTAGGGGGCGTCCGAGCACGAGCAGATGCGGTCGAGCACCGCCCGAGGCAGGAGCCCCCATGAGCCAACCCGCCAGCAGCCAGCCCGGCGCCGGCCAGCAGAAGACCCGGAAGGACGCGAGCTCCTCCGGACGGAGCGGGGCGGATCCCGTCGTCATCCACGGGTCGGACGTCCGCGTCGAGCGGGCCAACTACGACCTGCCGGTCGCCGAGGCGAAGCAGCGCTACGGCGGCTTGGACGTCCTCGCGGTGATCGGCGGCGCGCTGGCGGGCCTCGGGACGGCTGCCGTCCTCGGCGGGCTCGCCACCGCCTTAGGGCTCGAGGTGGGGCAGGGCGACGGCGACGCGCTGGCAGTGGCCGCGCTGGTCACGGCGCTGGTCGTCGTGGCTCTGTCGGCGCTCGCAGCCGGATGGGTCGCCGGACGCGCCGCGCGCTTCGACGGGGCCCGCAACGGCCTGCTCGCCGGGCTGCTGATGTCGCTGCTGCTGGCACTGCTCGGCGCTGCCGGTGCCTACTCGGCTGCCGAGGGCGGCCTCCCGGTGTCCTTCGACGGTGAACTGACGGCGCCGGCCATCATCGCCGCCGTGGCCGCGCTGGTCGTGGCGCTGCTGGCCGGGATGCTCGGCGGCCGGATGGGCGCGAAGTGGCACCGGAACGTGGACGACGTCGTCGTCGGGACCCGCCTCGGTGCGGTCGGCCGCCCCGGTCAGACCGAGACCTCCTCGCAGGTCGTCCGATGAGCCGCCCCGAGCAGGAGCACCTGTCGCCGGGCGAGAGTCGCGAGACCCCCCTGTCCGAGGAGCGCCTCGACGTCGGCACCACCACGGAGCGGCAGGGCGCGGTCCACGCGCGCAAGCACGTCGACACCGAGACGGTCACCGCCCGCGTCGAGCGCGGCACCGAGCACGCCGACACCGAGCGCGAGCGCGTCGTCGACGCCGAGCGCGACAGCGGCGAGGTGGAGACGCTCGAGGACGGCAGCCTGTCGATCCCGGTGTTCGAGGAGCAGATCGTCGTGACCAAGCGCCTCGTCGTGCGCGAGCGTGTGATCGTCCGTAAGCACACCGTCTACGAGGAGCACGAGGTCAGCGCCGACCTGCGCCGGGAGCGGCTCGAGGTGGAGGCCGAAGGCGACGTCGAGATCTCGGGCGAGGGGACGCGGCGGTGACCGCCCCGGACGGCAGGACCCCGAGCGCCCCCGACGTCGACCAGCCCGAGGGCGGGTCGCATGGCGGTGAGGGGCAGGAGGCGGCGTCCGGCCAGACGCCGAGCGCCCCTGACGTCGACCAGCCCGAGGGTGGCGAGCGCTCGCCGTCCTGACCAGGAGTGGAGCGCTGCTCCTGAGATGCGCGCCGGCGTGTCACACGCGCAGCGCCCCACCGGCGCAGGGCCGGCGCCGCGTCAGGTCGCCGGAACGACCTTCTTCAGCTCGGCCAGCTCGTCGGCCAGGTAGCCGGCGATCCGGTCGAGGTCCGGGACCAGCTGGCGGTCGGCGATGAGCCCGAAGTGCAACCCGCCGTCGTACGACATGACCGTGATGTTGAGGCCCTGCCCGTCGGCGATGGCCGACAGCGGGTAGTAGGCGAGCAACCGGGCGCCGGCGTAGTAGAGCGGCACGTTGGGCCCGGGCACGTTCGAGATGATGAGGTTGAACGGGCTGAGCCACTCGACGAGGCGGAGCCGGGCGGCCAGCCGCGCCGCCTGACCGGCCAGAGCCGGCATGGCGAACTGCGTGACGTCCCCGAGCAGCGTCGCGGGCAGGGCGCCGTGCTGGTGCTTGGCCGCAAGCATGGCCTCGTGGCACTGCTGGAGTCGCTCGACGGCATCCTTCAGGTGGGTGGGCAGCGGGGCGATCATCGTCGACACTCGGTTGCCGCCCGTGCCCTTCTGCTGCTCCGTGCGGATCGACACGGGCACGGCAGCGACGAGCGGTCCCTTCGGCAGCGCCCGGTGGTCGGACAGGTAGTGCCGCAGCGCGCCGGCGCACAGGGCCATGACGACGTCGTTGACGGTCGCGCCGGAGGCGTTCTTGACGGCCTTCACGTCGTCGAGCGGCAGTGTGCAGAAGGCCCATCGCCGGTGCGGTCCGACCGGCCGGTTGAACGGCGTGCTCGGCGCGCGCAACCCCGTCTGCGACAGGACGGTGCTGGCGCCGCGCCGCGGGAGGAAGCGGTCGACCACCGGCAGCGACGGGCGCGCCGGGCTCATCGCCAGTCCCGGGAGCGACCTCGCGACCGCGGCACCGACCCGTGCGGCGCGGACCGGCTGCCAGGCCAGGGTGAGCGCGCTGCGCACCAGCATCGAGATCGATCCGGGCACGTCGTCGCACGCCCAGCCGGGCACCTCCCCCAGGTCGCGCCCCTCGGGGGAGACGTCGAGGACCGCGGCGAGGATGTCGTTGCCCGACACCCCGTCGATGGCCGCGTGGTGCACCTTCGTGTAGATCGCCATGCGTCCGCCGGACAGACCGGAGATCAGGTAGAGCTCCCACAGTGGACGCCGTCGGTCCAGCGGTCGGGCGTGGAGCCGGGCCGCCTGCTCGGCGAGCTGCCGGTCGTCGCCGGGTGCGGGCAGCGCGAGCTCGCGGACGTGGAACTCGATGTCGAAGTCCGGGTCCTCGACCCAGTAGGGCTGGTCGAAGCCGAAGGGGACCTCGACCAGGCGACGCCGGAAGGCGGGGACGAGGTGGAGACGGGAGGAGATGATCTCCTGCAGGCGGCCGAGCATCAGCGGCTCGGGCGAGGTCGAGGGGTCGAGGACGCACATGCTGCCGACGTGGCCGTAGACCGACGACGTCTCCATCGCGAGGAAGGCGGCGTCGAGGCCTGAGAGCTGGTGCACGAGATCCTCCTGGGGGCACGGTTGCCTCCCGACGACCCTTCCCACTGTGGTGTTGGACACACAGCGGCACGCCGCCGAGCGCTGCCCTCTCCGACTGGCCGAGGGCGGTCGCCGTGCGCCGGTGGGCCTCGGTGTCGGCCGGTTCTCCCTGGGGTGAGGGAAGGTGGGGCGCATGGCCAACCGTCTCGGCTCGTCGACCAGTCCGTACCTGCTCCAGCACCAGCACAACCCGGTGGACTGGTGGGAGTGGTCGCCGGAGGCGTTCGCGGAGGCTGAGCGTCTCGGCAAACCCGTCCTGCTGAGCGTCGGGTATGCCGCGTGCCACTGGTGCCACGTCATGGCCCACGAGTCGTTCGAGGACGAGGCGACCGCGTCGTACATGAACGAGCACTTCGTCAACGTGAAGGTCGACCGCGAGGAGCGGCCGGACGTCGACGCCGTCTACATGGAGGCCGTGCAGGCGATGACCGGCCACGGCGGCTGGCCGATGACGAGCTTCCTTACGGCCAAGGGCGAGCCGTTCTTCTGCGGCACCTACTGGCCGGCCGAGCCCGGCCGCGGGATGCCGAGCTTCCGGCAGGTGCTCGAGTCGGTGGCCACCACCTGGGACACCCGCCGGGGGGAGGTCGAGGCCGCCGGCGCGGAGGTCGTGCAGCGGCTGAGCCGCACGGCCGCCGGGGCGACCGGGGCGGTCACTGCGGAGCTGCTCGACCGGGCGGCGGCCGCTCTGCGCTCCGGCTACGACGGGGTGCACGCAGGCTTCGGCGGTGCGCCGAAGTTCCCGCCGTCCATGGTGCTGGAGTACCTGTTGCGGCACGCCGCCCGGACCGGCGACGGGCTGGAGCTGGTCGAGCACACCTGCCGGGCGATGGCGAGCGGCGGCATGTACGACCAGCTCGCCGGCGGCTTCGCGCGCTACTCCGTCGACGCTGAGTGGGTCGTGCCGCACTTCGAGAAGATGCTGTACGACAACGCGCTGCTGCTGCGCGTCTACGTCCACCTGTGGCGGGCGACGGGCGAGGCCGGCGCGCGGCGGGTGGCGCTCGAGACGGGGGACTTCCTGCTGCGCGACCTGCGCACAGAGCAAGGCGGCTTCGCGTCCGCTCTCGACGCCGACACCGCCGGCGTCGAGGGCCTCACGTACGTCTGGACTCCGGAGGAGCTGGTCGACGCGCTCGGCGACGAGGACGGCGCCTGGGCGGTCGTGCAGTTCGACGTCACCGCGGCGGGCACCTTCGAGCACGGCAGCTCCGTGCTCCAGCGACTGGCCGAGCCCGACGACCTGGAGCGGTACGAGCGGGTGCGCGCCCGGCTGCTCGAGGTGCGCGGGCAGCGGCCACAGCCGGCCCGCGACGACAAGGTGGTCACCGCCTGGAACGGCCTGGCGATCGCGGCCCTGGCCGAAGGCGGCGTGCTCCTCGACCGGCCCGACTGGGTGGCGGCGGCCGACCGGTGCGCGGACCTGCTGGCCGACCTGCACTGGGACGCCGGCCGCCAGCGGCTGCTGCGCACCTCCATCGACGGTCGGGCCGGCCGGCACGCAGGCGTGCTCGAGGACTACGCCGATCTGGCCGAGGGGCTGCTCGCGCTCTTCTCCGCCACCGGCGATCCGGGCCGGCTCGATGGTGCGCAGCACGTGCTGCGGGTGGTCCTCGAGCAGTTCCCGGACGGTCACGGCGGCTTCTACGACACCGCCGCGGACGCCGAGCAGCTCTTCCGTCGGCCGCAGGACCCGACCGACGGCGCGACGCCCTCCGGCGTGGCCGCCGCGGCGGGAGCGATGCTGACCTGCGCCGCGATGACCGGCCGTGAGGACCTGCGGACCGCGGCCGAGCGCGCTCTGTCGACCGTCGCGCCGCTGCTCAGCAAGCACGCCCGCTTCGCCGGCTGGGCGGCAGCGGTCGGGGAGGCCCTGGTGGCCGGCCCCGCCGAGGTGGTCGTGCTCGACCGGCCGGACCTGCTCGAGGTCGCTCGGCTCGGGACCTCGCCAGGCGCGGTGGTCGTGACCGGTGGGCCGCTGGCAGAGGGGCGTCCCACCGGCGCCGCGTACGTCTGCCGGAGGTTCGTCTGCGAGGCACCGACCACGGACTCGGGACGGCTGGCCGAGCAACTCGGGGCCCGCCCCTCGTGACGGTCGCTGCACAGGGGTGATCTGCGCGAGACGACCCGCGACCCGGCGCACTGCGCGGGAAGCAGCGCGACACCGGCCGGCCCATCTGGCAGAGGGCGTCGGCCAGCAGGCGGCGTCGGCGAGGGGCCGGAGCAGGTTCCTGATGGGCTGGTCCGAGTACGAAGGCAGACACTGACCCTGGACGAAGCGGCGCCCGTCGGTCGCCCAGGTGCGTGCCCGATCGCGGTTCGGCTTCTTCCCCACCCTTCAGGGCTTCTCGGCCCTGCGGTCGCCGATCAGGACCTCGAGCAGCCGGAGCCACCAGCGCAGCCGGGTTACTGAGTGCAACTACTCAGGCAGGCGGAGGACCGGAAGGCCAGCCTGTGCGCATGACCATGTCCCCCTCCTTCCGGCTTCGCACCGCGCTCGTGGCCGTCCTCCTCATGGGTGCCTTCGGGGCCTACTGGGGCTGGCTCGGATGGGATCAGGAGTACCAGCGCGACCCGCTGAACGGTCAAGTCAGCGGGCCCTACGAAGCCTGGCAGGTCATCGGCTGTGCCCTCACGTTGGCTGGTCTGGCGCTCGGGGCGGGCGCGCTGCTGTGTCGGGGCCTCGCCGTGGCCGTGCTGCCAGCGGCTTTCACGGTCGCCTGGTCCGTTCCTGCGGCTCACGTGGACGACACCGGCCTGTGGGGGGTCGGAGCCTTCATGATCCTTCTCGGGCACTGGTGGGCAGCGCTGTTCTCGCCGTGGGTGGCGAGGGCCTGCGGAAGCGCTTGGACGGACGAACGCTGACGTGATGGCCGTCAGACCGGCACAGGGCCACCCATCGCGGGCCGTACCAGCAGGATCGTTCCCGCCACACGCATGCACGACGGCTCCACCTTCGTCTGCCTGCAGTGGCGCGCCCCAGACAGGAGCCGCAGGACAGGTGTGGGACCACGACCCCGGTTGGCCCGGCGAGTCAGGCGGACAGCGCCGAGTCGGATGGCCCTTCCTCGGGACGCATCAGGGCGTTGAGGTCCCGGAGCGCGCTGTGCATCCGGCTCTTGACCGTGCCGAGCGGCGTGCTCGTCAGCCCTGCGATCTCGCTCTGGCTGTAACCACCCCAGTAGGCGAGCAACACGGCTTCCCGCTTGACTGGGGCGAGCGTCAGCAGCGCCTCCCGGGCCTGCTGCCCGAGCACGCTGATCAGCGCCTGAGCATCGGGGCCTGGTCTCCTGTCGGCCCGGTCGTGCCCCGGGACCAGGGCCAGCGTCTGATGTCGCTGCTCGCGGCGGACACGGTCGACAGCCCGGCGGTGCGTCAGCATCAGCAGCCAGGCACGCACCGACAAGCGCTCACCGTCGAACCGGTCCGCGTTTCGCCACAGGTCGAAGAAGGCCTCTTGGACGACGTCCTCGGAGAGGTGGAAGTCGATCAGGACGGATCGGGCGAGCTTCAGGCAGGACGGCGCATACCGGCTGTACAGCACCTCCAGGGCCTCGGCGTGACCCGCCGCGCAACCAGCAACAGCTGTGGCGTCGTCGATGTCTGAGTCACCCCAGGGCACAGGTCCCCCTGACGCGAACGGCGGTCCGCGGTGGCGCCGCACCGCCCCTGGCGCCACGCATGAGCAACCTCGCGACGACAGCGGCACGACGGTCCGGTGGTTCGGCTCGACGACGTCGCCGTCCCAGTATCAGAAAGGCCCCCGACCTGCCATGAGCAGGAGTCGGCCCGCCAAGGCCTGGTGGGTGCTTGCTCGGCGACTGTGCGGCGTCGATCGTGTGCCTCGCGGCTGCCGCGATCTCAGCAGGCGGCGGGCCGGAGTCCGAAGGCCGGGTCACGACGAGTGCCCGGGTCTGTGCTCGGTGCACCGACGATCCAGCAGAACGCATGATGTGTCGAGGCCGAGGCCCGTGCCGCCCTGGGCGGGCAGGTGCCTGATGCTCACGTCAGCAGGCCGTCTCGGGCTGCCCAGCGCGCGAGGAGAAGCGTGGCGTCGTCCTGGAGGACTCCGTCTTGGTGCGCCAGTACGCCCTGCAGGAGTCGCCGGACCGTCTCGGGGGCGGGCAGGCCGGCTGCGGCGGCGCGCTCGAGCAGGTCGCGGAACCGGTTGTCCCCGAAGAAGGCTCCGGTCGCGTCGCGGGCTTCGGTGACGCCGTCGGTGTGCAAGGCGAGCCAGTCACCTGGTTCCAGCGCTTCCTCGGTCGGCTCGACCGGTTCAGCGCTCAGACCGAACGGCGGCCTGCTGGGTCCCCCGAGAGGGCCGACGATCTTCCCGCCGCGCACGACCAGCGGTGGGGGGTGTCCGGCGTTGAGGTAACGCAGGCGTCCGGAGGTGAGGTCGAGTTCGGCGAGGATCCCGGTCGCGAAGGCGTCTGGGAACAGCTCGGCGACGGACTGATTGATGACGACGGCTTGATCGGGCAGATCGAGTCCGGCGTGGCGCGCGGCCCGATAGGCCGACACGGCGGCTGCCGCGATCAGCCCGGCGCCCATTCCGTGTCCCATCGCGTCGAAGATCGCCAGCTTGACCCGATCCTGCGCGAGGGCGTAGTCGAAGATGTCGCCACCTAGGGCGTCCGTGGGCGCCAGGAGCCCGCTGACGATGAACCCGTCGACGCCGGCCGTCAGCGGTGGGAGCAACGCCCAGATCAGCTCGGCACCAGGCGTCCTGGGTCGTGAGTGGCGCAGGTCCTGGAGGTGGTCACCGTGAGAGTCGACGCCTGCTAGGACGTGTCCGAACAGGTCGGCCAGCGACTGGCACTGTGCGCGCAGCCCGGGGTCGCGAAGGTCGACGGGTTCGACGAGCGTGACGTCGAGGACTCCGATCCGGGTGTCGCTGTTGATCAGCGGGAACCAGTAGCGAGGTTCCCAGCCGTCGACGGACGGGACGACCTGCCCGGTCTGGAAGGCCCGGCCAGCGAGGGTCCCGTCGACCCGAAGTGGCACGCGAGCGCCTTCGTTCGGGGAAGGCAAGGGGGTGAGCCAGTCCTGGTCGTCGTCAGCCAGGTAGATCACGATCCGCCGCACGTCGAGGGCGCCGGCTGCGGCCTCAGCCAGCGCGACAAGCCGTTCAGGGGGGCAGCATCGACCGCCCTCCAGCAGCCCGGCAAGCGCAGCCAACGGTCCGCTCGCCGGCCGGGCCAGGCGCGCGAGCCGGCTGCGGGGCACCGCCGGAGGTCGAGAGCCGGCGAGCCGCTCATTCATCGCCTGGGCCAAGATGTCGCGTTCCTCGGCGGACAGGGTCCCCAGACCGGCCAGATAGGCCTCGAGCTCGCTGAGGCCCAGCTTGCTGCCGAGCGCGAACGCCTGCATCCACAGCTGCTCGAGCGACCAGTCCGCGGCGCGGAGGGCCACGCCCAGGGCATCCCGGTGAACCCGCTCGTGCAGCTCGACATCGATCACCGCGTGAGTCCGCTGATCGGGGAGTGGCCCCGGTTCGCTCACGGTCGCCACCGGCTCGCCGCATCCACCAGCCCCTGAGCCACCACGTGCAGCTTGACGTGCTGCTGCTGGGACGCAGACGACAGCAGCGCGAAGGCAGTTTCACCGTCGACGTGCTCGCGTTCCATGAGGATCCCCTTGGCCTGACCGATCAGGTCTCGGGTCCGCAACGCGATCTGCAGTGACTGGCTGACCTCTCTGGCGCGCTGGTAGGCCTGAGCGTTCGCGACCAGCACGGCCGCCTGGGAGGCGAACAAGCTCAGCAGGTGCTCCGAGCGCTCGTCATAGGCCTCGGGCTCGTCGGCGTAGAGCTTCATCGCCCCGATCCCCTGGTCACCGGCGATCAGAGGGGCGCTGAGCGTGGACCGCACCCCGTCAGTGCCTACGGCGGCTGCCGCCCAGCGCCGCCACCGCACGGGGCGGGTCATGTCGTCGATCCGCATGACCTGGCGTTCGGTCAAGGCGGTCAGGCAGGGCCCCTCGTCGAGGTCGTACTGCAGCCGGTCCAGCTGCTCGACACGCGTGGTCGTGGCTGCCGCGGACGTCCGCTTGCCAGCCGAGTCGACCAGCGTGACGCCGGCCCCGGCAGTACCCCCGAGGGTCTCGGCAGCCGCGGTCGTGATCAGCTTCAAGGTGCTCGTCACAGTCTGCTCGGTCAGCAGGAGCTGTGACATGCGGGCGAACACGACAGCGAGCTCGTCCGCCAGCGGTAGCTCAGTCATCGGGACGCTCCCGTCAACAGCGGCCCAGGATGGGCAGGTAGACACCCGCGCAGAAGTGCTTGGGGGGCGGAGCAGCCGCTGTTTGACTGCCTGCAGGTTACATGTCTTGCACGGAACCACACAGAACGTCGACAGGGTGAGTCGGACGCATGAAGGACATCGCGCAGGGAGCTCCGCGCCGTGCGCCCCGCCCTGGGAACGTCCGCTGGTCCCCACGTGGTGGCGGGCGGAGGTCGTGTCGAGGCCTTCCCGCCCGTGCGGCTGTCGGCGGATGTAGGAGGTGCGCGGTCGCCCACCCCACTCTCCCCACTGCTCGGCGCACGGGAGGGGACTGCCCAGACTCTGGTCGACCCGGTCGGCAGGTGTTGTCAGGCTGCGTGCGCGGACAGAAGCCCGGTCACGGAGCAGCGCACCGGTAGCTGCTCCCCCCCGTCGGGGGCGGGCCTTCGCGGGGAGTGGCCGGCCGGGAGCGACGTGGCGCTCGAGCTCACGAATGTCGGGTCCTGACAGGGGTTCGGACCGGCTGACACGTCGTAGCGTCGACGCTCGGCCGGGCGGGACGAGCGCTTCCACACGGTCAGGCGGTCCAGTGCTGCTGGCCCCGCAATGCGGGGCTGCTGCGCCCGATCAGCGGTACGAGCGGACGTGGGATGGCAGGTGACCCGAGCGACGGGCCTCAGCGTCGATGCGGCCCGAGGCCTCGCCGTGCCGAGCCGAGCCTGCCGGTCCATGTCGGTGCGGATCCGCCGCTCGGGCAAGTCCGTTGACTGCTCCGGAGATGCGTGGTGCTCTCCTGGGCAGAGGGGGCAAGTCGTCGAAGGACCTGTCCCCCCACCACACGCGGATCTCCATCGCGGAAGACTCAGAGAGCAGGCAGGCATGGCTTCTCGTTTCTCCGAGCTGGTCATCGACTGCCTGGAGCCGCAGCGGCAGGCGGAGTTCTGGTGCGAGGTGCTCGGCTTCGTCGTGCTCGACACCGAGGACGGCGCGATCGAGATCGGACCTGAGGAGG
>JAABUN010008647.1_pt1 | contig 10312 bp, 10 predicted proteins | sample 5559311 | NCBI WGS metagenome assembly JAABUN01 (sample SAMN10711877, study PRJNA513370) | rock metagenome | isolation source: Antarctica rocks | place: Antarctica: Victoria Land, Siegfried Peak sud
CGAGAGAAAATGGGCGAGGCGGTGCGCCGCCTCACCTGCTACCACTGGTGGCCCGCCTTCGCCTGACCAATGCGGCACGGTTCAACAGGATTCGGTATAATCCCCGTACCGGGCGAACACCGCCTTTGTATCTACCCGACCGCCCCCACCCCCGCCGAGCGGGAGTGGGGGCGTCGAAGCGGCACCAATGGGAACGTCTTTCACCCGTATTGGCGACTTGGCGACACAACCTATCGGCACGCCGTCACCGCCGGATGCGCGACCGCAGGGCGACGAGGCGGGCGCGTTCGTCGGCGGTGAGCGCGGTGCGCTCGGTATGAATGGCGGGCAACGGCTGGTCGTCGAGCAGGTCGCGGTACGCGCCGCGCCAGAGCGAGACCACGGCCCGCAGCACGGGCAGGGTGTTCAACTCCATCGCGTTCGCCATCATCGCGGCGAAGCGGTCGTCGTCCCGTCGCGGACAATCATCGAGGGCGAGTGTCAGTTCGCGCCGCAGGTCATCCCGCTCGCCCGGATACGACTCGTGTAGCGCGTATGCTTCGGTGGCGGGGTGTCCGCTCTGCGCCCGTTCCGCCAGCCAGTCGTGTTCGTAACCCGTCATGCGTACGCCCCTCCCAACCGTGAATGACCGTGAACACCATCGCCGCCGCGAGTGGAACGTTCCCCTGCCGCTTTACTCCCCGCGTGCTTGTCTCTCTGAACGGCGGCGGCGGCGAAACGTGACGCCCACCGCGAGGCTCGCGTGCGGCGCGAACACGGCGGCGCGAAACGTGATACCATGCGCGGCACGAACGGTGGGCGTTCGACGGGCAACGGTTCGACGGGGGGTTTCACGGTGGCGGAACTGACGCCCGAAGAGGTGGCACACGTCGCGCAGTTGGCGTATCTGCGCTTCACGCCGGACGAGTTGGAGCGGCTGCGCGGGCAACTAACCGGCATCCTCGCCTACATCTCGCAACTGGACGAGGTGGACACCGCGACCATCTCCCCCACCGCGCAGGTGATCCCGCTCACGAATGTGCTGCGGCCCGACGAGACGCAACCGCCGTTGCCGACCGCCGTTTTCCTCGCCAACGTGCCGCGCTCGGAAGACGGTTTCATCGAGGTGGACGCCGTGCTGGAGGATGCGTAGATGACCGCCACGCCGACTGCTGCCACGGCCCCCGCCGCCCTCACCGACCTGACCATCGCCACCGCCCGCGAACTGCTCGACCGCCGTGACATCTCGGCGGCGGAACTCACCGATGCGCACCTCGACCGCATCGCCGCCACCGACGAGCGCATCCACGCCTTCCTGCACGTCATGGCGGACGGGGCGCGAGCGCAGGCAACGGAAGCCGACCGACGCATCGCGGCGGGCGACGCGGCACCGCTGACGGGCATCCCCCTCGCCCTCAAGGACGTGCTCGTCACCGCCGACGCCCCGACCACCGCCGGGAGCAAGATTCTCGCGGGCTACCGTTCGCCCTTCGACGCCACCGTGGTGGAGCAGATGCGGGCGCAGGGCGCGGTGTTCGTGGGCAAGGCGAACACCGACGAGTTTGCGATGGGCAGCAGCACCGAGAACAGTGCCTACGGCCCGACGCGCAACCCGTGGGATTTATCCACCGTGCCGGGTGGTTCCTCCGGGGGACCGGCGGCGGCGGTGGCGGCGCGGCAGGCTCTCGGTTCGCTCGGTTCCGACACGGGCGGCAGCATCCGCCAGCCCGCCGCCCTCTGCGGCATTGTCGGCATGAAACCGACGTACGGGCGCGTCTCGCGCTATGGCCTGATCGCCTTCGCCAGCAGCCTCGACCAGATCGGCCCGTTCACGCGCACCGTGGAGGACGCCGCGATCCTTCTGGAGGCCATCGCGGGCCACGACGCGAAGGACAGCACGAGCCTGCCGGTGCCGGTACCCGACTACCGCGCCGCGCTCACGGGCGATGTGCGCGGCCTGCGGCTCGGCGTCCCCGCCGAATATTTCGTGGAGGGGATGCAGCCGGAGGTGGAGGCGGCGGTGCGGGCGGCGGTGGACGTACTCGCCCGCCTAGGCGCGGAGATCGTGCCGATCTCCTTGCCGTACACGAAGTACGCCCTCAGCACGTACTACATCATCGCCCCGGCGGAGTGTTCCGCGAACCTCTCGCGCTTCGACGGCATCAGGTACGGCTACTCGCACGCGGCGGGCGACCTGCGCGACTCCTACGAGATGACGCGGGGCGAGGGCTTCGGGCCGGAGGTCAAGCGGCGCATCATGATCGGCACGTACGTGCTTTCGAGCGGCTACTACGACGCCTACTACGTCAAGGCCCAGAAGACGCGCACGCTCATCAAGGGCGACTTCGACACCGCGTTCCAGAATGTGGATGCGATTGTCGCCGGGACATCGCCCACGGTGGCATTCAAGTTGGGCGAGAAGACCGCAGACCCGCTGGCGATGTACCTGAACGACGTGCTGACGATCCCCGCGAACATGGCGGGCATCCCCGGCCTGTCGCTCACCTGCGGCTTCGCGGGCGATCTGCCCATCGCGCTGCAAATCCTCGGCCCCGCCCTCGGCGAAGAAGTCGTGTTGCGCGTCGCCCACGCCTACGAACGCGCCACGACGTGGCACGAGCGCAAGCCGAACATCTAGACGCTCTCCCTGCCGCCGACACGTTACATGCGTTCCGGTACAAACGCGCCCCTCCCCCTGTGGGGGAAGGGGGAGGACCATTGCACCAGTGAAGCTCACGGGGAAAGCTCGGTACTTACCGTAGTTCTCCCTCGCCCCCGCAGGGGAGGGGAGCCGGAGGGTGGGCGTATTCGACGAACACGTATAAAGCTTATGCATTTCGTATCGCTATGACAAACTGCCGCCCCCTGCGCTACAATGCGCCATCGAATTCTGCGACCGGAACATACCAGAACAGCAGGAGTGTGCGATGAGCGTGCGATGGACGCGGCGGGGCGTGTTGTCCCTTGCGGCGGGTTCGGCGGCAACGGTGTTGGCGGCGTGCGGCGGCGAGACGGTGGCGACACCCACAACGGTAGCGGCAGCGCGGCCCACATCGCCCCCGCTCGCGGGCGGCACGGGCGGGCAAACCCCGGTCCCGGCGGTTGCCACGACCGCCCCGACGGCGGCGATGGCGGCAACGGGGGGTCAGACGCCCGCCGCGCCCGCCGCAGCGAGCGCACCGATGGCGACACGGGCGGCGGGAAGTGCCGTTGCCGCCGCCGCAACCACCGCGCCGATTGGCATGGCGGGCATGACGCCTCTGAGTACGCCGAATGCGGGCGTGCGCGGCACGGTGCGATACTGGCAGGTAACGCCCGACGACGTGAACCTGCCCAGTGCCAAGTACCACGAGCAGTGGATCGCGTCGCTCCCCACGACCTTGCCAAATGTGATGTTCAAGGAAGAACTGTACTCCTCGAACAACCTGCTCGATAAATTGCGCGTCGTGCTCAAGGCAGGGCAGGCACCGGACATGGCCGCTCTCAGCGTGCAGTGGTGTCCGGAGTTCGCGGCCACGGGCGTGTTGCAGGAGATCAACCTCGCGGATTATGGCTACTCCGCCGACAAGTTCTGGCCCGGTGCGCTCAAGTCCGTGACGTGGGAGGGGAAGCTGTACGGCATCCCCGTGCGCAACGAGACGATGTCGTTCATCTACAACAAGGAGATTTTCCAGCGGGCCGGTCTCGACCCGAACAAGGGGCCGGAGACGTGGGAAGATGTGCGCACCTTCTCGAAGCAGATCAAGGAGAAGACAGGCAAGGCCGGGTTCGGCATGGTCGCCAAGCTGAACGCGGGCAACACGCCGTATCGCTACCTGCCGCTCCTGTGGGCATACGGCGGTGCCATCTTCGACGAGACGGCGGAGAACCCGAAGTACGAGCGCAGCACCTTCGACAGCCCCGCGAATGTGCAGGCGTTAGACTGGATGCTCGACGTGTACACGAGCGGTGCCGCCCCTCAGGCCTCGCTCACGAACACGCAGATCGAGGTGCGTGACCTGTTCGTCTCCGGCGAGGTGGCGATGATGATTGACCAGCCCGTCGGCTACACCCTGACGCGGGCGAAGGCTCCGAGCGTCGCCGAGCAGATGAACTATGTGCTGATGCCCAAAGGCCCGGTGCGCCGCGCCGTCGCCTTCGGCGGGGCGAGCATCGTGATCTTCAAGGGCGCGAAAGACTTCGAGGCGACGAAGGCCGTGACCCGCGACCTCACCTCGCCGTTGCAGTCGCTCCGCTTCGGCTACGAGGGGTCGAACCCCGGCAATCGCGACGCCTTCGCCCTGCCGGAGCAGCAGACGCGCCTCAAGGAGATCAAGTTCCTCGACGTGGCGACCGAGATGTTGCAGTACGGCATCTCGTTCCCCGCCGTGCCGGAGAACGCCGACATCGTCAACCTGATCGTGCCGCAGATGATTCAGGACGTGCTGACGAAGTCGAAGTCGTCGCAGCAGGCCGCGCAGGACGCCGCGAAGAAGGTGAACGACCTTGTCGCCAAGCGCAGCAGGGCGTGACGCCAATAGCGGCCTCGCATGTGCGTAGGGGCGCGTTGCACGCGCCCTCCCCGGGGGTACCGTCTTCCCCCTACGCACCGTGATACGGCGAGAGGGCGCGTGTAACGCGCCCCTACACACATGCGAGGCCGCTCGAACCCGGCGCGGCTTGACAGAACGAGAGGCGACCGCTACTGTACGTACAGTAGCGGTCGCCTCTCGTTGCGGGGTACGGTGCGGGCGGAAAGGGCGGACAATGGAGTCAGAAGACAGCACGCTCGCGGCGGTGGGGCGGTTCGGGTTGCGCGTATCGCGGTTTTTCGCGGGCGTCCTGTTCGTTGCCCTGACGATCTTCGCGGTGGTCGGCTTCATCTCGCAGCAGCAAGCGGCGACGCGCCTCGCGGCGGAGGTGGCGACGCGCCGGGACGCCCTCGAAACCGCACGGCGCGAGCAGGCGATCCTCACGGCGGAAGTCGCGGCACTCAACGATCCCGTGCGTTATGTGCAATACGCTACCCTCGTAGGGCGGCACACGCTGCTTCTTGCCCGTCCCGACGAGACGCTCGTGCTCGTGACGTGGACGAATGCGGACGGTGCGCCCGTCGCCAATCGCACCGCCGATTGGAAACTAATCCTGCATGCCGCCGGTATCCCCACCACATGACTGTGTGACCACATGGCGCGGTGCGGCTTGACCGTACACCCGCATCGCTGCTACACTCCGTGTCGGCACGGGTTGACATAGTGCCGCTGTGACACCGCGTGTATGGGCGCGGGAAAGGCGACGGGGCAGGGCATGAAGAACGCGGTTCTCCTCATTCAGGTGATTCTCGCCGTGGTGCTGATGGTGTGCGTGCTGCTGCAAACGAAGGGGAGCGGCTTCACGGGCAGCTTCACGGGCGATTCGAGCAGCGTCTACCGCACGCGGCGCGGCGTGGAGCGCACGCTCTTCCGCTTCACCATCGGTCTCGCGGTGCTGTTCGGTGTCGTCGCGCTCGCCGCGAGCTTCATCCAGTAACGTGGCGAACCGTCGCTCCCGCCCCCCCGCCCGCAATCTCCCCCCGCCACCGGGGCCGCCGCGACCGCCCGTGTCGCGCCGACTCGGAGGCAATCCGCCGGGTGGCCCCCCGCCCCGGCGCGGCAATAGCAATGCGGCGCGGCTGATCGTGCCGCTCGTGGTTCTCGCGCTCACGGTCAGTGCGCTCGGCATCGGCGTGCTCCGCAGCACACCGGAACAGGGTGCGGACGCCACACGGAGCAATGCCCCCGCTGTGCTGCCGGATGGCTCCCCCGCCCCCACACCGACACCCGCCTTCGTGCGCGTGCCGATTCGCGGCGGGCGGTACACCGAGGCGGTAGTAGGCGGCGTCCCGACCGTCATCAATCCGCTGCTCGCGGCGCAGACCGATCCGAACATCACCGCCCTCGTCTTCAGTGGCCTCACGAAGCTCGACGGGAGGGGCGATGTCTACGGCGACCTCGCCGACCAGATAGACCTCGACCCGCAAGGCCGCGTCTACACCTTCCACATCCGCCCCGACGCGACGTGGCACGACGGCAAGCCCGTGACGCCGCAGGATGTGCTGTTCACCGTGCGCCTCCTGCAGGACCCGAACTTCCCCGGCGACCCGGAACAGGCGAACCTCTGGCGCACCGTCACGGTGGATTTGCCGGGGGACGGCAAAGAGGGCCGCGTGCGCTTCACCCTGAAGGATCGCTTCGCGCCCTTCCTCGGCCTGACCACGCTCGGTATCCTGCCGCAGCACCTCCTCGGCGGCATCAAGGCGGAGGACCTCCCCGACCAGCCGTTCAACCTGAACCCAGTCGGCACGGGGCCGTACCGCTTCCTCAGCCTCGAACCCGCCGCCCCCGCCGCGAACCTCGTCCTCTACGCGAAGCACTACGAGGTCGCCACCGACGCGGCGTACTTCATTCAGGAGATGCGCTTCCAGTACTACCCGACATTCCCGCAGGCTCTCGACGCGACGCGGCGCGGCGGGCAGACGGGGCCGATGGGCATCGCGGAGATACCCATCGCGGAGTTGTTCCGCACGGGGGCGGCACTGAATCCGCAGGGCGCGAGAACGCGGGACTGGTCGTTCTACGGCTACGACATCGCCGCGTACACCGCCCTGTTCTACAACAACCAGTCCGCAATCTTCAGCGACCGGGCCGTGCGGCAAGCGGCGGACCTCGCCATTGATCGCAAGGCCATCGTGCGCGACGTACTCGGCGATCAAGCCCGCCCCGGCGACGGCCCGGTGCTGCCGAACAGCTGGGCCTACAAACCGGAGACCGCGAAGCACATGTACGACCAGAACGTGGCGCGGCAGACGCTCGACATGGCGGGCTGGCGGTTGCCCCCCGGCGGCACGGTGCGCGAGAACAACGGGCAGAAACTCGCCTTCACGCTCGTCACGAACGGCTCCGATGTGCGCCCGCAGGTGGCGCAAGCGATAGCGACGCAACTGGCGGCGGTGGGGTTCGAGGTGCAGGTGAACCGGATCGCCGTCTCGGCCTTCGAGTTGCAGCAGAGCTTTCTCGTGCCGCGCACCTACGACGCCGCCCTGTTCGGCTTCCGCGATCTGCTCAGCGACCCCGATCCGTACCCCTTCTGGCACTCCACGCAAGCCGGCAGCGGCTACAATTTCACCGATTTCCGCGACACCGACAGCGATCTACTGCTGGAAAGCGGTCGCCGCGCCACGAACCCCACCGAGCGCAGGCTGCTGTACGGGCAATTTCAGGATCGCTTCATCAGCGAGATGCCGGCCTCGGTGCTCTACTACCCGCGCTACGTGGTCGTGGTGTCGAGCAAGGTCTACGGCGTGCAGGCGGACACGATCAATGTCGCCGCCGACCGCTTCCGGGGGCTTTCCCGCTGGTACTTGCAGTATCAGGAAGTGAGCGTGGCGCAGGCGACGGCACAGGCTCCGCCCGTCTCCCTGCCCCCGACCGCCGCGCCGACGTACGCCCCCACCTTGCCCGCCGCGATGACGACGCCGGGGGCCGCGACGCCGATGACACCAACCACGGGAACGCCGCGCCCCGTGTCGCCTGCGCCTGCCGTACCCGCACCGACGCCCGCGATGATGCCCGCCGCAATGCCCACTCGTGCGCCCTGACGATTTCGCCTTGCGGCGGCGGGCATCACGGTGTAGCATTAGGTGGTATCAGCGTTCTCGCATCCCATAGAGAGGATAGGCCACAAATGACCGGAATCTTTCAGCCCACGCACTTGCTCATCGTGTTGGCCATCGTGCTCGTGGTTTTCGGGGCGGGCAAGCTCGGTCAGATCGGCGGCGCGGTCGGTCAGTCCGTGAAGGACTTCCGCTCGAACGTCAAGGACGACGAGACAGAGGCGGCACTGCTCGCCGCCAAGAACGGCAAGAGCGTCGTAGATTAGCCCTCGTTGCACGGTAGCGGTTGCGATAGAGGACGGTGTTCTCAGTCCGCCGGTTGTGGGACATATAATCAGCGCGGCGGGCTGAGCGTACCACCCTCCTCGTGTTGTGCTACCCGCTCAGAGAGGATGGCACGCGCACCCGTGACGCCCAAACGCCTCCTCATTGATACCGACACCGCCTCGGACGACGCGGTTGCGCTCGTGATGGCACTGCGCCTCCCGGAGGCGCACGTCGAACTGATCACCACCGTGGCGGGCAATGTGAACCTGCCACGTGCCACGCGCAACGCCCTGTACACGGTGGAACTCTGCGGGGCCGACGTGCCGGTGGTCGAGGGCTTCGCCAAGCCGCTCTTGCGCTCCCATGTGGACGCCACCGAGATTCACGGGGCGGACGGCATGGGCAACATGCGCCATCCCCCCCCGAAGCGGCAGCCCACGCCCGGACGCGCCCCCGACGCGCTGATCGCTTGCGCCCGCGCCGCGCCGGGGGAACTGACGCTCGTCACGCTCGGCCCGCTCACGAACATCGCCATTGCTATCCTGCGCGAGCCACGCTTCGCCACGCTCGTTAGAGAGGCGTTCGTGATGGGCGGGGCGGCGAACACCGTCGGCAATCAGACGCCCAGTGCCGAGTACAATATCTGGTGCGACCCCGAAGCGGCCCGCGTGGTTTTCCGCTCAGGGATGCGCCTGACGATGGTGCCATTCGAGTGCTGTCTGGGCGACGCGCTGCTCACCGACGCCGACACCGATGCCCTCGCCGCCGTCGGCACCCCCTACGCCCGCTTCTGTACCGACATCAATCGCTTCCTCGTGGACGCCACCGCGCCGATCATCCCCGTGCGCGGCCTCAACCTGCCCGATCCGCTCACCCTCGCCGCCGCCCTCGACCCTGCCATCATCACCGAGCGCGGCGATTTCTTCGTGGATATCGAGACCGAGAGCAGCCTGACACGCGGCGAGACGGTGGTAGACCGCTACGGCGTGCTGAAGAAGCCGCCGAATGTCACCGTCGCCCTCGCCGCCGATGGCCCCCGCTTCAAGGCGATGCTCCGTCGCGCCGTATCCAACCACCCGTAGGGCAGGGGGATCGAAAGGACTTACCACAGAGGCACAGAGAACTCAGAGAAAATCGGGAGAAATTCTTTGTGTTGTCTCGCCTTTCCTTGGTGTTTTCTGTGTCTCCGTGGTGAATCCTTCCGATTCGTCCTCGCGCCCTCTGCGTGTCCGCCCTTTGCGTTCCCCCCCGCTCTTATGGTGTAATCCTTGGACACCCTGTTTGCAAGCGAGGAGCGAACACATGGCGACCGTCCCGATGTCCGATACACCCGCCCCCGGCCCGATAGACGCCGATCTGCACAGTGCCGTGCCGAACGCGCAGGCGTTGTTCCCGTACCTGAACGCCTACTGGCGCGAGACGATGACCGAGACGGCCTTCAAGGGGCCACCGCACAACCCGTATCCGGCGAATGCCCCCACGAGTGCGCGACCCGGCAGCAAGCCGGAGAGCGGCCCGCCGGGGAGCGACCTCGCGCTCATGCGGACGCAAGCCCTCGATCCATACGGCACCGAGATCGGCATCCTCAACTGCTCCTACGGCATCGAGAGCATCCACAACCCGGACGGTGCTGCGGCCCTCGCCGCCGCCGTGAACGACTGGCACCGCGCCGAATGGCTCGACCGCGAGCCGCGCTTGCGGGCGAGCATCCTCGTGCCGAGCCGCCAGCCGGAGATGGCGGCGGCGGAGATCGAGCGCGTGGCGGGCGATTCGCGCTTCGTACAGGTTTATCTGCCCGTGCGCAGCGAGGCTCCGTACGGCAATCGCCGCTATCACGCGCTCTTCGCGGCGGCGGCGAAGCACGACCTCACCATCGGCCTCCATTTCGGCGGGGCGACGGGGCAGGCACCGACCTCCTCCGGCTGGCCCTCGTACTACATCGAGGAAGTGGCGGGGATGGCGCAAATCTTCCAGTCGCAGATATTCAGCATGATCGCGGAGGGTCTGTTCGACCGCTTCCCCACCTTACGCGTGACGTGCATCGAAGGCGGCTGGACGTGGCTACCGTCGCTGATGTGGCGCGTGGACAAGGAATGGAAGGGGCTGCGGCGCGAAGTCCCGTGGGTACGGAAATTGCCGAGCGATTACATGCGCGAGCACTGCCGCTTCACCACGCTCCCGCACGACTGCCCCGACGACCCGGCACAGACGCGGCAGGTGATGGCACAGATGGACGCCGCCGACCTGCTCCTGTTCGCTACCGACTACCCGCACTGGCATGGCGACAGCGACGGCGACGGCGACAACCGGACGCCCGACATCCTCCCCGTGCCGCTCACAGAAGACGAGCGCCGCAAGATTCTGCGCGACAACGCGCTGGCATGGTACCCACGACTAGGGCAGCAATGAACGGTAGGGCGGGCTTCAGCCTGCCGC
>JAABUN010008648.1_pt1 | contig 10311 bp, 9 predicted proteins | sample 5559311 | NCBI WGS metagenome assembly JAABUN01 (sample SAMN10711877, study PRJNA513370) | rock metagenome | isolation source: Antarctica rocks | place: Antarctica: Victoria Land, Siegfried Peak sud
GCGGTGGTCGAGCGATGTCGGACGCTGCGAGAGAAAATGGGCGAGGCGGTGCGCCGCCTCACCTGCTACCACTGGTGGCCCGCCTTCGCCTGACCAATGCGGCACGGTTCAACAGGATTCGGTATCAGTCTTATGATCCGGCTCTTCCGCAATCGCGGTGAAGACGAAAGTGCGATCAATCCCAGTGTGCACAGGGGATTCCAACGCGGAGCAGGAACGCCCATTCGTGTCCGTTCCCGAACCTGCGAATCCCTTGTCGGCCCTGCCTCACCAGCCCAAACCCATTCACCGCGATTGCGGAAGAGCCATGATCCACCCGAAATCCGTGCAATCGCTTTGGCAAGAATTTGAGGAGTCCCTGCGTCATGCGGTTCCATGGATTACCCGATGGACAAGGGGCATTGCTACCGGACGAGCGACACGAACCGTGAGAAGTCTTGCCACGGACAATGCACAAATACCGGGTGGCTGTTACGGCTCGGTGTGTGCCGCCGAGCAGCGGGTCCGCAGATCGTGATCGGGCATCCCCAGAAGAACCGCTGGGAGGAGTTCGTGCGCGGCAGTACGGTGCATCGCCTCCTGCGCCTCTGCCGCAACGCCGACATCCCCATCGTCGCGGAGGAATCGCTCCCTCCGACTGCGCGAACGCAGAAGCCCTACAGCCAGACGGTCGAACACCGTTCCGCTCCTGTTGAGCAGGACGTGGCATGACCGTCATTCGCGCTCTTTGTCGGGGTCTTGGGAATCGCCGGGGGCATCGGCGCGGGGCGAAAAGACGGCGGTGGCGTGGTGCATCAGGGCGAGGGCCGCGCTGATGTGCGAGAGGTGGGTGAGTGCCTGCGGGAAGTTACCGAGCATCGCGTGCGCTTGGGGATCGTATTCTTCCGCGAACAAGCCAAGATCGTTGTCGGTGGCGAAGGCGCAGTCGAACGCCGCACGCGCTTCGTCGAGCCGCCCCTGATGCGCGAGGCACTCCGCCAGCCAGAAGGTGCAGGCGATAAACGCCCCTTCCTGCCCCTCGAAGCCGTCCGGTGCCTCCGCGTTCAGGTAGCGGAGGACCATGCCGTCCCGCGTCAGCTCGGCACGGATCGCCTCCACGGTGCGCTCCATCCGGGGGTCGGCATACGACAGAAAGCCGGTGGCGGGGATGAGCAGGGCCGTGGCATCGAGCGCACCGACGCCGAACGCCTGCGTGAAGATGCCGCGCCCCTCGTCGTAGCCTTCGCTCTCGATGGCGCGGCGAATGTCGTCGCGCACCCCCTTCCAGCGACGCACGGGGGCTTGTCGTAGGCACTCCTCCGCGAGCCGGATGCCCCGGTCGAGGGCCATCCAGCAACACACCTTGGAGAACACGAAGTGCAACGTGGCACCGCGCATCTCCCAGAAGCCGCTATCCGGCTCTGTCCAGCGCGTTGCCGCCGTTTCCACCAGTTCGGTGAGAAAACGCCACGTGTCGTCGTCGGGGGAATTGCCGCGCTGGTGCCAACGCCACGCGAGGTCGAGCAGTTCGCCGTAGGCATCGAGTTGCAGTTGCGACGCGGCGGCGTTACCCAGGCGTACGGGCCGCGATCCCTTGTACCCATCGAGGGTATCGAGGGTGATCTCCGGCAACTGCCGCTCGCCGCCCACGCCGTACATGACCTGCAGGTTCGCCGCACTGCCCGCCGCGCTGCGGATGATGAAGCGCTGGAAGGCGTCGGCTTCGTCCCGACAGCCGACGGCGGACAAGGCACGCACCGAGAACACCGAGTCGCGCACCCAGCTATAGCGGTAGTCGAAGTTGCGCGTACCACCGATCACTTCGGGCAAGGAGGTCGTGGCGGCGGCCACGATCGCGCCCGTGGCGGCGTTGGTCAGTGCCTTGAGGACGATGGAGGAGCGCAGGATGCCGGGGCCGTCCGGGCCGTGCTGCCGGTGGGTGTGATCGGCCCACTCGTGCCACCACGTCCGTGTTTCTTCGAGGTGGGCGTCGAGGTCCGCCGCCATCGGCATCGCCATCTCGACACGGTCCCACGTCTCGGCGGTGGTGTAGGTCAGCGCGGTGCGCACCCGCTCGCCCGCCCGCACGGTGAAGGCGGCGTTCAACGTATGCCCGCCCGCCGAGCGTGTGAGGTCCACATCGCTATAGATCGTGAGCGCGTTTTCGCCGCCGATGGCGGTGTAGAGGCGATAATCCTGTTCGCGGCGCAGCCACGGGAGCGTCAGGCCATAGTCGAAGCGCGGGGCGAGCTGCATCGAAAACTGCACATTGCCCCGCACGCCCTCGACGATGCGCAGCAGCTCACGGCGCGGCGCGGTTTTGCCGCCGGAGTGCATGGCGAAGCAATCGTACAGTCGGGCCTCGCCGCTCTCGGTACGGAAGGTGGTGACGAGTACGAGGGTGCGGTCCTGGTAGTGGCGGAACGTATCGTACTCCGCCTCGGTCGGCGCGATGATGAAGTGACCGCCGTGCTGCCAATCGAGCAGCCGCCCGAAGCAACTGCCGCTATCGAAGCGCGGGATGCAGCACCAGTCGATCGAGCCGGAGCGCGAGACGAGGGCGGCGGAATGGCAGTCGCCGATCAGGGCGTAGTCGCTGATCGGCGGGTACGGGGAATCGCCTCGCCCGTACTCCTCGATAGCGGGTGTGCGCGTGCTCCCCCGCTTGGCGCGTCGGGCAGGCTTCGCGTTGGGGCCATGATCGTGGCCCTCCGGCACGGTCGGGGGCCGCGGCGCGGCGCGGGGTGCTGCGTCCCCATCGGCATCGTCTCCCGGAGCCGCGTCTCGCTCGTGGCCCCGTGCGGGCTTCTGAGCGGGCTTCGGGTCTGCGTCTGCGCGGTGGTCCGCGTGGGGGCGTGCGTTTGGGGTCGACATGGCGGGCAGTATCGCACAAACCGTCGCCGCAATGCACAGTCGGGAAAACCGGCACCGGCTGTCCGCCCCGGCGCAGCGCGGCGACGGTTTCGCGGGTCGGTGTCCTGCACGCGGACGCGCGATGTCGCTCACGCGGATGCCCGCAGATACTGGTAGAGGGTCTCGCGGGAGATGCCGAACTCCCGCGCCAGCCCCGCCTTTGGCTCTCCCGCCGCCACGCGCCGCCGCAGTTCTGCTGCCACTACGTCCGAAAGAGCCTTCTTGCGCCCGCGATACACCCCGCGCTGCTTGGCGAGGGCGATCCCCTCCCGTTGCCGCTCGCGGATCAACGCCCGCTCGAACTCGGCGAAGGCACCCATTACCGAGAGCAGCAGGGTGGCCATCGGGGCGTCCTCGCCCGTGAAGGTCAGCCCCTCCTTGACGAACTCCACGCGGATGCCCCGCCCGGTGAGCGAGCGGACGACGCGGCGCAGGTCGTCGAGGTTGCGGGCGAGGCGATCCATGCTATGGACGACCACGGTGTCGCCGTCACGGGCGAAGCGCAAGAGGGCGTCGAGGTGGGGACGGGCGGTGTCCTTGCCCGAGGCATGGTCGGTGAAGGTGCGATCCGTCGCCACGCCGTCGAGCTGGCGGTCGGGGTTCTGGTCGAGGGTGCTGACCCGCACGTAGCCGATGCGCTGTCCATTCATAGAAATTGCTCCATCTGTCAGGAATGAGTCTACGAGGTCGGGGGGCAGTTGTCAAGAAAGAGCAAAAGCGGCCTCATCCTGACGCTTCTATCCCCTACTGCTTGACGCCTAGTTGGGGTAGACCATAAGTAGACACTCGAAGAGTTGAGCATCCTATGCGACAATCGCGGTCACGGAGATACGGTAGACGAATCGCTGCAGGTGAGAAATGACCGCCCGCCCGACCCCCCCCCTTGATACCGAGGAGATTGAGGTCCCGCTGGCTGGTGGGGGACGCACATCCGTCGCCCGGCGTGGGAACGTCGTCCTTCGCGAGCCTAGCCGATGGTCAGGAACGGTGCATCTGCTCCTCAGCCATCTGGAGCGTGTCGGCTTCGTCGGGGCGCCGCGCGTTGTGGGAACAGGCTTCGATGATCACGGTCGGGAGATGCTGACCTATGTCGATGGCGGATTCGTCCATCCCGGGCCGTGGGGCGATGACGCGTTGCCGATGATCGGCCGTATGCTACGCGACCTCCACGATGCAACGGCGTCCTTCCCGATACCAGATGACGCGGTGTGGCGACCGTGGTTCGGTCGCGCCGTGGGCGGCCCACGCTCGACGATCGGACATTGTGACGTCGCGCCGTGGAACATCGTCGCGCGGGAGGGATTACCGGTCGCGCTGATCGATTGGGAGGTCGCAGGGCCGGTTGACCCGTTCGTCGAACTCGCCCAAGCTTGCTGGCTGAATGCTCAGCCCTATGATGATGACGTCGCCGAACGGGTCGGGCTGCCGCGCCTCGAGGACCGGGCGCGGCAGATGCGAGCACTGCTCGACGGCTACGGACTTGCGCGTGCGCAGCGCGTCGGCTTCGTCGACAAGGTCATCGCGTTCGCAATCCACGATGCCGCCGAGCAGGTGATCGAAGCGAACGTCACCGCAGAGACACCCGGACCGGGGCCGCTGTGGGCGGTGGCGTATCGGACGCGAAGCGCCGCGTGGATGCTCCGTCATCGTCCGACACTCGAGCGAGCGATGGTCTGAGGCGTTGAATACGACAAGTTACTGAGTAGTCGCTCACCGTCTCAGAATCCTTGCGCGATGGCCAGTTTCGGGTAGTGGGTCAGTTTGGCTATTTCGCCCGCATCAGGACGCGGTAAAAACGTCAAACTGACCCACTACCCAGTTTCGCGATGTTGATAACGAGAAGGGTTCTTGAACGCAATCCACTGGCGAAACGGGTACTGCTGAACGCTGTTCGGCAGCGTCTCTTTAACGTCCGACTTCGGGGCGTTTCTGAGGCGATCAACAATCGGTATCGGGGTCCGCATCGCGGCGGAATCTGCTCCGACGCTGCGCATCGTGCCGGTGGCGCGGTTCCCGTAATGCGTGATGGGTCCCTGTATCCGCGCCGGTTGGCCGCGCATGGAGAGCGGTCTCTGCACGGGCAACCTGTGGCAGGGCAAGATGCGAGGGGAAGGATGGATGCGTACCCGCCCTTCCCCTCGCCGTCCTGTCTCGCCTCGTGCTGCGCCGTCGTCCTTACTTCTTGGCGGGGGCGGGCTGAATCTCCTCGATATCCGCCACGACCTTCTGCACATCCCGCGCCAGCTTCTGTGCCTTCTGGATGCCCTCCGTCGCCTGACCCAGCAGCGCGTCGCGTGCCCCGCCGAACAACGCGTCCTCCGTACGGGTCTTCGGCACGAGACACCCGGCGGCGATCCCCAAGGAGAGTGCCACCACCCCGATGTTCGTCGGGTTCTCCGCCAGCGTGCGCTCCCACCACGATTGCGTCACCAGTGCCCGGTACTGCACCTCGTCGCTCAGGTCACGTGCCCGCTCCTGCGCCGCCCCGGCGAGGTCGCTCGCGCCCTCACCCGCCCGTTCCGCGACCCGGCCCGCCCTCGCCTTCGCCGCGCTCGCCGCATCGCCGAGGGCGTCGATCACGCCCTCTCCGTCATCTGCGGGTTTCGGCGTCGCGCCGTGCGTTCCCGGCGAGAACGTCCCCGGTGAGAAGGATCGACCGCGATCCATGGGCGCCGCTGGCCCGCCGCGATACGTGAGCCGGTCATCATTGCCCGCCCCCTGCGACCGGTTCATGAGTAGCCACCCGATGCCGACACCCGTGAGGGCCGCCGGGATCGGGTTGGCGCGGATCATCCCGACGACATTGCTCCCGAGTCCCGCCGCCGTGCGTTGCACCCCGTGCGTCAAGTCGCCGACGCGCTCCTGGGCCGCACCGGCGATGTCGCCGACCGTCTCTCCCGCCTGACTCGCCAGGTGACCGGCCCGCTCCTGTGTCTGCTCGGCCACCCTCCCGACGGCATCCTTCGCGTGTGCCGCCGCGTCGCCGGCCTTCTCGCCGAGCGAGTCGTCGTCGTGCTCGATCACCAGCGCAGTGTCCCAATCTCCACGGCTGCCGCCATAGGCAGGGGCCATCGGGCGTCCTTGCGAGGCATACCCGTACCGGTACGTCCCGGCATCTGCGTGGCTGCTCCGGCGATGCTCCCGCCACAGCCAGCCGATGCCGAGTCCTAGCAGGGCCGCCGGGACGGGGTTGGCGCGGACCATCCCCACGAGGTCGCTCGCAGCCCCCTGGGCCGTGTCCCGTGCGTGACCGACCGTGGTCTCCACCTGCCCGATGGTCAGGTCGTGTAGCTGCTCCTTCGTGGCCGCAACCTGCTCGTGTACCGCGTCAGTTACTTGCGTCTTCACCGCCGCGACCTGGTCGTGCATGGCGTCCATCATCCGGTCCTTCACGCCCTCGGGGGCCAGCTTCCCTTGCAGCGCATCCACGGTGCCGCGCATCTCGGTGCGCGTCGCCGCGATGGCCGCGACTGCGGGTTCCGCTCGGGTCGCTTCCGCCCGATAGCCCGCCGATGCATCCGGGGTACGGGCCGGGGTCGCGTGCGGTGGCTGGGCCGGTTGCGGGGGTGGCTGATACTGGACCGGTGGGGGGGATTGGTGCTGGACAGGGGGGGACAGGGGCCGGGCCGGGGTTGGCGGCACCGACATCCCGGTCGTAGATGGGGGCGACGGCGCGAGCTCACCGATGCGCGCGCTGCCGTGATTGATTGCCCCGCCGCCCATGGGAGCCGCCGGGGACGGGGCGGGGGTGTTGGGCAACGGCACGACCACCCGGTCGGTGTTGGCCCCCTCGACATCCGCCACACGGTAGTCGGACGCATCGAAGGGGTGCGATTGCGCGGCCACCTCGGGCGCGGTGTGCATCATGAAGACGCCGGGGCCCTGTTGCCGCACATTGGCGATCGGGAGCGTGAACTCGGTGCCGTCCCGGCGGGCGACGACCAACTCCGCCACCCGCCCCGACGGCCCGTCGACGATGACGTGCTCGATGCGACCGACCTCCACGTCGCCGGGTCCGACCACCATGTCGTTGCGTGCAATTTCCATCTCTGCCATCGGAAAGGTTCCTTTCGCGGAAAAACGACCGTGCGAGCGAGCGGTGCACCGGGCCTACGGTTGCGGCTTGCGCGGGTCGCGTTGCCCGGGACGGGGGTCCAGATCGGGCGGGAGGAGGGGGGCGGGCTGGGGCGGCGGTGCCGCGCCTTGCCGGGCCTCGGCGCGGTGTTCCGCGTCGGCAGGAGGCGTCGCAGGTTGCCGTGCGCCACCGCCACCGGACGGAGAGGGTGTCCCCGATCCCGGTGCCGCACCCTGCTTCGTCGCCGGGTTGCCGGGTCGAGTATCGGGGCGGTGCTCCGTGCCGACGGGGGGCGCAGGCTGTCGTGGAGCGGGAGCACCGGACGGGGGGGGCGTCCCCGCAGTCGGTACCGCCCCCTGCTTCGCCGCTGTGTTGCCGGTGGGCGTGGCACCGGGTTGCCGCGTGACCCCGACGGGGGGCGGTGCGGGAGGCCGGGGCGGCGGGCTGCTTTTCGGCTGGGAGGGAGGATCGGGACGCGTCGCAGCACGCACGGGGAGTGCCCGCGCTTGGTCGCCGCCCGTGTTGCCGCTCTCCCGTTGGCCGCTGCTGCGGAGGAACCGGGTGACCAGCACCCCGAGCGCGAACGTGCCGCCGAGAAACGCGGCGGGCCGGGTGCGGGCGTACCGTTCGAGGTCCGCGACCAGTTCGCTCACCTCGTGCGTGTCGAGGTGTCCGGAGAACCGCCGCACGCTCGCCGCCGCGCGATCGGCGTACTGGGCGAAGAAGGCACCGCCCTCGGACTCCCGCAAGCGGTCGCCCGTCTGACCGAGCGTGTCGGCGAGGGTGTGCAGGCTCTGCGTCGCACGGCCCTTCTACGACCCGAGCAACGATTGGGCCGTCTCCTTCACCTGCGCGGTGGCCTGCCCGGCGGTCTCCTCCACCTGCTCCTTGAGGTCCTGGGCCGCATCGCCCGCCTGCGCCGCCGGTGTGTGCTGACCCGGTCGGGGTGCCGGGGCCGGGGGCGGTGTCGGGGGCGACGGACGACCGCCGTGCGGCTGTGGGGACTGTGCCATGGACAGGACTCCTTTACGAGACGAGGAACGGACTATTTGCGCAATTTAGCAATGTGCGTGCCAGAATCGGGGCGTGGAGATCGGGTGAACGCACAAGGCGTTGCCCCCACGGGTGCGGCAGGGGCCGCACTACCGCCGGTGAGGGTCCATTGACCGTGCAGTAAACGGCCCGACCCTTGGTGGTCGGGCCATGCTGCCGGGATCGTCGCGTCCCGGTGGTCACGAACGCGATAACGCGGCTAGCGCGTACTGGTGCGCGGGGGATCGATGTGGGGCGGCTCCACGCGTTGCGTCGCCACCCGTTGCGTCTCCACCGTGCGCACCTCGGTCTGCGGTCGCTTCAGCAGCCCCGCGAGGCCCGCGAGGCCCAGTAGCCCGAGCAGTCCCCACCGCCCGCTGTTGTCCTGCTCCACCCGCGTCACGGGCGGCGGCAGCGGCACGGTCGTCGGCACCACGACCACGGTGGGTGTCGGTGCCTGTGCGTGCGCCACCGTGCCGCCGAGGTCCGGCGCAATCGCCGCCACCGCCACCACGAGCAGGGCCAGCGTGCCTGCCGTCAGTACCATCCTCTTGAGTCGCATCGTTCCCCCTTGGTCGCATCACCTGCGCGTCGAGATATTCCGGGCACCCACCCGTACTGCACAGGGGGCAGCACGTTCTATGCCAGAAGTGGTATCGCGATGGGAAATACGTTCCGGTGGAAGATCGTTCACCGCCCGCTTCGGTGCCTTCCGCCCCCTCGATCCCTGCCCACTGTCGCGTGCGCCGTGCGTCCCCGCCCGTTACTCCCCGTCGTGTCCGCGTCGTGCCACGACCACCCCAAGGGTCGCGCCGTAGACCCAGTGGGCGAGGAGCATCGTCGCGGGACGCCCCGGCGCGTCGCGGGTCGCGGGGGGCAGGATGCCCAGTGCCGGCACCCACCCCTGATAACTGACCGCCCAGATGAGCGTGGCGTAGGCCGCGCCGCTCAGGGCGGGATGTCGCCGGACTCGTGCCGGGAGTTGCGCGTGCAGCACGCCGAAGAGTGCGCCCACGCCCGCCCCGAAGGCGAAATGGAGGGCGACCGCGAGGGCGTCCCGGGTCGCCGCGTCCTGCCGGTGTTCCCCCGCCGCGTCGAGGGCCGCCGCCGTGATCGCCTCGGGGGGCTGGCGGCGCATCGCCCCGGCCCGTTGGGCCGCGAGCATCACGCCGCTCATCGCGGCGGTGCCGACCGCGCCGCCGCGTGCCCCGTCCCCCATCGCCATCCACCCGCGTCGCATCGAGGCCTCCGCACCGTAACAAAGCCCACCGCTTGGCCTCACCGGTCTGTTCCTGCCACCACACGGGGTTGCACAGGGGATGCCACAGCGGACGCAGATTCCTCATGTGCCGTGAATGACACCGCAGATCGGCCTCCTACCCGTCGGGCGTCGGAGGAGACGCCATCCGCCGCCCCATCATCGCGGCTCCGAAAGAAGCGGTTCGTCCCGCAGGGCACAGCAAATGCGCACAGGGATGACTCGAAGAGGGGCGAAACGGTCTCCCCGATAACAGATTGCGGACGGGTTATGAAACAGTTCCGTACGTCGCTCCGGCGTGTCTCGGAACCCATCGGGCCGGTACGTACAGGGGGAGGAAACGAGGCGCGAGGTGACGCGTTTCGCCTACGGGCGTTTTTGAAACTCGACTGTCTCGAGTTGCTCAGCAGCGCACGCTCGCCTCCACGTTCGCGGCCAACTGCGTACGCCCTATGGTTGAAAGGGTCGGAAGGCTGCCATGGTAACACCGTGGCAGCCTTCGGTGTGATTCGATTCATGTTCGTCGCATGGGGGCGGTATTGGGAGTGGGTGCTGGGGCTATGGGGGTTGGCGCGACGGGGCGCGAGGGTGCGGGCTGCGGCGCGTGTTGACAGGTACCGACGGGGCCTCCGCGAGGATGCGCTTGACCGTGTGCGGGCTGGGACGACGCCCGAAGCGGACGGCGCAGATCGTGGCGATCTCGTGAGGGCGAAAGACGGGATGCTCCGCCTTGAGCGCGAGGATTCGGGTTCCCGTTGCCTGCCCTTGGCAATCGGAATGTCGTATAGTGCCAAGCACACAAATCTTCCGATCCCTTCGGATCCGGTGCCACGTCACGAGGAAGTGGGGAGCATGACGACACTAGCACCACCCCCTAAGAAAGCACCCTCGCGCCTCCAGTGCTGGCTCCTGAAGGGCCACATGCCAACAGCGGAAGGGCCGCGTGTCACGGCGCATGCGGATCCGACCCATCCGTGGTGGCAGGTGATGTGCCTGACGGGCGTCGATTACTTCTCCACCCTCGGCTATCAGCCCGGCATCGCCGCCCTCGCCG
>JAABUN010008650.1_pt1 | contig 10310 bp, 12 predicted proteins | sample 5559311 | NCBI WGS metagenome assembly JAABUN01 (sample SAMN10711877, study PRJNA513370) | rock metagenome | isolation source: Antarctica rocks | place: Antarctica: Victoria Land, Siegfried Peak sud
TCGTCGGACCGGTGGTCGACCGGGCGCGCAAGGCCGAGGCGCTGCGCGAGTTCGCCGCCCTGCAGCGGGTCTCGATGGCGCAGACGGTGGCGATCGGCGACGGCGCCAACGACCTCGACATGCTCGCGGCCGCAGGGCTCGGGATCGCCTTCAACGCCAAGCCCGTCGTGCGGGCGGCGGCAGACGCCGCCCTGTCGGTGCCGTTCCTCGACGCGGTGCTGTTCCTGCTGGGCATCCCGCGCGAGGAGGTCGAGGCCGCCGACGCCGCCGACGCGACACCCGCAGGTTGATCATCCGCAGCATTGCCGTGCTCAGCCAGGGAATGCCCCCGCTAGGGCGGGGATCATGCGGATGATCTTCACGAGACCGGCCGGGCCGGCGGACAGCAGCCAACCGGACACCGGTCGTAGGTCGCCGGCGCGCCATGCGACGGCTGCTCCTCGCCGGCCAGCCGCTCGACCACCAGCTCGCGCAGCATGGCCACGAATTCCGGGTGGGTCCCCACCGTGGCGGCCCGCTGGAGGGTGAATCCCTTGAGTTGCGAGACCCGCTGCTGTGCCTGCACATCCAGGTCGTAGAGCACTTCGACGTGGTCGCTGGTGAAACCGATGGGGACGAGCACCGCCTCGGTCACCCCCTCGGCGTGCAGTGCGACCAGGTGATCCCCCACGTCCGGCTCCAGCCAGGGGACCTGCGGCGGGCCGCTGCGCGACTGAAAGACCAACTCCCACTCGTACGGCCGGTCCAGTCTTGCCACCACTGCGGCGGCCGCCGAGCGCAACGTCTGGACGTACGCCCCGCCGGTCGGCCCACTGGTCGCGGCCATGGAGACGGGGATGGAGTGCGCGGTGAAGACCAGCCGCGCGCCGGGGGACGGCAGCGTGGCGGCAACGTTGGCCGCCATCGGCTCGAGGAAGCCGTCCTCGGCCCAGTAGTGCCGCAGCTTGCTGACGAGGGGTGCGTCGGCACCGACCTCGTGGCGGGCGCGCCACCAGTCCTCGCGGTACTGCCGGCAGCCGCTGTAGGAGGGAAACGCGCTGGTGACGACGGCGAGGGCGTGTCGTACGCCGTCGTCGCGCATCTGTCGCACGGCCTCGACGAGGTCGGGCTGCCAGTTGCGGGTTCCCCAGTAGACCGGCAGTTGCGGGCCATGAGCAGCCAATTGGGCTTCCAGTGCTGCCTTCAGAGCACGGGCCTGCGCGTTGATGGGCGAGACGCCCCCGAAGATCTCGAGGTAGTGACGGCTGACCTTCTCCAGCCTGGCGGCGGGGATGTCGCGTCCCCGGGTGACGTTGCGCAGGAAGGGCTCCACGTCGGACGGACCCTCGGGGCCACCGAAGGAGACCAGCAGCAGCGCGTCGACGGGCGGGGCCGGCCACGGGCGGTCATCGATGCCCTCGTAGGTCACCGGCTCATCCTCGCCGTTGCGGTGCTTGACCGCGCCCCGGGCGACCCGGGAGAATCAGACCGTTCGGCCCAGTCACCTTCGCCCTTGCGGCTCGTTGTGCCGAACGAGACATAGCGTCACGACTCCCGTCGTAGCCGCGCGAACCAGCCGGAGGCCGTCGTGTCCCAACTTCACTTCTCCCGCCGCAGCGCTGCGGTCGGCCTGGGGGCTCTGGCGCTGGTCCTGGCCGCCGGACCGGCCTTCGCCATCGACCCCGCCTCGACGCTGGACAAGCCCCCCGCTCAGTTGAGCGCACCGCTGGAGCCTGTGCAGAACGCCGTCGCGCCCGTGGTGGAGCCAGTCGTCAAGGCCGCCGCCCCCGCGGCTCCGGCCGCGGCTCCGGCCGCGGCTCCCAGGCCCGCCGCGGTCACCGACCCGGTCACGGCCATCGTGGATGCGGTCGTCAAGCAGGTCGACAAGATCACCGCGGCCCCGAAGGCCCCAGCTCCGACGGCCCCGGTGCCCGGACAGGCCGGCTCCTCAGCCACCGTCGCTTCAGTCACGGCGCCGGCCGCCCAGGCTCCCGCAGCGGCCGCTCCCGTCGAGGTTCGAGGCAACGCGCTGACCGCGGCGGCCATCGAGCTCGGCTCCCGGGCGGACGCGGGCGACAGCGCAGCGCCGCTGGCCTTCAGCCCGCTCGGCGGCCTCGCCCGCGGAATGGCCGCGGGTCTGCCTCCGCTCGCCTCGGCCACGACCGACTTCTCCCCGACCCTCGCGCTGCCCGGCGTCTCGCCGCAGCCCGCCGTCGCGCAGAACATCCTGCCCGCCAACTCCAGCCCCGCCGGTCCCACCAGCCTGCCGGGTGTGCTCGTCGCGCTCGCGGTGATGGCCGTCGCCGTCACCGCCGCAGGTCACGTGAGCGAGGCGCAGCGCCGGCGCCCAGCCACCACCGCCTGACGTCCCGTCGGCGTCGAAAGCACCCAGAACACCCACCGATCTGGAGGTCGACCCCGTGCGCCTGCGCTCCTTGACCGTCTCGTCCGCCGCTCTCGCCCTCGCTCTGGCCACCCCTGCGGCTCCGGCGCTGGCCCACGAGGGCGGTGACGTCGACAACGTCGTCATGAAGACGGTGCTAGCGCCCGGCACCTCGGGATCGAGCGACAAGATGGTGTCGGTGGCGAACTTCCAGTACGAAAAGACCGGGTCGACGAGCCAGTCGGGCTCCGACATCGAGCTGGCCCGGATCGGCGGCCGCGACTACGCCTTCGCCGGGACGCTGCGCAACGGCCTGCAGATCGTCGACGTGACCGACCCGGCCAGCCCTGTCCTGGCCAGCGCCTACGACTGCCGGGTCACCCAGGGCGACGTCCAGGTCTTCCGCCAGGGCGAGCGGGTGCTCGCGACCTACACCGCGGACGGGACCTTCGGGGCCGTCGGCGCGGCGTCGCAATGCGCCACCGACCTGAAGTTGACCGCCACGTCCGCCGGCACCGTCATCGTCGACGTCACGAACCCTGCCGCCCCGACCAGCGTGGGCTTCGCGTCGGTCCCGCGCGGCTCGCACAACATGACGGTCCACCCCAGCGGGAACTACCTGTACAACAGCAACTCCGACCTGCTGACGAGCACCATGCCCACCATCACGATCTTCGACATCCGTAACCCGGCGGACCCGGTCAAGGTGCAGGACTTCCCGACGCCCTTCGTCCCGGCGTCGCTGGGGTCGGAGAGCCACGACATCACCTTCAGCCCGGACGGCGCCCGGGCCTACTCCGCCGCGTTGTCGCAGTCGCTGATCCTGGACACGACCGACCCGGAGAACCCGAAGCAGCTCGCGCAGATCATCGACCCGACGGTCAATCTCAGCCACGGCGCGGACCCGATCGTGCTGAAGAAGCAGGACGGCACCGACCGCGAGCTGCTGCTCGTCTCCGACGAGCAGGCCGGCGCAGCGACCGGTACCAACTGCCCTGGCGGCGGCGTGCACGTCTACGACATCACCGGCGAGCTCGAGAAGGCCCCGAAGAAGATGGGCATCTGGTTCATCGGCGAGACCAGGCCGTCCACGGCGACCTGCACCGCCCACGTGTTCAAGATGCACGGCGACCAGGGGCTGTTCACGATCGCGTGGTACGACCAGGGCGTGCGGGTCGTCGACGTCGCCGGGCTGGCCGACCTGGCCACGCCGACCGTGCCGTTCGTGGCCTCGGGCAACAGCAACGACGCAATCAAGGAGATCGGCCGCTACACCTTCGACGACGCCAACACCTGGTCGTTCAAGACCAACCGGATCGCCACTGACGGCTCGTTCATCGGCTTCGGCAACGACCTCGGGCGGGGGCTCGACGTCTACCGCTTCAACGGCCTGGGTCACACCGTTCCTGCGCTCGAGCCGACCGACCTCAAGCCGGTCGTCGCCCCGGCCCCGGCGCCCACCAAGGGCAACGGCAAGAAGCCCAGCAGGGGCGAGGCGCTGCCCTTCCTGCCGCTCGACGGCGGCTCCGGGCCGGCAGACGTCGCCCGGCTGCTGCTGGCCGGGCTCGCCGCCCTGACCGGCACTGCGGCCGTCGCACGTCGCACCCGCCGTGCGGGTGGTCTGACCGCCTAGCCTCTCGCAAGCGGGCCGGGAAGGGCTGCTACCGGGTCTTCGAGCCAGGGGGGCACGTCAACACCTCCTGACCGTCACCCCGGGATCGGTCTCGGCTCACATGGGATCGTGCCTGGCATGAGAGCGATCATGATCGAGACGTTCGGCGGCCCCGAGGTCCTGCAGGTTCGAGACGACGTTCCGGACCCGGTGCCTGAACGCGGGCAGGAACTGCTGGACGTGTCCTCGGGGGGGATCAACTACGCCGACACCCACGCCGCCGCCAACGACTACCTGTCCCCGCAGACGCTGCCGTTCGTGCCCGGCAGCGAGGTCGTCGGCCGGCGAAACGACGGCGCGCGCGTCGCCTCGTTCACCCTCGGCGGTGGTTACGCCGAACGGGCGCTCGTCCACCCGGGCATGAGCTTCGCCGTGCCGGAGGGCGTCAGCGACGGTCAGGCGCTGGCCCTGCTGGTCCAGGGCCTGACCGCCTGGCACCTGCTCCGCACCTCCACCCGTCTGGCGGCCGGCGAAAGCGTCGTGGTGCATGCCGCGGCCGGTGGCGTCGGGACGCTCGCCGTGCAGCTCGCCAAGGCGTGGGGGGCGGGCACCGTCATCGGCGTCGCCTCCACCGCCGAGAAGCGCGCTCTGGCAACTTCTCTCGGCGCGGATGTCACCGTGGACGCCAATGAATCCGACTTGAAAGCCGCGTTGGAGCAGGCGAACGGCGGCCGGAAGGTAGACGTGGTGCTCGAGATGGTCGGCGGGGCGACACTCGACGCCTCTCTCGCTGCGATGGCGCCCTTCGGCCGGCTTGCCACCTTCGGCATGGCCTCCCGTCGGCCGCCCACGCCGATCACGTCCGGGGCACTGATGTCGCACAGTCGTGCGGTCATCGGCTTCTGGCTCGCGCACGCGTTCGCCCGCCCGGAGATGCTGCAGCCGCCGATGGCCGAGCTGTTGTCGATGGTCGAGGCCGGCACGCTGCGGCCGGTGGTCGGCGGCACCTACCCGCTTCGCGAGGCGCACCGGGCCCACGAGGACCTGCTCAGCCGAGCCTCGCACGGCAAGCTCGTGCTCGACTGCCGCGGCTGAGCCAAAGATCAGGCCGTTTCGGCCGCTGGACCGTCGACCGCGTCGACCACGGCACCTGGCACCTCGGCCGCGACGAGTTTCGGGCAGTGACAGCCCCATTCGTCATGCCAGGCACGTCGACAGCCGGGCGGGTAGTCCAGCGTGCGCATGACCCGCGCCGGGTTCCCGGCGACGAGGGTGTCGGCGGGCACGTCGTGCGTCACGACCGCGCCCGCCGCGACGACGACGCGCTTGCCGATCGTCACGCCTGGCAGGACCATCGCCCGGTTGCCGAGCCAGGTCCCGTCCCCGATGTGCACCGGGGCATCGACCTGCGCCCGCCCCTCGACGCCATGGCTGTTGCTGTCCACCACGTAGACCTCGTTGGCAAAGGCCACGTCGTCGCCGACGACGATCTCCCGCACCGCGATGATCACTGTGCCGCAGTTCACGAACACCCGGTCGCCGATGCGGACCCGCCCCCAGCCGCTGATGAGGGTCTTACGGTGGCCCGACCAGATCTTGAAGCTCTCCCCGACCTGGAGGTCGGTCGCGTCCACCGTCGGACTGCCGAGCACGACCGCCCTGGCACCGACCTTGCTGACCTTGCGCAGCGACCACTTCGCCCATGCGCGCTGGCGCAGCTCCGCCGTCTGCCAGTGAAGGGCGGTCCGCCGCTGCCTGAGATCCACGCGCCAAGACGGTACGTGGTGACCCCCCGGCGTTAGCGTCAGACCATGAGCCGCCGCCTGCGACCGCCCGCGACCGACCTGATCCGCCTGGGCAGCCCGCTGCCGCCCGCCGTCGACGCCGAGGGGCACCTGCTCACGCGCTGCGCCCGGGCGGGGGTGCGGCTGCCGGGCGGCGCTGTCCTGCTCGACGGCGGGCTGAGTCTCGGTCCGCTGCGCCGCAGCGAGCACATCTCGCTGCGGCCGCTGGGGACGTCGCAGGCCGTACGTGTGAGCTCCGACGACGTGGCGGGTCTCGGTGCGGCGCTGAGTGCGGCCAAGCAGGCCGCGTCGCCCGCCGGGCGGTGTGACCTGCTGGTGCTGCGGTCGGTGCGCTCCGTGCACGCGGGGCGGGCCGCCGTGCGCGCCAGCCAGCCGTACGACGTGGTCGACGTGGTGGAGGGCGAGCCCTACGACTTGGCCGGCGCCGAGGTCCGGACCCTGCACGTCCCGCGGCTGGAGCGTCGACGGCAACGGGCGCATCGCGGCGCAGACCAGTGGCGGACCCCCTTGCCGCCGTACGGGATGCGGCTGTCCCGGCTGCTGCGCGATGTCCGGCGAGCGCTCGGCCCGGGCGACCGGGTGTTGGCCTGGGCCGACGACGGGCACACCTGCCGGCTCGTCGGCGTCGCGGCGATCGACCGATGAACGGACCGAAGAGCGACGAGGAGGTCATCTGCTCGGCCAAGGGCTGCCGCAACGCCGCGTCGTCGGTGCTGGTGTGGAACAACCCGAAGCTGCACACTCCGGGCCGCGAGAAGACCTGGGTGGCCTGTGCGGATCATCGCGTCTCATTATCCGAATACCTCGATGCGCGAGGCTTTCTCAGGCGGGTCGATCCACTGCCGTGAGCCGGCCGGCCAGGCTCACCGTCCGCAGTGCCGTCACCAGACCCGAGACGAAGGCGGCCGGCCGAGTCGAGCAGGCGTCGTGATCGGCGTCGAGCAGCACCGGTTCGACGCCGAGCCGCTGCGCCAGCGCCAGCTGCTTGCGCGGGGGGACGAGACGGTCCGACGTCATGACCAGCACCGCTGCCGGCTGAGTCAGGTTGCCGACCCAGGCGCTGCTGTCGAACCGGCCGAGCTCGCGCCCTGCCTCGGCCAGATCACGGGCGCTGCCCCGGGACAGCTCGGAGGCGACCCAGTTGCTCTCCCGGGACGGCGCGCCGGACATGCGCATGCCGGCGCTCCACGAACCGCGCGGGAACAGTCCGAGCAGCAGGCGCAGCCCGCCCATCGTCCGCCAGAAGACCTTCATCCGGGGGTCGCTCCAGTCGAGCGCCGTCGCGCAGAGCACCAGGCCGGCAACCCGGTCCGGATGGCGCCTCGCGAGCAACTGGGCGACCGTGCCGCCCATCGAGTAGCCGACGACCAGAGCCGGGGGCAGTCCCAACGCGGTCAGCACACCGGCCGCGTCGTCGGCGCAGTCGGCGAGCCGGAAGTGCGCCCCTGAGCGCAAGCCGCGGCCGTGCCCCCGCAGATCCATGGCCAGGACCCGGTAGCCGGCTTGACGCAGCGGCCGGTAGGAGTGCAGCCAGTTGAGGTCGCTCGGGAACATCCAGCCGTGCACGAGCAGCACCGGCTGACCCTCTCCCCCGCTGTCGCGCAGGAAGAACTCACCCCGACCGGGAACGAGGACGGCGCAACCGGGCGGAAGAGGGATCGGTGGGACCGGTGGGAGGAGCTCAGCGGGTCCACGGCGAAGGGCCATGGCACGCAGTGTGCGGGAGAACTTCCGGTCCCGCGCGGGTCGCCGTTCCCTCTAGGTGCACCCGTCAGGTACGGTCCCGCGAACGTCCGGTCGTCTTTGTGGAGGTTTGTTCGTGGTGCACGCCCACCAACGCCCGCATGCCGCTCGCCGGAGTCTAGGTCGCATCACGCTGCCGGCCCTGCTGCTCGCGCTTGGTGGCGGCGCACTCGCCGGACTGGCCACCCAGTCGGCGGGCGCGGCTCCCACGCTGTTGGCCGGCCCGACGGCGAACACTGTCGTGGAGGGCCTCGCCACGAACCCCGAGCAGCGCACCTCCCGTTCCCGGTCGCGATCGGTCGAGGCCGCGGCCGAGGTCGCGCCGGGCCCGGAGCAAGTCGTCGCCGCCCCGCCTGCGCCGGCTGCAGAGGTCCCTCCGCCGCCTCCGCCGCCGCCCCTCCCGTTGCCGCCCCCTCCGCCGCCGCCGCCCCCGTTGCCGCCGCCGCCGCTGCCCCCGCCGGCACCTGCTCCGAAGGCCAAGCCCCCGCCCGCCAAGGTCGTGTCGTCCGGGACCTGCCCGGTGCCGTCCGCGCGCTTCACCGACACCTGGGGGGCTCCCCGCTCCGGCGGTCGTAGCCACAGGGGCACCGACCTGATGGCGAGCAGCGGCGCGCCGGCCTACGCGGTCGCAGACGGTGTCGTGCGGACCAGCTCAGGCGGCGCCGGCGGCATCGCGCTCTACCTGCGAGCGACCAACGGGGACGTCTTCTACTACGCCCACAACTCCTCCAACGTCGTCCGTAACGGCGAACGCGTGGAGGCCGGGCAGCTCATCGCGAAAGTGGGCAGCAGCGGGAACGCCTCGAGCGGCGCGCCACACGTGCACTTCGAGATGCAGCCCGGTGGCGGCGCGTCGGTGAACCCCTACCGCTTCCTGCGCGGGATCTGCTGACCCTGCTGCGCATCCCGCAGCCGGTCGTCCTGACCGGCGAGACCTTCCAGCTGGAGCCGCTGTCGCAGTCCCATGCGGCTGACCTGTTCGAGGCGGCGCAAGACGACGAGGTCTGGCGATGGCTGTCGCTGCCGCGTCCGGAATGCGAGCAGGACGTACGCAGGATGGTGCGCGAGCACCCCGGCGCGCCGACCTGGGCTGTCGTCGTTGCCGGCCGGCCTTCGACGACCTCGGCGCCGCTCGGGTGAGCTTCAAGACCGATGCGCTCAACGCACAGTCCCGGTCGGCCATCGCCCGGCTCGGTGCCCGCGAGGACGGCACGCTGCGGCACGCCCGCCTGCGCAACGACGGGTCGGTGCGCGACTCGACGTACTTCTCGATCCTTGCCGCCGAGTGGCCGCAGGTCCGGGCCGGACTGCAGGCCCGGCTGGAGTGAGCCGGCAAGTCAGCCACGCCGGACGCGCAGGGCGAGCCGGGCTTCAGCCGCCGATCGCCGACATCGGCCGGTCGGGCTGCACGAACCCGGGCTCGCCGATGCCGTGACCGGCCTTCTTGCCGGCGACCGCGACGCGCAGCCGGTCGGCCAGCTCGTCGTCGCTGGCCCCCGACCGCAGCGGCGCGCGCAGATCGGACTCGTCGCGGGCGAACAGGCAGTTGCGCACCTGCCCGTCCGCGGTCAACCGGAGCCGGTCGCAGCTCGCGCAGAAGGGCCGGGTGACCGAGCCGACGACGCCGACTGTGGCCGGGCCGCCGTCGACCAGGAACTGCTCGGCGGGCGCGCTGCCCCGGTGCTCCACGGCCGTGAGGGTCACGTGCCGACCGAGCACCTCGAGGATCTCGTCCGCCGGCACCATGGTGGCGCGGTCCCAACCGTGCTGCGGGTCCAGGGGCATCTGCTCGATGAAGCGCAGCGCGTAGCCGTGGTCGAGCGCCCAGGCGAGCAGGTCCGCGGCCTCGTCGTCGTTGACCCCGCGCATCAGGACAGTGTTGACCTTGACCGGATCCAGGCCGGCGAGCTTGGCGGCGCGCAGGCCGTCGACCACATCGGCGAAGCGGTTCCGTCGGGTGAGCTCGAGGAAGCGCTCGGGGCGCAGCGTGTCCAGGCTGACGTTGACGCGGTTCAGCCCGGCGTCACGCAGTGCCTGCGCCTGTCGGGCCAGCCCCAGCCCGTTGGTCGTCAGCGACAGCGACAGCCCGAGCTCGGACAGCCGGGCCACCAGGCCCGGCAGCCCGCGGCGCAACAGCGGCTCCCCGCCGGTCAGGCGGACCGTCCGGACGCCCATCGTGGCGAAGACGCCGACCAGGCGCAGGAGCTCGTCGTCGGTCAGCAGCTCCGGACTCGGCAACCAGTCAAGGCCCTCGGCCGGCATGCAGTAGGTGCAGCGCAGATTGCAGCGATCGGTCAGTGACAGCCGGAGGTCGGTGTGGACGCGGCCGAAGCCGTCGACCAGGGGCGCCCTCATCCCCTGATCCTACGCGGCGACGTTACGTGGCCCGCTCACGCCGAGAGTGCCTGCGCTCTCAGCGCCACCTGGACGATGCCGTCCTGGACACGCACCGGGTACACCTGGAGGCGGACCCCCGGGTCGTCGAGGCACTGTCCGGTCTCGAGGTCGAAGACCTGCTTGTAGACCGGGCTCGCCACCGTGGGCCGTTCGCCGCGGCTGCCGACGATGCCGCGGGAGATGACCATCGCAGCGCTGAACGGGTCGTGGTTCGACACGGCGTGCAATCGGTTGTCGGCAGTACGGAAGACCGCCACCTGCTCGCCGTCGAGCAGAGCCGCGACCCCCCGCTCGACCGGCAGCCGGGCCGCGGGGCAGATGCTTGTCCACTGGCTCATGCGCGCACCACTTCCAGGACCGGTCCGGCCACCAGGGCCGGACCCTTCTCGTC
>JAABUN010008651.1_pt1 | contig 10309 bp, 9 predicted proteins | sample 5559311 | NCBI WGS metagenome assembly JAABUN01 (sample SAMN10711877, study PRJNA513370) | rock metagenome | isolation source: Antarctica rocks | place: Antarctica: Victoria Land, Siegfried Peak sud
TCGGCACCGAGCTCGAGACCGGCGACCCGGTCCTCGAGGGTCCCGGCGGCCGTGAGCATGAGCACCCGGGTCAGCGACCCCTCCCGTGCCAGCCGCCGGCAGATGTCGTCGCCCGAGCGACCCGGCAGGTCCCGGTCCAGCACGAGCACGTCGTACCGGGTCACCATGGCCTTCTCGAGGCCGGACTCCCCGTCGTAGGCCGTGTCGACCGCCATGCCCTCGCGGCGCAGCCCACGTGCCACGGCGTCGGCGAGCGGCACCTCGTCCTCCACCACGAGCACCCTCACTGGGCCGACGCTAGACGAGCGCCGGTGTGGTGGCCGTGAGGTCGAGCCGCCGTGTCACCTGTTCGGCCCCGCCTGGGGCCGTGCCCGCGTGGGTAGCGTGATCGTGTGCGATCACCGACCCTGCTCGAGCTCCGCCGGGGCGTCCTGGGCGTCTGCGTGGTCTACGACCTGGACCTGCTCCCCGAGGACGACGGCGTCACGCTGACCGGGGTGCCCCCGGTGCACGTCTCGTGGACCCAGTGCCGTCGCGCCCTCGCCGGTGCCGACCCGGAGTCCGCCGAGGGTCGCGCCCGCCTCGCGGCGTGGCTGCTGGCTCGCCGCTGGTGCGCCGACGCCGGCCGCGACGCGGTGGCCGAGGTGCTGCGGCCGGTCGGCCTGCCCGTCGACCACGCCTGCCACCCGGGGCTCGACTGGGTGCGGGAGCGCATCCTCGGTGATGCCCTCGACCTGGGCCTCGGTGCGGTCGGCCTCGACCCCGACGAGCCGGACCGCGTCGTGCTGCTGCCGGCCGGCGTGGTGGACGCGCTCGGGCTCGACCACGACGAGGCATGGGTGGCCGCCCGGGAGCGCCTCGAGCGACTCGGCGAGCTCGCCGCGGAGCGCACGCTGCGCGACCCCAAGGGCGTGCTGCGCCCCTTCGGCGACTGCGACGCCGTGACGCTGCTCGGTGCCCGCACGCTGCGCACCGCACTGGCAGGGGCGTACGGCGGCCTCGGCGCCGCGGTGGTGCCCATGCGGCAGCGCGGCTGGACCCGGCTGGCCCTCATCGACCCTGCCTTCGGACCGGCGGCCGCAGCGGCCACCGCCGCCGAGGAGCGCGGCTTCGTGCGCCCCCTCCTGCTGACCCCCGACGAGGTCAGCCTCGTCCCCGAGGGCGGCCGGCCGGAGCGGATCGTCCTGCGCGACGCCGCCGGCGACGGGCCCTGGGCGCGCGACGTCCTCTACCGCTGAGCGGTCGTCGGTCCTAGCGGGAGCGGTCGGAGCGCTCGCCGGACGCGCTCGCGCTGTCCAGCACCCCGTCGAGGCGGGCCACCGTCTCGACCACCTGCCGCGCGACCTCCTGCGCGGTCAGGCCGACGTCAGCGAGCGTCTGCGCGCGCGTCGCGTGGTCGAGGAAGCGCTGCGGGATCCCGAGGTCCCGGGCCGGCACGTCGACCTCGGCGTCACGCAGAGCCTGGCTGATGCAGGAGCCGACGCCGCCCGTGCGGCCGTTGTCCTCGACCGTGACGACGAGCCGGTAGCCCCGCGCCAGCTCCACCAGCTCGGGGGCGACCGGGCTCACCCACCTCGGGTCGACGACCGTCACGCCGATGCCCTGGTCGGCCGCGCGCTCAGCCACCTCGAGACCCAGTCGGGCGAAGGCGCCGACCGCCACGAGCAGGACCGCGTCGCCGGGCGCCCGCCGCAGGACATCGACGCCGCCCACCCGGTCCAGCGCCGGGATGTCCTCTCCAATAGGCCCCTTCGGAAAGCGGACAGCCGTCGGGCCGTCGACGGCGACCGCCTCGCGCAGCTCCTCCCGCAGCGTGGCGGCGTCGCGCGGTGCGGCGAGGCGCAGCCCGGGCACCAGCTGGAGCAGCGACATGTCCCACATGCCGTTGTGGCTGGCGCCGTCGTCACCGGTCACGCCGGCGCGGTCGAGCACGAAGGTCACCGGCAGGCGGTGCAGCGCCACGTCCATGAGCGCCTGGTCGAAGGCCCGGTTGAGGAAGGTGGCGTAGAGGCAGACGACCGGGTGCAGCCCACCCATCGCGAGGCCGGCAGCGCTCGTCACGGCGTGCTGCTCGGCGATGCCGACGTCGAAGGTGCGCTCGGGGAAGGCCTCGCCGAACGCCCGGAGCCCGACCGGCTGCAGCATCGCGGCGGTGATGGCCACGACGTCGGGCCGCTCCCGGCCGATCGCGACGACCTCCTCGCCGAAGACCCCCGTCCACCCCCGGGCGCTGACGTTGAGCGGCTTGCCGGTCAGCGGGTCGGTCACCGGGGCGACGCTGTGCAGGCAGTCCGCCTCGTCGTCGACGGCCGGCTGGTAGCCGAAGCCCTTGACGGTCACCGCGTGGACGATGACCGGGCCGCCGAAGGCCTTGGCGCGCTGCAGCGCCGCCTCCATCGCCGCGACGTCGTGACCGTCGATCGGCCCGACGTACTTCAGGCCGAGGTCCTCGAAGAGCACCTGGGGCTGGAGCAGGTCCTTGATGCCGCGCTTGAGACCGTGCAGGGCCGTGTAGAGGGGGCTGCCGACGACCGGGGTGCGGGTCAGGGCCGACTTGACCGTGTCGAGCGCCCGCTCGTAGCCCTGGGTCATGCGCAGCGTCGCCAGCCGATTGGCCAGCCCGCCGATCGTCGCGGAGTAGGAGCGCCCGTTGTCGTTGACCACAACCACGACCGGGTTGTCGGTCGCCGCGATGTTGTTGAGCGCTTCCCAGCACATCCCGCCGGTCAGGGCGCCGTCGCCGACGACCGCGACGACGTAGCGCCGCTCGCCGCGCAGGCGGTAGGCCTTGGCGAGCCCGTCGGCGTAGGACAGCGAGGTCGAGGCGTGGCTGTTCTCGACGAGGTCGTGCTCGGACTCGCCACGGCTGGGGTAGCCCGACAGGCCTCCCTGCTTGCGCAGCGTGTCGAAGGCGTCCTGCCGTCCGGTGACGAGCTTGTGGACGTAGGACTGGTGGCCCGTGTCCCAGATGACCTTGTCGCGAGGCGAGTCGAAGACGCGGTGGAGCGCGAGCGTCAGCTCCACGACCCCGAGGCTCGGTCCGAGGTGCCCGCCGGTGCGGGAGACCGTGTCGACCATGAGGTCGCGCAGCTCCGCGGCCAGCACCGGCAGCTGCTCGGGGGACAGCCGCCGCAGGTCGCCGGGACCGTGCACGTCGTCGAGCAGCGTCACGGTCCCTCCGTCCTGTCGCGTCCAGCAGTCCTGACGACTGTAGTTGCGGAGCATCCGTCTGCGCCGCTCGACCGGTTCACACCCCGCCTCCCCTCACAACACCCTCACAAGCCCCTCGACGCCTGTCACAGCCGGGGGACGTGACGCTCACCACGCAGGGCCGCGTCCACGAGCGCCACCTCGCGGCCTGCGGTCACCAGCCGGCGGCCCTCTCGCTCGTAGGCCGCGATGACCGTCTCGACGACGTCGGCCGGCACGACGCCGCGCAGGTCGGCACGCGCGGTCCGGATCCCCTGGCGGGCCGCCTCGACGGCGGACTCCACGTGCCCGCCGGCGAACCGGGCGAGCACCACGGGGTAGCGCCGGAGCACCTCGTGAGCGCGGTAGTCGGGCGGGCAGAGGTCGAACAGCCAGGCGACGGCGCTGCGCTCCCAGTCGGGCGCCTGGGGCGGCAGCACCGCGTCGGGCCAGCCGGGAGGCACGAGGTCGCGGCGGGAGCGCTGGGGGTCGGACGGCACAACAGGCTCCTCCCCCGAGGTTCAGGTCCGACGCCTGCCCGTCGAGGCACTGATCATGAGCGAACGGTGGAACGCGGCGACGCAGGAGGACCCCACGGCCCGGCTGCGCTCGGCGCTGCAGGCGCTGAAGCCGCCGGAGGTCGCCAACCGGTCCGCGGCACCGGTGTCCTCGGTCTTCGTGCGCGCGGCCGCTGCCGTGCCCGCGGACGCCCACCCCCCGGTCCCCCGCGGCACCGTCGTCGCCCGCATGTCCGGGGTCGTCGCGAGCGCCCTGCTGCCGGGGACGACCGTCGTCCTCGTGGTCGCGCCGGACGCCGCCGCACAGGCCGAGGCGGCTGCCCACGGAGAACGGCTGCTGGCGAGCGGGGCCGTCGTCGTCATGCTGGGCCCCGACCTGCCCCGGCGCGTCGAGGACCGGTCGCGTGTCCTCACCGTCCCGCTGCGCACCGACGACTCCCTGTCCCAGGAGTGGGCCTTGATCACGTGCGGGCCGGCGCGCCGGATGGCCGTGCTCGCCCAGCGCGAGCCGGACCGAGAGGACGCATGGAGCTGGCTGTCCACCCGCGACACCGTCGCGGTCCACCGGGCCGGCACCGCGATCCTCGAGCGGGTCCCCTTCCTGCGGTTGTTCGTCCCGGCGCTGGCCGACTGACGCCCCGCCGACGCCGCGGCCGCGCCGGTCCCGCGCCGCTCCCCTAGGACGGCGGGACCGGCTCGCCGTAGCGGTCGAGCAGCCGGGCACGCAGGGCTCCCCCCGCCCGGGCGTACGCCGCCACCTCGTCCGGCGCCCGGGGACCCACCAGGATCACCGAGAGGTCCGCTCCGACCTGCTCGACCAGCTCTCGCCAGGCGTCGAGGTCCCGGGGGTCCTCGACGACCAGCAGCCGCACCCGCGCGCGGCGTGGTGGCAGGCGACCGGCGGCCGGCACCACGAGCGCGTCCAGCCGACGGGCGCGCCACGCGTCGAGGGCCGTCGTCGCCCGGCCGGCCCGCATCGGCGGCGGCGCCCAGACCGCGACCCGCCAGCCGTCCCGGTCCAGACCCTCGGCCAGCCGGTCAGCCCGCTCCCGGGACGGCACGACGACCAGCGCCGGGCCCGATTCGCGGACGAGGCCGGAGACGGCGCGCCGGCTCGCCTGGGGCGACCGGACCAGGTGCGCCTCGAGCTCGCTGCCGGGGTCCCACCCGCCTCCGGCGTGGCAGGGGTCCTGGAGGTCGAAGCGCTGCGTCAGCTCGGCGCGCCGATCGGGATCGGCCCGGCCGGTCACGACGAGCAGCGGCGGGTCGCCGAGCTGCGCCCGCGCCGACCCCACCGCGGCCGCCTGCGCGTCCGAGAGCTCCCCCGCCCGGTCCACCACCACCAGGCCGACCGGCGCGGTCCCCGCGCACTCGGCCCCCTGGGACAGCAGGTCCTCCGCCGAGCGGAAGACGAACTCGGCCGGCTCGCTCTCGGCGGCCATCGCGGACAGGTCCGCGGGCTGCGGGGCCCGGGCGACCGGAGCACCGGCTGCGGGCTCCGCGACCGCCGGCGGCGGCGGGTGTTCCGCGGCTCCCCCGTCGGCCGCAGCCGCGGGCCGCGGGGCCGGCAGCGGCACCTCCGGGACCTCCCCCGCTCCCGGCCCGGGCCGCGGGCTCACCCACAGCGTCCTCCCGGGCGTCATGAGGCCTGCGAGCAGGCCGGCGGTGGACCCGCCGGTGCCCGGCCGGGCCACCAGGAGCGCATCGCGCCCGTCGGCCACGGCCTCCGCCGCCTGCGCCTGCCCGGGGCGGGCCGCCTCCAGGCCGAGCAGCTGCAGCGCCACCGGCAGCGGCTGGACCCGGAAGCCGGCTCGCACCGGCCAGCGGGGGTAGACGTCGAGCGGCCAGAGGTACGGGAGGTCGTCGGGCAGGTCCGGCTCGCCGAGCGAGGTGAACAGCGGGCCGTACCACTGCGGGTCCTTGCGCAGCAGCGCCGACCGGTGGGACAGGTGCAGCGCCGCCAGGCCGAACCACGGCGGCAGGTCCGGCGCCACGGGCTCGACCCCGCCGGACCAGGCGAGCAGCTGGGGGGCGACCGTGTCGGCGTAGCCGCGACGCGTCCACTCCCGGCAGTTCTCCAGGCCGTACTGCACGAGGGCCGGCACGAAGCCCCGCCACATCCGGACCGCCGGGTGGTTCTTCCAGGCGTACTGCGGCCAGGTCAGGGCGCGCAGGATCTGGAAGGTCTCCACCCGCTGCTTGCCGAGCCGCCGGTCGTCGAGCACGACGCAGCTGACCCGGAGGTCGGGGTAGGGCAGGAAGGTCTGCACCGCATCGCCGTTCCCCGGCTGCCGGCCGTCACGCCGGCGGGCAGGAGGGTGACCGCCCCCGGCCGCGCCGGGTCAGTACGGCGGTGTGGGCGGAACCGCGGGCTGCGTCGCGTCCTGCCGCAGCCCGAGTGTGCTGGCGGTGGCCCCGATGGCACCGGCGATGTCGGTCGGGACGAACCACACCTTGTTGGCGTCGCCCTCGGCGATGCGCGGCAGCAGCATCTGGCGCTGGTAGGCGAGCACGGTCTCGTCGATGCCGGCGCTCTTGATCGCCTCGACGACCATCGCGATGGCCTTGGCCTCGCCCTCGGCGCGCAGCAGCGCGGACTCCTTGTCGGCCTCCGCTCGCAGGATCGTCGCGGTGCGGTCCGCCTCGGCGTTGAGCACGACGGACTGCTTCTGGCCCTGCGCCGACAGCACGATCGCCTGCTGCTGCCCCTCGGCGGTGAGGATCGCGGCCCGCTTGCCGCGGTCGGCCCGCATGGCCTGCTCCATGGCGTCGCGGATCGTGGGAGGCGGCTCGATGCCGCGGATCTCGACGCGGTTGACCTTGACGCCCCACTTGCCCGTCGCCTCGTCGAGCACCGTGGCCAGTCGCTCGTTGATGTGGTCACGCCCCGTCAGCGCCTCCTCGAGCTGCATGCCGCCGACCACGTTGCGCAGCGTCGTGACGACGAGCTGCTCGATGGCCGACACGACGTTCTCGATCTTGTACTGCGCTGCGGCCGGGTCGGTGATCGAGTAGTAGATGACCGAGTCGATGCCGACGACCAGGTTGTCCTTCGTGATGACGGCCTGCGGCGGGAAGCCCACGACCTGCTCGCGGATGTCGGTGCGGGTCCGCACCCGGTCGAGCACCGGCACGAGCAGGTGGATGCCGGGCTCCAGCGTGCGGCTGTACTTGCCGAGCCGCTCGATGACGAACACCGATGCCTGGGGCACGATCCGGACGGTCTTGAACAGGATGACGGCGATGATCGCTGCCAGGACCAGGACGACGATGCCTGCTGCATCCACGGGGATCTGCTCTCTCTCGGTCGTGCCGGTGTGCGGTCGCGGGCTGGGTCAGGACAGGTCGGGCGAGTAGACGAGGAGCGTCGCGCCCTGGACGGCGGCGATGCTGACGGGCTGCCCGACGTCGATGGGAGCCCCGCCGGCGTAGGGGCGGGCCCGCCACAGCTCGCCGTTGACGCGGACCTGGCCGCCCTCGTCGTCGACCCGCGCGACGACGGTGGCGGTCGAGCCGGTGAGCACGCGGGGGTCGGTGCGCTCGGTGGTGCTGCCCCGGTCGAGCGCCGCCTTGACGGGCGGACGCACGAAGACGAGCAGCGCGGTGCTCGCCCCGGCGAATGCCACCAGCTGGCCCACCGAACCCACGCCCGCGAAGGCGACGAGTGACGCGAGCAGCGCGCCGGCGCCGACCATGCCGAGGACCAGCGTGAGGGCGAACAGCTCGGTGAGGACCAGCACGACGCCGGCGACGAGCCAGAGCAGGTCGGCGTCCACGTGACGACCCTATCGAGGTCGGGGGCGACGTGCGCGGACCGCTGCACAGGCACCGGGGACGTCTGGCAGCCTGTTGCCGTGGAGCGCGGCGACGTGGTGCGGACCTACAAGGCCCGACGGCGCGTCACCGCCGGTCAGGCCGAGGCGCTCGAGCGGCTGCTGCCGGCGTACGGGGTGGACCTCGACCGTCCGTTCGACGCCGCGGAGGTCTTCGGCAGGAGCGCTCCCCTGGTGCTCGAGATCGGCTCGGGCATGGGCGAGGCGAGCGCCGCGATGGCAGCCGCCGACCCGGCCCGGGACCTGCTCGCCGTCGAGGTCCACACCCCGGGGGTCGCGACGCTCCTGCGCCGCGTCGAGGCGGCCGGGCTCACCAACGTGCGAGTGGTCGAGGCCGACGCCGTGCAGGTACTGGGCGAGGTGCTGCCCGAGGAGTGCCTCGACGAGCTGCGCATCTTCTTCCCCGACCCCTGGCCGAAGGCGCGGCACGGCAAGCGGCGACTGCTGTCGCCGGGCTTCACCCAGCTCGTGGCCGACCGGCTCCGACCGGGTGGCCGGCTGCACGTCGCGACCGATTGGACCGACTACGCCGTGATGACGCAGGCCGTCGTCGAGGGCTCGGGGCGGTTCCGCGTCGTCGGGACGCACCGGGAGAGCCGACCGGTCACCCGCTTCGAGGCACGCGGGCACGCGGAGGGACGGCAGTCCTACGACCTGGTCGCGGTCAGGACGTCCTGAGCCGACCGGGTCAGAACCCCGGCGGAGCCAGGATCGCCACGAGCTCGACGTGCTCGGTCATCGGGAAGAGGTCGAAGCCACGGAGCGACTCGAGCTCCCAGCCGACGTCGAGCAGCACGCGCAGGTCGCGGGCGAACGACGCGGGGTCGCAGGCGACGTACGCCATCCGCCGAGGGCGCATGGCAGCGAGCGCCCGCGTCACAGCGAGCCCGGCGCCCGCACGCGGTGGGTCGAGCACCACCAGGTCCGGCCGGCCCACCCGGCCGAGCAGCGCGACATCGACCGCGGCGGTCCGGATGCGCACGTGCGGCAGGTCTGCCGTGTTGCGCGCAGCATCGGCGCACGCGCGGGGGTCGGACTCGACCGCCTGCACCGCGCCGGACGCACCGACCCGCTCGCCGAGGAGCGCCGCGAACAGGCCGACCCCGGCGTAGAGGTCGAGGGCCGACTCCCCCGGCTGCGGGTCGAGGCCGTCGAGGACCGCCTGGGCGAGCACCTGCGCCGCTCCCGGGTGCACCTGCCAGAAGCCGCCCGCTGCCACCTCGTAGGCGCGTCCGAGGACGGTGTGCCGCAGACCGTGGGGGGTGCGGCGCGGCCGGCCGTCGACGACGATCCCGGCAGCGACGTCGGGCAGCGTCACGCGTCCCCGGCTCGTCACCGACACCACCCGCTGCCCACCGTCGGCCGCCACCTCGACGGCGGAGGCGCCGGGCCATCGCAACCCCTCGGCGCCGACCGCCTCGACGTCCGGGCTCGCGATCAGGCAGGCGTCGACCGGTTCGAGCTCGTGGGAGCGGTGCCTGCGCAGCCCGGCCCGGCCTGAGGGGGCGACGGCGAACTGGACCCGGGTACGCCAGCCGAGACCGTCCTGCGCGCCCGGCACCTCCTCGACCTCGACGGCGAGGTCCAGCCGCGCCAGCCGCTGCAGCTGCTCGGCGACGAGGGCCGCCTTGAGCGCGCGCTGCGCCGGCACCGCGACGTGCTGCCAGTCGCAGCCGCCGCAGCGCCCCGGCCCGGCGTAGGGGCAAGGGCGCTCGACGCGGTCGGGGGACGCCGACAGGACCTCCACCGCGTCGGCCCGCAGGAACGACGTCGTCGCGGACGTGACCACCGCCCGCACCCGCTCGCCCGGCAGGGTGTGCCGGACGAAGACCACCCTGCCGTCGTCGGCGCGTGCGACGCAGGACCCGCCCGCCGCCACGGCGCCGACGTCGAGCTCGAGCGAGTCGCCGGGGACGCTCATCGCTCCGGCGCGCGGCGCGCGGAGCCGGGGGCCGAGCCCTCCGCGGCGTCGTCGTCCCGGAGCCGCTCCGACGAGCGCAGCTGGTAGGCGACGCTCGTCACCATCACCCCCGGCTGGAACAGCAGCCGTCCCTTGAGCCGCAGGGCGCTCTGGTTGTGCAGCAGCTGCTCCCACCAGTGGCCCACGACGTACTCCGGGATGAACACCGTCACGACGTCGCGCGGGCTCTGCAGCCTGATGTCGCGTACGTAGTCGAGCACCGGACGGGTGATCTCGCGGTAGGGCGAGTCGATGATCGTGAGCGGCACCGGGAGCTCACGCCGTTCCCACGCGTCCTGCAGGGCACGCGACTCCTCCGGGTCGACCGAGACGGTCAGCGCCGTGAGGTCGTGCGGTCGCGTCGCCCGCGCGTACGCCAGGGCGCGCAGCGTCGGGGCGTGGAGCTTGGAGACCAGCACGATGGCGTGGTTGCGGCTGGGCAGCGGCAGCACCTCGTCGTCGGGCTCGAGCTCTTCCGACACCCGCGCGTAGTGGGAGTGGATCGCCCGCATGAGCACGTAGAGGATCGGCATGGCGATGAGCACCAGCCAGGCGCCGTGGGTGAACTTCGTGATCGTCACGATGACGAGCACGACCCCGGTCAGCGTCGCGCCGAGGGCGTTGATGGCTCGGCTCCGCAGCACCGTTCCCCGGCGCTCGGCGGTCACGGTGCCGCTCGCCAGCAGGCGGTTCCAGTGCTTGACCATGCCGGCCTGGCCGAGGGTGAAGGCCGTGAACACGCCGATGATGTAGAGCTGGATCAGCCGGGTGACGCTCGCGTCGAACGCGACGATCAGCAGGCCGGCGAA
>JAABUN010008652.1_pt1 | contig 10308 bp, 8 predicted proteins | sample 5559311 | NCBI WGS metagenome assembly JAABUN01 (sample SAMN10711877, study PRJNA513370) | rock metagenome | isolation source: Antarctica rocks | place: Antarctica: Victoria Land, Siegfried Peak sud
TTGGCCCATCTCCAGGACGACTTGAAGCCGGAAGAGGCGAGTGAAGTCGAAGGCCTGGTCAACCAGGCCCGCGATCCCGGGCTCGTCGGCCCCCCCCCCACACCGGAGCCCGACGCAACTCCCCCCGGGCCGGAGCCCGACCAGACGCCGATCGCCGCGGACCTCAAGAGACGGATTCAACATCTGCTCCGGCAGATCAACCAGGCGTTGGCCTCCGTCGGCTTTGACTCCAATGCCCGCAAGTCTGTCCTGACGAAGTTCGTCCAAGAGCGATTCGCGGCGGCGGCAGGGCAGGCCGATCAACTCGCCGACGAAGTTCTCCGAGAGACGGCGACCACTCCTCCCCCGATGACGCCGGTCCCCGTCATGCCGCCCATTCCTCAGGTGACGGCCCCGCCGCTCCTGATTATCATCAGGCCTCGTCACCACTCCGCCGGGCATTCCATGAAGGCTCGATGACGCAGGAGCGGGGGTCGGCGACCGGCTGCTCCGAAACACGCGGCGATGGGAATCGCCCTCACCCCGCTGGATGGATTCAGCGACGCCCGGGAGCTTGGATATGATCTCGCACAGACACAAGTCCATTGCAGGAACGTTCTGCCTCACTCCTCTCGGCCTGGGCTTGGTCGTCGCCCTCAGCCCGGCCGCGATGGCCGGTGGACATCATCAAAAAGGACAGCTGATCGCCGTCCCTGCCGCGGGCATCGCGGCCCAACCGGCACAGATGAGCTACGTGCAGCCGGTCCAGATGAGCTACGTGCAGCCGGTCCAGATGAGCTACGTGCAGCCGATCCAGATGAGCTACGTGCAGCCGGTCCAGATGAGCAATGTCCAGCCGATCCAGATGAGTTACGTGCAGGCCGTGGCGGCCCCCGCGGTGCAGATGGGCTATGCTCAGCCCCAGGCCGCTCCTGCCCAGCAAGCGGTTCCGACGGTTCACATTACCGTCGTTGAGGCCCCGACCACCCCCACGCAGCCCCAGGCGGCGGCCCCGACGCCCCAGGCGGCGGCACAAACTCAACCACAAGCCTCTTACGCCCCACCCCAAGCGGTTTATGTCCAGCCGCAGGCGTCTTACCAGGCGATGAGCGGCGTGAATTTGCAGGGTGCGGTCCCCATGCAACTCTATCAGGTCCCCAAACAGCACGGCCTCTTCAACCATCTTCACAAGCAGAAGGTCTTGATCGCGCGCTGATCGCTCGAACTACCCAGGTATGGCCGACGGCGAGGGGCTTGCACCTTTCTTGGGAGCAAGCCCCTCGGTCGTTGATGGGCGACCATGGCGAATCCAGGGTCGCCAGGCTGGCACAATGCATTCAGAAGCCCATGGCCGCGCCATCCTTGCGGGGGTCGGAACCGCCGGTCAGGACGCCGTGTTCGGTGTCGATCTGGATCGCCTGGTAACCGCCGTAGCTACCGGGGGACGTGCCCAGGCGATGTCCCTTGGCTTGCAGGGCTCGGCGGACTTCGGGGCCGATCTCGGACTCCAGGTCGACGATGCCGCCATCCTCGGCGCGGGTGCCGGTGGGCTCGGACGAGCCGAAGTGGCGGAATCGGGCGGCGTCGCCGGCCTCCTGGACGTCCATGCCGAAGTCGATCAGGTTGCAGATCATCTGCGCGTGGCCCTGCGCCTGCATGTCGCCCCCCATCAGGCCGAAGCTCAGCCAGGGCTTACCATCCTTGGTGACGAAGCCGGGAATGATCGTGTGGAAGGGCCGCTTGCGAGGGGCGAGGCAGTTGGCGTGCGAAGGGTCGAGCGCGAAGAGACAGCCGCGGTTCTGGAGGACGAAGCCGAGGGCGCCGGGGACGTGCATCGAGCCGAAGCCGTGGAAATTGCTCTGGATCAGGCTGACGCAGTTGAAGTCCTTGTCGACCACGGTCAGGTAGATCGTATCGGCCTCGCCCGGCTCGCCGGCGGTCGGCCGCTCGTTGGCGCGGTCGAGGCGGAGCAAGCCGGCGCGTCGGGCGGCGTAGTGCTTCGATATCAGAGCGGCGACGGGGACCCTGGAGAACTCGGGGTCGGTGTAGTACCTGGCGCGGTCCTCGTAGGCCAGTTTCTTGGCCTCGATCATCAGGTGGAGCGTCTCGGCCGAGTTCGCCCCGAGGGCCTTGAGGTCGTGCGGTTCGAGCAGGTTGAGCATCTGGAGCGCGGCGATCCCCTGGCCGTTGGGGGGGAGCTCCCAGACGTCGTACCCCCGGTAGTTCGTCGAGACCGGCTCGACCCATGTACTCGTGTGACCTTCGAAGTCGTCCTTGCGGAGCAGGCCGCCCACCTGCTGCGAGTAGGCCACCATCGCGTCGGTGAGGGGGCCTCGGTAGAAGGCGTCCCGTCCCCCCTCGACGAGGGCGCGCAGGGACTTCGCGACGGCGGGATTGCGGAAGAGGTCCCCGGCCTCGGGGGCGTGGCCGTCGGGCAGGAAGCAGGCGGTGGAGGTGGGGACCCGGGCGAGGGCCGCGGCCGCGCCCTTCCAGTCGGCGGCGATCACTTCGCTGACTGGGAATCCCTCCTCGGCGTAGGCGATCGCGGGGGCGAGCAATTCGGACCACGGCTTGGAGCCGAACCGGGACCGCAACTGGTCCCAGCCGTCGACGCAGCCGGGGACCGACCAGCTCAGCGGTCCCTGGGTCGGGATCTGCTTCATGCCCCGCGACTGGAAGGATTCGAGCGTCGCGAGGGCCGGTGACCTCCCGCTCGCATTGAGCCCGTGGAGCTTCTTCCCTTTCGCGTCCCAGACGATGGCGAAGAGGTCCCCCCCGATCCCGCACGACATCGGCTCGACGACGCCGAGCACCGCGTTGGCGGCGATCGCTGCGTCGATGGCATTCCCCCCTTCTTGCAGGATGCGGATCGCGGCGGCGGTTGCCAGCGGCTGGCTCGTTGCGGCCATCCCGTGCCGCGCCCGCACCGACGAGCGGGTCTTGTGGATCGGGCCGGCCGGCCGGTCATGCGCGGCCAGGCGTCCCACGCCGGCTACGATCGCAAGCGCGAAGATCGTCAACACGATGGTCGGGGCGAAACTTGCGGATCGATGGGGCATCGCAGGTGTCCTTGGACTACAGGGATAGATCCGTCCCGGTCTCGGAGCACAGCCGATCGATGGCCGCGCGGTCCGGCAGCGCCGACTGGGCTCCGGGTCTCGTCACGGTCAACGCCGCGGCCGCGGAGGCACGGCGCATGGCATCGAGCACCGGGAGCTTCTCGGCCAGGGCCACCGCCAGGGCGCCGTTGTAGGCATCGCCCGCCCCGACCGTATCGACGGCCGCCGCGGGGAAGGCTTTCACGGTCTTAAAATGCGATGGGACCACGAGGAGGCTTCCCTCATCGCCGAGCGTGACGACCACACGGGGTACGCCCATCGCCACCAGGTCTGTGGCGGCCCGCCACGCCCCGTCCCAGGTGTCGAGCGGGTCCCTCCCGGCGAGCAGTCTCACCTCGACGCGGTTGGGAGTCAAGTAATCGACAAAACGGAGGACGTCGAGACCGAGCAGGGCCGTGTCGGCCGGCGCGGGGTTGAGCACCGTGGTCATCCCCGCCCCCTTGGCGCGTCGGAGGCCCTGCGCGACCGTCTCCAGGGGGACCTCCAGGCTGGCGAGGAGGACCGAACCGGGCTCGAAGACCGAGTCGGGGAGGTGGTCGATGTCCTCGGGGGAGAGTCGACAATTGGCCCCCGGGGCGACGCCGATCATGTTCTCGCCCGCCTTGGAGACGAAGATCAGCGCGACGCCCGTGGCCACCCCCGCGATCGTCCGGGCATGCGAGACGTCGATCCCCTCGCCTCGGTATCGTTCGAGGGCCTGTCGGCCCTGCTCGTCGTCGCCGACGGCCGTGAGGAAAACGACCTCGGCCCCGGCCCTCCGGGCGGCCAGGGCCTGGTTGGCCCCCTTGCCGCCCGGAGACGTGGTGAACGTACCGCCGAGCCGCGTCTGACCGGGCGCGGGGAGCTCGGGGAGCCGCACGATCATATCGGTGTTCGTCGAGCCGAGGACGACAATCCGGGGCATTACGCGGTCCATCTCCTCGTCTCGACGTCGTTCCGCTCGACGCGCGGGTGTTTCAGGCCAGAATCTCCCGGACCAGGTGCCCGCGGACATCGGTCAGGCGGAAGTCACGGCCCTGGAACCTGTAGATCAATTTCTCGTGGTCGATGCCGAGCAGGTGCAGGATCGTCGCGTTCAGGTCGAAGACCTCGACCGGGTCGCGCACGATGTTATAAGAGAAGTCGTCCGTCTCGCCATAGGTCATCCCGGCCTTGACCCCGCCGCCGGCCATCCAGATCGTGAAGCAGCGCGGGTGGTGGTCGCGGCCGTAGTTCGTGGCGGTGAGCTCGCCCTGCGAGTAGATCGTCCGGCCGAACTCGCCCCCCCAGATCACCAGCGTGTCATCGAGCAGCCCGCGTTGTTTCAGGTCGGTGATCAGCGCCGCGGACGCCTGGTCGGTGTCGCGGCACTGGCTGCGGATCTGCTCGGGGAGGTTCCCGTGCTGGTCCCATCCCATGTGGTAGAGCTGGATGAACCGCACCCCGCGCTCCGCCATGCGGCGGGCGAGCAGGCAGTTCGCGGCATAGCTGCCCGGCTTCTGGACGTCGGGGCCGTACATCTCCAGGGTGGCCTTCGACTCGCTCGCCAGGTCGGTCAGCTCCGGCACGGAGGACTGCATGCGGTAGGCCAGCTCGTACTGCGCGACCCGGGTGAGGATCTCCGGGTCGCCGGTCTCCTCGTGGTGCAAGCCGTTGAGGTCGCCGATGTCGTCGAGCATCTGCCGGCGGGTCGGCCGCGAGAGGCCGGTCGGGTTGTTGAGGTAGAGGACCGGCTCCTTGCCGCCCCGGAGCTTCACCCCCTGGTAGCGCGTCGGCAGGAGACCGCTGCCCCAGAGCCGGTCGTAGAGCGGCTGGTCGGTCCGCCCTCGCGAGAGGAGCACGACGAACGCCGGCAGGTCCTGGTTCACGCTCCCCAGACCGTAGGCGACCCAGGCGCCCATGCTCGGCCGTCCCGCGAGCTGCGAGCCGGTCTGGACGAAGGTGATCGCCGGGTCGTGGTTGATCGCCTCGGTCTCCATCGAGCGGATGATGCAGAGGTCGTCGGCCACCTTCGCGGTGTAGGGGAGCAGCTCGCTCAACGACGCCCCGCTCTGGCCGTGGCGCGCGAACTTGAAGAGGGACGGGGCGACGGGGAAGCTCTTCTGCCCCGAGGTCATCCCCGTCAGGCGCTGGCCCATCCGGATCGAGTCGGGCAGGTCGATGCCACGCCTGGCGACGAGCGAGGGCTTGTCGTCGAAGAGGTCGGCCTGCGACGGGGCGCCGGACTGGAAGAGGTAGATGACCCGCTTCGCCTTCGGCGGGAAGTGGGGCAGGCCGGGGAGCCCTCCGTCGGCATCGCGCGGCGCCACCGAGGCGGCCCGTGCCCGATCGGGGCCGAGGAGGGAGCCGAGCGCCATCGCGCCGAGGCTGACGCCGGAGCCGGCCAGGAAGTGGCGGCGGTTGATCCCTTGCACGACGCCCAGTCGGTCCACGGTCGTCCTCGCATTCCAGACTCGGGAGGAGGGGGAGCGATCGAGTCGCCGTCACTCCAGGGAGATGGTCTCGTCCAGGTTCAAGATGACGCCGGCGGTCGCCGTATAGGCCGCGAGCTCGCCCGGGTCGAGCCCGACCGCGACCGGGCTCTCGCCCAGGTGGACGAGCTTCCCGGCCGCCTCGCTGTCGGACTGGTAAGTCTTCCGGTATCGCTCCAGCCCGCGGAGGGCGATGCGCAGCTCCGCCTCGCCGGGAGGGCGGGCGATGGCCCTCCGGAATGCATAGGTGATGCGATCTTCCGGCGTACTCCCCCCCTCGGAGATCATGAGCCCGCCCAGGCGCCGCGCGGCCTCGACGTAGGTGACGTCGTTGAGCAGTCCCAGCGATTGGAGCGGGGTGTCGGTCGTCGACCTCCTCACCTGGCACATCTCCCGGCTCGGCGCATCGAAGGTCGCCAGGGCCGGGTGCGGCACGGTCCGCTTCCGATAGATATAGAGGCTGCGTCGATACAGGTTCTCGTCCTTATCCTGCACGTAGGGCGCCTCGCCCGCGCCCCCGGCCAGCTCTTCCCAGAGCCCCGCCGGCTGATACGGCTTGATGGACGGTCCGCCGCTCTTCTCGACGAGCAGCCCGGCGATCGCCAGGGCGTTGTCGCGCACGGCCTCGGCCGCCAATCGGAAGCGTGGCCCGCGTGAGAGCAGGCGATTCTCCGGGTCGAGACGGAGACGAGCCGGGTCGGCCCTGGAGGATTGCCGGTAGGTGGCGCTGGTGACGATCAGCCGGTGCATCGCCTTGACATCCCAGCCGGTGCGGACGAACTCGGTGGCGAGCCAGTCGAGCAGCGCGGGATGTGAAGGGATATCACCCTGCACGCCGAAGTTCTCGGCGGTCTTCACCAGGCCCATGCCGAAATGGTGCTGCCAGATCCGGTTCACGGTCACCCGGGAGGTCAGCGGGTGATCGGGGCCCACCAGCCATCGGGCCAGGCCCAGTCGATTGCGGGGCATATCTGCGGGGGGTGTCGGCAGGCAGGCGGGGACGCCCGGCTCGACCTTTCGAGTCTTGTCGGGCATTTCGTAGCGGCCGCGACTCAAGACGAAGGTCTCCCTCGGCTTGGGGAGGTCTTCCATCACCATCACGGTGGGGATACGTGCCTCGAACTCCGTCTTCTCCTTGCGGAGCGTCGCGAGCCGGTCGGCCTCCTGACGCGAGGCTTCCCCGAACCGGTCGCGGAAGAATGACGATAGGAACGCCTGCTGCGACTTGGAGCGACGCTTCGCGGGACTCCGCGCGATCAGGAGCGCCGGGCGGTCGGCGACGCGCCTCACCTCGTCGGGCGTGAGCGTGCGCGGGTAGACGCGGATGTCGGCGAGCTCGCCATTCAAGGGCAGGCTCGCGGACCGCTTGCCCAGTCGCAACGGCTCGTCGGTGGTGATGGCTCCCTTCAACTGATCTGCCGGCACCTCCAGCTTCGCCGCGCGGCCGTTGATGTAGACCGCGACACCCGCCGCCTTGCTCGATCCGTCGTAGGTTACGAAGACGTGAGTCCAGGCGTCCTGAGGCAGGGGCTCGCTCGTCGCGACCTTGATCGCGTCCCCCGGCCACGCGTGGACGAAGTGGACCTCGACCTTCCCCTTGTCCACCAGCAGGTCGAAGCCCCGCGACGAGGCGAGGTCGTCCATCTTGCTCAAGATGGCCCCCTGCCCGTGCAGCTTCACCCAGCCCCCGAAGGACACGAGGTCAGTACGATCCGGGTTGACGGCATCTCCCGCCTCGATGAAATCGGCCTCCTTGCCGGCGAGCTTCAGCGCCTTGCCGTGCGGCCCTTCCGACCAGGCCGGAGGCCCCTCCCCCCGGTAGACGCCATCGCTCGTCTGGCCATCCGGCCGCATGATGCGGAGGTCGCCGTCGAGCGTGCAACGAAATGCCCAGTCACTCGGCTCGGTCGTCTCCTGCCGGTTCCACTGATCCACTTCCCAGACCTGCTGGCGCGCGGCGAGGGCCTTTTCTTGCTCGCGCACCGACTTTTCTGCGGCGGCGATCCCGTCGTCGAGCCGCTTCCCGCGCCGCTCTTGCTCGGGGGTCGCGAGGATGGCGAGCGGGGGCACGTTGCCGCGCGTCTCGGTGTAGACCCCCTTCTCGTTGACGCTATTGAAGTAGCCGTAGAACTCGTAAAACTCCTCCTGCGAGACCGGGTCGTATTTGTGGTCGTGGCAGCGGGCGCAGCCCATCGTGAGGCCGAGGAAGACGGTCGCCGTGGTCTCGACGCGGTCGATGGCATTCTCGACCCTCCATTCCTCATCGATCGAGCCCGCCTCGGTGACGGTGCGGTTGTTGCGGTTGAACCCGGTGGCGACCTTCTGCGCCCGACCGGCCCCCGGCAGCAGGTCGCCGGCCAGTTGCTCGACGAGGAACTGGTCGAATGGCTGATTGCGGTTGATCGCATCGATGACCCAGTCGCGCCACGCCCACATGGACCTCGCGAAGTCGTTCTGATAGCCATTGGTGTCGGCGTAGCGGGCGGCGTCGAGCCAGTCCATGGCCATGCGTTCGCCATATCGCGGCGAGGCGAGCAGGCGGTCTACGACCTTTTCGAAGGCCTCAGGCGAGCGATCGGCTTCGAAGGCCTCAGGCGAGCGATCGGCGAGGAAGGCATCAACCTCCGCGATCGTGGGGGGCAAGCCGGTCAGGTCGAGGGTCACGCGGCGGATGAGCGTCGATCTCTCCGCCTCGGGCGACGTCCCCAGCCCTTCCGCATCCAGTCGGGCCCGCACGAAGCGATCGATGGCGTTCTCCTGCCGGCGCTCGTCCCGGACCTCGGGCGGCTCGGGCCGTCTCGGCGGCTCGAAGGCCCAGTGCGTCCCCCATTTCGCCCCCTCGTCGACCCACCGCTTCAGCAGCTCGACCTGGCCGGGCGTGAGCTTCCGGTTCGACGTCGGCGGCGGCATCACCTCGTCCGCATCGGCGCTGAGGATGCGGATGATGAGCTCGCTCTCGTCACTCTTCCCCGGCACGATGACCGGCTCCTCCACGCGGAGCGCATCGTCCTTGAGGTCGAGCCGGAGGTCCGCCTTGCGTGAGGCCGCGTCCGGGCCGTGGCAGAGGAAGCAGTTCTCCGAGAGGATCGGCAGGACGTCCCTGCTGAAGTCGACGCCCCCGGCCCTCGCGACGCACGGGGCCATCTCCCAGGCAGGGGTCAAAGCCCCCAACACGAGGAGCATCCGCGACACTCGGCCCAATCGACACGAAGGAAGGCGGTCGGTACTGGAGAGGAATGGTCGCATGGCTCTCTTCGGTTCGCGCGTGGTGGCGGCTCTCGGGGGCGGGGCGATCCCCTCCATCATGATTCCCGGATCGTCCGAGGACAATGGGAAACAGGGCCGGTCGCGCACCTGTTGCACGAGCATCCTCGTTCGACCCTTCCATGAAAATGCCGCACGGCGTCATGGTGACACGCCGCGCGGCACTGGAGGAGCTTCGACCCGAGAGGACCGCGGAGGGTCAGTTCTGCGCACGGGGCTCGTACACGACCTCGAACGGTTCGCCGGCCATCCCTTTCCATGACTTTTTCTGATCTTCGGTCAGGACGCCGAAGGCCTTCTCGGTCGCCTGCTTGCGGAGCTCGGCCATCTTCTTCATGGCGCCTTCGCGGTCCGACTGGAGGTCCTGGAAGGTCTCGCGCATGGCCTGGCTCGACTCCTCGATGATCTCGCGGAGCTTGGTCTTCTGGTCAGCGGTCAGCTTCAACCCTTCCTGGACTCGGGGCGACGAGAAGGCGCTGGCCCCGGACTGCTGGAGCTGAATCTCCTCGAACCGCTTGACCTGCTCGGGCTTGAGGATTCCACCCATGCCCTTGACCAATTCGGCGGCACGGGTGCGTGCCAGTCCCTGCATCTTCTCGCGGCGCTCCTCCTGGGAGAGGTCGCGGAGACCCTGGAACTCCTCGCGCTGCTTCTCGATCATCTCGCGGGCGAAGGTATTGAGCTTCTCCGCCTGTCGTCGGTGGCCTTCAACTCCTTCTGCACGCTCTTGTTCGAAAGCAGGGCCGCACCGCCGCCGAACCCCCTGCCCCCTCGGCCCTGCTGGGCCCAAGCCGGGGCGGCCATCAAGGCGACCGCGCCGCAAGCCACGACCATCCTGCCGAGTGCCTTCATCGTCGTCTCTCCCTGATGCCCAAACGGGAAAATCACCGCGACACGCGCATCGGGCCGGCACGCACTGCGGCCGCAGACAGATTCGTGCGAGTGTACACGAGCCCTCGGGCAAGTCCATGAGGGACCCGCGCAACAGCCCTCCCTAATTAACACCGAAGCGAGTGATGTGGACCGAATCGGCGAGGACCGGGTCGAACAGAGGTGGGGTGAGCCCTCGGGTCAGAGATAATCCTCGCGGATCGGGTGGAAGACGTCGAGCGCGACGGCGGGCGCATCGAGGGCACGCACGCGGTGGACGACGCCCCCCGGGATCCTCCACATGTCGCCGGGGCCGAGCACCTTCGTCACGCCGCCGACGGTGAACTCGGCATGCCCCGAGATCATCATCCCCATCTGCTCGTGGGGATGGGCGTGGTCGGGCACGACCGAGCCCGGCTCGAAGGTGACCAGGGAGAGCATGATCGCCCGGCCGGCGGTCGTAGTGATCTCGACCCCGGGGAAGATCCCGTGCCTCGACCCGTGCCCGGCCTCGACGAAGAAGGCTTGTTCGCCGGCGTCTCCATTCATCGCAACGATCCGTAACGCATGCCGACCCACTCGCGTGAGGCCTCGAGGAATTGCGAGCGGTCCCACATCAAGACCGA
>JAABUN010008653.1_pt1 | contig 10307 bp, 7 predicted proteins | sample 5559311 | NCBI WGS metagenome assembly JAABUN01 (sample SAMN10711877, study PRJNA513370) | rock metagenome | isolation source: Antarctica rocks | place: Antarctica: Victoria Land, Siegfried Peak sud
CCGCGGAGGCGGCGCAGGTGGGCTCTCAGATCGCGGCGGCGTTGGCGGCCGCCCACCAGGCCGGGATCGTGCACCGCGACGTCAAGCCGGGCAACATCTTGATCGCGGACGACGGCACGGCCCTGATCAGCGACTTCGGCATCTCCCACGCGATGGGCGACGCCACGCTGACCGAGACCGGGATGGTGCACGGAACGCCGGCCTATATCGCTCCGGAGGTCGCGCGGGGCGGCGAGGCCAGCTACGCCTCCGACGTGTTCTCCCTGGGCGCCACGTTGTACGCCGCGCTCGAGGGTGCCCCGCCGTTCGGCACGGACCAGAACTCCATCGCGCTGCTGCACCGCGTCGCGACCGGGGAATTTGAGCCGCCCCAGCGCAGCGGCGCACTGACGCCGGTGCTGCTGGCCATGCTCGCCGCCGACCCGGCGGCCCGTCCCGCCATGCCCGCGGTCGTCCGTCGGCTCACCGACCTGGCCGGCGCTGACCTCGGCCCGGCCCCCGCGGACCGGACCTTGCCGGTGCCGGTACCGACGCCGACCCAGGTCGATGATCAGGCGGTCGTGGATGACCAGACCCGAGTTGCGGACCGGCCTCCGTTCGCTGCGCCGACGACCGTTGCCCGGACCGTACCCGTGGTCGCCGCGCCGGAGGCCGGCGCTACAGCTTCCGCCGCCAAGGCACCAACTGCAAGCGGGGAGGGCGACGAAGCGACGGTCCGGCACCGGGAACCCCGGCGGAGACGGGGCGGGGCCGCTATCGCTCTGGCGACCGTGGTCGCGGCCCTGATCCTCGCCACCGCCCTCTGGTTCGGGTTGCTGCGTCCAGACTCGACCGTCGGCGCCCCTCTCGACCCGCAATCAAGGGCCCCCACCCCCTCGACCGGTTCGTCCTCCGCCCCCGACCCCTCCCCCTCGGCGACACCGTCACCCTCGACGACACCACCTTCAACGACACCGACACCCTCGACGACACCCTCACCCTCGACGACACCCGCCTCGGCGTCGCCCACGCGGTCCTCGGCATCGCCCAGGCCGTCCTCGGCATCGCCCACGCCGTCCTCGGCGGCACCGTCGGCGACGAATACCCCCTCGGCCACAAGATCCACATCGGTGCAGGGCCAGCCGACCGCCGCCGAGCTGGCACGGGCGATCGCCGACTACTACGCACTGATGCCTGCCGGTACCGATCAAGCCTGGTCGCTGATGACGACGTCGTACCGGGCCAACACCGCAGGAGGTCGTCGCTCCTACGAGCGGTTCTGGGGGGCCTTCAGCCAGGTGTCGGCGACGGACATCACCGGCAGTCCGCCGGATCGTGCGACGGCGACCATCACCTACGTCGACCGCAACGGCCAGGTGTCACGAGAGCGAACCTCCTTCCGGCTGGTCGAGGACAACGGGGTCCTGAAGATCAACGCCTCCACGGTTCTGTGACGGTGAAACCACCCGGCTCGACCATGACCCGGTGCGAGCTGACCAGGTTCGTACGCCCAACCAGCTGCCCACCTCGGTCGTAGCGCGAGACCGTGGCCGGGCCTCTCACCGTGGTGGTCACCGACGCGCGCCGATCGGCGATCGAGTGCAGCAGTTCGGTGCTGCCGGCGACGCCGGTGAACCGGGCCTGCGAGATCAGCGGTCGCAGCAGGACGGCGTCGAGATCAACCGTCCCCCGGATCGCTTCGACATTCAGCGACGTCTGGTCAGCGGGCACGGTCATGGGCAGGCGCTGTGGGAGCAGCGCGCCCGGCACGGCCGAGATCCCCTGGGCGCCGACCCCGTGCTGCAGCCGACCGAGCTGCTGACCTCCGGCCGTCCACCGGGTCCTTGCCCGGCCCTGTTCGGCCAGCCAGGACACCGGCTCGACGACGCGGGACTGACGGCTCGCCGGTAGCACGATCGTGGCCGTGTCGCCCGCGGCCAGTCGGAGGAACGCGCCGCCGCCGTAGGCGGACTCACCTGTCCAGGCGTCCTTCGGTTTGACCACCACTCCGGTGTTGGAGGCCGCGTCCTCCGCCTCGATGCTGATCAGCCCAGCCCGGGATGGCGTTCGGCTCCAGCCGATGGCTTCGGCGCGGACGACCGGATGGGCGTCCAGCGCGATCATGGTCAGCAGACCGTGGATGGTCGATTCCGCGCCACTGTTCGGGTTGACCGTGCCGTCGGGCGCAAGACCGTCGTAGGTCACCCCGGTCGCCGGGTCGTACATGGGCTGACCGGCCCGGTTGGCGCCGAAGAACCAGCTCGCATCCATGGCTGCCAGGGAACGGAGCCCGGGCAGTCCGGCCGCGTCGGCGGTGGTCAGCAGGTTCTGCACCCGGGAGTCGATGCCGTACGCGATCTGGGTCCGGTCGGTCGGGCTCGGGTTCCAGCCGTTGTCGGGTCCGCCGGCGGTTATCAGGGTCGGGTCGAAGCTGACCGCCTCGGTGACCGCAGGTCGCAGCAGCCAAGGGCTGTCCAGCACCACCGAGCCCTGCGCCAAGGCTCCGGACATCTGGGAGGACCAGGCGTGCCAGACGGAACGGGACTCCGCCCAGGGCAGCACCGCGCCGTACGGCCAGCTCTGTCTGTCGGTCGCCATCTCGGCCACCCCGGTCAGCAGCTGGCGCAGGGCGGTCCGGGCGGCACGGTCACCCGGGGCAGCGGCCAGGTAGGCCGACAGTCCCAGGGCTGCCTCGGCCGACACATCGGCACCGTTGACGATCAGCCAGGCCGGCACCCGCCTTCCGTCGCTGATCCGATACTTCCCGTAGTTCTTCAGCACGTCTCGCTGCACGGAGGCCACCGACAGCTGCAGCCGCTCGGCCAGGAACCTGGCGAAGTCGGGGTCCTCCTTCACGAAGGCCGCGTAGCCCTCCCCCAGCGCCCACAAGGTCCTAGCCTGCCAGTAGCTCGGTCCGGAGTCGGACGGGTCGGGCAGCTCCACGGCTCCGGACTGCGGTTCAGGGTCCCGTCGGTCTGCATCCACAGCACGACGTTGCCGCGGTTGGCCCCGCTGGCGGTCTGCAGGTAGGCGATCGAGCGCAACAGCTCGTACGCGTGCTCCCGGCTCGCCTTGTCGCCGGACTGGCGCCAGTGCCGGATGTAGACCACGGCGGCCCGAGCAACGTCGTCGGCGTTGTAGGCGCCCTGGCCGAAGTAGCCGGTGGACGCGTCCAACGGGCCGCCGCCGACCCGCTCGAAAGCACCGCCCGCCCGTGCGTCGGCGTAGGTCCACGGCATCACCAGGCTCGGCTCCTGGCTCAGTCGGTAGGTGGTGTGCTCGGCCGTGACCGGCGGGCGCACGTCGTCCAGCAGGAAGTCGAGATGCGCGGTGTTGGTCACCGCGGCGACCCGGGCCTGAGCTGGGGCGCCGGTGACCAGGCCGCCGCCCAGCAGGGCACCGACCATCAGCAGGATGAGCATCAGCCGGCGGACCGGAGAGGGTTGAGTCATGGAGCACGTCCTCGTCGTCGAGGGTGGGTAGGAGCACACAGGGGTCAGCAGGGCCCGTCGAGCCGGGCCACGCCGATCTTGGAGTCGGCCATGCCGTAGAAGACGTAGCGCACGCCGTCCACGACCTCGATCGCAGTCGGGAAGACGACATTGGGCACGATCCCCGTCTGCTCTTCGGTGGTCTCGGCCACCAGCAGCGGGGTGGTCGTGCGGGACCGGACGAGCCACGGCCGGTCGGCGTCCAGGATCATCGCACCGGCCGCGTAGTGGACGTTCTGCTGCTGGGCGAAGGCCCGGACGATGGCCCCGGTGACCCCGTGGTGGATGAGCAACCACCCCTCGGGGACGCGCAACGGGGCCGGACCGCCGCCGATCTTGAGCTCCTCGAAGGGATACTCCGGGCCAGCCAGGAAGCGGTGCTGCGACCATCCGGTGAGGGCGTCGAGGTCGGCCTGCACGGAGGCCAGCGGGACGAAGGAGATCCAGATGCTGTCCCGGTCGTCGGGTATCCCCGCGGGTGGGCGGCGGCCCTGGCCGAGCCGGGTCTCGTCCAGGTCCCACATCGGGCGGTGCAGGACCGCCAGGCTCGGGGTGCCGTCGGGAGCCTGCACCGGTTCGCCGAAGAACACCGCGTCCTTGTTGTGGAACAGGTTCAGGTCGGTGTCCAGGGTGTCCTCGTAGCCGAAGTGCACGGGCCCGTGCCGGGTCCAGTGCCGCAGGTCGCTCGAGGTGGCCACCGCCGTACGAGGTCCCAGCGGTCCGAAGGCCACGTAGGTCATCACGTGCAACCCGAGCACCTCGAGCCAGGTGATGCGAGGGTCCTCCACCCCGGCGTGCTGCGCCCCGCGCTCCCAGCTCCGGTCGGGTTCGAGGGCAACACCCTCCCGGGTCACCGACACCGGGACCCCGTCGGCGATCTCGACCCGGGCCAGGCCGATCCGGGAGACGTTCCCGGCCGCGACCAGCCGGGGCAGCAGATAGAGCGCACCGTCGGGCGTACGCCCGGACCCCGGGTTCAGCACGCCCTCCACCTCGAGCGGGTTGCCGGGCTCGGGACTCATCACGACCCCCACCCGGGTCAGCTGGTAGGGGAACTCCGGACCCGTGACGTCAGACCCAGCGCTCACCCCTTCACCCCGGACCCGAGGTCGGTGGAGGTGAAGTAGCGCTGGAAGATGACGAACAGGATCACCACCGGAGCGGCCAGCACCACCGCCCCGGCCATCGCCGCACCGAACGGGTTGTCGGCGGTGGCCGAGACGTTGGTGATGTAGTTGGCCAACGACACGGCCAGCGGCTGCATGTCGGCCCGCTTGGTGATCAGGAACGGCCAGAGGAACTCGTTCCAGGGCCCGATGAAGGTCAGCAGGATCACCGTGACCAGCGCCGGCCGGATCAGCGGCAGAGCGACCCTGGTGAGCAGACCGAACTCTCCCGCCCCGTCGATCCGGGCCGCCTCGAACAGCTCCTTGGGCACCTGCAGGAAGTACTGCCGGAAGATGATCACCGCGGTTGAGTTGATCGCGAACGGCAAGATCATCCCGAGGTAGTTGTCGGCCAGACCGTAGTTGCGGGCGATCAGCACGTAGAGCGGGATGACCAGCAGCTGAAAGGGGACCACCTGGACCAGCAGGGCGAGCGCGAAGGTGGCCCCCCGGCCGCGCCACTGCAGCACCGCCAGCGCATAGCCGACCAGCACCGCGAAGACCATCGTGCACAGGACCACCCCACCGGTGAAGATCCCGGAGTTGACGAGCCCGGTCAGCAGGCTGATCCGGGAGTCGATGGCCTGGTAGTTGGCCCCGGACACGTTGGCCGGGTGCGGGAAGGCGCCGAGCACGCTCTGGTCGGGAGCGAGCTGGAGCGACCCGATGACCATGTAGTAGAAGGGGAAGAGGAAGATCAGCGCCCCGACCCCCAGGACGACGCCGCGCAGCACTCGGGCTCCGGTGCTCATCAGTCCCTCCCGCCGGCGAACCGGTTCTGCAGCAGGGCGATGATCAAGGTCCCGATGACCAGCACGATACCGATCGCGGCTGCATAACCGGGTTTACCCTGCTCGATGCCCTGCTGGTACATGATCAGCACGGGCGAGGTCGAGGCCCCGTTCGGGCCGCCACCCCCGGTCAGCAGATATGGCTCGGTGAACAGGTTCGCCCCGGTCACGGTGGCCACGAGCAGCACCAGGACGGTGGCCGGCCGGACCCCGGGCACGGTGACATTCCAGAAGCTGGCTCTGGCCCCCGCACCGTCGGTGGCGGCGGACTCGTACAGCTCGTTGGGCACGTTCTGCAGCGCGGCGAGGTAGAGCAGGATGAAGAAGCCCAGCTGCTTCCAGGTCACGAACAGCGCGATCGAGGGCATGGCCCAGCCGGCGTTGATCAGCCAGGTGGGGTCCGGGGCCAGCGGCCCGAGGATCCGGTTGATCAGGCCCGACCCGCTGAACAGGAAGACCCAGACCGCGACCACGGCGACGCTGGCGGTCACGTAGGGGACGTAGAAGGCCACCCGCAGGAAGGTCCGGGCCCGGACCACCTTGTTCAGCAGGGTCGCCAGCAGCAGCGACAACCCCACGGTGAGAGGCACATTGATGATCAGGAAGACCCCGACGTTGCGGAAGGACTGGCGCACCGCGGGGTCGGCCAACAGCTGGGTGTAGTTCTGCAGCCCGACGAAGGGCCGGGCGACCTGGGCCCCGGGGGCGGTGAAGAAGTAATCGTGGAAGGACATGTAGACCGCGAACCCCAGGGGGTAGGCGAACACCACCGCCACGAAGACCAGGTAGGGCGCACTGAGCAGCAGGCCCAGCGGGTGCCGGCCGAGCAGGCCCCCGGCCCGCCCGCGAGGAGGCGACACGCCGGCGGGGGCGGCCGGCAGGGCCACCCCCTGCTGAGCGAGGTCGGTCACGGCTACTTCTCGCCGGCCAGCTGGGTGACCTTGTCGGCCGCCGCCTGCAGCGCCGGGGCCACGTCGCCGTCGCCACTGATCACCGTCTTGGTGTAGGCGTCCCGCAGCGTCTGCAGCATCTCCACGGTGTGGGGCCCGGCGGGCACCTCGACCGTACGGGCCGCCTGGCTGCCGAACTGCTGGTAGGCCGGGTTCTTCTTGAAGTAGTCGGCGAACGCCGTCGACACGTCGGCGCGCAGCGGCATCTGACCGGTCTCGTCCAGCAGCTTCGCGTCCTGTTCCTTGCTGGTGGCGAACTTCAGCACGTCCCACGCCGTGGCTTGATTGGTGCAGGCGCTGAACAGCCCGACATTCTTCGCGTCGCTGAAGGTCCAGGTCTGATCGGCCGGGGTGCCGTTCTTGGTCGGTACCGGGACCGAGCCCCAGTTGACCTTGCCCTTGTAGACCGAGATCGCCCACGGGCCGACGATGGCCATGGCCGAGTTCTTGGTGGCGAACGAGTCACCCTGCACCGTCTCCTTACCGGCCAGGCCCTGGCTGTAGAGCGAGCGCCAGAAGGTGGCGACATCGATCCCGTTCTGGTCGGCGAAGGTGGCTTTGCCGTCGGTCACCAGGCCCTGGCCGTTCGTCGCCGCGGCGTAGAGCGGCATGAAGTCGAACTGGCTCTGGAAGAACTCACTCGTCGGCGCGGGGTAGATCGCGAACGGGGCGGCCCCGGAGTCCTTGATCTTCTTCGCGGTGGCCAGGAACTCGTCGTACGTCGACAGCTTCGGCTTCTCCGGGTCGAGGCCGGCCTTCTTGAACAGGTCCTTGTTGTAGAAGATCATCACCGGGTTGGACTTCCAGGGCAGCTGGTAGAAGCCGCCGTCGGCCGCCTTGTACTGCTCAGCCACCGGGCCACTGCGCTCGGTGACGTAGCTGGCCCCGTCGGGGAAGGTGGCCAGGTTGACGAGGCCGCCCTGGCGCTGGAACTGACCTACCGCGGACGGGGCGGTGTTGAAGACCAGGCAGGGCGCGGTGCCGGCGGTGATGGCGGCCCCGATGACCTCCTCACTGCTCTTGCCGGCCGGGATCTCCTGACCCGTCACCTGCTGGTCGGCGTGGGCGGCGTTCCACTCGGCCACCATCGCCTTGCCCCAGGCAACCTCCTGCTCGTTGTTGGAGTACCAGACGGTGATGGGGCCTTTGGCGGTCTGGGCGCCGCTGGCCGAACCGCCCCCGCCCCCGCCGCCACAGGCGGCCAGAGTGAGGGTGAGGGCTGCGGCCGTGGTGAGGGTCAGGGCCTTGAGGGTGCGACGGTGCACGATGTTCTCTCCTTGTGGGGCTGTTCTGGTGGGGAGCGAGGTGGTTTCGGGGTACTGCTGGGACCTGGGAGGTCAGGTGGGCCGCGAGGTCAGGTGAGCGGGGCGGACACGTCAAGGGGGCGCACTCGTGGAGTTGCGGACCACCAGCTCCGCCGCCGGGAGCTCGCGGTCCTCTCCTGCCCCGGACGAGACCAGCTGCAGCAGCACCTGCGCCGCCTCCTGTCCCCAGCTGACGGGGTCGGCCATCACCGTGGTCAAGGTGGGGAAGACGTGCCGACCCAGGTCGATGCCGTCGAAGCCGGCGACGGAGATGTCCCCGGGGACGTCCAGCCCCCGCTGGTGCATCACCCCGATCGCGGCGATGGCCATCAGGTCGCTGGCGTACGCGATCGCGGTGGGCGGCTCGGCCAGATCGAGCAGCGTCGTGGTGGCGATCATCGCCTGGCCGGCCGTGAAGTCGGTGTTCACCACCATGTCAGTCGGGCAGCCCAGCTGCTGCATCGCGGCCAGGAAGGACGCCCGGCGTCGTCGGCCGTGCACCAGCTCGACGTCGCCGGCCACGTACGCGATCCGCCGGTGTCCGAGTCCGTACAGGTGGGCCACGGTCTCGGCCACCCCGGGTGCGTCGTCCAGGTTGACGGCCGGGAAGGGCTGCTCGGCTTCGTGGCGGCCGATGGTGACCGCCGGGAGCCCGATCTCGGCCAGCAGCGCGAGCCGGAGGTCGGCCCGCCGCAGGTCGGTGAGGAACACCCCGTCGACACGGGCGTCGGTGTGCAGGGTGCGATAAGTATGCACCTCGGTCTCCTCATCGGGGACGAGACTGAGCACCAGCACCTGGCCGGCCCCGCCCAGCACGGTCTCCACCCCCGCCATGAAGGCGGGGAAGAACGGATCCGTGGAGAGCACCTGGGGTTGACGCCGGACCACCAGACCGAGGGCGAAGGAGCGCCGGATCGAGAGTGACCTCGCGTTGGGTCTGGGACGCCAGCCCATCTCCTGGGCCACCGCGATGATCCGTTCCCGGGTCTTGGGGGCAACCCCGGGGCGCTCGTTGAAGACGAACGACACCAAGCCCTTGCTGACGCCGGCCTGCTTGGCCACGTCGGCGATGGTGGGTCGGCGATCGACCATGATGAGGCCCCCCGTCTAAACCGGTTTAAGGGGAACCTATACCGGCTGAGAGATCAGCGCAACGACTGGCTCGCGTGGTGCGATGGTTTCCAGGTGGGGTTGTGCCCACGACATTCACGCTGGCTCGTCGACTCGAGGACGCGAAGAGGGCTCGACGGGAGGATGCTGATGGCGGACAACCGGGCACACCGCGGGCCACGGACCGACGACCGGGAGCAGGCGAACCATGACGATGGCAGCTGGCCTCAGTCTCTGGACCAACGCGATCCGCGCATTAGCCGCCCTGGATATCGTGCCGCAGCCCCTCCAACCCGATCACCTCAACGGCCAGACTCGCCTTCGTCGGGGTGCTCGCAGTCCACCCCCTTGCCGTCTCAACCCCCACTGACTCAACCCCCACTGACTCAACCCCCACTGACTCAACCCCCACTGGCGAGGAGCGAGGCCGCGCACCGGACGAAGGGATGAAACGATCGGGGGACGATGAACCTCTCTGACCTGATCCCCGCCGACGCTGAACCCGACGCCGTCTTCGAGGCGTTCACAGGTTGGGCGGACGACCGCGGGCTGGCCCTCTACCCGGCGCAGACCGAGGCTCTGATCGAGATCGTGTCCGGGTCGAACGTGATCTTGTCGACCCCGACCGGGTCCGGCAAGAGCCTGGTGGCGACCGGTGCGGAGTTCGCCGCCCTGTCGCGTGGCGGCCGGACCTTCTACACCGCTCCCATCAAAGCGCTCGTCTCGGAGAAGTTCTTCGCCGCCGCCGAGATCTTCGGCACTGATCAGGTCGGGATGATGACCGGCGACGCCAGCGTCAACGCTCAAGCCAAGATCATCTGCTGCACCGCCGAGATCCTGGCCAACATCGCGCTCCGAGAAGGTGCTGACGCCGACGTCGCCTGCGTGGTGATGGACGAGTTCCACTTCTACGCCGACCCCGACCGGGGCTGGGCCTGGCAGGTGCCGATGCTGGAGCTCCCACGGGCCCAGTTCCTGCTGATGTCGGCCACCCTGGGCGACGTCACTCATTTCCAGGCCGACCTGACCCGGCGTACGGGTCGGCCCACCGCCGTGGTCAGCTCGGCCGAACGCCCGGTGCCGCTGCACTACGAGTACGTCACCACGACCCTGCTGGAGACCATCGAGGAGCGTCTCGCCACCCACCAAGCACCGATCTACGTGGTGCACTTCAGCCGGGCCGCTGCCATCGAGCAGGCCCAGGCGTTGAACAGCCTCCGGGTCTGCACCCGCGAGGAGAAGGACCAGATCGCCGAGCTGATCGGCAGCTTCCGGTTCAGCGCCGGCTTCGGCAAGACCTTGTCCCGGTTGGTCCGCAACGGGATCGGCGTGCACCACGCCGGGATGCTGCCGAAGTACCGGCGACTGGTCGAGCTGCTCGCCCAGGCGGGGCTGCTGAAGATCATCTGCGGCACCGACACCCTCGGGGTGGGGATCAACGTACCGATCCGTACGGTGCTGCTCACCTCGCTGAGCAAGTACGACGGGATCCGCCCCCGGTTGCTGACGGCCCGCG
>JAABUN010008654.1_pt1 | contig 10305 bp, 8 predicted proteins | sample 5559311 | NCBI WGS metagenome assembly JAABUN01 (sample SAMN10711877, study PRJNA513370) | rock metagenome | isolation source: Antarctica rocks | place: Antarctica: Victoria Land, Siegfried Peak sud
TCGGCCTCCGCCGCGGCGACGGCCGCCAGCACGTGCGGGTGGTGCAGCGGCGCCAGGCCGGTGAAGCGGACGTTGCTGAGGCGCTGCGGCAACGGCTCGAACAGGCGGCAAGCCTCGCTGGCCGGACGCCCCTGCTCCACCAGCACGGCCAGCACCTGCAACGCCGCAACCAGGCCGTCCCCGGTCGTCGCATAGTCGGACAGGATCATGTGGCCGGACTGCTCCCCGCCCACGTTGATGCCATCGGCGCGCATCCGCTCCACCACATAGCGGTCGCCGACCCTGGTGCGGTGCAGGTGCAGGCCCTGACCCGTCAGGAACCGCTCCAGCCCCAGGTTGGACATCACCGTCGCCACCACGCCGCCGCCGGTCAGGCGCCCTGCCCGGCCCCAGCTCTGCGCGATCAGGCCGAGGATCTGGTCGCCGTCCACCAGCTCGCCGCGTTCGTTGGACAGCAACAGCCGGTCCGCGTCGCCGTCCAGGGCGATGCCGAGGTCCGCCTTGTGCTCCAGCACCTTGCCGCACAGGAACGACGGCACGGTGGAGCCGCAGCCGCTATTGATGTTGAAGCCGTCCGGCTCGACGCCGACCGGGATGATCGTAGCACCCAGCTCCCACAGCACGGTCGGCGCAACCCGGTAGCCCGCGCCGTTCGCGCAGTCCACCACGATGCGCATCCCGTCCAGCGTCAGCCCGCGCGGGAAGGTCGCCTTCGCGGCCTCGATATATCGCCCGCCGGCGTCGTTCAGCCGGGCGGCGCGGCCCAGCTTGGTCGGCGCCGCCATGCGCGGGGAGCGGTCGGCGGCCATCAGCGCCTCGATCTCCATCTCGGTCGCATCGGACAGCTTGTAGCCGTCGGGGCCGAACAGCTTGATGCCGTTGTCCTCGAACCCGTTATGCGACGCGGAGATCATCACGCCGAGGTCGGCGCGCAGGCTGCGGGTCAGCATGGCGATGGCCGGCGTCGGCAGCGGCCCCACCAGCGTCACGTCCATGCCGGCGCCGATGAAGCCCGCGACCAGCGCCGGCTCGATCATGTAGCCGCTCAGGCGGGTGTCCTTGCCAATGACGACCTGGTGGCGGTGGTCGCCGCGGACGAACATCAGCCCGGCAGCCTGGCCGAGCTTCAGGGCGGTCTCGGCCGTCATCGGGTCCACGTTGGCCTTGCCGCGTATGCCGTCCGTGCCGAACAACCGTCGCTTGCTCATGCCAACCCCCAACCGTTGCCTACGCGTAACCCTAGCCCGCCAGTGCCTGCCACACGCGCACCGCCTGTACCGTGGCGGCGACATCGTGAACGCGCAGGATGGAGGCGCCTTGCAGCAGGGCGTATAGCCCGGCTGCAAGCGAACCCGCCATCCGGTCCGCCGGGTCCGGCACGCCCGAAAGCTGGCCGATGAACCCCTTGCGCGACACCCCGACCAGGATGGGGCACCCAAGCGTCCCCAATGCGGCAAGGCCGCGCAGCGACGCGATGCTGCCCTCGGGCGTCTTGGCGAAGCCGATCCCGGGGTCCACGGCAATGCTGGCTCGGCTGACGCCAGCCGCTTCTGCATTGATAACCCGCATGGAAAGTTCGGCCAGGACCTCTGCAGCCACATCGCCATACCGCGCCAAGCCGGTCATCGTCGCCGGGGTACCGCGCATGTGCATCAGGACGACGGGACAGCCCCGGGCGGCCACCAGGGCCAGCGCGCGGGGGTCATGGGACAGGGCGGACACGTCATTCACAATGCTGGCACCGGCATCCAGCGCCGCCGCCATCGTGTCGGCGTTGCGGGTGTCCACCGACAGCGGCACCCCTGCACCGGCCAGCGCCGCTATAACGGGAAGGATGCGCCGGCGTTCCTCGTCCGGCGGTGTCGGCTCGGCGCCGGGCCGGGTGCTTTCTCCGCCGATGTCCAGGATTGCGGCGCCGTCCTCGATCATCCGAAAGCCCGCCGCAACGGCGCAGCCAAGGTCCTGGTGCAGCCCGCCATCGCTGAAGCTGTCCGGCGTGACGTTAAGGATGCCCATGACAGCCGGGCCGGGCGGCAACCCCGCCCATCGCGCCGGCAAAGAAAAGGCCGGTCCCGCTTGCGCGAGACCGGCCCCTTGTTCAGCCACCCCAGCCTAGCCCGGCTGCGGCTGCGGCCCAAGTCCGCCCGTGGGCGGCGGCGCCAACGGCCGTCCGGAGGTCGGAACCGAGGTCCTGCGCTCCGGCGCCGGCTCGTCCACCACCCGCTTGATGATCGGCTCGCCGCGCAGCACCATCCGGATTTCCTCGCCGGATAGCGTCTCGTGCTCAAGCAACGCGTTGGCCAGCAAGTGCAGCTCGTCAAGCTTGTCGGTCAGCAACTGCTTGGCACCGTTGTAAGCAGTGTCGAGCAGCACCTTCACTTCCGAGTCGATCTCCCGTGCCGTCGCCTCGGACACGTTCTTGTTCTGCGTTACCGAGTGGCCGAGGAACACCTCCTGGCTGTTATCGCCATAAGCGACCATGCCGAGCTTATCGCTCATGCCCCACTCGGTCACCATCGCACGGGCGCAACGGGTTGCCTGCTTGATGTCGCTGGACGCACCGGTCGAAATACGGTCCTTGCCGAACGCTAGCTCCTCTGCCGCACGACCGCCCATAGCGCCCTTCATGAACGAGACTAGGTCGCCCTTGTATTCGCTCAGGTGGTCGGTCTCCGGCAGACTCATCACCATGCCCAGCGCACGTCCGCGCGGGATGATCGTCGCTTTGTGGATCGGGTCGCCGCCCGGCGTGTAGATCTTGCACAGGGCGTGGCCGGCCTCGTGGTAGGCGGTCATGCGGCGCTCGTCGTCGGTCATGATGAGCGACCGGCGCTCGGCGCCCATCATCACCTTGTCCTTGGCAAACTCAAACTCCGCCATCGCCACCACGCGCTTGCTCAAGCGGGCGGCCAGCAGGGCGGCCTCGTTGACCAGGTTGGCCAAGTCGGCTCCGGAGAAGCCGGGCGTGCCGCGGGCGATCACCTTGGGGTCCACGTCGCTGCCCAGCGGCACCTTCCGCATATGAACGCGCAGGATCTTCTCCCGTCCGCCCACGTCGGGGTTCGGCACCACCACCTGGCGGTCGAACCGGCCCGGACGCAACAGCGCCGGGTCGAGCACGTCCGCGCGGTTGGTCGCGGCGATAAGGATTACGCCCTCGTTGGCCTCGAAGCCGTCCATCTCCACAAGCATCTGGTTCAGCGTCTGCTCGCGCTCGTCGTTGCCGCCGCCAAGCCCGGCACCACGATGCCGGCCGACCGCGTCAATCTCGTCAATGAAGATGATGCAGGGCGCGTTCTTCTTGCCCTGCTCGAACATGTCGCGCACGCGGCTGGCGCCGACGCCCACGAACATCTCCACGAAGTCCGAGCCGCTGATGGTGAAGAACGGCACGTTGGCCTCGCCGGCGATGGCGCGTGCCAGCAGCGTCTTGCCGGTGCCCGGCGGTCCCACCAGCAACACGCCTTTGGGTATCTTGCCGCCCAGGCGCTGGAACTTTTGCGGGTCCTTCAGGAACTCGACGATCTCGACCAGCTCGCTCTTGGCCTCGTCAATGCCGGCCACGTCCTCGAACGTGACGCGACCCTGCTTCTCCGTCAGCATCCGGGCGCGGGACTTGCCGAAGCCCATGGCGCGTCCGCCACCGGACTGCATCTGGCGCATGAAGAACACCCACACGCCGATCAGCAGCAGCATCGGGAACCAGCTCAGCAGGATGTGGAGAAGCTGGTTGTCGCTCTCCTCCGGCTTGGCGGTAACGCGCACGCCCTTCTCGGTCAGGCGGCTGACCAGCATCGGGTCTTCCGGGGTGTAGGTCTGGAAGGTGCGGCCATCGGCCAGCACACCGGAGACGATGCGGCCCTGGATGGTCACGTCGCGGACGCGCCCGGCCGCCACTTCAGTGGTGAAGTCCGAGTAGGGAACGCGGTTGTCTGCACGCTGCGTCGCGTTGGGCTGGAAGAAGTTGAACAGAGCCACGAGCAGCAGGGCGATTATCACCCAGAGCGCGAGGTTACGGCCAAAATTGCTCATCATATGATCCTGGTGATCCAGTCATCAAACCCGGGTTCTGGGCGCACTACGGAACGGACCCGGCTATCTCTCCCGGCCCGACATGGACCGGCGCCACCACGCAGACATGCAGATAGTGCGCCCCTGCCCGCTCCGCACCCCCGCATCGCCTATGCCGCGAAGAATGCGGCAGGCGCCACGGGACGGGCAGGCCGAAACACGACGGCGGCACCGCGATAGGCCGCCGCACCGGGGTAGCGGAGGTGCGGCACAGCAACGATTGCACCATCACTGCGCAGGGTTGGCAAGGTATATAGTAGGGCCGACGGCAGGGCCGACCAGCGGCGCAGCCGGGCCGCGTCAGGGCCAAGGGCGCCCAGGGTGGTGCCATCGCCTGCGTCGGCTGGCGCAAGGGACGGTGCGGCCTGGAAACGCCCGTCCCAGCAGCGGTTCGCGGGAACGGCCTCCTGCATTGCCGCGGCTTCCCGGCCCATCAGCCAGCCCTGGCCGAACCGTCCGGCCGGCATGACGATGACGCCGTGCAGGGTGCCCGCCCAGCCCGGCTCCGCTCGCAGCCGCCCGGACAGCCGCACGGCTGCGGCCAGCGACGGCGGATAAGCGGCTCCGGACAAGGTCCATACTAAAGCGGAAACGGCTTGGGGACCGATGGACCTTCGGATGTGCGCGACCCCCTCGGGATGGACGGCGACGGAAACGGCGAGTTCTGCGGCGGCCTCGGCCTCCGCCGCAGCGCGCGCCACGCCGGATGCAGCAGCTTCTGCACCTAGCGGCACCGCCGCGGCCGGGTCCGCAAGCGGGCCGGCACGCAGGCGCGCGCGCGGCGTTGCCGGGTCCGCGTTGGTCGGGTCCTCCACCCACTTCACCCCGGCGGCGGCCAGCGTGGCGCGCAGCCGGCCCGGCTGCACCTTCAGCAACGGGCGCAGCAGGCGCACCGCGTCCGTATGGGCGACAGCCGACATGCCGGACAGCCCGGCCGCGCCGCTGCCCGCCGCACGGCGCAACAGCACGGTCTCGGCCTGGTCCCGCAGATGGTGCCCCAGTGCGAGGTCAACCAAGCCGGCGCCGCGGCAGGCCGCTCCAAGCAGGGCATAGCGTGCGGCCCGCGCACGCTCGGCCAGGGCCGGGCCGTGGCGCAGTTCCGCTTGCAGCAGGCAGGCGGGAATGCCCATGGCGGCAAGGCGCTGCAAGGTCATGCCGGCTTCCCCAGCGGAAGCAGGGCGCAGCCCGTGGTCCACCACGAGGGCGAACGGGCGGCCCCAGCCGCGCAGCAACAGCGCCAAGGCCATGCTGTCCGCCCCGCCGGAGACGGCGACGGCGATCCTGCGGTCCCCGGCGAAGGGTCCGAGCGGCGCCATCAGCGCCGCGAACTCCGCCGTGCCGAGCGGCGTCAGCGGCAGCCGGCGCGGGCGCGGACGTTGGCCGCGGCCTCGCGCACCTCGGGCCGCGGTGACGGGAACTCGGACCGCAGCTTCTCCAGCGTGGCGCAGGCCGCCGGGCGCTCGCCCAACCCCGTGAGCGAGGCCGCAAGCCCAAGCAGCGCATCCGGCGCGCGGGAGCCGTTGCGGGAACGGTTGTAGGCGTCGTCATAGGCCACCGCGGCGGCCTGATAGTCCCGCTTGCCCGCCAGCGACTGCGCCAGCAGGAACTGCGCGTCCCCAGCACGCGGACCCGCGCGGTTGCTGCCCAGCACCTCCCGCGCCGAAGCCTCCGCGGCGGCGTAGTCCCGGCGGGCCAGGGCGGCGTTGCCCTCCTGCATCGCAAGCTCCGGCGGGCGGCGGCCGGGGGTGGCCGGCGCATCCGAAGGCGGTCCCTGCGGCGGTTCCCGGCCGGGCGCCTCGCCCCGGCTAGGCGCCTCGCGCAGCGCCACGGGCGGAGCCGTGCGCGGCCCGGCATTCTGCAAGCGGAAGTTCAGGTCGGCGATCTGCTTGGCCAAGTCGTCGTTCTGGCGCCGGGCCTGGTTGGCCTGCTCGTCCACCTGGCCGCGCAGCCGGCGCAGCTCCTCCTCCATGGACTGCACGCGGTCGAGCAGTTGCGTCGTCAGCTCGCTCCCGCCCCCGCCGCGATAGGCGTCGCGCGGCGCCTGCGGCGGCGGCAGGCTGCCGCGGCCAGATTGCAGCGATTGCAGGTCCCGCCGCAGCTCCAGCATCTGGTTCTGCAACGCGATGCCCTCGCGGCTGTCCATCTGCGCCCAGGCAGGCGCCCCCAGGAACAGGCCGGCGGCAGTCAAGACGACGGCGCGGCGCATCGCGGGCCTAGCGGACCGAGGTCGTGGCGTTGCGGTTCTGCTGATAGGCCTGCTCGTCCGAGCCGACCGCCGTCGGGCGCTCCTTGCCGTAGCTGATCGCTGTCACCCGCGCCGACGACACGCCGCGCGCCACCAGGTAGTCCCGCGCCGCGTTGGCCCTGCGCTGGCCCAGCGCCAGGTTGTATTCGGTCGTGCCGCGTTCGTCGCAGTTGCCGCCCATCTGCACCTGGACCTGCGGGTTGCGCTGCAGCCAGGCCGATTGCCGGTCCAGCGTCGCCTGCGCCTCGCTGCTGAGGGTCGAGCTGTCGAGGGCGTAGAACACGCGGTCGCCGACGTTGGCCACCAAGTCCTCCTGGCTGCCGGGCACCGCGCCCTGGCTGCTCAGGCCGGCGGCGCCCGATCCGGCCGCGTTGGCGCTGGCATTGGTCTTTTCGGCGCAGGCGCCCAGCAGGGCGGGCAGCGCCAGGGCGGCCAGGACGGCGGCGGTCTTCATGTTCATCAAGCACTGTTCCTCGTTGCGGCGCCCGCGCGAGGGTCGCCAATGGCGGCGTTGCCCGGCGCAATAAGCCTGGCGCGATAGGCCCGGCGGTCGTTCCGGTCAAGGCTGCAACGGCGACCAGGCGGGATCGGAGGCGTCGGTCGGCGTCGGGGCCGGGCGCTCGTTGAAGCCGGTGATGTCTATGGACACCAGCCGCGACGAGAAGCCGCCGCCGCCGGCGCCGGCCTGGCTGCTGCGGTAGAACATCAGCACGCGGCCGTTGGGCGCAAACGTCGGTCCCTCGACCGAGAAGCTCTCGGACAGGATGCGCTCCCCCGAGCCGTCCGGGCGCATGACGCCGATGCCGAAGGTGCCGCCGTTCAGCCGGGTGAAGGCGATCAGGTCGCCGCGCGGCGACCACACCGGCGTGGCGTAGCGCCCGCGCCCGAAGCTGATACGCCGCACCCCGCCGCCGCCGCTGTCCATGACATAGAGCTGCTGGTCGCCGCCGCGGTCCGAGTTGAACACGATCTGCGACCCGTCCGGGCTGAAGCACGGGCTGGTGTCAATCGCGCCGCTGTTGGTGAGCTGCCGCCCGCGCCCGCCGCCCGCGCCCGCCGTCACGATGTCCGACCCGGCGCCGCGCGTCACCGACATCACGATCTGGTTGCCGTCCGGGGCGAAGCGCGGCGCAAACGTCATGCCCTCGTATTCCCCCAGCAGCCGCTGCGCGCCGCTGCCGATGTCGAAGGTGTAAACCCGCGGCCGGTTGTTCTGGTAGGACATGAACACGATCTGGTCCCGCGCCGGGTGGAACCGCGGCGTGAGCGCCAGCCAGGAGCCGTCGGTCAGGAAGCGGTTGTTGGCGCTGTCCTGGTCCATGATCGCCAGCCGCTTCACCCGGCGGTCGCGCGGGCCGGTGCCGGCGATGTAGACGATGCGGGTGTCGAAGTAGCCCTTCTCGCCCAGCAGCCGCTCGTAGATCACGTCGCTGATGATATGGGCGATGCGGCGCCAGTTGCTGCTGGTGGTGGTGTAGGCGGTGCCCTGTATCTGCTGGCCCGGCAGCACGTCCCACAGCCGGAATTCGACCCGTACGGCGTTGCCGCCGCCTTCCACCTTGCCCGTGACCAGCGCCTGCGCGCCGGCGCCCTTCCAGGCGGCGAAGTTGGGCGTGTCGCCGGGGTCGCCGCCGGCCGCGCCCACGACGGGGCGGAACAGGCCGGACCGCTCCAGGTTGCGGGTGATGACGCCGGCCATGTCGGTGCCGAGCTGCGATCCCGGGAAGTTCGGGATGGCGATGGGGATGGGCGCGGTGCGGGCGCGGTCCACTGTGATCTCCGGCTGCTGGTTGCCGGCGCCGACGCCCTGGGCGCGGGCGGCCAGCGGCAGGGCGGACACGGCGAGGCCGGCGAGCAGGCTGCGGCGGGCCACCAGGGAGTGCACGGCGGCGGTCAGGGCGGCGGAGGTGGTCAGGGCGGCGGAGGTGGTCATGGCAGCGGTCTCCTTCACGCCTTTATCGGCGCAGCGTTGTCGAAACTATGGGGCTTGCCCGGCATGGCCGGCGGCAGCGGCAGGACGGCGCAGCGCGGGTCCATGGCGGCGCGCATGGCGCGGGCGGTGAAGCTGGAGGGGGGACCAGATGCCGGCGGCTGGACGATGCGGATCGTGCCTTGGGCGTCGGTCGTGATGCGGTGACAGGCCATGTTAGGAGCGGCTGCGGGCTGAATGGGCGGGACGGCCAAGCACTCCCGGATTTGGTTGGCGATGGCAGCCGCCCCGTTGGTTGGCAATGGGCCGCCATCAGTTGCAGCGCACGCGAATGTGGGCAAGTAGGCAAAAGCCACGAGGAATGCAGCATACTCGACGGGGCTGCCTGCTGCTCCCTCTCCCTCTGGGAGAGGGAGCAGCAGTATGGCAGTCATGGCCGGAACGTGATCTCGAAGGTGTGGATCTGGCCGCGCATCGCGGCGGGCAGCGGCAACTGGGAGCATTGCGCGTCCAGCGCGGCACGCCTCGCACGCTCGGCGAAGGCCCGCGCCACGCCGACGCGGAACGCATCGGTTCCGGCCAGCTCGGCCTGGCGAATGATGCCGGCTTCGTCCGTGGTGATGCGGAGGCGGACCATCTGCCTGTCGTAGTCCAGGGCGCCCCTGTCCCCGGTCCAGCACTCGCGCAGGCGGTCGCCGATGGCGCCGCGGTTGGCAGCGGTCAGCAGCGCGTTGTCCAGGCCCGAAGGGCTGCCGCCGCCGGGCGAGCCGCTGCGGGCCGGGGCGGGGCGGACGTCACGCTGCCCGGCCTGCGCCTGCTGCGACCGCAGGCGGGTCAGCACGTCGCCTACGGTGCTGCTGTTGTCAGCCGTCGTGCGAGCCTGAGTGGCCTGATTGGTCGTGCTGTTGGTCGCCTGCCCCGGCGCGGGCGTTTGCGGAGCCGGCCGGGCCGGGGCGGCAGGCGCTGGCCGTGCGGCCTGCGGCGCTGGACGCGGCGGCGCAGCCGGCGCCTGCGGGGCCGGGCGCGGCGGGATCGGCGCGGGCGGCGCCGGAGGCTGCGGGCGCGGCTGCGGCACGGGTGCGGGCACCGGCGACGGCGCGGGTGCGACCGGCAAGGGCGGCGGTGCAGGCGGGGCGCGGGGGGCGGGCGAAGTTGGGGCAGGAGCCGGCGGCGGGACCGGTGCGCGGGGCACAGGCAGGACGGGTGCTGGCGGCGAGGTGGCCGGCACCGGCTGCGCCTGGGGAGCAGGCGGAGGCGGCGGCGGCGGCGGCAGGGGCAGCGGCGGCTCCGGCCGCGGCTGGTCCGGTGCGGCCTGCTCGACCGGCGGCTGCTGCGAGGGCGCGGCGGCTGGCGACGGCGATGGCGTGGGTGCCGGGGCGGTGCTGCGCTGGACCGGGCCGGGTGTCACGAACTCGACCTCGATGCCGACTTCCTGGCCCATGTCCGGGATGCGCGCCGGCAGAGCCAGCAGCAGGGCCAGCAGCAGCGCGACATGCAGGCCAAACGAGATCGCACCGGTGCGGCGCAATGGCGTGTCGAAGGTGGTCATGTCGTCAGCCGGGCACGGGGGTCAGGCACGCGGGCCTAGCCGCGCCCCTGCCGGCGGGCGCCCGCCGCAGGGGGCACGGATGCGGCCGGGGCGGGGTTGGCCCCACGGGCCGGGGCCGCCGACGCCGGGGCTGGCCCACCGGTCTGCTCGGCCAGCAGGGCGACCTTGGTGAAACCGCCCTGGGTGATGGTCGCCATCACCTCCATGATCCGCCCGTAGCTGATGCCCTTGTCGCCGCGGACATAGACGCGGCGGTCGGTCTTGCCGTCGCTGGCCGCTTGCAGACGGGCCACCAGGTCGGGCAGCGCGGCCTCGTTCTCCTGCAGGAACACCTTGCCCTCGGCGTTCACCGACACCGTGACGGGTTCGCTGTCCTGGCTCAGCGGCGCGGCGCTGGCCTTGGGCAGGTCCACGTTGACGCCCGAGGTCAGCAGCGGCGCCGCCACCATGAACACGATCAGCAGCACCAGCATCACGTCCACCAGCGGCGTCACGTTGATCTCGGCCAGC
>JAABUN010008655.1_pt1 | contig 10305 bp, 10 predicted proteins | sample 5559311 | NCBI WGS metagenome assembly JAABUN01 (sample SAMN10711877, study PRJNA513370) | rock metagenome | isolation source: Antarctica rocks | place: Antarctica: Victoria Land, Siegfried Peak sud
TGTCCCGGCCACGCCAGCACCCGGCAGCCGGTGCACACGGTCTATCTGGCGGCAGACACGTTCCAGGTCTCGACCGTCAGCGACTGGGGAGAGGCAGCCCTCGAACCCACCCTGCATGCCGTCGCCGCCCGCGGACTGCTGGCCGATGTCGAGACCCTGCACCTGGACCGTGGCTACGAGCAACCTGACCACCGAACGCTGCCACCGCCTCGGGCTCACCGACATCGTCTGCGCCAAGAAGAAGCGCAAGGGCGAAACCAAGGCCAAGAAACCGCTTACCCTCGGTCTGCGCTGGCCCGTTGAACGCACCAACTCCTGGCTCTCGAACTTTCGGTCAGCTACGACGAAACACCGACCGCTTCAGCAAACAACGACTCGGACAAGTCGCCCTCGCCCTCATCCTGACCGTGAAACTCGTCAAATGGGCCAAACGCTGGACCGACTGACCCGCCTATCCGCGCGCTCTAAGGACGTCAATCGGCACGCCCGCCTTGGGCGTCAGGTTCTGTGACGGCCGATCAGGCCGAGATGGTTTCGGCACGGGTGACGACTCGCCCGGTACAGCAGCCAAGTACCGCAACGAGCGCGCCGTTGTGGGCTCCCTACCGGTGCTCAACGGGAGTTGGCCGTGCTCAACGATGCTCAGTGGAGGCTGTCCGCGTAGTTTGCAAGCAGGGGGTCGAGGGTTCGAATCCCTTCGTCTCCACCGCAGGTTAGACGGCTTGGACGGGTTCGAAGTCGATGCCCTTCGCGCGGCCCGTTACAGCAGTGAAGTACGGCAGTGGCGTCGTGAAGGTGTCCATCGGCGTGTGGCGCTGCTGTCTGGATGAGGGTTCGTTACGGTCTTGGTGTGACGACGAGAGGCTCCTTGGAGTTCGACGCCCTCCGCGGGGCGTTCGCGGCTGACCCGGCGCTTGGGCAGGAGACCGAGTGGGCCTATCGGCTCGCGGTGGAGACGGACAACCCCCGACCGGGGGCCGCGCTTTCATCACCGGGCAGACATGACGCGCGGTTGCCCCGTTCTCAGGTGCGAGTGCGGTCAGTGCTCGCCGCGCCCACCGCGGTCGCCGTCGGGCCCGTGATCGTCGTCGTGCCCGCGCCGCCGTCCGCCGCGTGCCATCCGCGGCTCGTCGCTGCGGGCACCCAGCTGGGCCACCGGGCCGCTGATCCGACGCGACCCCTTCACCGAGACGTAGGACGTCTCGTACCCGACGGTCGCTGCCGGGTCCAGGCGCGGGTCGGTCGCCAACCCCTTGTCCCCGCCACTGCGGATGAAGAAGAAGTCGGTCTGGACCCGCGTGGGAGTGACGTCGAGGATGGCGAACCCGTGGCCGATGCCCTCGAGGTAGCGCACCCACGGGTTGGTCGCCTGGAAGGCAGCGGTCGCCCCCTGCGCTGCCGCGGCCGAGCCACCGAGCACCTCCTTGAAGCCGTCGCTGGTGATCGAGGGGCAGACGAACTCCACGCCGACCGAGTTGGGCGCGGTCCGGTAGGTGTCGTACCTCGTGGGCAGGTCGTTGGCCCACGATGAGTGGATGTCGCCGGTCAGCACCACGGGGTCGGCCGTGCGCGAGCCAGCCATGGCCTCCAGCAGCGTGCGCTGGTCGGCCTGGTAGCCGTCCCACTGGTCGGTGTTGAACACCTGGCCGGGCACCACCCCGGCGCGGGGGATGGAGAACACCCGGGTGAAGACGGTCTGGTTGCCGATCAGGTGCCAGGCCTTCTTGCTGCCCGTGATGCCGTTCGTCAGCCAGGCGAGCTGCTCGCGCTCGGGCAGGTCGCGCGCGGGGTCGACCAGCGCCGGGTTCGGCGCCGCACCGGCCGTGGCGGGCACCTGCCGGCTGCGGTTCTGCCGGGTCTCGATCACCGAGAGGTCAGCCAGGTCACCGAAGGAGAAGCGGCGGAAGAACTGCTTGCCCTGGTGCGGCCGAGGCTGCCAGGACTCCGGCTCGCGGATCGGCATCCACTCGAGGTAGGCCTGGAAGGCCCGGGCCCGTCGGGCGAAGAAGTCCCCCTCGGCCCGGACCCCGGCCGGCTCGCCGGGCCCGGTGTAGGAGGTGTCCGGGTCGTCCTGGGCCTCGTGGTTCTCCGCGCCCGTGTCGTAGGCGTCGTTGGCGATCTCGTGGTCGTCGAAGATGACGATCCAGGGGTGCTGCCGGTGCGCCGCCTGCTGGTCGGGGTCGGTCTTGTACAGCGCGTGCCGCACCCGGTAGTCCTGCAGCGAGACGGTCTCGGTCTCGGGCCGGTGGTCGCGGGTGCCGACGAGCCCGGCCGGGCCGTAACGGTCACCGGACCCCGGGACGCCGGGCTCACGCGGGTCGTTGCCGTACTCGTAGATGTAGTCACCCAGGTGCAGCACGGCGTCCAGGTCGGTGCGCGCGGCCAGGCCGCGGTAGGCGGTGAAGTAGCCGCCGGTGTAGTTGCTGCACGACACGAAGGCCAGCCGCAGGGCGTGGGTCACACCCTGCTCGTCCGGCGCCGTCTGGGTCCGCCCGACGGGCGAGGTCGCCCCGCGGGTCTGGAACCGGTAGTAGTAGCGGGTGTACGGCGTGAGGTCGCTGACCACCACCTTGACGGTGTGGTCGCGGCCGGCGTCCGTCCTGACGGTGCCGGACTGCAGCACCTTGGTGAAACGCTCGTCCGCGGCGACCTCCCACTCCACTCGGCTCGATGGCCCGATCCCGCTGCCCGGCACGGAGTTCGGGGTGGGCGTGACGCGGGTCCAGAGCAGCACCTCGGTCGCGGTCGGGTCGCCACTAGCGACCCCGAAGCCGAACACCCCCGAACGGGCGGCGTCGGCGACAGCGGCGTGTGCCGCCTGCGGGGTGAGCTCGCCGAAGGAGAGAGCGGCCGCGGCAGCGCCGCTCCCCTTGAGCACAGCGCGGCGGGAGACCTGAGCATCGATAGGCATGGCGCCCAAGATGGTGGTCAGGTGTGGCCGGACCGCGACCCAGGCCTGAACCACAGGTGAACACGCCCTTGCGCTCGCTGGTCGGGACCGGCGCTGTCAGGCCTGGTCGGTCGGCTTGCTCGAGGGGGTCGGGTCACCGGGCAGGTCGGGCACCTCGGTGGTCAGGTCGTCCACCATGCCGCTGTCGGTGTCCAGGTCGGCCACTGCAGAGGTGGGGGTCACCGGGGTGGGGACCGAAGCCGGCGGGGTGTAGGCAGGGTACGTACCGGTGGGCAGCGCCCACGGGTCCTCCTTGGGCGTGCGGCTCTTGATCACGGCGAAGGCGGCGGCGCCGGCCGCCACGACCACGGGCACCAGCAGCAGCAGCCGGCGGACGAACCGGCCGCGCTTGCGCTTGACCACCGCGTCGCCCTTCAGGACGGCGACGGCGTCGCCGCTGCGTGCGCGGTACTCACCAGCGGTGGCGCCGGCCGCTGCGCCGGCCGTGGCCGCCGCGCTCACGGCCTCGAGCACGCGGGGCAGCCAGTCGTCGAGCTTGTCGCGGGCGGCGTCGACGGCGGGCGACACCTTCTCGACCGCCGCCTCGACCTTGGGCGCGGCGGCCTGGCGACCGTGCTCGACGTGGGGCGCCGCCCAGTCGCGGGCGTCCCGGGCCTTGGCCCCGACCGTGGGGGCGACCTTGCCCCGCCAGGTGTCGCTGACGGTGCTGGCGACGTCCACGACCTGGTCGCGGGCCTTGTCGGTACGGCTGGTCTTGGTGAACACGGGGGCCTCCCTGGCGCTTGGTCGCATCGTTCCCTGCACGGTCGCCGACGTACCGGCGGTTCTGGCTGGCCATCTTGCCCTGATCGGCGAGTCGGTGCAGAACCGGACGGCGGCGACGTCCTTCGATCGTAGGTGGAATGATGGCCCGCATGGACGTCACGCTGCACACCAACAAGGGCGACATCACGATCGCGCTGTTCCCCGACCAGGCCCCCAAGACGGTGGCCAACTTCGTCGGCCTCGCCGACGGGACCAAGGAGTGGAAGGACGAGAGCACCGGGCAGACCAAGGCCGAGCCGTTCTACGACGGCCTGGGCTTTCACCGGATCATCCCCGGGTTCATGATCCAAGGTGGCTGCCCGCAGGGCACGGGCACCGGCGGCCCGGGTTATACCTTCGACGACGAGATCCACCCCGACCTGGCGTTCAGCAAGCCCTACCTGCTCGCCATGGCCAACGCCGGCAAGCGGGGCGGCAGCGGCACCAACGGGTCGCAGTTCTTCATCACCGTCGTGCCGACGGCGCACCTGAACGGCAAGCACACGATCTTCGGTGAGGTCAGCGACCAGGCCGGTCGCGACGTGGTCGACGCCATCGCGGCGGCACCCACCGGGCGCGGCGACGCTCCCGTCGAACCCGTCGTGATCGAGCGCGTCACCGTCAGCTGACCGGCCGGCGTCACCGGAGGAGGACCAGCAGTGGACGGCGTCGACCCCACCCGCGCCTCGGCGCCGCCCACCGCTGAGCCGGTCTGCCCGCGTCACCCCGACCGGGTGAGCTACGTGCGCTGCCAGCGCTGCGAGCGTCCGGTCTGCCCCGAGTGTCAGCGCCCGGCGTCGGTCGGCGTCCAGTGCGTGGACTGCGTGCGTGAGCAGGCAGCCCAGCACCCCACGGCCCGGACGACGTTCGGCGGCCGGCTCGGGGACGGCCGGCCGGTCGTGACCCAGCTGCTGGTCGCGGCCTGTGCCGTGGTGTTCGTGCTGCAGCTGGTGCCGGGTCTCGGCGTCACCGAGCGGTTGGCCTACGCCCCCTACCTCACCGTGGCCGAGCCGTGGCGGCTGGTGACCAGCGCCTTCGTGCACCAGACCAGCTTCCTGCCGCACATCCTGTTCAACATGTACCTGCTGTGGATGGTGGGGGCGCTGCTCGAGAACAGGTTCGGCCGCGCACGCTTCGCCGCGTTGTACCTGCTGTGCGCCCTCGGTGGCTCGGTGGGCTACCTGCTGCTCGCCGATCGAGGCGACCCGCAGTCCTGGTACGGAGCCGTCGTCGGGGCGTCCGGAGCGGTCTTCGGTCTGTTCGGTGCGCTGCTGGTGGTCAATCGACGGCTGGGGCTGGAGAACCGAGGCCTGCTGGTGTTCTTCGCCATCAACGCCGCCATCGGGTTCTTCCCCGGGGCCAACATCGCCTGGCAGGCGCACCTGGGTGGGCTGGTCACCGGCGTGCTCGCAGCGCTCGTGCTCGTGCACGCCCCAGTCGCCCGTCGCTCGGCGTTGCAGGGCACCGGGCTGGCGGCCGTGCTGGCTCTGCTGGTGGGCCTGGCCGCGCTCAAGCTCAGCCTGGGGTAGTCGCCCGCCGGACGGTCCACAGGTTTGTGCACATCCTGGGGATCAACTCACACCGGTGTGATTCAGCGCCAGCGAGTGGCCATCCCGAAGCCGCCCATGATGATCGCGAAGCCCACCAGGATGTTGGCCCGACCGAGCGCCGGCACCGGGTAGCGCGTCTCGCTGACGTAGAACGTGACGATGTAGGCCAGCCCGACCAGGAACAGGGCGACCATCACGGGCGCGTACCACGGCGGGCTCGTCCGGGGGCCACTGACCTTGGCAGGTGGTGGGGTGTAGTCGGCCTTCTTACGGGCCCTCGATTCGGGCACGGGCACTCCTTGCGTCGGGTGGTCGTCTAGCCTAGATCCGGATCCGAACGCAGTGTGCGCTCAGTGGGCAGCCAGTCAGGAGGCGGTGACGTGCCGAGCGGCGTACGCCTGCCCCGGGTCAGTGTGCCGCACCTGCGCCGCCCGCACCTGCGGGTGCGTCGTCCCTCACGCTGGGGCGTCGCGATGCCGGTCGTGCTCGCGGCCACCGGGCTGCTCGCCACGACCAGTGCCCAGACCGCGCGCGGCACCGACCTGCGCTCGGTTGGTCGCACCGACACCGCCGACCTGATTCGCGAGCAGCAGTACCGGGCCGACGTCCAGGAGCAGCAGGTGCGCACGCTGCGCCGCCAGGTGCAGGTGCTGACCACCCAGAACGCGCCCGCGGGGTCGCTGCTACAGCGGTTGACCACCCGGGCCGACGCCCTGGCGCCCGCCGCCGGCACGGTGACGGCCCGCGGACCGGCCGTGACGGTCGAGCTCGATGACGCCCCCGCCACCGCGACCTTGCCCTCCGGGTTCACCCCGGACGACGTCGTGGTGCACCAGCAGGACGTCCAGGCCGTGGTCAACGCCCTGTGGGCGGCGGGTGCCGAGGCGATGATGCTGATGGACCAGCGGGTGGTCTCGACCAGCGCGGTGCGCTGCGTGGGCAACGTCCTGATCCTGCAGGGTCGGGTCTACTCCCCGCCCTACCTGATCCGGGCCATCGGTGACCCCGACGCCCTGCGCCGGGGTCTGGAGCGCTCCGGGCAGCTGCGGATCTACCGCGAGTACGTCGACGCGATCGGCCTGGGCTACGACGTGAGCACCCAGCGGTCGCTGACCATGCCCGGGTACGACGGCAGCCTCGAGCTGCGTTACGCCACCGCGGTCACCTCGTGAGGGTGGTGCGCGGCGTCGTCCACGGCGTGGGTGAACTGTGCATCACCCTCGGGGTGCTGCTGCTGCTGTTCGTCGTCTGGCAGTTGTGGTGGACCGACGTGGTCGCGGGCCGGGCTCAGGACGCGACGACCCAACGGCTCGAGCAGCTGTGGAAGCCGCAGGTGCGGGCCGCGCCTGGCGTGCCGCCCCGCCCGGCGGCGGCCGAGCGGCCGGTGGCCCAGGTGGCTGCCGGCACGGCCTTCGCGCTGATCCGGGTGCCGCGATTCGGGAAGGAGTATGTGCGCCCGATCCTGCAGGGAACCGACCTGTCGACCCTGGACGAAGGCGTCGGGCACTACGAGAACAGCGTCGGGCCCGGTGCGGTCGGCAACTTCGCGCTAGCCGGTCACCGGGTCACCTACGCCAAGCCGTTCAACCAGATCGCCGAGCTGCGCACCGGTGACCCGATCGTGATCGAGACCAAGACCAGCTGGTACGTCTACCGGGTCGTGCGGCACACCATCGTCACCCCCGACCGGGTCGACGTCGTGGCCCCGGTTCCCGAGCGGCCCGGGGCCACCCCGACCCGGCCGCTGATGACCATGACGGCCTGCCACCCCGAGTTCTCGGCCCGGCTGAGGTACGTCGTCTACTCCCAGCTGGCGCAGACGATCCCCAAGACGGGCGGCGCGACGCCCGACGTGCTGACGGCGGCGGCGTCGTGAGCGCCGTGCAGAAGAGGAGCTGACGGTGTACGGATTCCTGTGGCGCCTGCTTCCCGGCCCACGCCCGGTGCGGTTGCTGCTGGGGTTGCTCGCGGTGCTGGCGGTCGTCGCGGCCCTGTTCGAGTGGGGCTTCCCGGTGCTGGCCCCCCTGATGCCCTTCAACGACGGGACGGTCAGCCAGTGAGCGCCCGCGTCCTGGTCGTCGACAACTACGACAGCTTCGTCTACACGATCGTCGGCTATCTCACCCAGCTCGGCGCGCGCTGCGAGGTGGTGCGCAACGACGCGGTGAGCGCCGAGCAGGGCGCGGCGTACGACGGTGTCCTGCTCTCGCCCGGACCCGGGACGCCCGAGGACGCCGGGGTGTGCGTCGCCATGGTGCAGGCGTGCGCCCGGCGGGCCCAGCCGATGCTCGGGGTGTGCCTCGGGCACCAGGCCCTGGCCGTGGCGTTCGGCGCCGTCGTAGGTCGCGCCCCCGAGCTGTTGCACGGCAAGACCAGCCTGGTGGAGCACGACGGCACTGGTGTGCTGGCCGGGCTGCCGTCGCCGTTCACGGCAACCCGATACCACTCGCTGGCGGTCGATCCCGCCACCGTCCCGGCCGAGCTGGACGTCACCGGACGCACCGCCGGCGGGGTCGTGATGTCACTGCGCCACCGGACGCTGCCGCTGGAGGGTGTGCAGTTCCATCCCGAGTCGGTGCTCACCCAGGGTGGTCACCGACTGCTCGCGAACTGGCTGGCCGAGTGCGGTGACGGTGCGGCGATCTCGCGCTCGGTCGGCCTGGGCCCCCTCGTGCACCACTGACCGACCACAGCCGGGGTCAGGGCGGCCGGGGTCAGGGCAGTCGGAGTCAGGGCGGCGGTGGGGTCGTCGCGCTCGGGTCGACCGGCGGGACGGTCGGCGTCCCGGTGTCGGTAGGGGTCAGCGTGGGGGTGCTCGTCTGCGTGGGAGGGGGAGTAAGGGTGGGGGTCACGGTGGGTGTGATCACCGGCGCCGCCTGGCGATGGTCAGCCTGATCCTGGTGCCCACCTCGACGGCCTGACCGGCGGGCGCGCTCTGGTCGATGACGCTGCCGGCCGGCTGGGTGCTCACGACGTAGTCGGCGGTGCCGTCGACGGCCAGCTTGGCGTCGGTGAGCTGCCTGGTGGCATCGGCCAGGGACTGCCCGCTGACGTTGGGCACCTTGACCTGGCCGCTCGCGATCCGCACCGAGACCAGCGACTTCGGAGCCAGGGTTGCCGACGCCTGCGGGTCGCTGGAGATCACCCGTCCCTTGGCCTGTTCGGTGGAGTCGACCAGGGTCACCTTGCCCAGCTTGAGGTTCTCCCCCCGCAGGATGCGCTCGGCGTCGGTCTGGGTCTGGCCCACCACGTCGGGTACGGCGACGGTGCCGGGGCCGGTGGAGATGACCAGGGTGACCGTGCTGCCGGTGCGCACCGTCGTGCTGGCGGTCGGTGTCTGCAGCATCACCCGGCCGGCCGGGACGTCGGGACTGACGTCGCCGCGGAAGGCGACCTTCAGCTGCTGCCTGGTGAGCGCCGCCGCGGCCCCGTCCTTGGGTTGGTTCAGCACGTTGGCCACCTGCACCGTGGCCGGTGGCGGGGGTCCCTTGCTGATCAGGCTGGGCAGCACGAGGACGCCGAGCGCCAGCAGCGCGGCGGCCAGCAGGGCCAGCAGCACCCACACTCCGGTGCGGTTCGGCCGGTCCGGATCCTCGCGCACGACCCGCCTGGTCACCGTCACCGGCGCGACCGGGGACGCACCTCCCAGGGCGGCCTCGGTGGCCGGTGAGAGCGCCTGGGCGTCCGCTGCCGCAGCGATCGCCGCGGTGCTCATCGCCTGGGTTCCGGTCGCCTGGGTTCCGGTCGCCTGGGTTCCGGTCGCCTGGGTTCCGGTCGCACCGGCCGCCGCCGTGACCGCCCCGGTGCCCAGGGTGCTCATCGCCTGGGTCGCCGCCGCCGCCGCGACCCCGCTGCCGAGGGCGACGATGCTGCCGAGGGCCGCCGCGCTGACCGGTTGTCCGGCCAGCGCCGCGTCGGTGTCGGCCTTGAACTCCTCGGCGCTCTGGTAGCGGCCGTTCTTGTCCTTCACCAGCGCGTGGACGACGATCGCGTCCACCGGGTGCGGTACCTGGGGGTTGTGCGCGCTGGGCGGCTGCGGGGGCTCACCCACGTGCTGGTAGGCGACCGCGACCGGTGAGTCGGCGACGAAGGGCGGGCGACCGGCGACCAGCTCGTACAGCAGGCACCCGGCCGAGTAGAGGTCACTGCGGGCGTCGACCGTCTCGCCGCGGGCCTGCTCGGGCGACAGGTACTGGGCGGTGCCGATGACGGCCTGGGTCTGGGTCATCGTGGCCGAGGCGTCGGCCATCGCTCGGGCGATGCCGAAGTCCATCACCTTGACGTCGCCGGTCGGGGTGAGCATCACGTTGGCCGGTTTGATGTCACGGTGCACGATCCCCGCGCGGTGCGAGTACCCGAGGGCGGCGAGCACCCCCGAGGTGATCCGCAGCGCCTCGGTCCACGGCAGGGTCTGGCCCCGGGTCAGCAGCTCGCGCAGGGTGCGGCCCTCGACGTACTCCATCACGATGTACGGCACGGGCACGCCTGCCCCGCCGTCGGTCGGTTCTTCGCCGCTGTCGTACACCGCGACGACGGCCGGGTGGTTCAGGGCCGCGGCCGACTGCGCCTCGCGGCGGAAGCGGGCCTGGAACGAGGGGTCGCGCGCCAGGTCCGAGCGCAGCATCTTGATCGCCACTGCGCGCCCCAGCCGGGTGTCGCGGCCCAGGTGCACCTCGGCCATGCCGCCGCGGCCCAGGACGTCGCCGACCTCGTAGCGTCCGCCCAACAGGCGGGGTGGGGCATTCACGTCGAGCCCTTCGTCGTCTCATCGGTGCGCATCAGTCGTTCTTCCCGCCATCTGCGTTGCCCTTGCCGTTGCCCTTCGCCACCTGCAGGGTCACCGTGTCGCCGGGGGCGTACGGCCCTGGGGACAGCCCCACCACGGTCCCTTCGGGTACCTGGTCGGCGGGCACGTCCACAGTGTCGGTGTCCAGGCCCAGTCCCTTCAGCGCCCGCTCGACGTCCTTGGCCGGCTGGCCCAGATAGCTCGCGGGGTCCAGGGTGACCCCCGCGGTGGCACTGGGCGCGGGCGGCTGGGTG
>JAABUN010008657.1_pt1 | contig 10303 bp, 15 predicted proteins | sample 5559311 | NCBI WGS metagenome assembly JAABUN01 (sample SAMN10711877, study PRJNA513370) | rock metagenome | isolation source: Antarctica rocks | place: Antarctica: Victoria Land, Siegfried Peak sud
CTGGGTTTCACCGCGCTGGGCCTGGCCGAGATCATGCGCCCCCGCGTGCATCCGCCGCTGCACGAGCTGCTGCGCGGCCCGCACGCCGCCGGGCTGGCGGCGCTGCGGGAGGTGATGGCCGCCGCCGCCGCCGAGCCGTCCGCGACCTTTGCCCTGCGCTGCGCCCCGGACGTGGCGGCGGCGCTGGCCGGGGACCCCGTGGCGCTGCCGGACCTTGCGCGCCGCACCGGCCGTTCCCTGATGATCCACCCGGACCCGGCAATGTCCCTGTCCGGCCACCCGTTTTCAGGGTGGATCATCGAAAGGACCGCGCGTGCCTGAACCGCTGCCCCCTGCTCCCGCCGCGAAGCCCTGCCCGATCTGCCGCCGCCCGGCGGAGGCCGCGCGCTTCCGGCCGTTCTGCTCCGCGCGCTGCGCCGACGTGGACCTGGGCCGCTGGTTCGGCGGCGCCTACGCCATTCCTGGTCCGCCGCCCGAACTGGACGAAGACCCGCCGGACAGCGCCGGGCTGTAGCGGAGTGGCGCGTGCAGAATGTCACACGCCGGACTTGATCCCCGGCGCGGGCTGCGCTACCTGACGCCTCCCAACGGGGCCCAGGTAGCTCAGCTGGTAGAGCATGCGATTGAAAATCGCAGTGTCGGTGGTTCGACTCCGCCCCTGGGCACCAAACATTTAGGCGATCCTTTGCTTTCAGAGGGTTGGGGGTCGCTTTCGTCCCACTCCGGCGTTTGCCCGCTGGAGTGGGACACTTTTCCGCCGGGCGTCGCCGCCAGGCGGTCGAAGGCGGACGCCGCAAGAACGGTCCTGTCCGCCTTTTCCGTGTAGAGCGCAGCCTGCTTCAAGGTCGTGTGACCCAGCACGGCCTTCAGCTCATGTGCCGTCGCGCCAAGCTCGGCCAGCCGCACTGCGGCCGCCTTCCGCAATCCGTGCGGAGTGCAGTGGGGCAGCCCAGCCTCCCGCGCCCATTTGCGGAAGCGGTTGCCGAAGCTGTCCGCTGTGTAGGGGCGGCCGTTGTCGCTGGTGAGGAAGGCCAATTCGCCGCTTGGTGTTGCTGCAATGATACGCAGCAACTCGGGGTGCAGCGGCAGCACCATCGCCATTGGCTTCCGCCGCCGGTTCTTGGCCTGGACGAAATGCAGGCGCCCGTCCCGGACGTGCTGCCGCCCGAACTGCACCACGTCAGAGCGGCGCTGCGCCGTGAACAGCAGCAGCGCCAGCGCCAGCCGGGCTTTGCTGCCGACAGGCCAGTAGTCCTCGAACTGGCGCACCTCCGCCATGGACCATGTGTGGAAGCCATCCTCGGATGCGGGGAGCAGCTTGACGCCCAGCATAGGGTTGCTCGGCACCAGCTTCATCATCACGGCGTGACCGAACAGGGCGCGAAGGGCGCGGAGCATCCCGTTCGCCGCCTCGGGCTTGGCAGCCATCTTACCCTTTAGAGCCTCCGCGTGCTGGCTTTCCCAACGGTGCAAGGGCTTGTCCTGCCGGGTCTCGCAGAAGCGGTTCAGGATGCCCCGGCGGACACGCTGCGTCCGGGGGGCAAGCCCCTTGAACTCTGCGGAGCCAAAGTAGGACACGCACGCCGCCCACACGCTGCCGGGCACCACCTGGCCGGGCTTGGACGGTGCGACCGTTATCGCCGGGCCGCGGGTAATGGCCCGGCGATACTCTACGTCGAACTCGTCGCTCCCCACGGGTTCATGCAGCCGCACCTTCGGCTGGCCGGGCAGGCGCAGGTAGGTCCGCAGATTGCCGTGCCGGTCGCGGTCTTGCACAACGAAGCGGTAGCGGCGCGGGACGGTAATCATGCTTCGTCGAACGGGTTGGGCGAGGCGTCCACTGCTACTGCGGCCCGGCGATCCTCTGCCCATGCGGCCAAGTCCATGCGGTGCCACGCCTTCAAGGCACCCGCGGTCGGAATCGGTGCCGGTAGCCTGCCTGCCTTCCATTCTGCGTCGAAGGTGCCCGGTGACATGCCGATGAAAGCTGCGGCCCACTCGCGGCGCAGCAGCAGCGGCCAGCCGGGCAGGGGCATGTCAGCCATCACCCCTGCCCATCGTTCTGATTGTTGCCCGGCGCTGGCAGCCCGCCATCAGTCCGCCCCGGTGACGGCCCCATGTGCGGCCCGCCCTTGGTGTCAGCCGGCCAGGCCGGGGCATTGCCGGGGCGTAGCGCGTCGCCGTCCGCGTGCGCCGGCCAGCCCAGCCCCCGGCGGGCATCGTTGGGCGTCGTGATCCCGCTCTGTGTCGCGGCGCAGAACGCGGCGACCTGGCCGGCGAAGTTGCCCCGCTGCAAGCCGCCCATGTCGAGTTGCAGGTGCATCCCCGGCGGCAGGATCGCGTGATCGAACTCGGCCTCGATCACGGCCACCAGCGGCGCCAGCGCCAGTTGTGCGAAGGCTGCGAGGTAAGGGTCAAGGCTGGCCGGAACCCGGTTGCCCATCTGTAGGATCGGCTCGGGGATGCAGAACAGCCGGGCCATCTCGGCAACGCTGAACTGCCGGGTTGAAAGCAGTTGCGCGTCCTCGGGGGACAGGGACAGCGGGGTGTACTTGAGCGATCCCTGCAACAGCATCGTCTTGCCGGTGTTGCCGCTGCCCCGGAGCTGTTGCAGCTCGGCCTTGAACCGCTCCCGCTGCACATCGTCCATGACGGCGCCGCCGGTCTCGATGAAGCCGCTCATGTGCAGCCCGTTGCGCCAGAATGCTTCCGCCGCTCCATGCAGCTCCGTGCCCTCCCGCACCACGCCAGCGGCCCGGGCCAGCACGGAACGGCCGATCACACCTTCGTCGGACCTGGCCCGCAAGTGCATCACGTCGCTGTCCAGCAGCCGGCGCGGCAGGCCCAGCAGACTCGCTTCCGGTGTCGTCGGAACCACGTCATAGACCAGCCGCGGCCCCGCCGCGCCCTGGATGACTATCGGCGCCAGCCACGGCCAGGGCACCGGCACCAGGCCCGTCACGGCGCCCCTGCCGTCGCGCTGGAGCGCGCCAACGCCGTTGCCTTGAAGCAGGCTGGAGGCGACCAGGCTGGAGATGCAGGCCGGCCAGGACTGCCGCGGGTTCGGGCGGCGCAGTAATCCCCATGCCGTCGCGGTTGGCGGCGCCGGAACCTGCCCGTCCGGGCCGTCCTGCGTCAGCGTCGCCGGCAGGGATGCGATGGCGCCGGCGATCAGCTCGACGCAGCCCAACACCGATGACAGCCCCTCGGCAAGGTGGGGCTGCATGGGCGAACGCGCACCGCGCAGCGAGGTTACGCCCCAGCCGTCGCCCCAGCCCGCGAAGGTGGCGCCCCGGCGCGTCTCGGGGGCAAGCTGGGGTTCCGCTCGCACTACGGGCGGCGGGGGCGGCGCGAACAGGCGGGACAGCAGGCCCATCTACAGCAGCTCCAGGTAGCGGCGGCGGGCCAGGGCATCGGCAGTCCCCAGCGCCCGCGCGCGGGCTTGGACGCTGGTTGCGGCGTAGGCCGGGTGTGCATGGACTATGGACACTTCCACCAGGTCCACTGCCCGCAACTCGCGTTGATCGCGGGTAGGCCAGGCCTCATCCGTCACGCGGAAGCCAAACGACATGCCGCCCAGGTCGCGGCGCTCGGCCAGGGCCAGCACGTCCCTGCCCAGCGTCGTGTCTGGCACGTCCAGGACGAACGCCAAGCCGCGGGCATCCTCGGTCAACCGGAGCGTGCCCGATGCCGTGCGCGCCAGTAGCCGGGCGGGGTCATGGTCAACCAGCGCCAGCACGTCCAGGCCGGGCCGCGCCAGGGACGCCCGGAACGCTCCCGCGCGGATCGTCTCGGTAAAGCTGCCAATGGTGGCAGGGCTGCCGAACGTCGCGGCGTAGCCCTCTAGCCGGCGGCCCGCCACGGCGCGCACCTCGGTTGCTGCGCGCCGTTCCATCCCGTCCGGGAAGCGGGCCGGTCCCATCAAGCCGACACGTCGTTTGCGTAAGCGAAGGCTTCCGCGTGGCGCACCGCAACGTCCACGTCCGCGATGATGCGGACCTGCACGGCACCCTTGCGATAGGCCGTGTCGCTGTAGGGGTTGCTGGTCAGGTCGAGGGCGTCCCACACCCCCACCAGCAGGTTTTCCCAGCTCCCGAACACCAGCGTCGAACGGGCCGGGTGGGCGCCCGTCCCCGTGGTGGCGGGGGATACGGGGATCAGGTTCGTTGCGGCGAAGCGGTAGCCGGCCAGCGCGTCGGGTGCCGTCATGATGAAGGGGGAGGCCGTGCCGGGCACGGTCAAGGTGCCCATCGCCTTGGACCGGATCAGGCCGTTGCCGACGAACCCGGGCCGGCCCATCGCGACGTTCGCGTTGTCCAGCGCCGCCGGCAGCGCCAGCACGTTCGGCCAGGCCAGGCCGTCCCCGAATGCGACCTTGACCACGCCCGGCGTGTTCACGATGCCGCGGGGCATGATGCCGTCGCCGGAACCGACCAGGGCCGCCCGGTCAATCTCCGTCGCCAGCGCCCGCATCAGGTCGTTGCGGAGCAACTGGTCCACATCGGCCGAACTGTTGAGCAGCATGGTCCGGCTATATTCCGTGATCGCACCGACATGCTTCACGGCCAGGGGCACCGAGTCGAAAGTCAGGTCCGTATCCGGGATAGGCTGTTGTTCCCCGAACCAGCCCACGGACGTTCCGGTTGCGACGCGCGGGACGGACAGATTGCCAGTCAGGCCCGTGAGGTAGGTTGCTCCCAGCCCGGCCAGCACGGTTGCGGCGCGCAAGGGGTCAATCAATAGGTCGTCCCGCACCACGGTTGGGACCAGGGCGGCGCCGGTCGGCGGGGTGCCTTGCGCGCCGGAGGTAAGGGCGCGGCGCTCCGTCGCGGCGGCCCGGGTCAAGCCGCGAAGGGACAGGAATAGGCCGGTCGGATTGCGCCCGCGCTGCCGGGCGATCTCGGCCGATGCCTCCCGTGCCAGGCCGGCGCCGCGGCCGGTGTCGCCAAGGGAGGCGGCGATCACGTCAGAGATGCGGACTTCGGACGCGAAGGCATCGAAGCGGGGATCAGTCCCCACCGGCTCGCCAGAGGCGCGGCGGTCTAAATCGTCAATCGTTGCTTGCCGGCGTTCCGCCGATTCCAAGCTTTCTATCTCGCCCTTGAGGGCGTCCCACTTGGTCCGCGTCTCCTCGGGCATAACAGCGGGGGGTGGGTAAGCGTCGTATAGCGTCCCCAGCTCGGCCCGGATTGAGACGCGGCGGGCCTGCATTTCACGTAGGGTCATAGGCGGTGTTCTCCATCAAAGGGACATGCCGCCATCCCGGCGGGCGTGGGTGCGGGCCTGGTCGCCTTGCCCGTAAGGAGCAGCCCCACCGGCCTTTCCCGAGGCGACCTTCGCTGCCCGGCCGGCCCGCAAAGCCGTCTCTCCTGGGCGGTGGGACATATCAGGCCGATGGCGTCCATCATGGGATCGGGCGCCGCGCGGCGCTCGTGCCGGTGCCATCGGCATGGGGTGTCAACGGGCGTCCTTGGCCTCGGCCAGCCGCAGCCGGACGCCTTGCACCAGGCTGTTCAGGTTCAGCACAACGGCGGCTTCATCGCGCAGCACCGCCATCCAAGGCGAATCGGGAGTGACGTGCAGCACATCGTTGCTGCTCGGGACTGAAACGCCCGGACGTGCCACTAGGAGGGTTGCCCCGTCCGGAAACAGTTGGCCGGGGTCGCGCGCCGGTCTGACAACCCTGCCGTCTGGCGTGCGGCTTTCGCCGTGGCCCACGTCAGTGAAGCCGGCGGCCAGCATCGTGGCGGCGCGGGGTTGCCAGCCCATCTCTACAAGCCGGGCCGTGATGGCGACTTGGATCACACGCTGGGTGCTGAAAAGGATTGGGCGTCCCCGGCCCACTTCCTCGCGCTCTTCCTGGGTCATCAGGATCACCTGCGGCTTGCGGGACACCCAATTCTTCAGGGTGTCCGCGCTCACGCCGGCAGCCAACGCGGTTTCTGCGCTGGTGTAGTAGGGCACATGGTCGGCCGGTTCGGACATAGGATCACCTCTTTGCGACCCTAAGTGTGGTGTGTCACTCTTAATAGTGCAAGTCCACACTCAAAAGGTATTCAGCACCATCGGCCCGCACCCATCCGGCCCCTTCGTCGGCGTCCAGTGATTGCCTTCCTCGTGCGGCGCGGCCTCGTCGTCGTTGTCGGCCTCCCCGCAGTCATCCGGCTCTAGGTCCGCATCCGGCGCTACAGCGTCCAGACGGTCTATCAGCCGCTCGGCCAGCGCCGCCAAGGCAGCCGGCGGCAACGCTTGCAGGACGGCCAGGGCGCGGCCGATGGCGCGGGGGCTGGGCAGGGCGCTGGACATGCTCACGCCCTCCCCAGGTCGGCCAGGGCGTGTTCGATGCGGTCGTGCTGCTCACGCTGCCTGGCCGCAAGATACTCAATGTGGGTGCCGCAGGCCGACTTGGCGCCGCTGATGTCGGCGGACGCGATCACGCCCAAGATGTCCGCCAGCACGCCAAGCTGGTACAGCGCACCTTCGATAACCTGCCGGGGCTGGACACTCATGCGCCGGCCCTCCCCGTCAGGCCGCGGACCAGGGCGCCCACTAGCCGCTTGTTTGTGAAGCCACCCGGCCCGGCGTCCCGGAACAGCTCGGCATCCCACAGGGCCAGGCTGTGCGCGACTGCCACGGCGCCGGCTGGCGTTTGCGGCGGCCGGGCGCAGATTGCGTCCACGATGGGCGCTTGCGCGTCCGCGATGCGATCCTGCTCGGCTTCGGCGTGGTCGCCTGCCGGGGTGTTCGGCATGGCGCCAAAGTCTGTCGCAAGGAACTCCCGCTCCAGGGCGTCCAGCCTGGCGCAGAGTGCGATCAGCTCGGCGTCGAGGTGCGGGGCGGCGGCTTGGAAGGTGGCGGGGAACGCCAGGGCGGGCGCAGCCGCAAGCAGGCTGCGCCTGGATGTGATAGGGGTGTGATCGGCCATGGCCTCGTTCTCCTAGAACGTGGGTTGCGGTCAGGCCGGGCGGGGAGGGTGCAAGCTCCCCGTCCGGCTACTTCGTTGCATTGGTAGTGCAACGTGACTACCATCGCCCTGGCGCCCAGCGGCGTCAACGGAAATGTAGCGCAAAGGTAGTCATGGCCCGCATCCTGCCCACAAGTATGCGCTTGGACCCGGACGTGAAGGCGGCTCTTGCCGCCGCTGCCGTCGCGGAAGATCGCAGCGTGTCCAACCTAGTCGAGCGCATCCTGCGGGCGTGGCTAGTCGAGCATGGGCACATGAAGGCGCCCATGCCCTAGTCCGCCACCCCGCAGGTGCTTCAACCTAGTGCGGCCGCCCGCACCAAGTTAGCATCCAGCCGACAATCAAACGGTATTCAAACGGCACTTCGGCGCATCAGAACCCATATCCGCCGGGCTTTTTATAGGCATTCGTTGCGTTGGCGTAGGCAATCATACGAGACGGTAGATTATCCGCGCATGTTCCTATGGCGGTGATTGCTCCCATCCCCGAACCGACGCTTACCCTCCCCCTGCCACGGCCAGCACCTCGGCCCCGATGGCGTCGCGCAGCTCGTCGGGCAGCAGCACGGCCGGCAGCCACTGCCCGGACCCAGGATGCCGCCAGACGGGCGCCTTGACGGTCAGGGTGCCGCTGCCGTCCCGGACAAGTTGCACGCCCTGTAGCACCACCTCGACGCCGGCCACGTCCATGGCGACCACGGCCAAGCCCACCAGCTTGCCGCACCCATGCACCGGCTCCACCTGGCGCACCTCAAAGCGGACGGGGACTGTATCCGTCATGCCGCCCCGCCCAGCGCCCGGGCCAGCCGCCGCAACTCGGCCACGATCTCGCTCCGGTCCAGGTGGAACCGCTCCGGGTCGCGGTGCGACGGGGACAGGCGGGCAACTGCACCGGCCAGGCGGTCCAGATCAGCCGCTGGCAGGATGGGTTTGGGGTGTCGAGGGTGTCGAGGGGTGCCGTGGTTTCCGGTTCCCTCACACATGCGCGCGCACACGTGGCGTATCATGGGTTTTCCTCGACACCCCCCGGCACCCTCGACACCCCAGCCGGGGGTTGCAGGCCGATGCCCTTGATGAACCGCGCGCCTTTCACCCAGGCATAGCGCAACCCCGGTTGGCGTTCCGCCCAGCCCCGGAAGCGGGTGTTGTCCCACCGCGCAGCCCCGTTCCGGTCCGCCCATTCGTTGAAGTCCCGCAGCAGCAAGGACGGCGCCAGCTCCAGCGTCGGATGCAGGATGCATCGCTCCGTCACCCACTGCCCCATGGTGTCCTGCGCCTCAAAGTACTCCGCCGTCGCCTCGGCCACCGCAGCCGGCGCGGCCAGGCCGTCCCGCTGCCAGGCCAGGCATCCTTGGATCATCCAGGCCAGGATGCCGGGCCACTCCGCGCGCAGCTTCGCCTCAAGCTCCCGGTCAGGCTTGGCCGGCTTAAGGATGAACGGCACGATGTTGAACCGCCGCCGTGCCGCATCGTCCACGTTCCGCAGCACCGGCTTATGGTTGCCCACGATGGTCAGCTTGAACTGGGGGCGGAAGGTGAAGAAGTCCTGGCGCATGAAGCGGGCCGTGATCGGATCGCCGCCCGTCATCTGCTTAATGCGCGCTTCCGCCCAGGCCCGGCCCTCCTCCGTTTCCGTGGCCGTCACCAGCCGCGCGCCGCGCAGCATGGCGAGGTCGGTCGGGTGCTTGTCCCCTTGGCTGGCGGTGAAGGTGTCCATAGCCGCCACCGTGGCGTAATCGCCCATGATGCCGGCCACGGTGTTGAGGAACACGCTCTTGCCGTTGCCGCCCGGCCCATAGCCGAACAGCAGTGCGTGTTCCCGCGTGTCTCCCGTTAGGCAGTAGCCGCACCAGCGTTGGAGGAACCGGATCAGGGCGTCGTCCTTGCCGGTCGTCTCGTCCAGGAAGCGCAGCCAAAGATCGGGAGGGGTGGCGCCGTCGAGGCCGGGCGCTGTGGCGCACACGCGCGTCATCATGTCCGCCGGCCGCGCCGGGCGCAGCTTGCCCGTCCGCAGGTCCACCACACCGACCGACGTGCCCAGCAGCCACGGGTCCGCATCCCAGGCTTCCGACGTGACAGCGAAGGCTTCATCCGCCTGCGCGAACCGCTCCACCGCCGCCGCGAACGCTGCCTTGCCCGTGATCGCCTTCGTCTTGAACTCGGCATCGCGGTTCAGCTCGGCCACAAGCCGCCGTGCCCATGAAAAGGCCCGCTTGGTCTCATTCCGTTTCCAGTGCGTGGCAGTCCACTCGAACCACGCCCCGGTGTGGTGGCAGTAGCGCAGCGCATCCTTGTGCCGGTGCGCAAAGGCCAGGGCCACCCCGTGTTCGGTCAGCTCCAGGTCGTGCAGCCCCTCGCTGGCGTCCTGGATGGTGAAGTCGGAAACCATGCCGTCAGCCATGGGCCGCCTCCGCCGTTGCTAGGCGCGCAAGCAGGATGTCGTTGAAGTCCCCCGGTCCGTCCGGCAGGGCAACCCGCACCCGGCGTCCCTCGGCTGTCCAGCGCCGCGCTGCCTTGGCGGCGGCTCGTCGGCCCGGCCCGTCCGGGTCGGCTGCGATCACCACGGAACGCACGCCAGGCGGCAGGACCATGTTGCAGGCCAGGTTGCCGCAAGCCACCCCGGCCCATGCGGGCAGGCCAAGCAGAAAGCCAGCCGATGCCGCGGTTTCCAGCCCCTCGGCAACTAGCAGCTCCGGCCCGGCCGGATGCAGACGAATGGCGCCGCCCGCGAATGAGCCAAGGCTTGCCTTCGGCGGCTCCACCCCGGCCTTGCTGCCGTCGCCGGCAATGTAGGTTCGGTGCGCGGCGCAGATGTTCCCGGCGCCGTCATAGACCAGCGCGACCATTGCCGGCAGCTTGCCACCCTTGGGGTGAGAGGCTTCCGCCCGGAACCGGATGGCGTCGTTGTGCGCCAGCCACGGCAGGCCACGCCGGGCCAAGTAGCGTTGCGCCGGGGTGCCCGTGGCATAGTCGCAACGATGCCAGAACGCCCGCACGGCTTTGCGCCGCTCGGCCGTTTCTTCCGCTGTGCGAACGCGGCCGGCGCCGATGCGCTCGTAAGGGGCGTTCATGCCGCACCGCCGTTCTGGATCGTTGCCAGTGCGCCGGCAGGCCGGTAAAGTGGGACAGTCGCCTTGTAAAAGGCCGCAAAACATTGGAACCTCGAACGGTCCCACTTGTTGATAGCGTGTTGCGTTAGCTGGTTTTCTTGAGTCCGCCCCTGGGCACCATTCTTCCTTTACAGCTCGTTCAGGGGTCATTGAAACTTCGGCGTCTATGATGCGCCGGATACCCTGTCTGCACAGGGTGACGAATCGTCCCTGAACGTGGTTGTCTCCCT
>JAABUN010008658.1_pt1 | contig 10303 bp, 8 predicted proteins | sample 5559311 | NCBI WGS metagenome assembly JAABUN01 (sample SAMN10711877, study PRJNA513370) | rock metagenome | isolation source: Antarctica rocks | place: Antarctica: Victoria Land, Siegfried Peak sud
AGGCCCAGAACGGCGGTGTCGGGGATGACGTTGCCGGCCGTCCCGGCGTGCAGCGAACCTACGGTGGCGACGATCGGGGCGTCGGGTGCGCTGTGCTGGGCGACGAAGGTCTGGACCCCTTGCACGACCATGGCGGCGGTGGTGATCGGGTCGAGGGCAGCGTGCGGTCGAGCGGCGTGCCCTCCTCGCCCGCAGATAGTCAACTCGGAGTTCGTCGTCGCGGCCAGCACCGCCCCCGCGCGGCAGGAGAAGGTCCCCGAGTCCAGATAGGACAGTACGTGCGCGCCGAACGAGGCCACCGGAGGGCTGCCCGTGGTGAGCAGGACCTGCTCGGAAAGCATCAGTGCGGCCCCGCCGGCGCCCTCCTCTCCTGGTTGGAACAGGGCGAGGACGTCGCCGTAGAACTCGTGGCGCCGCGCGTGCAGCTGGTGGATCGCTCCGACTAGGGCAGCGGTGTGGAGGTCGTGTCCGCAGGCGTGCATGCTCCCGTTCGTCGAGGCGAAGTCGAGGCCGGGAGGCTCGGCGACGGGTAGTGCATCCATGTCGGCACGCAGCAGCACCGTCGGGCCGCGGCCGCGGCCTGCGATCACCACGACGACCGAGGAGCAGGACTCGCTTGTGTGGAGCGGCAGGCCGAGGGGTGCGAGGGCGTCCAGGACGGTCTCGCGTGTCCGGGGCAGGTGCAGTCCCACCTCGGGATGCTGGTGCAGGCGGCGTCGCAGATCGACGAGATCGATCACGTCGAATCCGATCCTGGTCGGCGCGCTCGGTCCCGGTTCATGACGACGCGCCGGGATGAGAGGCTCCCGTCGTCCTCCGCGGGTGCCTCCTCCGCCTCCACGACCGGAGCGCCGCGCTGGTGCCGGCGCTCCGGAAAGGCTAGGGCCAGGACGGCGGCCGCCAGGAGGGCGAGCGCGGCCACGTACGCGGGGAACGCCAGCCCCGAGCCGGTCCGGGCGTTCAGCCACACGGCGATGAGCGGCGCGAATCCGCCGACGAGCGTGCACACGTTGTAGCCCAGCGCTCCTGCCGTGACCCGTACCGACGTCGGGTAGAAGGACGACAGGCACATGACAGCCGGTGTGGCGTAGACCCCGAAGGGCACCGCGATGAGGACGCCACCCAGGACGGCGCCGGCCACCGACCCAGTGCCGGCGAGGACGAAGGCGGGGATGATCAAGACCGCCAGGGTGGCGGCCCCAGCAATCAGGACGACCTTGCGGCCGAAGCGCTTGGAGAGGGTGCCAAAGACGAGGATGCTCACGACGACCAGCGCAGCCGTCAGCGTGTTGATCATCAGAGCGACCGTAGGCCGAATTCCGCTGGCGAGCATGACCCCCAGGTAGACGCCCGCCGTGATGAAGGCCGTCGTGGTGTATAGCGACCCGAAGCCGATGTAGGTGAGGATCACCCGCCAGTTGTTCTGGATCGCGCCCCGCAGGGGCCGGGACTTGCCGTCGACGCTCGCCTGCATGCGCTTAAACTCAGGGGTCTCCTCGACGCGACGGCGGATGAAGTAGCCGACCAGGCCGAGGGGCAGGGCGATCAGGAAGACGATCCGCCAGCCCCACTGGGCGAAGGAGGCCTCGCTCATGGTGAGGGTGAGCAGCGCGGCGAGCCCGGAGCCGGCCACGTTGGCGCCGAAGGTGGTGCTCTGCAGCAGCTTGATGGCGTGGGTCCGGCTGTGCTCCGGCGAGTGCTCGTAGAGGAAGGCGACCGCCGTCGGCAGCTCCCCGCCCGCGGCGGCGCCCTGGACCATGCGGAAGATCAGGACCAGCACCGGAGCCGCGAGGCCGATCGTCGCGTAGCCCGGGAGCGCGCCCAGCCCGAAGGTCGCCAGGCTCATGAGCATGATGCTCGCGGCGAGCACGGTCCGACGGCCGTACAGGTCACCCAGCCACGCCAGGAGCAACCCGCCGAAGGGCCGCACGAGGAACGCCGAGCCGTAAACCGCCCACGTCCTGATCAGCGCGGCGGCGGGGTCGTCGGCCGGGAAGTAGGCCAAGGACACGTAGGCCGCCACCGTGCCGAAGACGATGAACTCGTACCACTCGACGAAGTTGCCGGCGACGGCCGCGAGCACCGTCTTCCGGTAGTTCAGGGGTTCGGGGGGTGCCTCGATCGCCTCGTTCGTCGCCATGCCGTGACTCCTTCGTCTCGGTCGGTCCCTGGTGGTGCGGACGGTGGGGCGCGTGCCGGCTGTCAGGCGATGGCGGCGTAGGCCGCCCGGACCAACGGCTCGCTGCGCAGACCGCCGACGAAGCCGCGGGCGGTGCCCATGACGAAGCTCTCCTGCTTGTTCATGACGTAGGAGAAGGTCATCCGGCGGTCGAGGTCGTTGACCGCCAACGACCCGCCCAACCCGCCCCAGAGGCAGACGCGACCGTCCGGGAGGTACGGGAAGCTCACCGGGTCGGGGAGCGCCGCGCCGAGGCCCCAGCGGAGGGGAATGCCGAGCACCAGGTCGGTTCCCTCCACCTGCGGCTCGTAGACGAGGTCAACGGTCGCGGGGGAGAGCAGCCGCACACTCCGCGCGGCACCGCCGTTCGAGAGCACGGACTGGATCTGCGCAACGGATCGTGCGTTGCCCACCCCGTTGCCCGAGGCGGCGATCTCCGAGCGGTACCACTCCGGCTGGCTGCTCAGTGTCGGGTCCATCGGCGGCCCGACGAAGCACTTGTAGGCCGGGCTGTCGTGGTCCAGGGCATCCAGGTCGAGGTCAGCCATCTCCGGCGCCGGCGGGGGCAGGACCATCGGAGAGAGCCGCCGGTCATGGGCTGGGTCGAGCCCGATGTGGAAGTCCGCGCCCAGGGGCCCGGCGATCTGCTCCGCGAAGAAGCGCCCCACCGTCAGCCCAGTGCTCCGCCGCACGAGCTCTCCTACGAGGTGGCCCCAGCACAGCCCGTGGTAGCCGGACGCTGTCCCGGGCTCCCACCACGGCGCCTGGGCGGCGAGCATGGCGACGGACTCCTCGGGGTCGAACACCTGGGCGTAGGTCACCGGGGTGTCCCAGCCGGCCACCCCGGAGCTGTGGGACAGGACGTGTCGCACCTGGACGCCGCCCTTGCCGTTGGCGGCGAACTCCGGCCAGTACCGCGCGACCGGTGCGTCCAGGTCCAGCTCACCGCGGTCGACCAGGATGAGTGCGCACAAGGCGGTCATCAGCTTGGTGGTGGACCACACGTTGACGATCGTGTCTGTCCTCCACGGTGTGGTCTGCGCCTCGTCGAGCCAGCCACCCCACAAGTCGACGACTGTCTCTCCGTCGAGAGTCACCGCAACGGACGCACCGAGGTCAGCGCCCGTGGCGATGTTGCTTTCGAGCAGTTCGCCGAGCGCCGAGAAGCGGTCGTCGCAGGTGCCATTCACAGTCATCGCTGGTCTCCAAGGTGACGGTCGGTCGACGGCCATGGGCGAGGCACTCCGGTGGTGCTGTCGAGGCCGCTGGTGCTAGTACTACAGGGACAAATCCGATGGTGACCTGCGACAACACCAGCAGCCGCGAGTCATTGACGGCTCGATGAGCAGGAGGTGTTCCCGAGCAGCAAGGGGTTTCGGCCCGTAGTACTAAGAGCCTTGCTGGTCGCCTAGACCTCCACCCCGAGCTGCGCGGAGATCCGCTTGGCGGTCACCTCACGCCGCGCCGTCAGCGGCGCGACCTTCGCCGTGGCGGCGTCGAGAACGTCGGCGGGTGCGGTGGCGGGCGTACCGGCAGAGAACGGCGGCTCGGGCGCGTACTGCATCAAAAGCTGGATGGCCATGGCCTCGCGCTCCCCGCGCAGCTGCGCCGCTACGCTCAGGGCTCCGTCGATGCCCGCGGTGACACCCCCGCTGAAAACGAAATCGCCGTCAAAGACGACGCGATCGGGGACCGGGGTGGCGCCGAAGTAGGGCAGTAGGTGGAGAGAGGCCCAGTGGGTGGTGGCACGGCGTCCGACGAGCAGGCCGGCGGCGCCGAGCACCAGGGCGCCGGTGCAGACGGAGAACACGCAGCGCGCTCCCGCGGCCTGATGGCGGATCCAGTTGAGCACCGCCTCGTCGTCCATGAGCGCCTCCTGGCCAGCGCCGCCGGGGACGTGCAGGAGGTCCAGTTGCGGCGCCTGGTCCAGCGTGGCGTCGGCCCGCAGTGTCAGGCCGTGCCCGTCCCTGACCGGCTCCAGTGAGGTGCCGTAGAGCTGATACGTGCTGTTCGACAGCTGCGCGAAGACTTCGAAGGGGCCGGTGAGGTCGATCTGGTCGAGCCCGTCGAACAGCAGCGACCCGATCCGTAGCGGGCGCTCGTCCTGGTCGCGTCCGCCGCCGTGGCTTGTGCCCGTCCCGTTGCCCGTGGTTGTCATCCCATCAATGTGCTGGAGACCGGTGGACTCCAAAAGGGGCAGTACAGACCACTTACGATAGGATCCTGCCATGTCTCGCCACCGGGTCGCCGTTCTGCTGGCGCAGCAGGTTCTGCCGTTGGACTTCGCCATCCCGGTCCACGTCTTCGGCCGCGAGGCCGCGCAGCACTACGAGGTGGTCACGGCCGCCGCGGACGGCACGGCGGTGACGCTGGCCGGTGGCGCCAGCGTCAACGCGGACGGCGACCTGGACGCGCTGGCCTGGGCGCAGACCGTGGTGGTGCCGGGCTACCTCGACGCCGACACGACCGCACTGGACTCGGTGACCGTCGGGTCGCTGCGCGCGGCCGCTGTCCGGGGGACGCGGATGGTGTCCATCTGCTCCGGGGCCTTCGCCCTCGCCCAGGCCGGGATCCTGGACGGGCGGACGGCGACGACGCACTGGTCGCTGTGCCCCGCTCTGGCCCGCCAGCACTCACGCGTGCGCGTCGACCCGGCGCCGCTGTTCGTCGACAGCGGCGCCGTGCTGACCTCTGGCGGCGTCACGGCCGGCGTCGACCTGGCCCTGCACATCCTGCGAGCCGACCTAGGTACCGCGGTCGCCAACCACGTCGCCCGGCGGATCCTGATGACCCCGCGCCGGGAGGGGGAGCAGTCGCAGTTCAGCGAGGGCCCACCTCCTGCCGGCGGGGACGACGAGCTGGGCCTCGCCCAGCAGTGGATGCTCGCGTCCCTGGACCAGCCGGTCACCGTGGCGCAGATGGCTGCCCGCGCGCACCTGTCGGCGCGCCACTTCCACCGGCGCTTCCTCCGCCGGACCGGTCTGACGCCGTTGGCGTGGTTGCACCAGCATCGCATCACCCGCACCAAGGAGCTGTTGGAGGGCACCGACCTCTCCGTGGAGGAGATCGCCATCCGGGTCGGACTGGGATCTCCGGCGAACCTGCGGGTGCACTTTCGCCGGGCGACCAGCGTCTCCCCGATGCACTACCGGCAGTCCTTCGGGCACGCGGCGCTCAGCCGGTAGCACCGCCGCCACCTGCGGGCGAAGGGGTGGCCGTCCCCGCGGGTCGCCGGTCCACGCCAAGTCGCCAGTCTTGATGGGTGGCGGGGCATCGGGCTCAACCTGATCGGCTTCCGGGTGGCGTCTCGGGCCCAAACGGCCTCCTCGCGAGCCACTACGCCGGCGAACCCCGCACCACGACCATCCCGGTAGCTAACTCGAAAATGGAAGGTGCCCACGCGGGGTTGTGAGGGTGGTCGAGCGGTCAGGCAACTGGTTCGAGAGTGACTCGGTAGCCGAGGGCTTGGAGTCGCTGGACGTGGTTGATGGTGGCGGCTCGGGTGCCGTTTCTGTTGTCGTAGTAGTCGACTCCGAGGTCGTGGAAGGCGGCGTCGGGGTTGGATAGCAGGTGCCAGATGATGACGAGGATGGAGCGGCCGAGCGCGACGATGGCTTTCTTCTTCCCACGCCGGCGGGCGATGCGCCGGTAGCGTTCGCCCAAGAAGGTGTCGGTGCGCCCGACGGAGACTGCGGCCTCGCCTAGTACTACAGCCGTACTCAGTTTGAGCGCTGTCTGCGTGTCGTCGTCACCTTCACCTAAGACGCCAGCGCCTTGAGCGCCTGCTCAGACGCTGCGGCTACCTCTTCTACGAGGCGCTCGGCGTGGTCATCGTGTTCGGGCTTCATGAGCACGCTGCGCAACACCCGGCTCGGTTGCGCCAGATCGTCGAGCGCGCCGGTGCTACCGGCGAGGACCGCGGACGGCACCTTCAGCACGCTGAGGTACAGACCTTGTGCGTCGGTCTGGTCCAACACCTGCTGCGAAGCACGGTCGATGTTGCTCACGGTGAACGGTTGGACCTCAGGTAGGTAGGTGACGATGTCCAGCTCGGGCGGTCGCAGCATGCGCAGGGACTGGGACTGATGCACCGCCTGCGTCCAAGCCAGCGCGGCTGACCGGCAGGCGAGCAGTACCTGTCCGAGGCCGTCGCCGTGGAGTGGCAGCAGCCGGAGGGTGGTCCAGAGCGCGGCGGCGGAGGCGCCTGCCCGCGAGCACTCCAGGCTGATCTCCCCCAAGTGCAGCCCTTTGGAGGTGAAGTACGTGTACGGGGAGTCGTGCGCGTAGAAGCGGCCGACGGCAGGGTCGGCGAACAGCACCGCTCCGCAGCCGTAGGGCTGCAGCCCGTGCTTGTGCGGGTCGACGACGACCGAGTCGCAGCGGGAGATCGCGTTGTACGCCGCGGCGGTTCTTGGCAGCAAGCTGTTGGGATGGTCGCGGGCGAGCAGGGTGAAGAAGCCGCCGTAAGCGGCGTCGACGTGTATGCGGCAGCCGTATCTGTCGGCGAGGTCGAGGGCCTGGTCGATCGGGTCGACCACTCCTCTGCCGGTGGTGCCGGCGGTGAGCACTATGGTGCCGATCTGTCCGGTGCGCAGGGTCTGCTCGAGCGCGTCAAGGTCGATGCGGCCGTCGGTCTCGGTGCGCACTGCGGTGCTCTTCATACCGAGCACGTGGCACATCCGGGCGTGCGTGTAGTGGCTGTCGTCGCTGTAGGCGATGCCCCTGTCCGGGTGAAGCTCGCGGGCCACGAACAGCGCCTCGAGGTTGGCGATCGTGCCGCTGCTGGTCAGGTGGCCCAGGCTGGGTGCCGCCAACCCGAACATGGCCGCGAGATCGGCGACGACCTCTTTCTCCATGGCGGCGGTAGCCGGGCCCGCATCGAGCGCATGGTTGTTGGGGTTGATCAGCATCGTCGCCAGGTAGGCGACGACCGCCGACGGGTGCGGCGGCTTGATCATCTGTCCGGCGTACCGGGGATGGAAGGTCGGGTAGTTCTCGCGTAGTCGCTCGGTCAGGTCGGCGAGCGCCTGGCGCGTGGCCTGATCGGTCACCTCCATGCTGGGATGCGCCTGGTAGCCGCCGTAGCCGTGCTGCCAGTCGCGGATGGACTGCACCGCGGTGTGCAGCTGCTGCTCGAGCGTCATCCTGGGCTCCTTCTGTGTCGCGCAGTCGGGGCTGCTGCCAGGACCTCGCGGGCCTCTCACGGGACCACGAGACCACGAGCGCGGGGCGAGCGCCAGGGCGTTGCCGGGTGTTGAGTGCGACAGGGCGCGTTGGTCCTAGGACAGGGCGCTGGGGCTCAACCGCGGCCGCGGCGGTGGCCAGATCCTGGTCGGAGCCGCCGAGCAGAGGAACTCCGAGATGACGCCTGTCACTGAGCAGCCGCAGCTGGTCCATCCGTTGGAGGCGTTGAGCGTTGCCGACCTGCAGGTGATGCGGGAGGTCCTGGCAGACCGCGGTCTGGTGCGTCCGTCGACGAGGTTCGCCTATGTCGGGCTGGACGAGCCCAGCAAGCAGGAGCTCGCCGGTAGCCAATCGCCGGACCGGCGGCTGCGGGTGCTGCTGCACGACACCGAGCAGATGCAGCCGCGGGACGTGCTGGTGTCGGTGCGCGACCGGCAGGTGCTAAGTGTGGTGGACCTGGACCCGGCCGTGGGCGGCCAGCTCCCGGTGCTGGAGGAGGAGTTCGCGCTGGTGGAGGAGCTGCTGGCCCACGACGAGCGCTGGCTGGCGGCGCTGCGGGCGCGCGGCCTGTCCCCCCAGACCGTTCGGGTCGCGCCGCTGTCGGCGGGGGTGTTCGAGTATCCGAGGGAGGTCGGCCGCCGGGTGCTGCGCGGACTGGCGTTCCACCAGGACCACCCGCAGGACCACGCCTGGGCCCACCCCGTCGACGGGGTGGTCGCCTACGTCGACGTCCACGCCCGCGCCGTCGACGAGGTGCTGGACCTGGGGCCGGTGCCGGTCCCGGCCGAGCCGGGCAACTTCCACCTGCCTGAGCAGACCGCAGCCACCCGCACCAGCCTGCGGCCGATCGAGATCACCCAGCCCGAGGGTCCGAGCTTCCAGCTGGACGGCAGGGTCCTGCGGTGGGAGGGGTGGTCGCTGCGGGTGGGCTTCGACGCCCGCGAGGGGCTGGTGCTGCACCAGATCGGCTACCGCGATGGCGACCGGCTGCGGCCGATCATCCACCGGGCGTCGATCGCCGAGATGGTCGTGCCCTACGCCGACCCCTCCCCGGTCCGGTCCTGGCAGAACTACTTCGACACCGGCGAGTACCTGGTGGGGCGCTCGGCGAACGCCCTGGAGCTGGGGTGCGACTGCCTGGGCAACATCACCTATCTCGACGTGGTGATCTGCGATGAGAACGGTGATCCGCGGACCCTGCCCAACGCGGTCTGCATGCACGAGGAGGATTACGGGGTGCTGTGGAAGCACTCGGACCTGTGGGCCGGCTCGGCCGAGACCCGACGGCAACGACGCATGGTCATCTCGTTCTTCACCACGGTCGGGAACTACGACTACGGCTTCTACTGGTACCTCTACCTCGACGGCACGATCCAGTTCGAGGCCAAGGCCACCGGCATCGTGTTCACCTCGGCGTTCCCCGCGTGGGGCTCGCGCTACGCCAGCCAGGTCGCGCCCGGGCTGGGGGCGCCGTTCCACCAGCACCTGTTCAGCGCCCGGCTGGACATGGAGGTCGACGGCCGCGGAAACACCGTCGAGGAGGTGCAGGTCCAGCCGGTGCCCGCGGGGCCGCCGAACCCGCGCGGCAACGCCTTCACCTACAGCAGGGTGGTTCTGGACCGGGAGTCGCGCGCGCAGCGCGACGCCGACCGCCGCGTCGGCCGGGTCTGGCACGTCACCAATCCCGGCTCGCTCAACCGGCTGGGCCAGCCGGTCGCCTACGCGCTGCTGCCTGAGGGCAACCCCACGCTGCTGGCCGACCCGTCCTCCTCGATCGCCCGGCGAGCGGCGTTCGCCACCCGTCACCTGTGGGTGACCCGGTACGACCCGGCCGAGCGGTACTCAGCCGGGGACTTCGTCAACCAGCACGTCGGCGGCGCGGGTCTGCCTGCGTATGTCGCCGCCGACCGGGACCTGGTCGACACCGACGTGGTGCTGTGGCACACCTTCGGCCTGACCCACTTCCCACGGCCGGAGGACTGGCCGGTGATGCCGGTGGACAACACCGGCTTCACCCTCAAGCCCATCGGGTTCTTCGACCGCAACCCCACACTGGACGTGCCGCGGACCGCCAGCGCGCACTGCGCCAGTTCCGCCGCGCAGCCCGCCGCGCCCCCCACCGCGGTGGGGGGCGCCGGCTGCTGCGGCGGCGGGCACGGCTGATCCCAAACCGGTCGCCGTCGCGGACCCGGGCAGCGTTGCTGTCGGCTCGCCGGAAGCCGGGTCCTTGGCGGGCCGCGGCCTGCGACGCGGCCAGCGCGGCGCCGCCGGGGTCGTGTTCTTCGTGGTGGCCGCCGCGGCGCCGCTGGTCGGCATGACCGGCGCGCTGCCGGTGGCGATCCTGCTCGGCAACGGTGCTGCCGCTCCCGGGGCCCACGTCGCCGTAGGACTGGTGCTGCTGCTGTTCAGCGTCGGCTACGGCGCCATGAGCCGCCACGTCAGCAACGCCGGGACGTTCTTCGCCTACGTCGGGCGCGGCCTGGGGGCGGGCCCCGGTGTCGGTGCCCCCTTCGTGTCACTGCCGGCCTACCTGGCGGTGCAGCTGGCGGTGTACGGGTTCTTCGGCGCCGTCGCCAGCCAGCAACTCGGCGAGCTGCTGGGGGTGCAGCCGCCCTGGTGGGGTGGTCGCTGGCGGCCGCGGCCGTCGTGCTGGTGCTGTCGGTGCTGCGCGTCGACGTCGGCGCCAAGGTCCTGGGCGTGCTCATGGTCCTGGAGCTCGCGTCGCTGCTGGCGGTGGCGGCCGCGGTCCTGCTGCAGGGCCGGTGGGCCGCAAGGCCTGCAGCCGGCGGCGTCGTTCTCCCCCGCTCAGGTGTTTGCCAGTGAGGCTGCGCCTCTGACCGCCGAGGTGCGGGGCTGGCCTGGGCGGGCCGGTTGGGGTCACGCTGGGGGATGGTTGCGACGGTGACGGTCAATGATCTGCTCGAGGGTCACGTCGGGTTG
>JAABUN010008659.1_pt1 | contig 10302 bp, 8 predicted proteins | sample 5559311 | NCBI WGS metagenome assembly JAABUN01 (sample SAMN10711877, study PRJNA513370) | rock metagenome | isolation source: Antarctica rocks | place: Antarctica: Victoria Land, Siegfried Peak sud
AGTCCGAGCGGGATGCCCAATTCCTCGCGCACCGCCGCGTCTGCCCGCGCCACCATGTACCGCACCACATCGGGCGGCGTGTACCACACCCCCAACTGCTCGCGTAGTGCCGGGTCGAAGGCCCGCAAGAACGGTTCGTAGAAATACTGCACCGCCTGCTCATCCGCGAAGTGTGCGAAGAAGGCGGGGCGGTCCACCCGGTTCAGCGTCGCCGCCGCCCGGTCGAGGGCATCCACGAGGCCGAGCGGCTCCAAGATGCGCCGCGTCGCCAGCGTCTCGAACAGGGCGGCGATGGCGGGGACGCGCAACAGCCATTCGCTCATGCGCCACTCGAAGCGGTCGGTGCGCGTCGGGTTCTGGTTGTGCCACAGCACCCACGCGGAAAACACGCCGTAGAAGAGCGTTTGCAGAAACGTACTCAGGAAAAACTCATTCCCCCGCGCCCCGGTGAAGCGCAAGCCGAGGGCTTCGGTGAGGGCAGCACGGACATTCGCCAGTGCGGGCAGATCGCGCCCCGCGAGGTGCAGGCGGGCGTCGCGGGCATACGAGGCGAGGAACCACGCGAGGTCTTCGGGGCGCGTCAGGGGGGCGGCGGTGAGCAGGGCGCGGGCGAGGAAGTCCGCGAAGGGTGCGCCGTGGGCGAGGGCAGTGGTGTGGGGGTGCGCCGCCATCTCCCAGAACGCTGCTTCGCTCGCGGCAAGGGTGTAGCGTTCGACCGTCACGGCGGCACCGTCCGGCCCCTTGCCCACGAGCAGGAAGTCCCGCAGGTTCGTCACGAGCACGAGGCCGTACCGGGCGAGGTACTTCGCCACTTGCGGTGACAGCGCGACCGCCGCCACGTCGTCTGCCGCCCCCTTCGCTTCCAGCACGCCGCGTGCGGGCAGGAGATTGTTTTTCATCGCGGCGAGGGTGTCGGGGTCGCCGCGCAACTGATCGGGGGTGAAAAAGCCGCCGTCCGGTAGCCCCGCCCCCTTGCCGGAAGGGTGAATGATGCAGCGCACACGCGGTTTGAGAGCGGCACCTACGGTGTCGAACAGGGCGGCGAGGGCGGGATAGAACGAGGTTTCCTTCACCCCGGCGTGGCGCGTCGCCGCCACCGCGCCCAAGTACCGTTCGAGCGCGTCCATGCTTCCCCGCTTCCCCCGCCGCATCATTGCTTCGCCTCGTGAACCGAAGGGCAAGTATCGCACCCGCGAGGCGTCACGAGCAAGGGCGAGGGCAATCCCCTTCGCCCTTCGCCCCCTCTCGCCTTGCCACGAGGCGCACAAGCGGCGTAGCGGGCATTCCTCGTGCATGTCGTGCAGTTGAATGGTCGCAATTCTGGTTGAATGGCGGTTGAATGCACATTCCCTGCACACGATGCACACGATCAACCTTTTTTGGGGGAACCGGCGGCAAAGTGGCGAACCGTCCGCAGGACGCAAGGGCAGTTGAACCACGCTGAACCCCCGCTGAACCCCCTAAAAAAAGGGCGGCGCGGTTCAGCGCGAGCGGGGCGGTTAGTGCATCCGATGGTGCAGTAAAAAAGCACACCCGCCCCGTACGCCCCCACGCTTTTTAGCGTTCGCATCCGTTTGGATGTGGGCCTCGCGTGCATGTGTGCTTCTTAGTGTGAAGTTTTGTGCAGTTTCTGACCAAGTGCCGCCCTACCCGCCGCCGTCCTTACGTTCCCGTTGGCGTTTTCGGTTCGAGGTTGTTCGAGGTCGTCCGTGCCTCCCCTCGCGTGCGCGTGTGAAATGTGATGTTTTGTGGCGTTCTCTGACCAAGACTGTCCCTCACCGCCGCCGTCGCCGTCGCCGCCCCGCTATGCTTGTGGTCGCGGCGTACCGCTCGTTCACCCGCGCCATCAGGCGGGCATACGCCTCGACACGCCCTCGCTCTAACTCTTCCTCAATTGCCGCCGCGATGCACGGCACTCGCTTCGTCTTGCTACCGATCTGCGCGAGCGTGACCCGGTTGCCCGCGTAGCCCGCGAGCCGTGCCGCTTCCGTAGCGTTCCACCGGGCGGGGCCGATGTAGGCGGCGAGCCACCGCCGCTGCTTCTCCGTCAGTTCGCGCACCTTAGCCCCCTTTTTCAGGTGTCAACCTCTGTCAACCTCGCCCCTCGCGGATGCACAACCCGACACACTCCGACACGGAACCCGACACAGAACCCGACACATGGCGACACACGTACGCCCAGTGCGCGGGTTGGATAGCCCACAGTTTGCCCATCGTTCCCCCACAGTTGTACCCCCCTCGCGTGCGCGTAAGCTAGGTCTCGCGCTTTTTTTGGTTCCGATGCCGTTCCGTCCGCCCCTCGCGTGCGCGTGTAGGTGGGTCGCAAAACTCGGTAAATGACCAAGTTGCGACCCGGCCCCGCGCCCTTTTTTAGTGCGACATCGGGTGCGACATTCCGCGCCGCACCCCGCCTTCTTAGGTGTAAGCCCTGTACGGTCGCCGCCCCTTTTTAAGTGTCCGATGCCTGTACGATAACTGTCCGATGTTGCCGCCCGCCCCCTTTTTTTAGGTGTCACATCTGTACCAGCGACGCCCCCGCCACCGGGCTGTTACAGTCCCTATAAGTTACAGTCGCTTCACGCCACACGCTCGCCGTCCAGCACTTCCCACAGCGCGTTCGCCGCCGCCGCCCGGTCGTATCCCCGCGACCGCAGCCGCTCTTCCGCGATCTGCTCCACACGAGCGGGCGGGGCATCGGGCCGTTCCAGCCGCACCCGGCGCACCACCTCGCGGGCCGCATCGGTGATGGGAACGGCAGGCGAGGCGGGGCGGACGCCGCCCTCGCGCCCCTGTTCGTTGTCGCTAGGTGAGGTGTATGCCCCGGAAGCATGACCACCATGACCACCATGCCCCCCGCCCCCGGCATCACGAGTGTTTTCGCCCCCCACGCCGTTTGCGCTATGACCACGCAAGGGCGCGGCATGACCACCGGGGTCATGTTTCTGCCATGTTTGGTCATGCTCACCGCTCGCGCCTACTGCCCGTTCGCCTTCGTAGGGCGGGGAATCCGGGGCGGCGCGGTCATCGTGGTCATGGTGGTCATGCTCTGCGTTCAGTACCCCCACATGCAGGTGCAGCACGGGGCGTCGCTTGCCTTCCAGCACCTTGCGCACCGCGTACCCGAACCGCGAGGGTTCGCCCGAACGCAGCAGCCCGCGCTCGTGCAACCGCCGCGACAGGGTGGCGGGGGGGACGAGCACCGGGCCGTTCGTCTCGGTTGCCACGCGCTGTGCCGCCGCGTGTGCCGCCCCCGCGTCAAGGTACAGGTGGTCGCCATCAATCCACCCAATGCGCCGCCCTTGCGGAGCATACACGCGCCGCTCGCCGCCCCCACCGTCCGTATCGCCCCCTTCGTCCTTCACGATCACCTTCCACCCGAACGCTTCGGGCGGGTATGGTGCCTGTCCGCTGGCGTCAGCTATATGTGCCTGCCACGAGGCGAGGGCGGTGTTCAGCAGGGCGAAAAACCGGATCGTCGGTTCCTCGTGGGCGACGTGTTCGCGTTGCGCCCGTCCCACGCTCACGAGGGCATCCCATACCCGCTTCCATAATGCCGCGTGTTCGCTTTCAGTAATCGCTTCCACGTCCAGCGCGAAGGCGAGCCACTGCCGCCACCCGTAGGCGAGGGTCGCCACCGCATCGGGGGTGCGTGCGTGGGCGTCCACAGCGCGGCGGGCATCATCGCGCAATGCGGCACGGTCGGCGGCGGCGGTGACGGCGAGAGCGTCCAGCCGGGGCGCGAGCCAGCGCAGATAGCCCGCCATTGCCGCCGTGTACCGCCCCGCCGCGCCGTGCGCTTGGGCGTCGGTGAGGCGGGCGAAGTCCACCGCGCCCCGATCAACGGGAACCGTGGTCATGCGGGCGGCGAGCGATTCGCCCCGTGGCGATTCCTCGCCCGTGATGAGCAGCAGACCACGCGGCGGGGTGACAGGGCGTAACCCGCCGTCCGCCCGCATCCGTCCCCGCCCCGCCCCGTTACCCACGCCCCGTATCACCCGGTCTGCGGCTTGGTGCAGCCGCGCCACGTCCTGTTGCGTGCCGCCCGGTTTGAAGTCGTCTATCACCGCGAGGGCGTCCTTCGCCTCGAAGAGCAGCCAGCCGAGCGCGTTGGGGGTGGATTCCCACGAACCGGGTAGCTTCCGCCGCTCGAAGCCCGCCCCGTAGTGCTGCTGCGGCAGGGCGGCGAGTTCGCTCTTGCCCGCCCCCGTGCTACCGATCAGGGCCACGGTGGTATCGGCGGCGTCCACGATGCACAGGGGGGCGCGGTAGGCGGCGGCGAGCAGCGGCACGGTCACGGCGTCGGGGGCCACGTCCAGCACGGCGAGGGATGCCCGCACCGCCTCGCGCAGCGCATCTCCTTCGGGCGGTTCGGGCAGGGCGAAGGGCGCGAGGGCGTCGGAGAGGCGCACCGCCACGTCCGGCACCGCCCCGCCCGCCCCGATTGCCCCGCCCGTGTGCAGATAGACGTACTCGCCCCCCACGCGCCGCCAGCCCGTGTGGGCGTACTCGGTGCGGCGGGCAGTGTCGGGGCTGAGGAGTTGGATAGCCTCGCGCAGACGATCTTTCGCCCCGATACCCGCCGATACGATAGCGCGTGTTCCCCACAAGAGCGTGGGCCAATGCATCGCGGGGAATTGCGCCATCGGCACGCGCACCGTGGGCAGCGGCACGCCGGACGCGAGGGTGCCAGTAATCGCCAATTCGCCGCGCTCTTCCGCGCCGTTGTCGCTCATCACTTCCTCGGTGATCGTCGCCGCGAAGTTACACAATGGCACGAGCACGGTGCCGTCGCGTTCGCGCTTGCGCCAACAGATACGCCCGCCGTCCACGGCGTACGGCCCCGCCACGAGGGGTGTGCCATCCTCGCCCGCCGCGTCGCTCGCCGCGTCGTGGTGCGGGACGTAGCGGCTTTCCACGTCGCGGGCGAGCGCGGCGACTTCGGCATCTTCCAGCGGCGGGCAGCACTGCTTCGCGTTCACGACGCGCAAGGCGGCGAGCATCGCGTCCGCGTCCATCCCACCCCGCCGCATCCTGCCCGCGTGCGAGAGTAAGGCGCGGTGCCGCCCGCCTTCGAGAATGGGCGCGGTGGTATCTACGGGCGGCACGGTGCGCCCCGGTGCATGTGCGGCTTCGCACGCGGCGAGCAGGGGGGCGAAGTCCGCGAGGTCGTACACCGCTTCGGGATGATGCGCCGCCACGCGCACCACGAAGCCACCCCGCTTGTGATTGATCGTCCCCGGCAACCGCAGCACCCGCGAAGCGTCCACGGCGGCGTGCGACAGCCCCGCCGCGTCCGCGAGGGCGACAGCATGGCGGGCGAGCGTGGCGGCGTCCACGGGTTCGACCAGCCGCCACCACGACTGGAACCGCCCCGGCGAGGTTTCCACCGTGTACGTGGCAAGCGGGAAGGTGGCAGGCAGCGGTGTCTCGTCCTGCTCGGTGTACAGATGCCACGCGGTGATTACATTATCCGCCTTGCGCGTGGTCGCGGCGGCGAAGTCCGCAACGCTCACATACAGGTTCATGCTGTCCGCTCGCGTTGCAAGCCACCGTTCGGCCCGCTCGCGCCAATCGTCGCGCTGGCGATTGAGGAAGTGGTGCTGCATTCCCCCAGTGCCGCCCGTTTGCACGGGCAAGGCGGCGAGTACGGGGAAGCCCGCCGCGCCGGGGTGCGTGTCCGCGATAAAGGCGAGCGCGGCGGTGAGGTCAATGTCCGTGATCGTGTTCATCCATTCCTCGCGTTCCGTGGTGCGCGAGGGTGCCGGGGTGCATGGTACACTGCGATTGTCAGCCCGCCCGTACCACACACGCGCCGCTACACCCCGCCCATACGCCGGGGTGTAGTTAGGCTGCGTGATCGTCATTGCCGCCACTGGTGTTGCATTCGATGTAGCGCATGAGGGCGGCACGCGGCACGCGCACGATAGTCTTTGCGACGCCCATGCGCACGCTCGCCAATTCGCCGCTTGCTACGAGGCGGTAGGCGGTGGCACGAGAAACGCCAAGTATCTTGGCGGCGTCCGCGACGTGCATCAGGGCGGGTTCGGGGCGTAGCTGAATAGGGGGCGTGTTCTTGTCGTGTGTGGCGTCCATGTCGTGCGGCTCCTTTGGGCATGATAAACCGAGGGTTCATCCCTGCCCATCCGCCGGAAGGGGTGTTTTCCGGTCGGAGCGGTTCCGTACGTCGGGATTCCGCGTTACATTCTTTCTAGCGTTGCATATCTTTCTTCGCGCCTTGCCTCTTCCTTTGTAAGGTGCTCCAACAGATCAGCAGGTGACGGGCCGTGCAGAGCCAACGCCAAACGAACAATAGTAGACAGTTCCAATGTGTTCACTTCCCTACACGGCACGAATCGAAAATCCGTCTGAATCTTGCCACCGCACTTGATATCGAGTGGAAACTCAGTCTCTTCTAATCGTGAATACTCAAACTTACGGCGGTAATGACTGTATCCCGGCAGGTCATGTAGGTCGAGCCAAATGTTCTTACGTGGGTAGTTCGTATAGCGGTACAACCCAACCGCGTTGCGTTGCCATCCCGGACTAAAAAACGCCGTGATTCGCAATCTCCCGTCTCGCAAGAAAACGCCGACACTCACCAAATTCTGACCACAGGCAACGCAACGCACCTTGTAGAGTATGTGCGCGTCCCACGATTCTCCAAGTTCCACAACCGCGTTTCGAGCCATCACAGTCCTCTCCGTCTCATACCCCTCGTAGTGTACGTACAGTACGCAACGGTGTCAAGGCGTCGCTAAGATAGGCGCGTGTATCGCTCGTTGTTTTGTACCGATTCATGTACCGATTCGTACCGAGCGCGGGGTGCTAGTGATCGTGGGCGTGAGAGTAGCGAGGGCGATCTTTGCTGATACAGCAAGGGAAACGAGAGACAGATGGGAACGATAAGACGCGCCTCATGCCTACTCCGGAGCAGAAGGCCGTGGGTTCGAGCCCCTCTCCGCGTACCATCCCTTCCCCCCTACCAACATGCACATCGAGGATTCCGTCACCAGCGGATGTCCCGCTGCACCGGCTCCGTGTGCTGGTCTTGCCGCTCCGGGATGGGCCACGCTCGCCACTCGTCCACGAACTCCACGAGGCCCGACACAGCGGCCTCGAAGATGACGCGGCCCTTTTCGGGGGTGGCGACGGTGGCATCGCCGTGGACGCCGAGGTTCGTCCAGCGGCCCCAGTAGTCGTTGAAGCGCACGGCGCGAGTGCTGTCGCTCGATACCCATTTGCCCATTACGTCGTCGCCCGCCCCCGCACGTTCCATCTGCACGCGCTCCGGAGCGAGGTGCAGGTAGAGGCTGGTCTCGAACTCGTCGGCGTGGGCCTGCACGCGGCTCTCCTTCACGGCGTCGAACGCCGCCTGCGCGAAGGGGAAGTAGCTCGTGGCGGCGCACAGCGAGCGCGTGGCGAGCGTGGTCTTGCGGGCCACGAGGTCAATGAGCGGCGCGTTCGAGCCGTGGCCGTTCACCAGCAGGATTTTCTCGAAGCCGTGGTAGGCCACGCTCTTGGTGATGTTCGTCACGAAGGCGATCCACACCTCCGGCTCGATGTGTATCGTGCCGGGGAAGTCCATGTGGTGCAGGTTCAGCCCGTATGCGATGGGCGGCAGCACGAGCACGCGGTCGGGCGCACGTCGCCCCACCTCCAGACAGACCGACTCCGCGAGGAACACGTCCACGTCGAGCGGCAGGTGCCGCCCGTGCTGCTCGGTGCTCCCCGTGGGCAGCAGCACGACCTTCTGCATGGCGATAGCTTCGTTCATCTCCGCCCACGTCAGCCGGTTGTAGCGATACTCCGTCTCCGCCGCGCCCATCGTCCCCCCCCTTAAATTGGCAGATATTGGCACGCCCGCACATCCGCAGATGTGCATCCGCGAATCGGCGAATCCGCGCACGATCAGTAGAACACGAGCGTATCTATGACGTACTTCGCACGTTCGAGCGTTGCGGTCGCGGTGCCGGTGAGGTTGGTTACGGTGTCGTGGTAATCGCACTGATTGCGCCACAACCGCATCCGGTCGAGACGCTCCGCGATCTTCGCGTACCCGTGTCGCCGCAGGTGCGCGGGGGTGCGCGAGTGTTCGTCCGCTCCCGGTAGCGACGGATAGGCGAGGTACTGCGTTGCGTATCGCTGTGCGTGGTTGAACGCGCCGTAGTACGCCCTGCTCGCCGCAGAACATCGCGCCGCTTCCGTCGGCTCTCCCGCCAGCAGTGTTCGCGCAACCCGCAGGTAATCCGCCCACTCGAACATTTCATGCATCCTTCGGCGGGGTGAAATCGGTGGTGACGAGCAAATAACCGTAGGGGTGCGGAAAGTCGTCGCAGAGTCCGTCCGCAATCGCTTCCAGCGACGGAAGTAATCTATCGCTGTAGTCTGCCTCCCGCACGTAGAGCGTGAGGGTGTACGTGGAGAATTCCGGGTCGCGGTAGAGTTCGAGCGAGAGCGACGTGCGCGGGCCGAAATGGGCGCGGAGCCGTTCCCCGGCGGCGCGAACGACGGGCAATACATCGGTATGCCGGTGCAGGTACTCTCGTACCCCCGCCTCCTCCGGCACCGCGACACCGAGGGCGTACAGCCCGTGCAGTACGTCGTCCACGGCGGGCGGCGGCGGAGTCGTCGCGGTCTCGTGCATGGTAGTCTCGCCCATCTCGCTTATGGCATCACCTCACAACGGTCTATCGCCCATAACGGCATCATACCGCACAGACGCACGCGCACCACATGTACCACGCGCACAATGCCACAGAAAACGATCACGAGATGCTTGTATTTTCTGTATCCTCTGTTATTCTGGTTTGTGGGACTCACTACTGTATGGAACTGTACGCATAGGTGAGCGAGGAGTGGGCAGATGACCGGGCGGGCGCGGGGCGTGGTCTTGGTCGCGTGCGTGTTGTTGGTGGTCGTCGTGCTCGTTCCCGCCCCGGCCCCCGCCGCCGCCGTGCCGGTCGAGATCGCCCCTTTCGCCACGCAGATTGCCGCCACCGAGGAAAAAACGCCCAACTTCTAGGGGCCGCCCGTGGAACCGGCGCGGCAGGAGGAGTACACCGACGCGCCGGACGGCACGCGCAGGGTGCAGTACTTCGAGAAGGCCCGCATGGAACTCGGCCTCGGCGGCGTCACGAACGGGCTGCTCACCACCGAACTGATCACCGGGCGGCGGCAGTTCGGCGACACGCGCTTCGGCACCTTCGCCCCCTGCACCCTGCCCCTGATCGGCGACACCGACAACGCATGGCCCACCTATGCCTCGCTGAATGCGAAGGTCTTCCCCGAACAGGCGGATCAGAGCGACGAGCGCGTGGACCTCGTGTACAAAGCCGACGGCACCTTCACGCACGACGCGAAACTGGGGGCGAAAGCGGGTGCGGCGGCGGGGGGCTACGTCCGTGACCCCGGCGGTCGCTTCGCGCATAATATCCCCGCCGCCTTCTGGCGGCACCTCAACGCCCTGCCGGTGCGCTGGGAAACCGCGATGGGCTACCCGCTCACCGAGCCGTTCTGGGCGCAGGTGCGCGTGCGCGGCGCGAAAACGTGGGTACTCGTGCAACCCTTCGAGCGGCGCGTGCTCTCGTATACCCCCGACAATGACCCCGCGTTTGCCGTGGAGATGGGCAATATCGGCTCGCACTACTGGCTGTGGCGGTACCAGATTGCCCCGGACGAGGGCAGCACCCCCGTTGCCCGCGCCGCCGGTACGGGCAAGGCCACGCCCGCGTCCGCCGCAGCCCGCGTCGCCTCCGCCGCCACCGAGCCGGAGGCGGCGACCTCTCCCGGTACACCCACGATTCGCGCCCTACGCCTCGGCCTCGTCACCGACAGTACCGCCTCCCTCTCGTTCGAGACCGACCTGCCCGCCACCACACGCCTCGTGTACGGCACCGCGAGCCACGCCTATCAATGGTCGCAGGAGATTTCGGTCGCGGCGGTGCCGGATCACCGTGTCACTATCGCGGGGCTGACGCCGAAGACGAAGTACTATTTCGGGGAAGGCATTTTCCGCCTTCCCTTGCCCCGCCTACCTTTCTTGCCAAAGCATTGGAAATCGGCAGGCGTCAGTGTACAATCGCTGTGTACGTAGTGTCCGCTGAACCCATGATGTACAGGCGTGTGGCGGTCATCGGTGGCTACACGGGGGGGCGATAGATGAGCGAGGATAGCGTCACTGGCCAACTCACCAGCACACCCATAGGCTGCGAGGTACTCGCGGCGGCACAGGGCTTGGCGCAGCAGTACCTCGCACCTCGGTGCGAGCTACTGCGGTGGTATGAGCAAATTGGATTGCCTTCC
>JAABUN010008660.1_pt1 | contig 10301 bp, 7 predicted proteins | sample 5559311 | NCBI WGS metagenome assembly JAABUN01 (sample SAMN10711877, study PRJNA513370) | rock metagenome | isolation source: Antarctica rocks | place: Antarctica: Victoria Land, Siegfried Peak sud
CGTCGACGCCGGCGGCGATCGCCTGGCGGACGAGGCCGGGAGCGTTGGCCGGGTTGAGCTGGACGTCGTAGACGACGGGGGTCCAGCCGGCGGCCTTGGCCGCGGCCTCGGCTGCTGCCACCGGGACCGACGAGGAGATGGAGGCCTGTCCGGCGGACAGGATCGCGACCTTCTTGCCCTTGGCGATGGGGCGCGACGAGCCGTCGGGCTCGCGCAGCGTGCCCTTGTACTGAGCGGCGAGCGCGCCGTCGCCCGATGACGCCGCGCCGGAGGCGGCGGGGGCGACGGGGGCGGAGTCAGGAGCGGCCTCGGTCTCGGAGCCGCCGCCGCAGCCGGCCAGCAGCAGGGCCGCGATCGCGCCAACACCCACGAGGGTCGTCGGGCGCTTGTTCAGGCGCAAGGTCATGAAGGATCCGCTCCAGGTCATCGGGGGGGGGAGGTGTGAGGCAGACCATAGGTCCGCGCGAAACCTACCGAACGACATTCTGAAACAAATAGTCCGAAAGGACCATGCCGCCTGGTCACCCGTCCCGGAGCGGGGCGAAACCGGGCAACCCGCCCCGGTGTCGAGCGTCGACTGCCTGCTACGTCACAACTCGGTGTCGCCGCTCGAGCGGCGTGTCTTGTCCGGTTTGTGCGCCAGCCAGATCGACGTCCCCGGCAGCAGCGTCCCGCGAAGGGGGGACCACTGGCCCCACTCCCGGTCGTGGCCGGACGGCCACTCCGGCTCCACGAGATCGTCGAGCACGAACCCGGCAGCCACCAGCTCCCGGACCCGGTCGCCGAGGGTCCGGTGGTGCTCGACGTAGACGGCGGTCCCGTCCTCGTCGACCTCGACGTAGGGCGTCCGGTCGAAGTAGGACTGCTGGACCGTGAGCCCCCGTGGCCCCGGGTCGTCGGGGAACACCCAGCGCACGGGGTGCGTGACGGAGAAGACGAGCCGCCCTCCGGGCCGGAGCACCCGGGCGAGCTCCCGCATGGTGCGGGCGGAGTCGGCGACGAACGGGACCGCGCCGAAGGCGGACACGACCAGGTCGAACGCGGCGCCGCGGAAGGGCAGGTGCTGGGCGTCGGCCTGCACGAGGCGCTCGACGCGCACCCCGCTGCGCTCGTCGAGCCGACGGGACTCGAGCAGCTGGCCGTGCGAGACGTCGAAGGCGGTGACCCGGGCGCCCCGGCCCACCAGCCACCTCCCGCCCTGCGCGGCACCGCAGCCGACCTCGAGGACGTCGCGGCCGGCCACCTCGCCGAGCAGCCCCGCCTCCGACTCGCGGAGCCCCTCCGGGCACCAGAGCAGCTCGGCGTCACCGAGGAAGTCCCCGTGCTCGTCCTGGTAGGCCCGCGCCTCGGCGTCCCACCAGGAGCGGTTGGCCCGGGCGCTCTCCAGCGGGTCGGCCGGCCGGTGCTCGACGCGCGCGGCGGGCCCGGCCGGCGGCGGTGACGGCTCGGCGGGCGCAGGGGGAGGCACGTGCTCAGCCTGCCGCACGATGTCTTTGCCCCGGCGTGATCAGACGCCTAGACTCGGACCCTCGCGCGTCGGGCGCGCGCTCCCTGCTGTCCGGGAGCTGCGTCCGTGGTCGCGCCCACACCCACCCAGCGACGTCCCCACCCGGGGGGCGCCACGACACCACCCCAGCCGGAGCCGACTCCTTGACTTCCACCCTAGACACCCCCACCACGCCCCAGGTCGCCGTCAACGACATCGGGAGCATGGAGGACTTCCTCGCCGCCATCGACGAGACGATCAAGTACTTCAACGACGGCGACATCGTCGAGGGCACCATCGTCAAGGTCGACCGCGACGAGGTCCTGCTCGACATCGGCTACAAGACCGAGGGCGTCATCCCCTCGCGCGAGCTGAGCATCAAGCACGACGTCGACCCCAACGAGGTCGTCAAGGTCGGCGACCTGGTCGAGGCGCTCGTCCTCCAGAAGGAGGACAAGGAAGGTCGTCTCATCCTGTCCAAGAAGCGCGCGCAGTACGAGCGCGCCTGGGGCACGATCGAGAAGATCAAGGAGGAGGACGGCATCGTCACCGGCACGGTGATCGAGGTCGTCAAGGGCGGCCTCATCCTCGACATCGGCCTGCGCGGCTTCCTGCCCGCGTCGCTGGTCGAGATGCGCCGCGTCCGCGACCTCCAGCCGTACGTCGGCAAGGAGCTCGAGGCGAAGATCATCGAGCTCGACAAGAACCGCAACAACGTGGTCCTGTCGCGTCGCCAGTGGCTCGAGCAGACCCAGTCCGAGGTGCGCAGCACCTTCCTGGCGACCCTCCAGAAGAGCCAGGTCCGCTCGGGTGTCGTCTCCTCGATCGTCAACTTCGGTGCGTTCGTCGACCTCGGCGGCGTCGACGGTCTCGTCCACGTCTCCGAGCTGTCCTGGAAGCACATCGACCACCCGTCCGAGGTCGTCGAGGTCGGCCAGGAGGTCACCGTCGAGGTCCTCGACGTCGACCTGGACCGCGAGCGCGTCTCCCTGTCGCTCAAGGCGACCCAGGAGGACCCGTGGCAGCAGTTCGCCCGCACCCACGCCATCGCGCAGGTCGTGCCGGGCAAGGTCACCAAGCTCGTGCCGTTCGGTGCGTTCGTGCGCGTCGACGAGGGCATCGAGGGCCTGGTCCACATCTCGGAGCTGGCCGAGCGCCACGTCGAGATCCCGGAGCAGGTTGTGAACGTCGGTGACGAGCTCCTCGTGAAGGTCATCGACATCGACCTCGAGCGCCGCCGCATCAGCCTGTCGCTGAAGCAGGCCAACGAGACCGGTGTCGGTGGCGAGGCGACCTTCGACCCCGCGCAGTACGGCATGGCGGCGTCCTACGACGCGGCCGGCGAGTACATCTACCCCGAGGGCTTCGACCCGGCGACCGGCGAGTGGCTCCCGGGCCACGAGGAGGCCCGCGACCTCTGGGAGAAGCAGTACGCCGACGCGCAGAAGCGCTTCGAGGCGCACCAGGAGCAGATCAAGCGGATGCAGGCGGCGGACGCCGAGGCGGCCCTGCCGACCTCGTACACGTCGGTCGCAGGCGCCGAGGGCGAGTCCGAGGAGGACGGCGCCGAGGGCTCCGCTCCCGCCGCTGCAGCCAAGCCCGCGCCTGCGGCGTCCGGCGGCACCCTGGCCAGCGACGAGGCCCTGCAGGCCCTGCGCGAGAAGCTCTCCGGCGGGCAGTAGCCGGCCCGGCTGACCAGTTCTGACAGCACGGTCCCCGAGCCCCTCCCGGTCCGCCGGGAGGGGCTCGAGGCGTTGCGGACGACCTGTCCCGAGCGGTTCGCGTCTTCGGGGCCGGCGACGCGCGTCGACGGCGTCATGGGTCGGAGCCTGTCACGTCGTGATCACCGGGAGAAGTGCTGCTGCATCACACCTCGGGCACGACGCGATCGAGCCCCGGTACGTTCCGTGCGTGCTCCACGTCGGCCTCACCGGGGGCATCGGGTCCGGCAAGTCCGCCGTCAGCACCCTGCTCGCGCACGCCGGCGCGGGTGTCGTCGACGCCGACGGCATCGCCCGCGAGGTGGTCGCGCCGGGCAGTGAGGGCCTCGAGGCGGTCGTGACGGCCTTCGGCGCGCAGGTGCTCCAGCCGGACGGGGCGCTCGACCGGCCGGCGCTCGGGGCACGGGTCTTCAGCGACGAGCAGGCGCTCGCCCGGCTCAACCGCATCATCCATCCGCTCGTCGGTCGGCGGACCCGCGAGCTGGTGGCGGCCGCCGAGCTGGCCGGTGTCGGGGTGCTCGTGCACGACGTGCCGCTGCTGGTCGAGTCCGGGCTGGGGCCGGGCTACCACCTGGTCGTCGTCGTGGACGCCCCGGTCCCGTTGCGTCTCGAGCGCCTCGTCGAGCGGGGCCTGCCGCAGGAGCATGCCGAGGCGCGGATGGCCGCCCAGGCGGGTGACGCCGAGCGCCGGGCTGCTGCGGACGCGTGGCTGGACAACGGCGGGAGCCGCGAGGACCTGCGGCGACAGGTCGAACAGCTGTGGGAGCGGCGACTCCTGCGGTACGCCGAGAACCTCCGCGAGCGGCGGGCCGCGCCGCGGGGTCCCGTCGAGCTCCTGCCGCCGCAGGACCGGTGGGCCGCCGACGGCGAGCGGCTGACGGCGCGGCTGCGGCACCTGTGCCCGGGTGCCGAGGTGCACCACGTCGGCTCGACCGCTGTACCTGGCCTGACGGCGAAGGACGTCGTGGACCTGCAGGTGGAGGTGGCCGACTGGGACGCCGTCGTCGCGCTCGAGGTGCCACTGACCGAGGGCGGCTTCCCGCGGCGCCCGGACATCATGAGCGACCCGGTCCGCCCCGAGCTCGACCCGCACCCGGGCGCCTGGCGCAAGCACGTCCACCGCTCAGCCGACCCCGGGCGCGCGGCCAACGTGCACGTGCGGGTCGCGGGCAGCGCAGGCGCCCGGGCCCAACGGGCCTTCTGCGACCGGCTCCGGGCCGATCCCTCGGCGCGGGACGCCTACGCCGCGCTCAAGGCCCGGCTTGCCGCGCAGCACCCCGATGACGTCGACGCCTACGCGGAGGCCAAGACCGGCTTCGTCGTCTCGCTGCTGACCTCCTGACCGTCCCGGTGCCCGGGCGCACGGATCGCGGACTGTCGGAGGCCGGACGTACCGTGGCAGGGTGCCCAGGACAGAGCCCGTGATCCCGTCTGCGCCGCACGGCGCGAAGCCGTCCGTGCCCCGGCTCGCCACCGATCTCCGCCGCTCCACGCGTCCGTTCGAGGTCGTCAGCGACTTCCAGCCGGCCGGTGACCAGCCGGCAGCGATCGACGAGATCGAGCGTCGCCTGGTCGACGGCAGGCCCGACGTGGTCCTGCTCGGTGCCACCGGCACGGGCAAGAGCGCCACGACGGCGTGGCTGGTGGAGCGCGTCCAGCGCCCGACGCTGGTCATGGCCCCCAACAAGACGCTGGCGGCCCAGCTGGCCAACGAGTTCCGCGAGCTGCTGCCCCACAACGCCGTGGAGTACTTCGTCAGCTACTACGACTACTACCAGCCCGAGGCCTACGTCCCGCAGACCGACACCTACATCGAGAAGGACTCGAGCATCAACGAGGAGGTCGAGCGGCTCCGCCACTCGGCCACGATGAGCCTGCTCACCCGGCGCGACGTCATCGTCGTCGCGAGCGTGTCCTGCATCTACGGCCTCGGCACGCCGCAGGAGTACGTGGACCGCATGGTCCCGCTGAAGGTGGGCGACAGCGTCGAGCGCGACGCGCTGCTGCGGCGGTTCGTCGACGTCCAGTACACCCGCAACGACCTCGCCTTCACCCGTGGCACGTTCCGGGTCCGCGGCGACACCGTCGAGATCTTCCCCGTCTACGAAGAGCTCGCGGTCCGCATCGAGATGTTCGGCGACGAGATCGAGCGGGTGATGACGCTGCACCCGCTCACCGGCGAGGTCGTGGCAGAGCATGAGCAGCTGTTCGTCTTCCCGGCGACGCACTACGTCGCCGGCCCGGAGCGGATGGAGCGGGCCACCAAGGGGATCGAGCTCGAGCTCGCCGACCGGCTCGCGGAGATGGAGGCCCAGGGCAAGCTGCTGGAGGCCCAACGGCTGCGCATGCGCACGACCTACGACCTGGAGATGATGCGACAGGTCGGCTTCTGCAACGGCATCGAGAACTACAGCCGTCACATCGACGGTCGCAGCCCGGGGACCGCGCCCCACACGCTGCTCGACTACTTCCCCGAGGACTTCCTGCTCGTCCTCGACGAGTCCCACGTGACGGTCCCGCAGGTCGGAGCGATGTACGAGGGGGACCGCAGCCGCAAGTCGACGCTGGTCGACCACGGGTTCCGGCTGCCGAGCGCCATGGACAACCGGCCGCTCAAGTGGGAGGAGTTCCTCGAGCGGGTCGGGCAGACCGTCTACCTGTCGGCCACTCCAGGCGCCTACGAGTTGAGCCGCGTCCGCAGCGACGTGGTCGAGCAGGTCATCCGCCCGACTGGGCTCGTCGACCCCGAGATCGTCGTCAAGTCGACGAAGGGCCAGATCGACGACCTGGTGCACGAGATCCGCGTGCGGGCCGAGAAGGACGAGCGCGTGCTCGTCACCACCCTCACGAAGAAGATGAGCGAGGACCTCACCGACTACCTGCTGGAGCTCGGTGTCCGGGTGCGATACCTCCACAGCGAGGTCGACACCATCCGCCGCATCGAGCTGCTCAAGGAGCTGCGGCAGGGCCACTACGACGTGCTCGTCGGCATCAACCTGCTGCGCGAGGGCCTCGACCTGCCTGAGGTCTCGCTGGTCGCGATCCTCGACGCGGACAAGGAGGGCTTCCTGCGCTCGGGCACCAGCCTCATCCAGACGATCGGCCGTGCCGCCCGCAACGTCTCCGGGCAGGTCCACATGTACGCCGACAGCATCACCCCGTCGATGGCGAAGGCGATCGACGAGACGAGCCGCCGTCGGGCGAAGCAGGTCGCCTACAACACCGAGCGGGGCCTCGACCCCCAGCCGCTGCGCAAGCGGATCGCTGACATCCTCGACGACATCGTCCGCGACGACCCCGAGCTCGTCGGCGGGGGAGGGCGGCAGCAGTCGCGGGGCAAGGCGCCCGTGCCGGGCATGAGCTCGCCGGGGGGAGCCGGCACCCACGCGCAGCAGCTCGCCGGGATGCCGCGCGCGGAGCTCGCCATGCTCATCCAGCAGCTCTCCGACCAGATGCACGAGGCGGCCCGCGACCTCAAGTTCGAGCTCGCGGGACGGCTGCGCGACGAGGTCAACGAGCTGAAGAAGGAGATGCGAGGCATGGACGCAGCCGGGGTGCGCTGACATCCGGCTCCCTGCCGACGGTGGACGGTGAACGGCCGTGAACCCCGCAGGTAATCTGTGCGCTCCCAGCGACGAGGAGAAGCGTGCAGCAACCCCAGGCAGCGGACGGCCGACGTCTGCTCCGCATCGCGCTCCTGAGCTACCGGAGCAAGCCGCACTGCGGGGGGCAGGGCGTCTACGTCCGTGCGCTCTCCCGGGAGCTGGTCGCGCTCGGCCACTGCGTCGAGGTCATCAGCGGTCCGCCCTACCCGGAGCTCGCCGTCGTCCCGGGAGCCGGCCCGACGCTGCGCGAGGTCCCCAGCCTCGACCTCTACCGCGAGCCTGACCCGTTCCGGATCCCGCACGTGCGCGAGTTCCGCTCGGTGGTCGACGTCCTCGAGTTCGCGATGATGGGCACGGCCGCCTTCCCCGAGCCGCTGACCTTCAGCCTGCGCGTCGCGACGCTGCTCCGGTCCCGTACCGACATCGACGTCATCCACGACAACCAGACGCTGGGCTACGGGCTGCTCGCCCTGCAGCGCGCCGGGCACACCGTGGTGGCGACGGTCCACCACCCGATCACGGTTGACCGCGAGCACGACCTGGCGGCGGCCAAGGGCGTGCGCAGGCAGGTGAGCACCCGCCGCTGGTACTCCTTCCTGCGCATGCAGGCGCGGGTCGCCCGACGGCTCCCGGCCGTGCTCACCGTCTCGCAGAGCAGCCGGCGCGACATCGTCCGCGACTTCGGCGTCCCCGACGAGCGGCTGACGGTCGTCCCGGTCGGCGTGGAGGTCGACGTCTTCCGGCCGCCGACGCTTCCCCGGGTGCCCGGCCGCATCGTCGCGACCGCCAGCGCGGACGTGCCGGTCAAGGGGCTGGTCCCGCTGCTCGAGGCGGTCGCCAAGCTCCGCACCGAGCGCGACGTGGAGCTGGTCGTCGTCGGGCGCCCGAAGCCGGGGGGAGCTGCAGCCGAGGCGATCGAGCGGCTCGGTCTGGCCGACGCGGTGCGCTTCGTGTCCGGAGTGAGCGAGATCGATCTCGTCGACCTGTTCGGCTCCGCGCAGGTCGCCGTCGTGCCGAGCCTGTACGAGGGGTTCAGCCTGCCGGCGATCGAGGCGCTGGCCTGCGCCACGCCCCTGGTCGCGACGACGGCCGGGGCGCTCCCCGAGGTGGTCGGTCCCGACGGCGTCAGCGCCCTGCACGTCCCGCCCGCCGACCCCGAGGCCCTCGCCGCCGCGATCGGGCGGGTGCTCGACGACCCCGACCTCGCGGCCCGGCTCGGTGCGGCCGGACGGGCCCGCGTCGTCGAGCTCTACACCTGGCGGGCGGTCGCGCAGCGCACCGTCGCCTGGTACCGCAGCGTCCTGGAGGAGGACCCCACGTGCTGACCGTCGACTTCGAGCGCTTCCCGGTGGGCCCCGGTCACCGGGTCCTCGACATGGGGTGCGGCGGGGGACGGCACGCCTTCGCGCTCCTGCGCCGCGGCGCCGACGTCGTCGCCCTGGACATGGACGAGGGCGAGCTCAAGGACGTGTCCGGCATGTTCGCCGCCATGCGCGAGGAGGGCGAGGTGCCCGCGACCGCGACCGCGACCGCCGTGCGCGGCAACGCCTACTCGCTGCCGTTCGAGGACGACAGCTTCGACCGGATCATCGCCGCCGAGGTGCTCGAGCACCTGCCCGACGACAGCCGGGCCATGGCTGAGCTGTTCCGGGTCCTGCGGCCCGGTGGCCTGATCGCGGTGACCGTGCCGCGCTGGGGACCCGAGCTGGTCTGCTGGGCGCTGTCCAACGCCTACCACGAGGTCGAGGGCGGACACGTCCGGATCTACCGCGGCTCGGAGCTGCGACGGCGGCTGACCACCACAGGTCTGCAGGCCGTCGACGGGCACCACACCCACGCGCTCCACGCGCCGTACTGGTGGCTCAAGTGCGCGGTCGGCGTCGACGACGGCGATCACCGGCTGGTCAGGGCCTACCACCGCCTGCTGGTGTGGGACATGATGAAGGCGCCGAGGATCACCCGCCTCGCCGAGCGGCTGCTCGACCCGGTCATCGGCAAGAGCCTCGTCGTCTACCTGCGCAAGCCCCAGCCCGTGACGTCGGGATCGGCCCGTGCCGCTGCGTGACCTCCCCGGCGTCCTGAGCCGCGCCCAGCTGGCCGACACGGTGACCGCCATCGCGGCGGTGCAGCACCCGACCGGCGCGCTGCCGTGGCCCGACGGGCACACCGACCCGTGGGACCACGTCGAGTGCGCCATGGCCCTCACGCTGGGCGGCCGGCTCGACGCGGCGCGGGCTGCGTACGCCTGGCTCCGGCGCACGCAGGAGGCCGATGGGGTCTGGCGGATGAAGTACGCGGGCCTCGAGGTCCTGGACCCCAGCGTCGACACCAACCAGTGCGCCTACGTCGCCGTCGGCGTGTGGCAGTGGTGGACGGTCACCGGTGACCGGAGCCTGGTCGACGAGATGTGGCCGCACGTCCGCCGCGCCCTGGACTTCGTCATCGACCTCCAGCACCCGGCGGGGCAGCTCTACTGGTCGCGCTCGCCGGAGGGCGTCGTCGACACCGACTCGCTGGTCACCGGGTCAGCCAGCGCCTACCAGGCGCTGCGCTGCGGGCTGGCGCTCGCCGACCTGGTGGGCGAGTCGCGACCGGAGTGGGAGCTCGCCGCCGGCCTGCTGCAGCACGCCGTCGCGCACCACCCCGAGGCCTTCCTCGACAAGAGCCGCTTCTCGATGGACTGGTACTACCCGGTGCTCGGCGGGGCCGTCCGCGGCGAGGCGGGCCGTCAGCGCCTGGCTGAGCGCTGGGAGGAGTTCGTCGTCCCCGGCGTCGGCGCGCGCTGCGTGGCGGACCGGCCCTGGGTGACCGGCGCCGAGACCGCCGAGCTGGTGCTGTCGTTGGCCGCCCTCGGCGACCACGACCGGGCGCTGCGCCTGTTCACGGAGGTCCAGCACCTGCGCGAGCAGGACGGCTCCTACTGGACCGGCCTGGTCTTCGACGAGGGCGTGCGCTGGCCGGTGGAGCGCTCCTCCTGGACCAGCGCGGCCGTCGTCCTCGCCGCCGACGCGCTCGCGGGCGGGCCGACCCTCGAGCTGTTCACGGCCGACGACCTCCCCACCGGGGTGCTGCTGCCCGCGGGTGCCTGCACCGCGGAGTGCGCGAGCCGCGCGTGACCGTCGTCTGGTCCAGTCCGGTCCGCTACGGCGAGTGCGACCAGCAGGGTGTGGTCTTCAACGCCCACTACCTCGCCTGGGCCGACGAGGCCCTGACCGCGCTGATGGCCCACCTCGGCACGCCGTACGAGACGCTGCTGGCCCGCGACCTCGACACCGCGGTGGTGGCGAGCGAGCTGGCCTGGACTGCGCCGGCGCGATGGGGCGAGGTGGTCGAGGTCGACGCGTCGGTCGTGAAGATCGGGACGTCGTCCTTCACCGCAGAGCTGGTCATCCGGGCGGGGGAGCGGGACTGCTGCACGGTCCGCACGACCTACGTCATGCACGACGCCGCCCGCACACCGGTGCGGGTGCCGGACGACGTGCGGGAGCG
>JAABUN010008662.1_pt1 | contig 10299 bp, 10 predicted proteins | sample 5559311 | NCBI WGS metagenome assembly JAABUN01 (sample SAMN10711877, study PRJNA513370) | rock metagenome | isolation source: Antarctica rocks | place: Antarctica: Victoria Land, Siegfried Peak sud
CAAGGTCACCTTGGTCAATGTCCCGATCGCCAAGTTCCAAGACGGCAGCCTGCTCTCGGGTCACGAGTTCGAGATGGTCGCCTTCACCTGGGTCGGCACGCCGTACCCGTTCACCGGCATCAAGCAGATCTATGGCACCGGCTCCGAGAGCAACTACGCTCAGCTGTCCATGCCCGAGGTTGATGAGCTAGTGAAGCAGATCGACGTGGAGACCGATATCCCGAAGCGGATCGAGCTGGCCAACCAGGCCGACGCGATCATCTGGGAGAACGTCCACACGCTGCCGCTGTACCAGCGTCCCGAGCTCATCGCGGTCAAGACCAAGCTCGCCAACTTCGGCGCCTTCGGTCTGAGCAATGTCCTCTGGGAGAACGTCGGCTACCAGAAGTAGCCCCGGCGTACGACAAGGGAGGGTCGGCGGATTCCGCCGGCCCTTCGTCGTGCTCGACCCTTTTGATCCGGATCGTTGTCACGCTGCCGGGGGAACCGGCCATCGAGTGGCAGAGGGTCATCTTGCCGACCAGCTGCTCGACGAGGACTGGTCTGAGCTAGCCACGCCGTTGTCCTCGCTCGGCCACCCGATCCGGATCAGCTCCTGCAGCGCATCGCCAAAGGGGGGCGGCAGCGGCGGCCGAACTGGCCCAGACCGAAGGTCTGGGCACCACGGGTCCGATCTACCATCACCTACGGCAGCTGGTGGCGGCCGGATGGCTGCGGATCACCACCAAAGGCCAGCACCGGAGCCCAGCCGAGCACCTCGTTCCCCTTTTGATGATCCTGGGCGCCAGCCGCTGACCTCGGTCCCGGGCCACACCGAATGCGGGCCTTCTAGGCCCAAGCCCTTCTCACCGGGCGCCGAGCACCTGGGCGACGTACCAATGACCCCTCGAGTCCCGATAGGCGCCAACGCCCAGCAGGCGGTGGTCCTTGTTTAACAGGTTGCCGCGGTGGCCTGGAGAGTTCATCCAGGCACTCGTCACCGTTTTGCCACTGGAGTAGCCGAAGGCGACGTTCTCGCCCACCAGCCGCAGCTGGCACCTAGCCAGGATCGGACCCAGATCTTGGTGATACAGCTTGTTCTTCGCGGCCATGGCTCGGGCTTGGCCGCTCGGCGTACTCATCGAGGCAACGGGAGGACTTGACGGGGGACAAATGGCGCCTGGTCCGCTCTGCGTTGGCGTACTTCATGGTGTCCGATTCGTAGCTGCCGCTGGCCGAAGCGGCGGACGGATTCGCCATCGGTCCGCTCAGGAGAGCGCCGGTCACCAGGAGGAGGACAACCTGGCGCACGGCAGAGCGAGGGGCGGACATCGGGCTCCAAGGGATAGTCGATTAATCCCCGAGCACCAACGGACGTGCTGATCCATGCGCGTACCGACCAGAGATCCCCCGTAGTCACCAGCTAGCACATACGCATAGTCAGACCCGAGATCGGTGTGAGCACACTTTAACTCCGCTCGGCCTCGTTGCCAACCCCGAGCGTTCCCCGCTTCCGATAGAGGCGCAGCCGACGCCCGGGTGCTGAGTATCGCCATCAAGTCGCGTCGGCTGGCTGGTTCTTGTGTTTGCACCGCGGTGCCGCCACGGGGGTTGAGGCTATGCTCCGGACGAGACCACGGAGGTGACATGACCGTACGCGTGAACGGCAGCGGCGCCGGCGATGAAGGCCCGGACGAAGTTCCTGATGCGCTGGGAGGCGACTGGGTCGCCCGGACGTTGGCCCTCGATCCAGACGCGATCGGCGATAAGCCGGTGGCGACGCTGGTCCGTCGAGCCGGCCCATCGACGTCGCGGACGGCCGCACTCTACGTCCATGGTTTCACCGACTATTTCTTCCAGGTGGAGCACGCGCAGACCTGGCTCGACCACGGCGTCGATTTTTACGCGCTGGACCTCCGCCGCAACGGGCGGTCGCTTCGCCCAGATCAGCCCGCCGGAGACGTCCGGGATCTCCGTACCTATGGCGAAGAGATCTCGCGCGCGCTCACTATCATCGGCGAGGATCATGACCAGATCGTCTTGATCGGTCACTCGATGGGCGGTCTGGTGACCGCGCTCTTCGTTCATGATCATCCGGGTGCCGTGGCGGCTCTGATCTTGAACAACCCGTGGTTCGGGCTCAATGAGCCCATGATCATGCGCGCCGGTGGGCGGACCATCGCTGAGGTGGTGACCCGGGTCGACCCCCGGCGGGTGGTCGGCCGGCTGCGGTCGGACTATGGCCGTGCGCTGCACACCTCGACCGGCGGGACCTGGACCTATGATCTGGCGTGGAAACCGTTGGAAGGCTTTCCGGTCCGCGCGGGCTGGCTCCGCGCGGTGCTACGCGGTCAAGCTCGCCTCTTCCAGGGCTTGACCATCGACGTGCCGGTCCTGCTGTGCACCTCAACCCGTTCGGGCGGGATCGCCGGCCGCAAACCCGTCGAGGCGGAGATTCTAGGCACCGACATCGTGCTCGACGTCCGCGACGCCTGGCGGGGGGCCCAGCACCTGGGGGCTGACGTCACGATCCACGCCATCCCGGGCGGCGTGCACGACCTCGCCTTGTCGGCGCCGCGCCCGCGGGAGGACTACGTACGGGCCATCTTCGCGTGGTTGGATGCCCGGCTGTGAGGGGGGTCCTTCAGCCGAAACATGTTCCTGGTCAACCAGCGCCAGCCGAGGAGGGCTGAGGGTCGGGATGGATCCTTTGCCGTGCTGGGCTGGTTGCACGGCGAAGCAGGCAGCGGCGGCCGCTGTCACCGTGATGCGGATCCCCATGAGCTCACAAATCGCTGAGTTTGTGCCCCGGGCCAGCACCCAGACGAACTCCCTCGGACCGGAGGTGTTCGGTCCATCGCGGCCCAGCCCAGTGACGGTGATCATGACCGCCGACGCCAGGTCGGACAGGGTCAACGGCACCGACGGCGTTGGGCCGTCGTCCGAGGCCGGTGCGACGAGCGTGAGGTGCCGAGACGTAACCAGCCGAGGCTGGGGGAAGTGGGGTTCGGTCATAGCCGCCGACCTTGAGGGGCAAGATCTCGTTAACCTGGCGGCAACATGTAGCTAGCGGAACGCGGCGACTCGCGGCTATCCGTTTCCCAGACCGGCTGTCTTTCTCAGCCCCTCCAGTGAACCCCCGGTGTAGGGGCCAGGTCAACCCCCGCAGTGTGCCAACGGGATCGCGAACCGCACACTTCGGGGCGAGTGACTCACTTCACCCAGATGCGAGGGAAACATCCATGGCAACCGAAGACGAGTCATCGTTGGACACTGGTTCCAACGGCGCCGAACCGCGATCGGCTGAGGACGACGATCTGCGCGACAGCCTGCAGGCTCTGTCCCAGATGGCCATCGGCGCTATGGATCTCGAGGACACCCTGACCCGAGTCGCGCAGTTTGCCGTCTTGGCCATTCCAGGGGCCGACGGAGCTGGCTTGACGCTGCTGGAGAACGATCGCTCGAACACCATTGTCACCACCGCCAGCTTCGTCAGCGAGGTCGACGACATCCAGTACACCCTGGGTCAGGGGCCGTGTATCAGCGCGGCCGCCGAAGCCCAGACGGTCATGTCCGGGTCGCTCGGCGGTGACACGCGGTGGCCCCAGTTCGGTTCCAAAGTCGCCCGGCTCGGAGTGCACAGCGTCGTCTCACTGCCATTGGTGGCTGCCGGCGGTGTGATCGGGGCGATGAACGTGTACGCGCACGACAAGCATGTCTTCAACGACCGAGCAGCAGCGATCGGAGAGTACTTCGCCTTACCCGCCGCGGTCGCCGTACAGAACGCCCAGGTCCTCGCTCAGGCGAAGCGGCTGGCCGCCCAGCTGCAGAACGCGCTGATGCAGCGCGGTGCGATCGAACGGGCAGTCGGGATCATGATGAGCCGTACGGGCGGCGGTGCCGAGGAGACCCTCGAACGCCTCCGCAAGATCAGCCAGCAAGAGCACCTCAAACTCACGGTAGTGGCCGAAAGAATTGTCGACGAGGCCGTTCGACGCGCCCGATCACGCCACGGCGATCAACGCTGACTGCGGTCTCGGCTTGGTCTAGCTGAGCGATGGGCCTACAGTGAATCAACGGTGGTGCCCGCGGACTCCCAAATTCGCGGCTGGTTCCATCGAGCACCATCTCCGGCGTTCTGCCTCACATGGTCCAGGAAGAATACCTCGCGGTCTGGGACCGCTTCGGAAGTCATCGTGGGCCTCGACGACAGTTTTGAATACCGTCTGCGCGCCTTGTTCGACACCGACGACGGCCGTTCGGCCGTCGTCAGCGAGAGACTCGGCGATCTGCAGAAGGCCTTGAGATCAGCGGTGCCCACGTACCTGGGCCTCCGCTTAACCTTGGTGTCCCACGGCTATCCGATCACAGTCATGGCCCTGGAACCGAACGCCACCGATGCCATGGTTTTGACCTCGCTGCGCATGAATCTCGGATGGCTCCTTCCGGCTGAGGGCGACGATGACGGCACCCTGGTGGTGTACGCCGCCACCCCCGGCACGTTCGTGGATCTCGCCGCCGATCTCGACTACGCCTTGGGGCGGCACGACGGGGTGATCGTGTTAGACGAAGACGTAGGCCCGCTGATGGAGCGGTCGGCTGTCCTCAGCGGCGAGGAACTGACCATGATCAACTACGCCATCGGCGTGCTCATCGACCGCGGACACGCTCCTGAGCGTGCCAGTCTCGAGCTTCAGCATCAGGCTGGGGCGGCCCAGGTGAGCCTGCTGAATCAGGCCACCGCCGTGGTCGAGAGCGCGGCTGCCGGCGCTCGACACTGAGCGAGTCATCGTGGTGTCGATCTGTTCAGCGGCACCAAGAATACGATGTAAACTAAACGCGTTGTAGCCCATACAGCCGGCCTGGGGTTGAATCAGCTGCTGACTATCTGTCGCTGATCCAATTGCACACCATCGCAGCCGCCCAGTGAAACGTGAACTCGCTTCTTGCGCAGATTGGGCTTACTACATGTCGCTCTCTACTCTTCCCCTCTCCTCACATCCGTCCAGTGCGGGCCGGAACGTCTCTGCTGATCGTGATCTGGGCTCCGGCGGGCGTACAGCCGCCGAACGCGCAACCAGCGACTTCACCGCCTTGGCTCATCGCATTCAGGAGGCGGGCTTGATGCGCCGCCGGTACGGCTACTACTGGGCCAAGCTGATCGGCATGGTCGCGTTGCTCGGCCTGTGGGCCGTCGGGTTCGGAATGCTGGGCGACACGTGGTGGCAGCTGTTCAGCGCGATCGTCGTGTCGGTCATCCTCACCCAGACGGCTTTTCTCGGCCATGACGCGGCGCACCGGCAGATCTTTGTGTCCGGCAAGTGGAACGACTGGGTCAGCCTGATCGTCGCCAATCTCCTCGTGGGCATCAGCTACGGGTGGTGGCAGAGCAAGCACACCCGGCACCACGCCAGTCCTAACCAGGAGGGCGCCGATCCCGATATCAATCTCAGCGCCATTGCCTTCACTCCGGCGCGGGCCCACCGCCACGACAACCGCCTGCTCCGGTGGCTGGTCGAGCGCCAGGGCTGGTACTTCTTCCCGATCCTGCTTTTCGAAGGCCTCTCGTTGCACGCCGATGGAGTCAAGCGGGTCCTCAGCCCCGGCAAGATGAAGCGGCGTTGGGTGGAGCTGGTCTTTCTGACCGTCCGGCTGGGCGGCTTCGTCGCCCTGGTGTTCTGGGTGCTGAGCCCCGGCAAGGCGCTGGTCTTCTTGGTGGTTCAGCTGGCCGTCTTCGGCTTCTACATGGGAGCGTCCTTCGCGCCGAACCACATCGGTATGCCGCTCGTCTCGGCCCGACTGAAGCTGGACTTCCTCCGCCGACAGGTGCTGATGAGCCGCAACATCAGTGGTGGCCGCGCGATGAGCGTGCTGATGGGCGGCCTGAACTACCAGATCGAGCACCACCTCTTCCCCTCTATGCCCCGGCCGCACCTGCGGCGCGCTCAGCCGCTGGTCGCCGCCCACTGCGCGGCGATGAAGGTGCCCTACACCCAGACCACCTTGCTGGAGTCCTACGGCATCGTGATCCGCTACCTGAACACCGTCGGACTGAAAAACCGAGACCCCTTCCTCTGCCCGCTGGTGGCCCAACGCCGAACCGGCGACTAACCTCCCCCGCGGTACTACTGCCGGATTCCCAAGTGCACATGGGAATCCGGCACTGTACACGGGCTGCAACCCGTGTAGAGCGTCAGCAGGCCATGTGCAGTGACCTGAAAAGCCCCCGGGTGTCATGATCCTGAGATGACCAACGACCGGGGCCAGATCGCGCGCGATGAACCTGAGCCCGATCAGCTAAGTCGCCATACTGCGGCAGCCCTGGTCTTCGGCGCTTCCGCCAGCGTCCTAGTGGTCGAGCTGGTGGCGCTGCGGCTGCTGGCCCCGTACCTGGGTTTCACTTTGGAGACCAACACTCTGGTCATCGGGGTCGCCTTGGCGGCCATCGCCCTGGGCTCCTGGGCGGGCGGGCGGATCGCCGATGTCATGCCGCCGCGCCGCGCGCTGGGTCCGTTGCTCGGGGTTTCAGGGGTGGCTGCGGCGGCAACCCCGTTCGCGGTCCGTGGCGCGGGCGCTATCGGTGACGGCGCACCGCTGATGCTCGTTGCCGGCTTGGCCATCATCGTGCCAGGCACGCTGCTTGCGGCCGTGACGCCGATGGTCACGAAGCTGCGCCTGACCAGTCTTGACAAGACCGGCAGCGTCGTCGGGCAGCTCTCCGGCACCGGCACCGCTGGGGCCATCGTCGGAACCGTAGTGACCGGGTTCGTGCTGATCTCACGAGTTCCGATCAGTGGCATCATGGTCGGTCTGGGAGCTTCGCTGGTCATCGCCGCGGCCCTGGTCGAGCTGCGGGTGCGCGGCTGGCGATCAGTCGGCGCTTCGGCCCTGCTCGTCGTCCTCGCCGGGGGCGCCGTCGCGGTGGCGCCCGGTGGCTGCGACGTCGAGACGACGTACCACTGCGCCGTCATCATGACCGACCCCGACCGGGCGAGCGGACGGGTGCTGCTGCTGGACGGCGCACGCCACTCCTACGTCGACCTCGATGACCCGACCTACCTGGCCTTCGACTACGCCAAGGCGGTGGTGTCGGTCATCGATACCGAGTACGCCGAAGGCCAGCCGCTGCGCGCGTACCACATCGGCGGCGGCGGGCTGACCGTGCCGCGCTATCTCGACCGGGTACGGCCGGGTACGACGAGCCTGGTGTCCGAGATCGACCCCGCTGTCGTGGCGATCGACATCGAGCGGCTGGGGCTCCAAACCGGCGGGGGCATCGACGTCCGGGTCGAGGACGGGCGGATCGGTCTGGGCCGGCTGGCCGACGACAGCGTCGACCTCGTGGTCGGCGACGCCTTCGGCGGCGTCAGCGTGCCATGGCACCTGACCACCACCGAGGCGGTGCGTGAGGTGGAGCGGGTGCTCACCGAGGAGGGCGTGTACGTGGTCAACCTGCTCGACTACGGCCCGCTGGCGTTCGCGCGCGCCGAAATTGCGACGCTGACGAGGTGTCCGACTATGTCGCTCTCGCCACCGAAATCGACACCCTGACCCAAGGAGCGAAAGCCGGGGGCAACCTGGTCGTCATCGCCTCCGCTGGCCCGCTCGAGGTCGCTGCCATTTCCAACCGGCTGACCGAGCGAGGGGCGGAATGGGACGTCATCACCGGCGCGGAACTTGCCGCCTGGACCGGCGATGCTGCAGTGTTGACCGACGACTACGCCCCCGTCGACCAGCTGCTCACGCCTTACGCCGTGCGGTGAGGAGGCGCGATCGAGCGGCCCCAGGCGGACCAGCCGCCGTCAGCGCACTTTTAGTAGGCCTCCGGCTTCTCGGCCATTGCCTTCAATCGTGTCAGGCCCTTCTCGAAGTCACCCCCGAGAAACTTGTCCATCGAGATGAAAATGCCCATGGCCTTCGTGACGAGCGTCTTCTTGCCAGTCATCGACCAGGTGACTCGGGAGCTCGACCCCTCCGGCGCGATGGTGAACACGATGCCGTTGCGGGCCTTGAACGGCTTCTCGAAGAGAAGGTCAATCGCCACACCTGAGGGCTCGGAGGTGTCGGTGATCTCCATCCGCCCTTGACCAGCCTTACGGTTACCCGACCAGGCATAGACCGCCCCGGTGCCTGACGTCGCCCCGGAATAGGTGCGCTTGAGATCCGGGTCCAAGTCCTCCCACGGCGACCAATGGGTCCAGTTGTGAAAGTCGACGATCTGGTCGTAGATGCGCGTCGGTTGCGCGTTGATCATTGCCGAACGTTGCACGGTGTAGGTGCTGTCTACCATGGCTTGAACGTAGTACCTTCCGGCCCCCATTGGCACGGATTGGTCCAAAGGGGTGCGTGTGCCGACGAGTGACCGAACAAGCCCGGGCAGCACGCTCACCGAGGCACTGGTGAAGCGAGGTGACCCTGGGGAGCTAAGCTCACACCGAGTTGGTGACACGCCCGTTAAGAGGCTCTACACAATTCGGGTCGTCGTTGGGGTCTGAAGCCGCCGGTCTCGAGCAGTGATCTGCCGATGTAGTTGGTGAGGTTGCGGAAGCCGAGGGCTGAGCCGCGGAGGTGTTCGAGTCCGCCGTTGATCGCTTCGGTGGGTCCGTTCGAGGTTCCGGGGCGGTCGAAGTAGGCGAGAACGTCGTCGGCGCAGCGCTTGAGGGTCCGTCCGAGCCGTCATGATCTCGCTTGAGCACGGTCGGGACTTCGGGGCTGACCGAGTCGATCAGCTTGGTCATCAGGTCGCGGCCGCGGGTGCGGTCGGGTTCGCGGTAGGCGGCGATCATGCGCTGGTAGATCCCCCAGGTCGCCTCGACCTGCGCGTGGTCGTCGGACTCGAAGAGGGTCTTGAGTCGCTGGCACTGCTTGTCGGTGAGGAGGTCGGCGCCGGTGTGCAGGGTCCGCCTGGCCCGGTAGAGCGGGTCGTCCTTGCGGCCGCGGTGGCCATGAAGGGTCTGCTGGACCCGGCGCCGGCACCGGTCGAGGGCGTCGCCGGCCAACCTGACGATGTGGAAGGGGTCCATCACCGCCACGACGTCGGGGAGCTCTTCGGTCGTGGCAGTCTTGAAGCCGGTGAACCCGTCCATCGCGACCACCTCGACCGCGTCGTGCAGGCCTTGGGGTCGCTCGGGCAGCCACGTCTTGAACGCCTGCTTCGAGCGGACTTCGACCATGTCGAGCAGCCGGGCGGGTCCGGTGCCCTCGCGGATACCGGTCAGGTCGATGATCACGGTGACGTACTTGTCGCCTCGCCTGGTGTGACGCCACACGTGTTCGTCCACGCCGACAGCGGTGACGCCGTCGAACCGGGTGGTGTCCTCGATCAGGATCCGCTTGCCCTCGGTCAGGACCGCGTCGTTGGCGGTGTTCCAGGCAACCCCGAGCCCTTCGGCCACCCGGGCCACGGTGAGGTGCTGCACCACGAGTCCTTCCAGGGCCCACCGCAGTCCGCGCCGCGACAGCTTGGCTCGTGGCTCGGCCGCCCGGCTGGTGTCTTGACGCCACACGTGCCCGCACTCACCGCACCGGTAGCGGCGGATCGTCACCGCCAGCGTCGTGGGCCGCCACCCGAACGGCTCGTGCGCGAGTCGCCGGATCACGGTGTCATGCACCGAGCCCTCACATCCGCAACGACGACACCACCGCGCATCCGAGCCGTCGGGCTCGACGACCCGGCAAGCGAGGACCGCACGATCCGGTTCGAGACGTTGGCCGGTCACCTCGAGCCCGAGCTCCTCAAGGCGGCGAAAAGTCGTCAGATCAGCGCGGCCGAACCCGGCATCAGGGCTCGCCGCGACGGTAGCGTCGGGCACGTCGAGGTCTTCCAGGTGGACGGCGTAGGAACCTCCATCCTCGGAAGACCTCGACCCTCATCCCAGCAACGACGCGCGGACCCGACCACACCGTCTCTGTGAAGAGCCAAAAACGCGACTACGTCTGGCGATCCGGATCTGGCTACGACACCCGGTCTAATGATCTACCGGACACGCGCTAGCCGGGACACCTGGGGACTGTTCGTCGAGAACAGCGCCGGCACACCCCAACCGTGTCGGTGCTGTGGCCTTCCTGTGCCCCGCCTGCCGTCACGCGGTGAACGTCATTCCCTGCCGCGCAGCGGGTCGCGACCGATGAAGCCGAGCAGGCAGGTCTGCACGTCGGCGTCGCCCGGCACCGGCACCCGGGGCCCGTACTGCCCCGAGGACCGCATCAGCTCCTCGATCGGCGCCATCTCGGCGAGCAGGTCGGCGCAGGTCTGCGGGTCGAGCCGCTCGTCCTGGCCGGTGGCGCGGGCCAGGTCCCAGGTGTGCATGAACACGTCCG
>JAABUN010008663.1_pt1 | contig 10299 bp, 7 predicted proteins | sample 5559311 | NCBI WGS metagenome assembly JAABUN01 (sample SAMN10711877, study PRJNA513370) | rock metagenome | isolation source: Antarctica rocks | place: Antarctica: Victoria Land, Siegfried Peak sud
TGGCAGCCGGTCCGATTTCTTTGTCCGGTCCCCTCCCCCCTTGTGGGGGAGGGTTAGGGTGGGGGGTAACAGGCCCGGTACGAGTGGCTCGGAAGTGCTTCGACGCCCCCCGCAGTGGCGGGCCACCCCCCACCCTAACCCTCCCCCACAAGGGGGGAGGGGACAAAACTCACCCCTATCCCCGGCCGCCCTCCATGACCACGAAAACCGCGCTGCCGACCGTCGCCCCGGCCCCCGCCGTCGATTACGAACTGCTGCTCGACTGCGTCCACTGCGGCCTGTGTACGTCGGCCTGCCCGACCTACGTCGAGACGGGGAACGAGGCCGAGTCGCCCCGCGGCCGCATCTACCTGATGCGGCAGGTGATCGACGGGGCGCTCGACCTCGACCGGGCGGTCAAGGGGCATCTCGACTCGTGCCTCAACTGCCGGGCGTGCGAGACGGCCTGCCCGTCGGGCGTCCAGTACGGCCGGCTGATCGAACCGTTCCGCGAGCAGATGGAACACCTCGAGCCGGGCCGCACGACGGCCCCGCTGACGGCCCTGCAGCGGTGGATGCTGCTGCATGTGTTCCCGAGCCGCAGCCGCACCCGCCTTGCCCTCGCCCCGGCCCGGCTGCTGCAATGGTCCGGCATCGACTGGGCGCTCGAAACGTCCGGGCTGACCCGCTTATTACCGAAGTCGCTGCGGACGATGAAGGGGATGCTGCCGCCGTTGAAGCGGCATTACGGATCGCTGCCGGTGGTGCTGCCGGCGGTCGGGCCGAAGCGGGCGCGGGTCGGCCTGTTCCTGGGGTGCGTGGCCGACGCCATCTACCCGGCGACCAACTCGGCGACGGCCAAGGTGCTGCAGGCGAACGGGTGCGAGGTGGTCATCCCGCGCGGGCAAGTCTGCTGCGGGGCGTTGCATTACCACAACGCCGACGAGGCCCAGGCCCGCACCCTGGCGGCGACGAACGCCGACCTGTTCAACGGCCTGGGGGTGGACGCCGTCGTCACCAACGCGGCCGGGTGCGGGGCGATGCTCAAGGACTACGCGCACCTGATGCACGCCCACCCGGCGGCCGACTCCGCCGCGCGGTTCCAGGCGAAGGTGCGCGACATCTGCGAGTTCCTCGACGACCTGGGGCTGGTCCCGCCGCCGCACCGCGTCGAAACGAAGGTGGCCTACCACGACCCGTGCCACCTGCGGCACGCCCAGCAGATTTACAAGGCCCCACGCAACCTGCTGGAAGCCATCCCCGGCCTCGAACTGGTGCCGCTCCCCGAGAGCGAAATCTGCTGCGGGGCGGCGGGGAGTTATAACCTCACGCAGCCCGAAATGGCGGCCCGACTGGGCGACCGCAAGGCGGCGAACATCATCGCCACCGGGGCGGCGGCCGTCGCCACGGGGAACGTCGGCTGCCTGATGCAGATCACGCGGCACTTGCGGGAAGCCGGCGTGGCGGTGGTGCATCCGGTGGATTTGCTGTGGGCGGGGTATGCGCCTGGGGTTCCCACCCCAGGCAAAATACGGACACCCCCATCCGGGGGTTGAAGACTCAAGCCAAAGCCTCTTCAGCTCGGGCCTTCAACCCCCGGATGGGGGTGTCCGTATTTTGCCTGGGGTGGGAACCCCAGGTCTCGGGCCTCAGCTTACGCGAACACCCCCGCCGGCTTGAACCCCTTACCCAGCACCGCCACCGCGTCCAGCCCCAGCCAGGTGTCCAGGACCGCCGCGTACACCTGCCGGAAGTCGGTGGCGTGGGCCAGGTTGCCGTCGGCCGTCGGCACCAGGCTCGGGGCATCGCCGACGACGCCGGCCTTGACCTTGCCGCCGACCAGAAGCATCGGGGCACCGCTGCCGTGGTCGGTCCCCTGGCTGCCGTTCTCTTTCACGCGCCGGCCGAACTCCGAGAACGTCATCACGCACACCCGCTCGGCCTGGCCGCGGGCGGTCAGGTCGGCCATGAACGCCCCGACCGCCCCGGACACTTCGGCGAGCAGGTTCGCGTGCGCCCCGGTCTGCCCCCCCTGCCCCGCGTGGGTGTCGAACCCGTCCAGCGCGACGTAGAACAGCCGCGCCCCGGTCCCGGCGTCGATCAGTTGGGCCGCCAGCTTGAGCCGGGTGGCCAGGCCCGTGGCCGGGTACGGCACCTTCGGCTGATACCCCTTGGCCACGGCTTGCAGCCGCTCGCTGCTGGCGTAGGTCTGGGTCGCGGTGCGGCGGACGAAGTCGAGCAAATCGGCGTCCCCGACCGCCGCCGGCATCCCCGCCCCGCCGGCCCCCTGGATCACCGCCGTCTGCGTCTCGCGGTCGGCCGCGGTGCCGGCACTGGTGCGGAGTTGGAAGTCGGCCAGCGACCCGACCGACGGCACCCGGGCTGGGGCACCGGCCAGAGCCAGCGGGGCACCGTCGTTCCCGCCGGCGAGGTGGAAGCCGGGCAAGGGCTTCTGCTGGAGCGCCCGGCCGATCCACCCGTCGGTGAGGGTGTCGGCGGTGCCGGCCGCCTGCCAGATGTCCATGCCGCGGAAGTGCGACTGGCTCGGGTTCGGGTAGCCGACGCCCTGGACCACGCACACTTGCCCCGCCTCGAACAGCTTCGTCAACTCCGGCATCGCCGGGTGGAACGCGAGGTCGGCGGTGATCTTCCGGCCCGCGTCGGCCGGGACGGCGATCGTCGGCCGGTGCTTCTTGTAGAGCGGGTCTCGGAACGGGATGACGGTGTTCAGCCCGTCGTTCCCGCCGGTCAGTTGGATGACGACCAGGATCGTCTCCTTGGCCCCCGCCCGGCCACTCGGCTCAGCAGCCCGGGCCGACCGGGCGACGAATCCCGGCACCGTCGCCCCGAACCCGAGCAGCGTCGAAGTCTTCATGAAGTCGCGGCGGAACATGGCGGGCCTCGGGGCGGGTCAGTTGAGTTGGAACTCGGGGAGCGTCAGCGTCAAATGCGTGACCGCCCGCAGCCGGTACGTGCGGGCCTCGTCGGCCGACCAGTACCGGGGCGGCTTCGGGGGGTCGGCCAGGTAGCCGCACAGCCTGGCCCGCGCGGCGGCCGGCACGTCCCCCTGGAGGAAGACGGCTAACAGGTGATCGACGGCCACGTCGCCGGTGCGGTCGCCGAGCAACGGCACGGGGTCGCAGCGGGTGCCGAACCGGGCGTCGTCGCCGCTGACGAGCGATAAGGCGAGATTCTGCCGGAACAAGAGCGTCTGGCCGTTCAGCCAGGCCGGGCCGCCGTCCCACCCCTTGACCGACGGCGGGGCGAACAGCGCCTGGCCTAACGGTTCGAGCGCCTCGGCCAGCGGCAGCGCCCCGGGCGACCCGCCGAGGCCGCGGACGATGCCGAGGGCGTACTCGACCGGGCTTTTCACCTTCCGCCGGTACGCCGCCGGGCCGAAGAAGTGGTCGGAGCGCAGGATCGTCTCGACGAGTTTGGCCGTGTCGAACCCCGACTTCCGGTACTGGTCGGCGAGCGGGTCAGTGAGGGCCGGGGCGGGGTCGGCGGCGTCGCTGACCAGGAAGCGGTACAGCTTGCGGGCGACGAACCGCGGGCAGGCCGGCTGGCCGAGGCAGATGTTGACCACGTCGTCGGCCGCGAAGTCGCCCGTCCGGCCGAGGACTTTCTTCGCGGTGCTGTCGTGCTTCTTCGGGTTGAGCGTCGCTTTGCCGTCGCGCAGTTCGTACCCGGTGAACGCACGGGCCGCCTCACGCACGTCGGTTTCGGTGTAGTTCCCGACGCCGAGGCTGAACAACTCCATCAGTTCGCGGGCGTAGTTCTCGTTCGGCTTGCCGCGGACGCTCTGGGCGGTGTCGAGCCAGACCATCATGGCCGGGTCGGTACTCATCGCCGCGAGCAGTTCGCGGAAGTCGCCGAGGGCGTGCTGATTAAGCAGCCGGTACTGGCCGAGCATCAGCCAGGCGTCGCGGACTTTGGTCAGGCTCGTGGCGAAGTGGTTGTGCCAAAACAGGGTCAGCTTCTCGCGCAGCGGGTGCGGCGAGTGCAGCATCCGGGCCACCCACCACGCGGCCAGCCGCCCACCGGACGCCCCCTTCGGCAGAGCCTTCTCGCCGGCTAAATAGTCGCTGGTGGCGGCGAAGCCCTCGGCGTCGGCCCCGCCGGCCAGGAGCTTGTCGACCGTGGCGTGCGGTCCGGCGGCGGTCGCCTCAGCCACCTCGGCGGCGGTCGTGCCGAACCCGGCCCGGCGGAACAGGTGGCCGGCTTTGGCGGGCGTCCACGGGTTGGCCGCCGTCGGGCGGTACTCGGCCCAGGGGGTCATGGCGTGCGTCCGGGTGGGAGTTATTTGCCGTGGACGGTGAACTTCAACTCGTAGGCGTCGGCCTGGTGGTCGAGGGCGAGCGTGACCGGGCCGGCCTTGTCGAGGGCCGCCGCCAGTTGCGCCACTTGCCCTTTGGCCGCGGCCAGGGCGACGCCCTGCCTGAGGACCGCATCGGCGACCAGCGCTTCGGGGTGGTTGCGGGCATACGCCGCCAGCCCAGGGCCGCTTAATTTGCCCCGCCACACGGCCGGCGACCCCGGCCCGCCGTGCGTCGTCAACTCGGGAATCAGGGCGCGGAGAACGTCCGGCCGGCTGGCCACGACGAGGAAGTCGCCGACGACGGCGAACGTCGGGGCGGCGTGGTAGCGGTCGCCGGCCGGGTCGAAGTCGGCCGCCTTCGCCTCGGGGAAGCGGTACGTCACGACCTTCACGCCGGCGACGGTTTCCTCGGCCATCGCCAGGCCGGTCGTGAAGCTGGCCACGGTTGCCCCGGCCCGCAGCGCGGCCGCTGCGGCGTCGCCGAACTTCGGGTCGCGCATGTCCGACACGATCGCCGCGCCGGGCCGAGCCGGGGCCGGCGTCGAGGCGTAGAGCGGCGTAACCGGCGGGGCCACAAACACGACCCGGTGGTGCGGGCCGGACATCTCCAGCAGCTTGCCGAACCCGTCGCCGGGTAGCACCTTCGACACGTCGGTGACGAACTTCTCGAAGTCCTTCAGAGCGACCGGGTTGAACAGTTTGGTGCGGTCCGTCCACAGGGCTGCCAGGTCGAGGTAGAAGCTCTGGCTGTAGAACGTGCCCGGCGGGTTCAAGAGCGGCAGCGACCCGACCGCGCCGGCCTTCGGGGCGTGCAAGGCGAACTCCGGAGGCAGACCGCGGCGCGGGGCCGGCAGACGGACCTTCAGGGTCAGGTCGCCGCCGCCGACGTACAGGCCGGCACTGACGTAGTCGGCCCGGCCGATCGCGTCGACGGTGCTGCCGAACACGAGCGTCCCGACGATTTCCTTCTTACTATTGGCGAAGAAGTCCTTGGCCGCCGGCGTCGCCTTGATCGCCCGCAGGTCGGCCCACAGCCAGGCCATTGGCTGCCGCCGACGAGCGTGCGGGCGGCCGCCGGCCCGGTCGGGGCCACCCCCTTCGAGCGGCCAGCGGCCGCGTCGAGCGAGAGCTTCAGCGCCTTGTCGTTGTTCGACACCGTCACCGTCGCCCCGACCCGGGCTAGGTGGAACTCGGGGCCGAGGTGGACCGTTTCGACCCCCTCGTACTGCGCGGTGCGGTGCTTGACGCCCGGTCCGCCGGCCCCGCGGGCGATTTCGTCTTCAAGTGCGGCCACCGCCAGCTTGACGAACTGCTCGCTGACGCCGGCGTCGGTGCCCCGCAGGATCACGACGGCCGGGGCCGGGTCGTCGCCCGCGCGGGTGGCGATCGTGATGCCCTTCCCCGCGACCGCGTCGAGCAACCCCGGCCAGGCGGCCCCGAGGTCACGCTCGTAATACTCGATCAGCCGCAGGAACCGCTTGACGGCCGGGGCCGCCAGGGCGTCCCTGACCGGGGCAAGGTCTTGGGCAGCCGTCACCGCCGGCAGGGCGCGGACGGCCTCAATCAACAGCCTCGGCTGGCCGACCACGACGACAATCGTGGCCTCGGCCGGGACGCCGCGGAGGGCGTCGGCGTCCCCGGCGCGGGCCGCCCCGGCACAGATCAGCACGGCGAGCGCGGCGGCGCGGAGCATGGCGGCGGGTCCGGCGGGAGGGGGGCGGGTTCGTTCAGGACTACTCGGGTGGGCGGGGGTGGGTTTCATCTTTCGGGCGGGCCGAAGCACCCGGCCGGCCCCGGCGGCCGGCCGTCGCGTGGGTGTGTCACCCCGTACACCTTGGCCACATGCAACAACTGCCCTGCCAGCCCGTGCAGAATCTTCAAGTCCTTGCCCGTCGGCTTCGCCCGGACGATCAATTGCCGCAATACATGGAAGATGCCGTCGGCCCGGTGGTCCCAGAGGTAGCGGACGGCCGTCAGCCCCTCCCGCAATCGCGCGAACATGATTCCCTGGTCGTGGAAGTTGGCCGGCGGGTCAGGGTCCACCGTCGCCGGTCCGCAGGCCAACCACTGGCACCGCAACTCGTACAGCACCACCGCGACCGCCTGGGCCAGGTTCAGCGACGGATACACCTCGGCCGCGGGGATGAAGATCATCGCATGGCAGGCGGCGATCTCGTCGACGGTCAAACCGCTCGGCTCCGGGCCGAACACGACCGCCGCTGGGGCGTCGGGGAGCGCGTCCAGGACCAGCAGCAGTTGCTCGGCCGGCGTGCCCCAGAACCCCTTGCGGACCAGCCCGCCGACCTCGCCCGACGTGGCCACCACGACCCCGCAGTCGGCCACCGCCTCGGCGAGCGTCTCGACCACCCGGGCGGCCGCCAGCACGTCCGCCCCGTGGACGGCCATCATCGTCGCCTCCGGGGAAGTCCGGTCGGCGATCGGGGCGACCAGGACCAACTCCGCCAGCCCGAAGTTCTTCATCACCCGGGCGACCGACCCGAGGTTGCCATTAAAGTGCGGCCGCACCAGCACGACCCGGCACCGATCGAGCGGGACGATCTTCACGCCGGGACCGCGGCGATGAGTCGCGCCAGTTCGCCGAGCCGCTTCAGATCGAGTTTGCCGGTGGCGAGGACCGGGAACGTTTCGACGGGGTAACAGTCCCGCCGGTCGGGGATCCACAGGTTCGGCAGCCCCCGGCCGCGCAGGTCGCGGAACACCCCTTCGAGGCGGTCGGCGACGCCGTCGAGGTGCAGCACGACCACCCGCTCGCCGCGCTTGTCGCACGGGACGGCGGCGACGGCCAGCACCCGGTCGGCGGCGCTGCCTAACAATTCGTGCATCTCCTCGTCGAGGCGTTCCAGCGGCACCATCTCGCCGCCGATCTTGGCGAACCGGCTGATCCGGCCGGTGATGCGGACGAAGCCGTCGTCCTCGATCCGCCCGATGTCCCCGGTCATGTACCAGCCGCCGCGGACCGCCCGGGCCGTCAGGTCGGGCCGGCCGAGGTAGCCGGCCATGACGTTCGGCCCCTTGACGCCTAACATGCCAACCTGGCCGTGCGGCAGCGGGCCGAGGGTGTCGCAGTCGAACGCCTTGACCACGACGTTCGGGATCGGCTGGCCGACCGTGCCGAACGTGTTCGCCGTCTGCGTCACCCCGCCGGCCGTCACGTCCGGCATGTTGACGCTGACCACCGGCGACAGTTCCGTACACCCATACCCTTCGAGCGGCAGGACGCCGAACTTGGCCCGGAACTCCTCGGCCAAGGGCACCGGCAACTTCTCCGCGCCGCACACGATCAGCCGGAGGGAGGCGAAGTCCCCCGCGCCCGCGCGGCGGAGGTAAAACCGCATGAACGTGGCCGTGCCGAGCATGAGGGTGCAGGCGTGCTTCTTGCTCAGCTCGCCGATCTCCTTGGCCTGCCGCGGGTCGGGGAAGAACACGGCCTCCATGCCGACGGCCAACGTCGCCCACAACGACACGGTGTGGCCGAACGAGTGGAAGAACGGCAGGGTCACGAGCATCCGGTCGTCGTCGCGGAAATGCACCCCGCGGCGGAAGCTGTCGACGTTGGCAGTCACGTTCCGGTGGGTGAGGACCACGCCCTTCGGCTCGCCGGTGCTGCCGCTCGAAAACAGGATCGTGGCCGGGGCGTCCAGCGACAGCCGGCCGAGGCCGAACACCGCCCGGTCGAGGAACCACCCGGGGAGGGTCAGGACGGCCAGGAACCGGGCGAAGTTGGCCCACGGCGAGATGGCCGCCATCGCGTCTTCGAGGTGGAACACCGTCACCCCGGCCGGCACGGTCAGGGGGACGCGGGCCAGGAACCGGCGGGCGGTCACGACGGTGGTGATGCCGGCCTGCGCGAGGGCCGAGTCGACCAGGTCCGCGCCGGCCGTGTAGTTCAGGTTCACCGTCGTTTTGCCCAGGCACGAAAGCGACACGTTGGCCAGGGCCGACCCCAGCCCGGTCGGCAGCCAGACGCCGACGTTCTGCCCCGGCCCGACCTGCCGGGCGAGCCAGCGATTGAGCGCCCAGACGCCGACCAGCATCCGACCCCAGGTGAGGGTTCTTTCCGTCCCGCCCGACCCGTCGACACAGGCCCGGCGGAACAGGTGGCGGAACGTCGCCGCCTGGCGGACGAACTGCCGCGGAACGGGGAGCAGCTTGTCGCTCTCGGCGATGCCGCATTCGGCCCCGGCCTCGGTGACGGCCGCCCGGACGCCGGCGGCGGTCACGGGGCCGGCGAGCGGTTCGCCGAAGTAAACCGCGACCCGGCGGCGGAGGGGGCGTTCGGGCCACTTCCAGAACACCCGGCCGTCGCTCCAACTCCAGACCGACCCCCACAGGTTGTCGAGGTAGACCGGCACCACCGGGACCGGCCGGCCGGACCGCTTCAACAGCAGTTCCAGCCCCCGGCCGAACGGCAGCATCGCTCCGGTCCGGGTCAGGGTTTGCTCGGGGAAGACCACCACGACCTCGCCGGCCGCCAGCGCCGCGGCGGTCTTACTGAGGGCTTCCTGGACGGCCCGGGACCGGCCGGGGGCGTCGTCGATGGCCAGGGTGTGCTTGCGTCCGAACGACAGGATCAGCCTTAGGACCGGGTTCTTGGAGACGCCGCCCCAGATGATAAAGCGCACGGGCCGCGGGCTGGCCGCCCAGATCAGCAGCCAGTCGAGATACGTGACGTGGTTCGACACCAGCAGCACCGACCCCGTGGCCGGGACGCGGTCCCGGTGGTAGGCGGTGAAGCGGTAGACGCCGCCGACGACCACCCGGAATAGGGGGCGGAGGACGGTCCGCGGGAACAGCCAGGCCAGGGCGACGAAGGCGGCGGCCGAGGCGGACACGAGCCAGACGAGGAGCAGCACCGGGCGGGCCTCGGGCGGGGGCGTGGGCTGCCCCTTAGGCTATGCGCCCGGCCGGGACCGGGGAGGGTGGCCTTGCGGGCCGCGACCGGTGATGGTATTCGGCCGGCCGAGTCCGGGATTAGTCAGGGGAGGACGGTCATGCGTCGCATGTGGGGAGCGGTGGTCCTGGCGGGCGGGTGCGGCGGGTGCCACACGCAGCAGTACGACACGTCGGTGCCGCACGTCGAGGAGTTCAAGGTCGCCCCGGCCGGCGAACCCCGGTACGACCAGCCGCCGGAGAAGGGGTTCACCAAGCCGCCGGCCAAAAAGGAGTTCAAGCCGAGCTTCGGCGGCGGGCCGAACGGCCCGGGCGGTGGGGCCGGTGGGCCGGGGATGTAGGCACGGCCCCGCCACAATCTTGCCGTCGAATCTGCCCGACGACTCCCGACGCGGTTAAACTACCTGTGCCGGCCGCGCCCGGCGGGCCGGTTGCACCGGCGGTCCGCCGCGCCCCGCCGACCGCCGGGGAGCGAATCGCGGCCAGCCCGCCCGGCCCCCGGCCGATCATGGGACGGGCGGACGACACGGGTGCGGGGGCCGGCGATGAAGCGCTCACTGGTTCTGATGGGGCTGGCGGCCGGGGTGGCCGGGTTCGACCAGCCGGCGGTGGCGGTCGATTTCGGCCTCGGGCTGCTCAAGCGGCGGCAGGCGACCCGGCCCGACCCGGCGGCCCGGGCCAAGGCGCTGATCGTCACGCTCCAGTCCGACACCGACGACGGCAAGCGGAAAGCCGCGGCCGAGGAACTCCGCGGCCTCGACCCGCGGAACCACCCGGACATCGTCTCGGCCCTGGCGACGAGCCTGCAACGCGACCCGTCGCCGGAAGTGCGCATCCAGGCGGCCGACTCGATCGGCAAGTTGAAGCCGGTGTCCCAGCCGGCCGGGCTGGCCCTTGAAGCGGCCCTCGGGTCGGACCCCGACGCGAAGGTCCGCGAGGCGGTCAAATCGGCCCTCTGGCAGTACCACCTGAATGGGTACAAGACGGCGGCCGCCGCCCCGGCCGGCCAGTCGGCCGAGCCGGCTTTCGCCCCCGCCCCGTCGACGACGAGTACCAGCGCCAAGCCGGCCGTCCCGACCGGCGGCCCGGTG
>JAABUN010008664.1_pt1 | contig 10298 bp, 8 predicted proteins | sample 5559311 | NCBI WGS metagenome assembly JAABUN01 (sample SAMN10711877, study PRJNA513370) | rock metagenome | isolation source: Antarctica rocks | place: Antarctica: Victoria Land, Siegfried Peak sud
GGGTCCGCTGTCGCTCGAGGAGGCGGTCGCCGTGTGGGCTGGAGAGGCCCGGGACACCGTGCGCAGCTCCACCCCCTCGGCGCGCGACCTGCAGGGTCTCGCGGGTGACCTGTCCCGGGTTGCCACCCACGCCCGTGCCATCGTGCGCGCCGCCGTCGCCGCCGGGCACCTCACGGACGGGCACGGGCAGCGCGCCGACCAGGCGCTGGCGGCGACGGCAGTCGGCTGGCTCGAGCTCGCGCAACGGTGGACCGGCCTGCACACCGCCCAACCGCCCACACCGTCGAAGATCGCTGCCTCCCACGCCCTGGGCACCGCGCTGATGGCCGTCACCCGCCAAGGCCGCGACTGGGCTGACCCGGCCGTTGTTGCGCAGCGGGTAGAGCTGCCGCGTGCCCTCGCCGCGGTACGCCGCGCCATGGACGTTGCCGGGGACGTCGCCGACCGTCAGCTCGGCCTGCCCGAGAGGCTCGCCGACTCCAGCCAGATGTTCGCTCCCGCCGCGCTGCTGACGCCTTCACTGGAGCGGCTTCATGCCCGTCTGCATGGTGGGCTGGTACTTGTCCCAGCACGGGACGTGACCAACCTGACAGACAGCGTGCGCGCCCAGATCCCCCCCAGCCGCGCGGCCGTTCGCGCGCTCAGTCTCAAGCCATAATCAGCCGCGGAATTGCACGTCCCCCACATCGATGTTTCCGCGCTCAAGCACGCTCGAGTGTCCACGTCTCGCAGAGGAGGTCGGACACGGCGTTGGTGGTCGGCACCATGTGGACGTCTTGGTGACCTGCATCCAATCAACGAGCTTGGTCTCCGGACCCGCCGACTGGGTGTGGTCACCTTGTCTGGCCCCGGCTGCGGCCGTCGTCGTCAGGCTGGAATCCGCCCAGCCTGATCTGGCCCCGCCGGCCAGAACGGAGACCGGGGGCTCGGTGAGGTGATGCAGGGGCTCAGGGTGTATGCAATGCCGGACCTACGCGCGGGGAACGACCACCCAGCCCTTCCCCTTCTCCCCCACCCGCTCCCTGACTGAGCTGTTGCGTGACTCCGCCTCAGGGCCGCCCGGGGGCGTCTGCACGGAGCCGTTTCAGGGTGAAGGTCTCGAATGCCTGGAGGCGCCCGTCCGGGCCGAGGACGTTGTAGTAGGTCACCCGCATCGTGGTGGTGCCGCCACGCCGGTTTCCCGGGTCGACGGTGAACGCGGCGAAACCGTAGGAGTGGGCGGCGTCTCGCACGCCCGACCACGGTGCGTCCTCCGTGACGTAGACGGGCGCCCGCTTGCCGGTGGCCGGGTCCGGGGCAGTCACCGCCGTGATGACCCGGCAGCGGGGTGGCGTGAAGAACAGGTGGTTCGAGGGCACCGACGTCCCGCCGCCGCCGAGGACCATGTGCACGGTGCCCTTGCTGGTGTCGATGACGTCGGTCCGGGTCGACACGGCGATGGGTGTGCGCGTCGGGGTGCCGGCCTGCCCTCGGATGGGGTGCGAGCGTTCGTAGTGGTGCTCGTGGCCGCAGACGACGAGGTCCACTCCGTACCTGTCGAACAGCGGCACCCACTCCTCACGGATGCCGAGGTCCGCGCCGTTGAACTTGTCGGCGGTGCTGATGACGACCTGGTGCATGCACACGACGACCCAGTCCACATCGGGGTCGTGCCGGCTGGCGGCGAGCTCTGCCTCGAGCCAGGCCCGCTGCGCGCCGCGCGAATAGCCGCGCACATAGCTGTTGCCACCGTCCTGGTAGCAGACGTCGTCGTTGGCGAGGCTGACCACCCGCACCGAGCCGACCGTGAAGGCGTACCACAGCCCGCGGGTCGTCTCGTTCTGGCCCGGCGCTCGCGGGAGGGAGAAGTACGTCTGGTATGCCGCGTAGCCGATCGGACCGTTGCCGAGCTCGTTCTCGTGGTTGCCCGCTGACGGCATCCACGGCCGGTGCCGGGCGCTGCGGCTGTTGTTCTCCCAGAAGTCGGACCAGGTCCGGACCCGGTCGACCGCGATGTTCGCGTAGCACAGGTCACCGTTGAACAGGTGGAACAACGGCTGCACCCGCTCCACGCCCACGGTGACGTCCCCGGCAGCGGGCGAGCCGAGGTTGTCGTTGACGTAGGGCGGGCTGGGAATCGTGACCCCGGGCGGCGGCGTGTAGCGCTTCCCCGTCGTGGGGGTGCCCTGGTCGCCGAAGCTGGTGAAGGTGAACCGGGAACGCCCGGACGGGCCGGTGCGGAAGGAGCCGAACTCGGCTTCCGCGCCCTCGTGCACCGCGGCATACACGTAGTCGTTGTCCGCGTGCAGGCGCTCCAGCCTGGCGTGGTGGGCGTAGACCACCTGACCGGACTTGGAGTCGGTGTAGCTGACGGTCTGCGCGGGGGCGGTGCGCTCGAACCCGCCGTCGGGGCGCCCGAGCAGCACCCGCGCCCGGCGCACCGGCTGCAGCGAGTGCCAGGAGGCGACCACCTCGCTGCGCGCGTCGGCGCCGAATTGGAGGTGCAGGCCGCTCACCCGCGGGGTTGTGACGGGGTCCCCCCCGGAGGAGTCGCGGCGGTCCACGCCGGCGGCCTGCGCGACGCCGGCACCGGCGAGCGGACCGAGCGTGAGGCCGGCACCGGTTACGCCGACCGCGGCGAGGAAACCGCGGCGGCTGAACCCGGAACTGAAGATCTGCTCGTCATCGGTCATACGAAGAACCTTGGCGCGCGAGGGCCTGAAGCCGCCACCCGTGCCGGCTGAACGTCGAGGAAACACCGTCTGACAAGTGGACCGCGCCGGGCACGCACCGGACCTGTCGGGCAGGTCTCAGCGGTAGATGTCGAGGCCGAATCGGGCCAGGCCTGGTGTCGCGGCGTAGCCGAGGTAACCGATGTGGAAGAGGTCCTCGATGCTCGCGAGCATCGAGTAGTGGTTGTGGGGCGTGGTGCTGTAGCCGCCGGCCCGGGCGTGGAACACGCAGCCGTCGCCGACGTACTGACCGGGCGCGACGGTGCCGGCGCCGGTGAACGGCGTGTAGACCCTGACAGTCACCCTGCGTCTGCGGGTTGGGTCCCCTGTCCGCTGATCTGGGCCTGGTAGTTGGGCAGCGAGTAGTGGGCCGTCCCGTAGTACTGGGTGAGCAGGACGCCCTGCGCTCGTAGGTCTGGGGGAGATACGGCGCCGCCGAAGCGGGTCCCCACGTCTCGTCGTAACCTTGTTCTCGAGGTTGATGACGAACACGTGCCCGACAGGTGGGAGGTACTTGCGGGCGCCCTTGTCCGCACCGGACTCGACCGCGCCCGACGCGCTCGGGCCGGCGACCGCGCCGGACGCGCTCGTGCCCCCAGCGACGGCGGCCGGTGCGGCGCCAGGGGACAGCCCGCCGCAAAGGCACCGGCCAGGAGCAGCGGGACCAGCAGGGCCGAGCCTCTGGCGACGGGCCGGCGCAGGGGGGAACGAAGGCGGCTCATGCGGGAAGGCTCCATCCGGTACTCACGGCAAGGTCACGCAGCGCGAGCCAGTCCTCGTAGTCGGCGAAGCCGCCCACCGGGCATGGGAGCCCGACGAACGGCGGCAGCTGGTACCGCGGTGCGGCAAGGGTCGCAGGGCGGGAGAAGTCCAGCACCTCCGCGATGTTGCGTGCCGCGGCGTCCCGGGGGGTGAGTGAGGCGAGGTTCCACCGCCACTCGATCAGCTTGAGCACCGAGGTGTGGTCGTAGGTGTTGTGCGCGACGTAGCCTCGGCGGGGTGAGATCACGAGGCACGGCACCCGGAAGCCGCGCAGCCCCCACGCCGGGCTCGAGTCCGGGGCCGTCCCGGGGGCGACGTGGGCGAGGGCAGCGGCTCCGAGAGCGGGTGCCGTGCTGGCGATGAGGTCGCGACGGGTGATGTCCACCGCGCCACGGTATCCACCCACGGCTGCCTGTTCGGGCCTGGAAGGGCGCCAGGAGGGGGCGTTCACCGAGTTTTCACCTGGTGGTCGCGCCACTCGCCCGCGGTTGGCCCACCACCGGTCGCAGGGGGGGTCAGCCGTGCGTCGCGCAGCACGGCGTGGGGTTGGGCACCTCGAACGGCGCGACCGCGCTGCCGGCTCCGAACGGCCGGACCTGCAGGACGAGCTGGCCCCCCAGCAGCACCGGACGCACGTGGTCCCGAGTGATGAGCCGGGTGCCGGCCGTCGGGGTGCCAGCAATGCCGACGACCTCGGTGATGGCACTGAGAATGGGCACGGCGTCGGTGTCAACCTCCCCGACGAGGTTCTCCTGTCCCGGGAAGACCACGGCGCGGCCGCCGCTTCGGGTACTCATCGCAGCGGCTGCCCGCGCCGCGCGCCCCGCCCATTCGTCCGGTCCCGCGTTGGAACGTGCAGCCGCTGTCAGCGTCGTGACGGCGGCCCCCACGCTCCTGGCGAGCAGGCCCGGGTCGGGGGCCGGGCCGCTGAGCTGGAGGGACCCCGTCCAGTGGCTGTCGAGCACGTGCGTGCAGGCGAGCACGACGTTCCCGCACAGGTCGCTCGCGCGGCCGAGCACGTGCTCGGCCTCGGCGCGGTCCTGCCAGCCGGCGTCGAGCCCGACGACCGCCCCTGTCACTTCCTGGGAAGGACGAAGATCGGGTTGGTGTAGAACCACAGGTCCTGCCAGGGGTCCGCGTTCCCGAGTGCGTCGACCTTCGGACCGGCGGGGTCGACGGAGGCGCCGCGCAGACCTGGGGCAACGCGCTTGCCGTCACTGCCTCGCAGCCGCAGGTAGCACGGGTTCTTGCCGCCCTTGAGCCGGTGGCGGATCGTGAAGACCCGGCCCGCGACACTGCCCGGGACCTCGAAGGTCTTGACGACGCGGGTGTCCGGCGCGTACATCGTGTCGGCGTCGCTCGCGGGACCGGTGACCGAGCCGACGATGAGGTCCACCTTCTTCAGGCGAGGCACCTCTCCGTGGTAGTTCGGCCGGTCCGCCAGGGCGATCGTCACCTGCAGCTCGAGGTCGTTGCCCCGGTTGCCCGAGAACGTCCCGCCCAGCGTCGCAGGCGCTGCACCGCCGCCGGTCAGCCGAACGGACAAGGCACCGATGAGCCCTCCGTGCATCACGTACATGCGGCCGGCCCGGATACCCGCCATGACGGCGGCGTAGGAGAAGTCGGTGGCGCCGACCACCGTGTTGCTGTAGTAGCCGGGCCAGAAGTCGCCGTAGCTGAAGATGGGCGAGCCGGTGTCGATCGGGTCCCCGCGAGACCCCGTCGCGTTGAAGTCGGCGGTGCCCTGCTTGAACGTGTCGCCGTAGACCTGGTGGGAGTCAGAGTTCGCGCTGATCCACCAGGGCTTGCCCTCGGCGAGCAGCGAGTCCCACAGACCGCCGACGGTGGAGGTCATCCAGTCGAAGCCGCCGTAGGTGACGTACGACTCGGGCGGGTAGGGCAGGAAGCTGTCCCTGCCGGGCGCGTTGTCGTAGTATCCGCGTCCATTCTTCTCGTGGCCCGACCCGGGGATTGCCGCGGCCTGGTGCCCCGGGGCGCCCTCCATGCCAACCGCGATGGAAGGGTTGGCGTCGCGCCAGCCGCGGATCTCGTGCGGGCTGTCGATCCCCTTGCGGGAAGGGTGGTTCGCGAACATCAACGCGTCGCCGACGCGCCCGGTGCGCACGGCGTTGCCGAGGAACGCGATCCCCTTGCGGGCCAGTTCCTCGTTCGCGGTACTCGAGCCCGAGGTTGCGGTGACCGTCCCGTCGTAGGCGCCCTCGAACTCCTTGAGCAGCGCCACCTCACCGGTGCCGGGGGCGACGAACACGGTGCCGTGCTCCGCGGAGGGGATGTTCCACTCCAGACCCTGGAACACCAGCGTCCGCGCGTTGTCCTTGCGCGCCTGAACGATGTCGGGGTGCACGAGCTCGACACCGAACTTCTGGTGCGCCGCAGAGCCGTGGTCGGTGATGACCATCCAGTCGAGCCCGTACTGCGCCGAGTGCGAAACCTGCTGCGAGACGCGGTACTGCGCGTCCGGGCTGTACTGGGTGTGGATGTGATGGTCCCCGGTCAGCCAGAGCAGACCCGCCGGGTCCACCGACCCCTTCCCGGGGTGCTGGGCAGCCGGGGCAAGCGAGGACGCCGCAGCAGGGCCGGCCCCGGCGACCCCCGCGAGGACGCTGCCGCCTGCTGCAGCGGCCCCCAGCAGCCCGGCGCGCTGCAGGAACGAGCGACGGCCGAGCTGTCCCGGCGAAAGCTCCGACTCGGGGATCGATAGGTCGAGCGCCTCGGGCAGCTGCTGCGACGGGTCCACGTCCTGGCCGTGGGAGTGGTCGTGGGAGTGGTCGTATCCCTCCATGTCGGGATGGTCCTGGGGGTGGCTGTGGTCGTGGCTCATCAGACCTCCGGTAGACGTCGGGCGCCGTGCGCGCCGAACAAGTCTCCCGAGACCGGCAGGCGCCACCACTACCTGCACGCAGCCACCAGATGAACACCATGTGTCCAGAACGCAATGACGCGATGGCAACCCGTCGGGGACGATCCCGACCTCGTGCGGGGTCAGCAGCACCGCCGTCAACACCGCGTGCGGACACGGACTTCGGGACAGAGATGTCAGGTCGAACCCGGCCACCGTCTTCGGCGGCCTCTGCACCCGCCCGAAGGTGGTCGATGCCGACCAGGAGTCGTCCGAGACCGATGTGGTGCAGTCGGCTGTTGTGCTCCAAGATCCGGCTGATCAACCACCGCGGCTACGGACACCACAGCGCCGCCGCCCTCATCGCCATGATCTACCTCTGCTGCGGCGGACTCACCATCCTGTGACCTAACCCGTATCTGGGGAGGGGGACATGGGCCGCCGTTCCTGGACCCAACCGCTACCGCGACGGCGGCGTTTGCCGGTCCTGCGGGCCGGCCGAGCGCAGCCGCCGCGCCAGCTCGGCGGCCCGGCGCTGGTTCTGCGGGGTGTCATACCGCTGCCACACCCGCCCGGCGGCCAGCTCGGCTCGACGCCGATTCGCCGGGGTGTCCACGCGCCGCCGCATCCGATCGACCCTCTGCTGTCCTGCGGGGGATCGCAGGAACCGGACCATCCGCCGCAGCACCACTCGGCGAATTCCCATACCGCACCTCCACTTTGACCTGTAGCGACCTTATCCACTCCATGTTACACGCGTAACTCTATGGGGAGCTGAGGGCGCCCCGCGCCAGGTGTCGTCTCCGGTGCTTCTTGGGATCGCGTCCGGCAGGGTGCGCTGGTCTGCGTGACCGCGGCGCGAGGAACATCGCCGCTTGAGCGAAGAAGGAGCGTGCACGTGGCAGAACTCTTGTGTCCGAAGGGCCGGGTGACGGGTGCCCGGGTGGACACTGTCGGACGCAGCGGCCTGACCATAGAGCACCGCCCCTGACTGCGGCGGCGTGTTCCTGGATCGCGGCGAGCTGGAGCCCCTCGAGGTAGCTGAACCACCTGGGCTCCCGGAAGCATCCACCGGCCCGGCACCTCAAGCCGGCGGCGGGGCCGGGTTCTGGTCGGGGAGTTGATGAGCCTCGCCCGGCAGTACCGTGTTCGAGGGCGGGGCCGCTTCTGACGGACAGGACCATCCGCCCCCCGCGGGGCCGGCCAGGCGACTGCCGGGGTTCCCTCGCTGAGCTCGACCGTGGCCCGCTCCGGCCTGGCGCGCATGGTCAGGTCTTGGGCACCATCCGCAGCGCGGGCCGCTCCGCTTTCCCGGCGGGGGTGTCGTGGCTGGCCATGGCAAGGTCGGCGAACGCGGCGAGAGCCTCCTCGGCGCGGGCCAGCTCGGCGCGGGCGACGTCACCGGCGGCGGCATGGAAGTAGTCCCGGGCGGCGATCTTGCCCAGCCAGGCCCGGAACCGGGCGAGGTCGGCCTCGGACTCCTCCAGCTCCTCGAAGGTGGTGCGACCGCGGGCGATCTCGGTCTCCAGCTCCTCGAAGAAGGACGGGAACCGGTCGAGCACCTCGGTGTACTCCCCGTCCCGGGCGGCCTGCAGCTCCTCGCGCAGCTGCGTCTCCTGGCCCGGGTCGGTGACCCGGATGCTGAGCGTGCGGACACTGCCGCCGCCCTGCCCGACCCGTTCGGACAGCCCGCCCACGGCTCGCCGGGTGCCGGGCCGGGCGGGCAGCACACACACCGACTGGTGCAGGTACAGCGCCCCGAGGGCCTTCAGCTGGCGCCACACGGTCACCCGCAGCGACGCGGACGCGCCCGCGGTACTGACGCTGATCAGCAACCACTGCGAACCAGGCATCCACCCATCCTCCGCGAAATGTTACAGTTGTAACTGTGTCGGTGTAAGGCTGACAGCATACCAACGGGCCGGGACCTAGTCCCAGGTTCGACGTTGAACGCCAAGGGAGCGGCGCGATGAAGTCACAGCCCGGGCCGGCCACCCCGGCGGCGGCCGCCCGGCCGGAGGCCGCCTGGCATGCGCTGGCGCCGAAGGACGTCGAGGCCGGGTTGGGAGTCTCCCAGGATGGCTTGTCCGCGGCACAGGCGAGTCAGCGGCTGACCCGGTTCGGCCGCAACGCCCTGAACGGGCGCCGGCGGGAGTCGTGGCTGGAGGAGTTCGCGGAGTCGTTCACCGAGCCGCTGCAGCTGTTGCTGGTCGCGGTGGCGGTGCTGTCGTTCGTGTTCGGCGAGCACGGTGACGGGTTCGCCATCCTCGGGGTGATCCTGCTCAGCGCCGCGGTGGAGACCACCTCCGAGATGCGCGCCGCCCGGGCGATCGCCGCGTTAGCGGGCCTGTCCACCCCGCATGCGCGGGTGCGGCGCGACGGCGCCGCGGTGGTGGTGCCCGCCGCCGAGGTGGTGCCCGGTGATGTGCTGCTGCTGGAGGCCGGCGACATCACCGCCGCTGACGCTCGGGTTCTGCACGCCCACGGGCTGCGGGTCAACGAGTCCGCCCTGACCGGGGAGGCCGTCTCGGCCAGCAAGAGCGCGAGCATCGTGGCCGTGGGGACCGACCTGGGCGAGCGGACGAACATGGTCTACACCGGCACCGCGGTGGTCGACGGTCAGGCCCGGGCCTTGGTGGTAGCCACCGGGCCGGACACCGAGCTCGGCCGCCTCGGCGCTGCGGTCGCCGCCCAGGCCGAGCCGCCCACCGGCCTGCAACGGGCGATGACCGAACTGGCGCGACTGGTCCTGGTGCTCGCGCTGGCCGTCTCGGTGGGGGTGCCGCTGCTGGGGGTGCTGCTCGGACAGCCGGCCAAGGACATGCTGCTGACCGGGCTGACCCTCGCCTTCGCCACCGTACCGGAGGAGTTGCCGATCCTGGTCACCATCCTGTTAGCGGTCGGGGGCCTGCAGCTGGCCCGCCGCGGCGCGCTGCTGCGCCGGCTCGCCGTCGGCGAGGCCCTGGGCGCGGTGACGTTCCTGCTGACCGACAAGACCGGAACCCTGACCGAGAACTGGATGCTCCTCACCCACGTCTACGGCGACCGAGACCAGGTCCTGACCATCGCCGCCGCCGCCCAAGGCGCCGGCACCGGCAGCGCCGACCCGATGGACGCCGCGGTCACCACCGCCGCCACCACCGCCGGCATCATCCTGGACCCCAAGCAGATCGTCGCCAGCTGGCCGTTCGACTCCGACCGCAAACGGGTCACCCGACTGTGGCGCACCGAGGACCGGACCTGGGTCGCGGTCGCCGGAGCCCCCGAAGCGGTCCTGGCCGCCGCCTCAGATGGGCAGCACCTGACCCGATGGCAATCCCAGGTCCAAGAGATCGCCTCGGCTGGGCAGCGCGCCATCGCCGTCGCTTGGCGCGACGCCCCCGAGCTCGAAACGACACCAGCCGATGACCTCACCGCGGCCGATGTCGAGTCCGGACTGACCATCGCCGGCCTCCTGGTCTTCGACGACCCGGTCCGAGCCGACGTCCCATCCGCAGTCGCCGAGCTGCGCGGGGCCGGCGTGGCCAGCATCGTGGTCACCGGCGATCACCCGCTGACCGGACGAGCCGTCGCCACCCAGGCCGGGCTGCCGCCCGGGTCCACCCTGCGCGGCGGCGCCCCACTGGCCGAGCTGGCCGACGACGCGCTGCTCGCCGAACTGCGCCACGGGACCGTGGTCGGCCGGGCCACCCCCGCCGACAAGCTGCGCCTGGTCACCCTGCTCCAAGGCCGCGGAGAGGTCGTCGCCGTGACCGGCGACGGGGTCAACGACGCCCCCGCGCTGGCCGCCGCCGACGCCGGCATCGCGATGGGCGCCCGAGGCACCGACCTGGCCCGCCAAGCCGCCGGGCTGGTGCTGACCGACGACTCCTACGCCACCGTGGCCCGCGCCATCGAGAAGGGCCGCTCGATCACCTCCCAGCTACGCCGGGCCGTCTCCTTCTACCTCGGCGCCAAGGTCGCCC
>JAABUN010008665.1_pt1 | contig 10295 bp, 12 predicted proteins | sample 5559311 | NCBI WGS metagenome assembly JAABUN01 (sample SAMN10711877, study PRJNA513370) | rock metagenome | isolation source: Antarctica rocks | place: Antarctica: Victoria Land, Siegfried Peak sud
TGAGATCTCCATCGTCATCGCGAGTCCCACGCTCGCTCGGCAGCAACACACGCCACGTACGTCACACCCGTACCACCACAAAGCTGCTGGTCAGCGCCTCGCACCCCGACTTTGCCGAGCCCCTGGCCTGGATGCGGAGGCCGAGGAGCTCGTGCACGAGGTCCTGCTGTCCAACGTCACGGTCGGTGTGCCCGGCCGGCTGGGAGCTTCGGCGACTCTGCCGTCGGAGGAGTTCCTCAAGGGGCTCGTCCTACCTACCGGTGCGGGAAGGTCGTCCTTCCGGGCTGACATCTTGACCAAGGACGCTCGGCTCGCCGGCCTGGGCGCCGTCAAGAGCTCGGTCCTGGTCGCCCGCAGGAGCCTTGTCGGCCAGCAGAACGGCGGCAACGGCATGCTGCGGCTGGTGGAGCCCGACGTCGAAGCCGACACCATGAACGACGTGGTCGTGCTGCTGCAGATGTCCCGACGACTGCGCCCGGACCAGATCGCCCTGGTAGCAGGGGACCTGCCGCCGCGGCCACCCCAGGATCAGGATGAGCGACAGGTCCGGTCAGCCGGGGACGACGGCAGCGGTGAACTCTTCCAAGAGCTCGCTGAGCGGTTGCGGGAAGCGACGGAGGAGCCGTAACACCCCAAGTGGCCGTCGCCTGTGCGGACAGTCAGTCCGGCCGGACCGCATCATCGATGGGACCGGTCCAGCGCAGCAGCAGGACCGTCGCGTCGTCTCCCAGGCCCTCGCGCTGGTGGTCGCCCACGACTTTCACCAGGCGGCGGGTCGCCTGGGCCAGCGAGGCACCTTCCGCGGCTGCATCAGCCAGCTCGGCGACCATCCACTCGACCGAGAAGAAGGTTCCGTCGGTGCTGCGCGACTCCGTGATGCCGTCGGTGTAGTACACCACCCAGTCACCCGGCTCCAGCTGGACGGTGGGCAGCGGGGTGCTCGGGATGCCGATGCCGAGCGAGCCGGCCAGACCCAGTGCAGGAAGCCGTCCCTGGTCGAGGCAGTGCACCACCTGGCCGCGGCGGAGCACGAAGGGCGCTAGCTGTCCGGCGTTGGCGTACGTCAACAGCCCGGTACGCAGGTCCAGCTCGCCCAGGGCTCCGGCCACGAAGGCGTCGCGGGGGGCGCGTGCCGAGAGCACCTCGTCGAGCGTCGCCACGATGCGCGCCAGCCCGTCCCCGGCTCGGCGGCTCTTGCGGTAGGCGGAGACCGTCAGGGTGCAGATCATCCCCGAACGCAGATCGTGACCGGAGGCGTCGACCACGAGGAAGCGGGCGACCCCGTCGTCGACCGCGTAGTCGAAGGCATCCCCGGCCGAGTCGTAGAAGGGCGAGACGAGACCCGCGAGCTCCAGGCCCGGGCACTGGTACTGCAGCGGCGGCAGCAGCGTCCAGATGATCTCGGCCCGGACGGAGCGCATGTGTGCGCCCTGCAGGCGCGGGATGGTGTCTCCCACCTGCGCTTTGAGTCCGATGAGCTGTGCCACCGCGGTGGCAAGGCGTCGTAGCGGAGCCTCCTCGCTCGTGGCCGTCTGCCCCTGGTGACCGGGTCGAGGTGACAGCTCGAGCACCCCGAGCGGCTGGCTGCCCAGCACCAGGGGCAGGCAGGTCGTCACTCGCGCCGGCTGGTCTGACCCGAAGCCATGACCGTCCGTTGTCATCTGTCCCGTCGTCAGGGCCTGCCACGCGGCGCGTGCCGTCGACGGGGAGCGTGGGGATGGTGCCGCCCCTCGGGGCAGGAAGGGTCGCAGGACGGCCAGGTCGTGGTCGACCAGGTGAACGGTCGCATCCAGGCCACAGTGCGCGGCCGCACCAGCGATGAGCTCGGGAAGCTGGTCTGCAGGCGTGTGTGCAGCCTCGTCCAGCAGATGCCAGAGCATCGCCACGGCCGGGTCGGCCGCCAGCTCTTCCGTCGATGTGATGGGCACGGTTTCAGGGTAGGTGGCCCGATCACCGTACGTGACCGATTCACCCAGGTGGGCCCGTTCGGGCCGAGGTCCCACCTGTTCGGACGTCAGACGACGCGCCTGCCTGCCCCGCTCACACGTCGACGACCACCACGGTGACGTTGTCCGAAGCACCCGCGCCGAGGGTGGCCTGCACCAGTGACGCCGCCGCGTCCGCGGGAGTGCCCACCGCCAGCAGCCGGCCGATCTGCTGGTCGTCCAGCTCGGCCATCAGGCCGTCGCTGCACAGCAGCAGGCGGCCGGCGCCGTAGATGCTGGCGACCTGCGGGACGGGAGGGTCGAGGTCGTAGGCCAGCAGCGCCTTGGTGAGGCTGAACTGACCCGGGTGCACGCGGGCCTGGTCTCGGGTGAGCAGGCCTGCGGCCACGAGCTCCTCGGCCTCGTTGTCGTCGGTGGTGACCTGCTCCAGGCGCGTGCCCGTGAGCAGGTAGGCCCGGCTGTCGCCGACGCTGCCCACGTGCACCCCGCCGTCCTCGTCGCGATATGCCGCGACCAGGGTCGTCCCCATGTCGTCCAGCCCTGCCTCCAGCACCGCGGCGGCCTGGACCGCTGCGTGCGCGTCCTGGAACGCTCTGACCAGCAGCTGTTCTGGCCCGTACGCGGACACACGACCGGCGAGCAGGACCTCGGCCGCGGTGCGCGCCGCGATGTCGCTGGCCACCTCCCCGCCGGCGTGGCCACCGAGGCCGTCGGCCACCACCCACACCAGCTCGGCCAGCACGAAGGCGTCCTCATTCTGCTCTCGCACCCGACCCACGTCGGTCAGTCCGGCCGCGTCGACAGTCTCGGAGCTCATGGGGGTGAGCCTGGCACAGGAGGCCGCACTCGTCCCGGGGCGCCGCCACGCGCTGCCACCACCACGTGCTGCAGCCGGTCCCACTCCGGGACGGTCAGCCACCCGGGGTTGCCCATCGACGGTTGCCGCAGCACCTCCATGCCCTGCAGCACCGGATCCTGCCTGGCCTGCACTCGGGTGAGCAGCAAGCCCAGCATGGCCACGTCGACTGGCACCACCGGCTTCCCGGCGATGGCTGGGGTGGTCGCAGGACCACGCAGGCGGCCCAGTCCCCACACCCCGGCGGCTGGCTCTGAACGTGCAGAGCCGGAGACCCAGAGAACCACCGGGTCACCGGCTCGCATCCGCGCCGACCGGTAGCTGGGCTGGACGCACCACTCCTGGCGGTGCCCTGGCCCGGCCGCGACCCATGCCACGACGTCCCACGTGCGCGAGCTCCTCTTCAGCAGCCATGCGCCAAAGGCCTCGTCAGTGATGGCTCGAGCCATGGCTCTCCTGCGCTGATGATGTCCTGTTCGCCCCCCGGTGGGGCGTCCACACCCACAGCCCGACGGCCGCGGCGACCCCCAGGCCCCCGACCGCGATCGAGGCCACCGCCAACGACGCCGCGGCCGCGACCACGCCGACGGCGAGGGGGCCCGAGGCGGTGCCTACGTCACTGACGAGCCGCCAGGCGCCAAGGAACCCAGGTCGTCCGACGGCAGGAGAGGCGTCCGCACCCAACGTCATCACCAGTCCCGCGCCCATCCCGTTGCCGACCCCCATCAGGACCGCCACCGCAGCCACGGCGGGCATCGTCGACGTCAGCGGCAGCACGACGTGCGCCATTCCGAGCACCAGCATCGACGGGATTCCCACCGCAGCCCGGCCGAAGCGGTCCATCACCGAGCCGGCCGGGTAGAAGAGCAGCATGTCGACGGCGCCTGACAGACCGAACACCAGGCTGGTCTGCGCCGCGTCCATCCCGATCGACTCGCACCATAACGGCAGGACGCTCTGGCGTGACTGCCGGACCGCCATCACCAGCAGCGCCGCCACACCGAGGGTCCGCAGTACCGGCAGGTGCGAGCGCACTACGTTCGCCATCGACGGCGCGGGCAGCCGCGAGGATCTGCTGCCGTCATCCGTCACGTCAGGGAGCAGCAGGAGCAGCCCAGCCGCCAGCGCGGTGGCCAGAATGTGGACCAGGTAGCCACCGTCGGTGCCCAGGGTCCCGACCGTGAGCGCGCCGAGGAACGGGCCCGCGAAGGTTCCGATACGCGAGGATCCACCGAGCGTGGACAAGGCCCGTGCACGCATCGGCACGGGCACTGCCTCGATGAGGTACGACTGGCGGGCCAGGCCCCACACAGCCGACGCCAACCCCACGGCGAAGATGGCCCCACCGAGCGCGAGGACGGAGGGTGCCAGCACGCAGCCGAGCAGCGCCAGCACGGTGAGCAGGCAGGCGCCCAGCATCGCGTTGCGCTCGCCCACCCTGGCCGTGAGAGCGCCGGCGGGGAGATCTCCGACGAGCTGCCCCAGGCCCTTGAGTGCCACCACCAGGGCGGCCGCCGCGACCGAGCCTCCCAGCTCTCGGGCGGACAGGGCCACCACAGGGAGCACGGCGCCCTGCCCGATCCCGAACAGCAGGGTGGGGCCGTACACCGCCGGAGCGATGCGCCGTAGCGAGAAGGAGGTGCCGTCCAACACGTCAGGCCGCGGAGAAGGCTCTTGGCTCGATGCGCTCGATGGCGACATGACACAAGGTCGCGACGGCATCGGCCTCTATGTCCCAGGCGGTGACGGCGAGCAGGGAAGCACCGCGCCGCGGAACCGCCCGATGCCCCACACCCCCCCTGCGCGCACGCCCCTGGCCGTGCCCGACGCCCAGGTGCGGACGTCCCAGTCGCCGAGGTTCCTCTTCAGCGGCCAGGCGCCAAAGGTCTCGTCCGTGATGGCCAGTTTCATGCCGGTGGTCCATGCCACATCGGCGGGCACGGCTCACGCCTGCGGGACCTCGGACGGGTCGCCGTAGCGAGCGATGGAGCTGACCAGCCCGTCGCGCACCTCGAAGACGCACCAGGTGTCCACCTGTTCGCTTGCCGCTGTTGTCCATCGGGCCCGCTCGGCCAGGACGAACCGGCCGTTCCGCTCGAGCAGCGGCTCCAGCGGCTCCAGCCGGATACCGCTGCGGGTCAGCCAGTCACGGACCAGCTGGTGACCGTGGCCGACGCCGCGTGGACCGCGTACCGCCACGTCATCCGTGCAGAGGGCAACCGCCGCCTCCAGGTCTGCCGCGTTCACGGCGTCGTGCCAGTGCTGCAGCACCTGGGCGGTAGGGGAGTGCTCGGGGGCGTCGGAGTCGTCGTTCATGTGCCAGTCCTACCACCGACCACCGACACGTCTTACCGGGCGCGGGCGGCCGCGGCCGCGAACGACTGGGGCTCGATGCGCTCTGCCGCGTAGTAGAGGGTCCTGCCCGGACCGGGTTCCCGGGCTCCACGAGCCACATGGCGAGCCAGCTGCTCACGAAGATCCATCACGACAGCGCCTCGGACAGCCGCCAGCACGTCACCGGGTCCTCACCATTCTCATCAGACTGAGGACGAAGTAGTTCATCGGCGGCGGTTCTGGCCGGGCAGGATCGTCGCCGAGGTCACCGTCGCCTCGGCGAGCATGTCCCCGGGAGAACTGACGGCCAACGCCTCGAGCTCCTCGTCGATCAGCTCGCTCTGGCGTGTCTTCCACTTGCGCACGGCCTTGTTCGCCAGGTCCACCTGCGCGTCAAGCACCACCTGCGCGGTCCGTACCTCGGCGTCCAGTTGCGTCGCCGAGCGGGCTTTGGCCGCCTCGAGCGCAGCCTGTGCGACGGCCATGGCCTCGGCGTGCTCGACATCCAGGCGCAGCTTCGCCCGGTCCACCCCGCGGTCGTCCTCCATCTGCGACAGGGACTCATACAGGGTCGGCTTGGTCAGCGCCAGCAGGGTCTTGAACAGGATGGGCAGGCACTCCATCGCGGTCAGGAACAGGAACAGCATGATGTGGGCGAGCTGCAGGATCCAGTTGCTCTCGGTGAGCCGTTGCAGCGCCTCGAGCCGGGACAGCAGACCCTCGGCGTTTTCCACCGTGGCGTCGTGCACGGCCACCTCGGCGGCTCGCTTGGACTCCGCGTCGGAAACCTCGGCCTGCAGGCTCTCCAGTCGTGCCTGGTCGGCCTGCGTGGAGATCTCCTCGGAGGACTCCGCCGCTGCCCGCACGAACGCGGTCTTGTCGTCGAGCGCAGCCTGCAGCCGTCCCACCTCCGTGGCCAGCCGGTCACGGCGGTCCTTCTTCTCCTCGAACGCGGGCCCGGCGCCGACGATGCCCGAGCCGCAGGTGCCGTCCTTCTCGCAGGCCACGGCCTGTTCGGCGACGTCGTAGTCGGCGCGGACCTGCGCCAGCTGGTCTGCCAGTGCGGAGACCTCGGGGTGACCGGAGACGGCGTCAACGGGAATGCCTGCCGCCAGGTCGTTCTCCAGCTGCTGGATCTGCTCCTTGGTCTCAGGCAGGTCTGCGAAGCGTGGGTCCTCACGCAGGCCCGTCTCGAACGCCTCCAGCTCCTCGGTGTGCATCGCGACCAGCTCGGAATCGATCTCGACCTTGAAGATCTGCAGCGTCAGGGGGGTGGAGACGACGAGCCCGATGAGGACCGCCAGGAGCACGCGCGGCGCCGCCATGGCCAGCGTCGAGGCCTTCGACGTCAGCCGGGGCGTCGAGACGATCAACCACCGGTCCAGGTTGAGGATGGCCAGGCCCCACAGGGCGCCCAGTGCGGCCGAGGCCCACACCGGCACGTCGAGCGCCATCCACAGAGCGAGCGCTCCGGCCACACCGGCCAAGCCGGCGGTGGTCAGCAGCGTGCCCCCGAGGCTGGCTTGCTTGGCGATGTCGCGGGGGGCGTACTCCAGCACGTTGCGGTTGGAGCCGGCAACGGCGAGGAGAAATCTGGTGATGGGGTTCACGCGGGGGTCCTGTCGTCCTGTTCAGGCTTGTCGGTCAGTTCACGCCACCGGACCAGGTCCCTCGGCAGAGCGGGCAGGTACGCCTTGTTCGTGATGAAGCCGGTCCGGGGGTAGCCCCGCAACCAGGTCGCGAAGTGGCTCGGCACACCGAGCGGGCGGAGCGGGCGTAGCCGGTACGGGCGCAGCTTGTCCTGCGCGGCGAGCAGCTGGTCCAGCCGCGCGAGGACCCCCTGCGCGCCGTTCACCGTGGCGCGGATGTCGGCGTCGAGCACGATGTGCGGCATGGGCGTCACCGTCATGGACGAGATCGCCGGGACCGGGATGATCTCGATCTCGGCGGACCGGACCTGCGTGCACCCGGCTGCGTTCCGCGCTGTGATCGGGATGCGACCCGTGCGGTGCAGTGCCACCGTGGTCTGGCCGTGGGAGGGGAATCCGCCGCGGTCGTCGACCACGACCTCGTCCGCATCCTGGAACGACCAGGTGATGGTGATGGGAATGCCGAGCACCGCGATGGTGTCGCTGACCTCGAGCCGCATCAGCCGGGGTGGCCCCTGGTGCGGCTGGGCGTCGCTGCCCGGGTCGTCCGCGGGCTCATGCACCGCATCAGGCAGGACGTTCGTCCCCAAAATCACCTCCCGCAACGGGCGCGCGCCCTCGACGCGCGCCTGCGGGCCGTCGACGAGGTAGCGGAGCAGCGCCAACAGCAGCACGGCGACGCTGGCGATCAGCGAGCCGACCATGATGAAGGCCCAGGCATGGAACCAGGTGTCCAGCTGCAGGTGCGCCACGTAGACGCCGCCCACCAAGACGACCCACACCCACGTGAGGGGGTCATAGCGCAGCGGCACGCGCAGCAGGGAGTACACGGGGGGATTCTCGGCCTGCGGCATGCGGAACTTGAGTGGTCGGGTGGGCCTTCGGGGGGTCCGGTCTGACCTCGGCGGAACCCGGGCGACCTTACCCGCCGGTCGGCCGGACGTGGATACCTCGCTACAGCCCGGGGCGGGGGCAGCCGATGGCTCGAGGGTGTATCCGGGGGACGACGAGCGCACCCGACAGGCGTTCCACGCCCCGTCGCCGTATCCGGGCACCGCGGCGGTCGCGGCACCGGGGCGCCGAGCGGTTCCCGGGCGTTTTGCCGTCATCGGGGTCGCCGTCGTGCTGCTCCTGGGAGGCGCTGGGTGGCGGATACTGCCCGGCGGGCAGGACACGCTGCTGGCCGGCGCCTCCCGGTTGACGCCGGGGGAGCTGCCGCCGGTCCCGGCGGACGCCAGGGCGACGCGGATCCGCCCCGAGGTCGTTCCCCTGCTCACCGGCGAGCACGCCTTCCTCAGCACCCGACCCGACGGTTCCCCCGTATCGCCCGACCCCTGCCGTCCGTTCCACTACGCCATCAACCCCGTCGGGATGCCGCAGGGCACGCAGGTGCTGGTGCGCGAGGCGATCGCGTTCATCTCCGAGTACACCGGGCTGGCCTTTGTCGAGGACCCGTTCACCGACGAGACGGTCGACGAGCTCCGCGAGCCCGTCCAGGTCGAGCGCTACGGAGACCGGTGGGCGCCACTCCTGGTGGCCATGGCGGACGAGGCGACGCTGAGCCGCTTGGCAGGCGCGACCGCTGCCGTCGCCCAGCCACACACCGTGGCTACGTCAGGTCCGGACAGCGAGCGTGTGGTCACGGGCCAGATCGCCCTCGACTCAGCGTTCACCGCCCAGGCCGTACGAGCCTCGGCCGGTCAGGCGACGATGCGCCTGGTGCTGATGCACGAGCTGGGACACATCGTCGGCCTGGACCACGTTTCGGACCCGACGCAGATCATGCATGACACCAGCACCGGCTACCACTATCTCGGCAACGGTGACCGGCAGGGCCTGGCTGCGGTGGGCGCCGGCCGTTGCTTTACCGACGGCTGAGCTCACGACACGGGGACGACGTCCGCATAACGGAACAGGCAGCGAAGTGTCTCAGCGTGTGTCGCTGCGTCCGAATATGGTCCGACGCTACGGTCACGGCCATGATCAGTGGCGTGGACCCCGGTCAGGGGCACAGGCACGGTCACCCGAGCCGGCGTGCCCTCCTCGGTGCGGGAGCCCTGGCCGTCGGTGGCGCCGCGGTGGCCGGGGCGGGCCTGGCAAGGGCGGGTCCGGTGCGCCGGCGGCTGGCCGACCCGGGCCCGCCGGGCGTCGTCCCCGACGTCCCTCAGGCGGTGACGCTGGAGGCGGTGACATCCCCGGCCCGGGGCCGGAGGGTGGGGCTGTTCGTCGCGGTACCGGCGGACCTGCCCGCCGACAGGCGCGACGGTCTGCCGGTGTGCCTGGTGCTGCACGGGGCCAGCGCGACTACGGCGGACCTCCCCGGCTTCGGCCTCGGCCGCTTCCTCACAGCCGCCGTGCGGGACGGCGTCCCGCCGTTCGCCCTCGTTGCCGTCGACGGCGGCCGCTCGGGCTGGGAGGGCGGACCCGGGGACGACCCCCAGCGGATGCTCGTCGAGGAGGTCCCCCGGTGGTGCGCCGAACGGGCGCTGGACGCCACCCGTCCGACGGTGCACGGCTGGTCGATGGGCGGTCGTGGCGCCCTCCTGCTCGCCGTCCGGGGTGAGCTGCCGCTCACAGCGGTGGCCGCGTTCTCACCGGCCCTGTCCGGCGACGACGAGGTGCACCGACGGGCGACCGCCCTGGCCGACCTGCCGGTAGGGCTGTGGTGCGGCACTGGGGACCCGCTGCTCGACCAGGCCCAGCGCCTCGCCGGGGAGGTCCCCGGCGGCGTCGACGTCGCCGCCTGGTCCCCCGGCCGGCACACCCGCGACTACTGGAACCGGGTCACCCCCGACGCGTTGGCCTTCGTCGGGCACCGGCTCACCTGATTCGCGCGTGAGGGTAAACCGGCTCTTCACATTGAAGGCGTAGCGGCGCGTCGGCGCGTCGGTCGCAGTGGCCGCAAGGACGACCCGCTGTACCGTGCGCGGTGGACCCTGCACACCGGAGCCGACCTACTCCCCGACAAGCAGAAGGACCGGCTGACGAACCTCTTCGCGGCCGATGAGCACGTCGAGGTCGAAGCGACCTGCGGGATCTACCACGCGTAATCACCGCCTACCGCAAACCTGACCGCACCCGCGGCCGCGAGCTGATGAAGAAGCTGGTCGAGTCGAGGATCCTCGGCGTCCTCGGCGCGCTGAGCGAACTGCGCAAGCTCGGGCGGACCCGGAAGAACCGCGCCGACGACGTCCTGGCCTACTTCGACCGCCCCGGCACCTCCAACGGCCGCACCGAGGCGACCAACGGCCGGCTCGAACACCTGCGCGGCTCCGCCCTAGTGTGTCGCGCCGTTAATCCGCCGCATAAATCGTAGACTGGTGGTGTGGCGAGAACCGGACGACCCAAGTCCCCGTTGGTGCTGAGCGATGACGAGCGTGCGCAGCTCGTGAAGTGGTCGCGCCGGGCCAAGTCCGCGCAGTCCCTGGCACTGCGGTCCAGGATCGTGCTGGCCTGCGCCGAGGGCATGGACAACAAGAGGGTTGCGGCACAGTTGAACTGCGCGGCGGC
>JAABUN010008666.1_pt1 | contig 10295 bp, 13 predicted proteins | sample 5559311 | NCBI WGS metagenome assembly JAABUN01 (sample SAMN10711877, study PRJNA513370) | rock metagenome | isolation source: Antarctica rocks | place: Antarctica: Victoria Land, Siegfried Peak sud
AGCCGCACGCAGCGGCGATGCTGGATCTAGCGGCGGTCGCCAGCGACGACAACGACCCGGTGCACATCCGCGACCGCGCGATCCTCGAGCTGCTCTACGCCAGTGGTATGCGGGTCGGTGAGCTGACCGGTCTAGACATCGACGACCTCGATCTGGCGGACCGCTGCGCACGGGTGACCGGCAAGGGGGACAAGCAACGCATCGTGCCCTTCGGTGAGCCTGCCCACCGCGCGGTGCAGGCCTACCTGACTAGCGCACGACCCCGGCTCCTTGCCGACCACTCCGGGCCGGCGGTCTTCCTCGGACGTCGCGGAGGCCGGGTCGACCAGCGGCAGGTGCGCAGCATGGTGCACACGATGGTGGGCCACTTGACAGATGCGCCCGACATCGGACCGCACGGGTTGCGGCACAGCGCGGCGACGCACCTGCTCGACGGTGGCGCCGACGTGCGCACGGTGCAGGAGGTGCTCGGCCACGCCAGCCTGGCGACCACGCAGCTCTACACGCACGTCTCGACCGAGCGGCTGCGCACGGCATACCGGCAAGCCCACCCCCGGGCGTGAACGCACATCCCGACCAGCTCCCACGACCCGACCCTGGCCGCCGGCACCGCGTCGCTACCGCGAGCCGTATGACCCGACCCTGTTCGCCGGCACCGCGTCCTATTACCGGCGCTACCGCGAGCCGTACGACCCGGCCTTTGTGGGTATCTTGCGTCGCGAGCTGGAGCTGGACGGCACCGGACGAGTCCTCGATATCGGGACAGGCACCGGCAACGTGATTGTGCCGCTGGCACCATTGTTCGACGAGGCCGTGGGTCTGGACCCGGACCAGGACATGCTCGCGCAGGCAGCTGCCGTCGCCCGCGAGGCCGGGGTCACCACGCTGCGCTGGGTGCCTGCGACTGCTGAAGAACTCCCGCTCGGCCTCGGCCGATTCCGCATGGTGACGTTCGCGCAGGCCCTGCACTGGATGGATCGGCAGCGGGTGGTCTCGGCGGTCTACGACATGCTCGACGGTGGGGGCGCCGCCGTCGTCGTGGGCCAACGCAACCCGGAGCACGATGATGCGGACACCGCTCCTTGGGACGACCTGAGAGCGCTTCAAGCCCGCCCAGCGCATCGTGCACGTGACCGGGCATGAGCGAGCGCGGACGGCGACGGACATCCTCGGCTTCCTGCACTCGACGTCTTGGGCCGCCCCACGGCTGTTCGGGAACGGGTTGGAGGAGTTCCGTGCCGATGTGCGCGACCTGCTGATCGCTCATGCACCCGACGGGCGCTTCCCCTACGTCTCCTCAGATGTCGAGATGTTGATCTACCGCGCCTAGCTCGACAGCGCGCCGACCCTCGGCACGCGTCGACGGCGCAGGTCAACGGCACGTGTCAGCAGGGTCACCCGCCGCGTACCGGCTCCGCATTGCCCATCCGGCGGCCGGGGCACGGTCCGAAGCTCACGGAGAGGGTCGCGGCTGCGGCATAGGCTTGATCGGACGAGTCGGTCAGTCGAGTGGCAAGCAGGGAGACCTCCCACCCTTGCAGCAACAGGAGCGGATCGAGATACGCCTCCCCCCGCTTGGCACCCAGGTGCAGACAGATGCGCGGCAGGCAGTGCCCTTGACCGCCCAGCATCCCCAGCACCTGGCCCGCGCTCACCTGCGTCCCGCGAGCGATTCCATCCCGCACCGGCTGATAGGTGCTGCGCAGTCCGTCTGGGTGCTGGACCGAGAGGACGCCGACCCCGGCGATCACACCGCTGAAGGCGACGACGCCGTCAGCCACCGCACGGACCGGCTCCCCCGCGACGCCACCGAGGTCGACCCCCCGATGGCCCGGCAGCCAGCGTTGCGCCGGAGCGTCGAAGGGGCGCAGCACGGGCGGATGCCCGGCAAGAGGCCACTCCCAGACCGTACCGACCTGAGCGTTGTCATCGGGGACGCTACCCACCTGAGCACGACCGACCTGAGGACTACTACGGTCCCCGACCACCGCCCTAGAGGCGAGGGTAAGCCCTTCGACCAGCTGCACCACGACACCGCGCAGACCCTGATCAGGGCCGACCGACCCCTGCGCCGCGTCGTCGCTTCTCCGCTCCTCCGCCCCGGAGACGGCCGGAACAAGCGTCAGGACCACACTGAGAAGCACCAGACCCAGGCAGCGTGCCGTCTTCGGTGACCGCCTCGGCTCCCAGAATCGTGATTCGTCCCACGTCATCGGGCGCGCAGACCAGCAGATCATTGTCCCCGCACCCAACCGCTGCCCTTGCGCTGCGCCTGCCCGGCGGCGTCGAGCCTGCCCAGCGCGCTCAGTGCCTCCATGACGCCGAGGCCGGCGACCCGGGTCAGTCTGTCCACGCTCATCGGGCCGGACTCCGATCCCGGCAGACTCTGCCACACCCGCATCGCGACGTCATCGAGGCTGTCACTGGCCCGCGGGCGGCCATGTCGCTCCGGTGCGAGATCGTCGCCGATCGCCCCGATGAGATCGGCGACCTCGGCGGCGTCGGTCACCAGCACTGCCCGCTCGTTCCTGATCTCCTCGTGACACCCAGCGGAGATCATCGAGGTGACCGGCCCCGGCACGGCCCCCACCGGGCGTTTGAGTGCCACCGTGTCGCTCACGGTCTTCCTTGCTCCCGAGCGCAGCCCGGCCTCGACCAGGACCGTCCCGGCCCCCAGCGCCGCGATGATCCGGTTGCGCGCCAAGAACCTGGTCCGCATCGGCGCCGAACCGGGGGGCATCTCGCTGAGGACTGCACCCGATCGGCGAATCTGGTCGAGCAACTGGGTGTGCGCGGCAGGGTAGGAACGGTCCACACCGCACGCCAGCACCGAGATGGTCGCTCCATCGACCGCCAGCGTCGCCCGATGCGCCGAAGCATCAATGCCGAATGCCCCACCGGAGACCACGGTGAAGCCGCGGTCCGCCATGCCCGCTGCGATCTCAGTCGCCACCGCGTTGCCGTAGGCGGTGCTGGCGCGGGCTCCGACCACCGCCACACTGCGCCGGGTCGCCGACTGGAGGTCCAACCGACCCTGCACCCACAAGGCCCACGGGGGCATCTCCAGGTCGTCCACCAGGAGCGGCCACTCGCTGTCGCCCGGCACGAGCACGCGGGCACCGACCCGGTCGGCGATGACCAGGTCACGGTCCACATCGAGCGCGTCGAGCCGAGCCTGGAACCGGTCGGAGAGGCCGGTGATGCCTGCGGCGCTCCCCCGTCGTGCGATGTCCAGGCCGTCGACGACGCCGTAGACCATGATCAGCCGCCGGGCCAGATGGTCGTCAGGCTCAGCGATTCGGGCCCAGGCCATCCGGGATCGGCGCTCGTCCTGCGTGGCACCGGAGGGAAGCGTAGGCGCGCTGCTCATGCTGCCAGGCCCGATCCGGTGCGCAGGGCTAGGGCGAAGGCGGCGTCCTCGCGGGTGGGGCGGGCCCGCTCGCCGAGGTCGGCGACGGTCCAGGCCACCCGCAGACAGCGGTCGTAGCCCCGCAGCGTGATCTCGCCCCGGTCCATGGCCGCGTCGAGGTCGCGGGTCACCGCGTTCGGCAACCGGTGCGCGCTCAGCCTCAGGTGCGCACCCGTCACCTCACCGTTGACCCGCCACGGCGTGCCGACCCACCGCGTGGCCTGACGCAGCCGCGCGGCGGCCACCCGCTGGGCGACGTGCTCGGTGGGCTCTCCCGCGCCGCTGGCGAGATCGACCCGGGTCACGGCCTGCACCCCGATGCGCAGGTCGATCCGGTCCAGCATCGGCCCGGACAGCTTCGAGAAGTAACGGCGCCGGGCCAAGGGTGTGCACTCGCAGGCCCGCCCCTTGCCGTGACCGCGCCCGCACGGGCAGGGGTTGGCGGCCAGGACCAGCTGGAAGCGGGCTGGTAGCCGGACGTGTCGCTCGGCCCGGGCGATCACCACGTGTCCCGACTCCACCGGTTGTCGCAGGCCGTCAAGGACATCCCGGCGGAACTCAGGTGCCTCGTCCAGGAAGAGCACGCCGAGATGGGCACGCGACACCGCCCCGGGTCGGACCCGTCCGCTTCCCCCGCCGATGACCGCGGCCATCGAGGCCCCGTGGTGGGGCGCGACGAAGGGTGCCCGCTGCACCAGAGCGCCGTCGGGGGGAAGCACGCCGAGCACCGAGTGGATGCCGGTGACCTGCAACGCCTCCGCCTCGCTCAGCGGCGGCAACAGACCCGGCAGGCGCTCGGCCAGCATGGTCTTACCGGCTCCCGGCGGCCCCACGAAGAGCAGGTGATGCGCTCCTGCGGCGGCGACCTCCAAGGCGATGCGGGCCTCGGCCTGACCGACGACATCCGAGAGGTCGGGCACCGGCTGTGGGGGCGCCTGCACCGGCTCCGGCGTGTGATCGGGCGGCGGGTGCCCGTCTGCGAGCGCCTGGTAGTGCGCCGCGACGTCGCTCAAGGTGCGCACCGCGCGGACTCGGACAGCGCTAACCAGGGCCGCCTCCCGGGCACTGGCCGCCGGCACCATCACCTCCGTCACACCCTCGCCGGCCGCTGCAAGCACCATCGGCAGCACCCCGGGCACCGCTCTGATCGATCCGTCGAGTCCGACCTCGCCCACGTGGGCCGTGCCATCGACCGCAGCGGGGTCCAGCGTGCCGTCCGCAGCGAGCAGAGCGACGGCGATGGCCAAGTCGAAGCCGCTGCCGGACTTGCGCACCCCCGCCGGGGACAGGTTGACGGTCCACCGCCGGGGCCGCAACCGCAGCCCGGAGGTGGCGGTGGCTGCCCTGACCCGGTCCGCGGCCTGCGCACAGGCGGTGTCGGGCAGCCCGCTGAGCACAAAATGCGGCAACCCGTCACTACCCATCGCCTCGACTGTGACCAGATAGCCCTCCACGCCGCTCAAGCCGACCGCCTGCGTCCGCGCGAACCCCATCAGCACACCCCGCGCAGGTGCTCGACCTGGCACGGTCCCTGGCGGGGCACCACGATCCCCATTACATCGACGCGGATCTCTGCGACACCACCCCCGTGCGCTCGCAACCAAAGCCCGGCCAGCCGGCGTAACCGCGCAGCCTTCGCCGCCGTCACCGCCTCCACGGGCGAGCCGAAGCGCGACGACCGCCTCGTCTTGACCTCGCAGAAGACCACGGTGTCACCGTCGCGCGCCACGATGTCGATCTCTCCAGCCGCGCAGCGCCAGTTGCGGTCCAGCAGCTGCCACCCCTGTGACTCCAGCTCCGCCCAGGCCCGGTCCTCACCGAAGTCACCGACCGCCCGAGCCAGCCTGTGCGGCATCCCTCCGCTGCTCATCTGCGCCCAGTGCGCATCTGCACCACCTCCGCGGCCAGCCTGTCCGCGAGCACATGCCAGCGCGAGCACCCGCGGACGATCTGTGGACGACGGACCCGCACCGGCGAGGGTGTGGACGACGAAGCAACCTGGGGCGATGAGCTTCTGGGGGTAGCGGGGCTGGGCTACTGCGGGAAGCCCGTCTTGGGGATCTCCAGGTCGGCCTGCGCCAGCTCCTCGACGTTGACGTCCTTGAAGGTGATCACCCGCACATTCTTGACGAACCGCGCGGGGCGGTAGACGTCCCACACCCACGCGTCGCTCATCGTCACCTCGAACCAGGTCTCCCCGTCGCCGGTGCGCACCTGTACGTCGACCTCGTTGGCCAGGTAGAACCGACGCTCGGTCTCCACGACGTGGCTGAACAGGCCGACGACGTCGCGGTACTCCCGGTAGAGCGCCAGCTCCATGTCGGTCTCGTAGCGCTCCAGGTCCTCAGCGCTCATGGTGCACCTCCTGCGGTGTGCCGGTCAGGTTCCAGCTGCGTCGGTGATGAGCGCACGGGCCGAGCTCGCGCAACGCGGCCTGGTGCTCGGGTGCGGCATACCCCTTGTTGTCCGCCCACCGGTATGCCGGATGCTTCGGGTCCAGGTCGACCATCAGTGCGTCGCGGGTGACCTTGGCCAGGACACTCGCAGCCGCGACCGAGGAGCAGCGCAGGTCGGCCTTGACCATGGTGCGCACGGGCGGCTCGGCTGGCCGGTCCGGCTCCAGCAGTCCGAGCAGCCCCACCTGGTGTGGATCGGTGAGCCAGTCGTGGTTGCCGTCCAGCAGCACCAGGTCGGGCTCGATGCCCACGAGGTGCGTCATCGCACGACGGCCGGCCAGCCGCAGCCCGGCGATGATGCCGTGCTCGTCGATCTCCTGGGGCCAGGCGTGACCCACTGCCCAACCCAGGCACCAGCGCTGGATCCGTGGGACCATCCGCTCCCGCGCGGCCCCGGAGAGCAGCTTGGAGTCCTTGACGCCCGCCGGAGCGGACCGGCACGAGGCGTCGATGGCCACCACCCCCACGCTGACCGGCCCAGCTAACGCACCACGCCCGACCTCGTCCATCCCGACCAGCACGGAATACCCCTCGCGCTGCAGCGCCCGCTCAAAGCGCAGGCTGGGCCTGCGGCTGGTCTGCGCGCTCCGGGGCCGTACCGCTGCGGTGCTGCTCACGGGGCCGGCACCGAGCTCAGCGTAGACGGGTTGTCGAACCACTCGGCCCGGCCCAGTGGCCAGACCAATGCCATCGCCTGGCCGACGACGTGGTCGGTCGGCACCGACCCGGTGGCTCCGGTGCCGTCGTCGTTGGCGCGGGAGTCACGCGAGTTGGAGCGGTGGTCTCCCATCACCCAAATGCTGTCCGCGGCCACCGTGACGTCGAACGGATCCTGGCTCGGGATGTCGTTGGGATACAGGTAGTCCTCCTCCAAGGGCTGCCCGTTGACACTCATCCGGCCCTGCGCGTCGCAACATTCGACGTGGTCGCCTGCCGTGGCGATCACTCGCTTGATCAGGTGGTTGCCCTCCGCGGTGGGAGCCAGCCCCACAAACTCCAGCGCGTTCACCACCGGGCCCAGCACCGGCCCCCGATCGGGCTCGGCGCTCGCCGGCAGCCACCCTCCCGGATCCTCGAAGACGACGATGTCGCCCCGGTCGATGGACATCGGGCCGGCCTGGATCTTGCTGACCAGCACCCGGTCGCCGATGTTCAGCGTCTCCTCCATGGACCCTGAGGGGATCCAGAAGGCCTGCACCAGGAAGGTCTTGATGACAAAGGAGATCACCAGGGCAATGACCGCAATCGTGAGCAGCTCGCGTACGAACCGCCACACCGGACCGCCCTGCGTCTGCTGCGCGTGCCGGGCTCCCTGCCTCGACGCGTCCTGCCCCTCGGGGTCGCCGCCACGAGGCTCCTCCCCTTGGGCGAGGTGCCCGGGCGTCTCATCCGTCACTGAGCTGATCCTTCGCCGCTGGTTCGGGTCGGCGGAGACCCGCCTGCTGCGACACTAACGCCCGAGTCTGGGCAGGTGCTGCACCGCAGCGCTCAGCGGCTGGGCGTGGTCTCGCGCTTCTCACGGATGCGGGCGGCCTTGCCGCGCAGGTTGCGCAGGTAGTAGAGCTTGGCTCGGCGCACATCGCCCCGGGAGACGATCTCAACCTTGTCCACGTTGGGCGAATGCAGCGGGAAGGTGCGCTCAACACCCACGCCGAAGCTGATCTTGCGCACGGTGTAGGTCTCGCCGACTCCGCCCCCGTGCCGGCGGATCACGATGCCCTTGAACACCTGGATGCGGGCGCGGTTGCCCTCAACGACTCGGACGTGCACGTTGATAGTGTCGCCGGCGCGGAAGTCCGGTATGTCGTCACGGAGGCTGGCGGCGTCCACGTAGTCGAGCTTGTGCATGATGGCTTCACTTTCTCGTCGGTGCCACAGGTCACCCACGGCGGTCCGCCCCCGGTGTATGCCGGGTGGCTGGCTGGCTGAGGTCGCGTCACTTCGGGCTGGCTCGCACACTCCCCCTGTGGCAGGGGCTCGAGCACTGTGGAGTCCGACGTGGACGCGAAGATCAAGTCTGCCACAGGCAGGGTCAGCCACTAAATCGTAGGGTCGCTCCGACGCGGCTTGTGCAGACCCACTGTCGGCACACCGTGGTAGTCCGAGCGCTCGGTGATGCGGTAGCCGGCCCGCCGGTACATCCGAAGGTTGCCCGCCGACCTGGCCCCGGTGATCAGGGTGTAGCCGGTGAGGTCGTCGGGGGCAGCGGCCTCGGCGAACTCCAGCAACGCCCGGCCTAAGCCGCGTCCCTGCAGGTCAGGGGCCACCATCAGCCGGCCGATGTCCCACAGTGCTCCCACCTGACGGGCGCGCACCGAGCCGATCAGCCGGCCGTCGGCGCGCACCACCCAGGTGCGCCAGCTCGACAGATCGCTGCGGGCTTGGTCCAGGTCGTCAGTCAGCGCGGGGATGGCAAAGCTTTCGTGGTCGCGACCCTCCTGCAGCCAGCAGGCCCGGGACAGCGTGAGGATCTCTCCGGCGTCGGCCGGCACAGCGAGCTGAACCTGCAGACCGTCGAGGTCATGCAGCGCGGCATCGACCTGCAAGCCGTCCGCTGCCGTCGCCAGGTCCGGGCGCCGTGCGGCGGTGCGCTCGAGTCGCTGCTGCCGGCGCCAGTCGGCGATGGCCCCGTGGTCACCGGAGCGCAGCACCGCCGGCACCTCTTGGCCCCGCCAGACCGGCGGCTTGGTGTAGACGGGGTACTCCAGCAAGCCCCCGGTGTGGGACTCCTCGACCAGCGAGTCAGCATTGCCGATGACCCCCGGCACGAGCCGGACGATCGCCTCGATCATGGCCAGGGCGGCGACCTCCCCGCCACCCAGCACGTAGTCCCCTAAGGAGAGCACCGACACCGGCATCCGGTCGGTGTACTCCTGCACGACCCGCTCGTCGATGCCCTCGTAGCGGCCGCAGGCGAAGACCAGCCACGGCTCGCCAGCCAGCGTGTGCGCGATGGCCTGCGTGAACGGCGTCCCACCGGGCCCTGGGACGATGAGGTGAGGCAGCTGGTCAGACTCGGTGGCACGGCAGACCTCGTCCAGCGCCTCGCCCCACGGCTCAGGTCGCATGACCATCCCCGCTCCTCCTCCGTAGGGGGTGTCATCGACGGTGCGCTGCCGGTCGTGGGTCCAGTCCCGCAGGTCGTGCGTGTGGACCTGCAGCAGACCCGTGCGTCGAGCCCGACCGATCAGCGACAGGTCCAGAGGTTGCAGGTAGTCCGGGAAGATGCTCAAGACGTCGATCCGCACCCCCCTCACTCCCGCGGTGCATCGAGGTCCAGCAGACCAGCCGGCGGGTCGAGGACGACCCGCGCTGAGGCTGCGCCCTCGTCGTCGGTGGCCAGCACGACCTTCGTCACGATCTGCTCGACGAACGGAACCAGGACCTGGCGCCCACCGACCAACCGCACGGCCAGGAGGTCTTGCACATCACGGGTATGCAGTGCGCTCACCTCGCCCAGCACGGTTCCATCGAGGAGGGTCACGGGCAGGCCGAGCAGCTCTTCCTCATACCAGCCTTCTTCTTCGTCGTCGTCGTTGTCGGCGACGTCGGCGTCAAGGTCGGACCCGTCGCCAACGGCTGCGAGCAGGCGGGTCCCCCGCAAGGTCTCAGCTGCTGTGCGGTCATCGAACCCCTCGAACCCCAGGAGATACACCCTTTGGTGCACCCGCGCGGTAGTGATCCGCAGCGGGACCGCACGACTGGGCTCGGTGCCGAAGGTGGCACCGGGGACGAAGCGACGCTGTGGGCTGTCGGTGTACGTCTGCACCGTGACCTCGCCCCGCAGCCCGTGCGGCTTGCCGACGCGAGCCACGAGGTGGTTCACAGCCATGGCAGCGTCTGAGCCGCGGCGGTGCTCAGCGGACCCGGTCGGTGTCGACGATGTCGATGCGGACCTTCTTGCCGCCGGCCAGGGCGCCGAGCACCGTGCGCAGGGCCCCTGCGGTGCGGCCACGGCGGCCGATGACGCGACCGAGGTCCTCGGGGTGCACCCGCACCTCGAGGACCTCGCCAAAGCGCGCGTTCTTCTGCCGCACGACCACCTCGCCGTCGTGGTCGACGATGCCCTTGACGAGGTGCTCCAATGCCTCCTCGAGCATGGTCAGGCCTCGGTGCTGTCAGCGGTGTCGGCCGCCGGCTCGGACTGAGCGGGCTTCTGCGCCTCGGGCTCGTCGGCCTTGGTCTCCTCGGGCTGGGCGGCCTCTGCAGACTCCTCGACCTTGGTCTCCTCAGGCTGGGCGGCCTCTGCAGACTCCTCGACCTTGGTCTCCTCAGGCTGGGCGGCCTCTGCAGACTCCTCGAGCTTGGCCTCCTCAGGCTGGGCGGCCTCCGGCTCCTCAGCTTTCTCGGGCTTACTGGCCCTCTCGGGCTTACTGGCCTTGGCGTCCTCGGACTTCTTGGGCTCCTCGGACTTGCGCGTCTTGCGCGAC
>JAABUN010008667.1_pt1 | contig 10293 bp, 1 predicted proteins | sample 5559311 | NCBI WGS metagenome assembly JAABUN01 (sample SAMN10711877, study PRJNA513370) | rock metagenome | isolation source: Antarctica rocks | place: Antarctica: Victoria Land, Siegfried Peak sud
TGTATGCGGTGACCGTGGCCAACGTGGCGATCTGCTGGGCCGACCACGCCTGGTCCCCACCGGGAACCGGACCGAACACCCCGGCGTGCGCGACCGCAGACGCGTCCCACTCCCGAATCACGTTGCCCCGCTCGTCGTAGTCGATGGCCTCGACCGCCCACTGCCCGGCACCGTAGGAGGCTTCGTTCAGCGTGTACCCGCGGGCATCGGTATAGGACAACGATGCGTACGCCCAGTCCCCCGCACCCACACCCCCCGGGGTGGTCGCCGTCACCGGCTTGTCCGGGCCGAACACCGCCGCCCCGTACGTCGGGGGCTTAGCTTGTCCCCACCCGGTCGTGGTCCGCAGGTCCGGCAACCCCGCCAGCGGCGCCGTCGCGGCGTTGATGCCATAGATGAACCGTGCCTGCTGTACCCCGCCACGGGACACCGCAGTCAGCTGCGCCGGGGTCGTCCCGGTCCCACCGATGTAGGTCAACGTGACCGGGGCCTTACCCGGTGGGGTGACCGAGGCCAACCTGCCCGCCGAGTCATACGAATACGCCGTGGCCAGACCGGTGCGGGGGTCAGCCACCGACACCAACCGCTTGGTCGAGTTGTACTTGTACGCCGCGACGGCCGTGGTCTTCACCGTCGAAGTAGCCGGGTCCCACAACACCGCCGACACCGTCTTGACCTGCCCGGTCACGTCCCCCGGTGCCGTCGCGGTTGCGGTGGTCGACGTGGCGTAGCTGATGTCCATCGCCCGGCAGCCCTTGACCAACACCCCAGTGGCCGGGCAGGACACGCCCGGTGGGGTCGGCGCCACGATCCGGGTCACCCGCCCCGCCCCGTCCCGGTGGTACGTCGTCGCCCCAGGCACCCCGACCTCGGCCACACTGGCCGGCGCGAACACAGCAGCTTTCGTCGTCGTCGGCGCGGTAGTCGCGGTGAACGTGGTCACCGTCCCGTCCAGGTCCGTGATCGTCACCGTGGTCCCGGTCCCGGTGCCCGAGACTCTCAGGGTCAACCCGGACAGGGCCGTGTCCGCACTGCCCGGGACATACGTCCCGGCCTGCAAGTTGGCTGCCCCGGTGGACGCCCGGGACCGCCCGTTCGGGGCGTCGAAGACGATCGCGGAACCGTCGCCGTCGACGATCACCACGGACCCGTCCAGGTAGGTGTTATCGACCACCCACGCCCCAGCCAACCCGACCTCGGCACCGTCCAGGTTCGCCGCCCACCCCGGCCCGAACACACCCGTCGTGGCATCGGTCGGTCCGGCATACGTCGAATGCGACCTGGCGATCGACAAGTCACCGGCATACCCGGGCACCGACGCATCGGTGACCGTGGTGGTGAACTCCCCAGTGAACAATGCGACCTGCCCCGCCCCTGCGTCCGCGGTCGGGAACCCGTTCCCGAACGCGTGCGGCACCCGGAACACACTGGTCGGGTCCCCCGCCCCGGTGCACTTGGTCACCCCGGCCCCGTAGGTGAAGCACACCTGCACATCCAAAACCACCGGCACCCGCTCATCGGCACCCGTCGCGGTGTTGACCGCTGCCGCGGCCGAGTCCCACGTGCCGGTACCCACCGACTGGCCCCCCACCTGGGCCACCGTTAAGCCGGCCGGGTCGACGTGCCAGCCCGGGTCGTCGAACGGCTTACCCGTCCCCGACACCCGGTACCTGACCTCAGCATCCACCACCTGCCCCGCCGCGGCTTTGGGTGCTGAGGCCTTGATGGCGACCGTCCCAGTCGTGGTCACCCGCGGGGAGGCCACCGGAGAGTCCATGCCAGCAACCCCGTACCCGAACCCGTAGTCCACCTCCGCGCTGGGCAAGAACGCCCGGGACAACCCGACCGCCCGCACCGTGTGCCCACCGGCCGCCCTGGGCACGGTCACCGTGGTCTGGGCCACCGACGGGTTCAACGACGGTTCGACCGGCACCGAGGTCCACGGGCCCTCATCGACCTGGACCTGCAACGACCCGTTCGCGTCCCACGCACTGGTGCCCGCCCCCGATACCGTGCACGTCACATCCGCGGTCGGCGCCGTAGACAACCACGCCCCATCCGCATACGGGGCCGGGCAGGAGATCACCGGGGCCGCCCCCGCGGAGCGGGAGGAGTAGAACTCCTTCCACCCCGACCATGGTGAACCCGCGTCCAACGTGTCGATCGACTTGGCCCGCAGGTACAGCTTCGCCCCGTCCGGGATGTCCACGTTCGCCGCGCACCCCACCACCGTGCCCCCATTGGCCAAACCGGTGGTGCAGTACGCCACCAGCGACGTGGAGTTGCCCGCCGTGGACGTGTGCAGTTGGAAGGAAATCTTGGCCGCGTTCGCGTCCGGGTCCGACGTGGAAGCCTGAAACACCGGCCGCTTCGCGGAAGTCCACGTCTGACTCAAATTGTTGGCCGGGTTCGTGTACAACACCGACGTCCCCGAGGACAACCGCAACCCCACCGGCGCCGACGGGGCCCGGTTATACGTCCACTTCACCACCGGCGGGTACGCCCCCTGCGCGGAATGGAACTTCTTCCACTGAAAGTTATCGGTCTCGTTCGGGGCCTTGACCACCACCGTGCCCTGCGTGGCCGACCCAACCGCCCACGACTGCGCCAACGAGGTCATCGGGATCTCTACCCGACCCTGACCGCACGTCCCGCTACCGTCGGAACGTTTAGCCGCGTTCACCTGCCCCACCGCGGTGGCCACATGGGTCGGCTTGTTCGTCCAAACCGTGTCCGCGTCGACTGGCCCGCCCGCCTCATGCACCGCGACCGGGGTCGCCGTGCACGACCACGCCCACGACTCAAACAACGACAACGACGCCGACATGACCGTCTTACCCTTGAACGGTGCCGTGGACACGTTCAGATACGACCGGGCAATGTTGGTGCCCGAGTTGTACGTGCCCACCCACAGCTCGTCATCCAACGACGCCGGAGTCACGATGCCCTTCACCGCGCGCGTATCGAACGCCACCGCCGTCGTGGCCGAGGCATACGTCGGGTCCACCGTCACCGGGAACACCCGGGCCGGGTCCAAAACCCACGCCCGATCCACCGCCACCGTAACCGTGGCCTTGCCCTTACCCTGCTGGGTCAGCCCCAAACTCACCGGAACCCGGTTGGTCGCCAACCCCGACTTCTCGTCCACCACCGCATCCCAGGCCCACGGCGCCACCAACCGCGACACCACATTGCCCTTGCTGTCCTTGAAAGAGACCGACCCGTCCTCCTCCAACCCCGCGGTCAAACCCTTGGTTTTCACCGGCAACAACCACGACACCACATCCCCACCCGGCAACCCCGCCGCCGCTTCCGCGTCCGCCAACACGAACGTCTGCTCGAACCCATTGCGGCGGGCATCAACCACCACATCCACCCCCGGCCACACCCCCGGATACGTTGCCCTCGACCCCTCCAACACCGGCTCCGGCACATTCTTGCCCAACCCCACCACCACGCCCCGCTCGTCCTGCTCAGACACCGAGACCAATTCCGTGTCACCGCCGGTGCTGTCCTCCCCGGTCAACACCAGGTCATCCGGGTGCGCCACCGGGGCCACACTGCCATCCGGCAACGCCTGCAACTCCAAATCCACATCCACCCACTCCCCCGCTCCGTCCTCGAACCGGACCTGACCCTGCGACTCAGCCGTCGTGAACGACCCGTCCGGGTTGACCCACGTCGTCGAAAACTCATCCCGCTCCGAAACCACCTCCACAGGCTCCCCCGACACCTTCGCCGCGACACCCGCCGCCACCACATCCGGCGCCTCCAGTTCCGCATCCAGCTCCGGGCCCGGGTCCTGCGCGGCCACCCGCCCAGCCGGTACCACCGGGTCCGCCTGCGCCGGCACCCCCACCGTCGCGACCAACACCGCAGCCAGGGCCACCGTCAACCACCGCACCCACCCCCGCCACGCCTCCGGAACGCCCACCCACCACGCACACACCGACCCAGAACCCGCAACACCCATCACAGAACCCCGTAAGGACCCAGAGCCCCACCCGGCGCGGAGCAGACAACCGCAACCTAGGGCAACCCGTCCACCTGCGACCAGTAGGCCAACATCACAAAATGGTCACGTTCTTCAGTGTTTGCTCTGGCCGTGGGGGCCCGTGAGAAGCGAAGGCTCCGTCCGTGGTGGGGGCGGCATCGGCTCACCTTCCAGGTCTGCGTCGGCACCGATGCACGGACCAGACCAGCATCGCTGACGCCCCAGCCCCTCATCGCCGCCGCGACCCACGCCCTCCGAACGACGTTCCTGCTAGCAAGGACATCGAGGTGGTCACGATGCCCGCCGTCTCGCGAGACCAAGCACGCAGGCGCCTCCTGTCAGGCTTTTGGCGACTGCTGCAGCCGTCGCACCGTCAGCGAGGCTGACGCTCTGCCCGTCGGCGTCACCGCCGACGCACCCCCCAACGCCCCCACTTCGTTCATGGGCCACACACCTCATGCACTCCGGATAGTTGACATGTCACCTACTGACAGTCAGGGGCGCCCCTGCGGGCCTTAGGGGGTGTGACGATGTCGCTGCACAAGCTGACCGCCGGGTCCGGGTATGACTACCTGACCCGGCAGGTCGCCCGGCAGGACGCGACCGAGACCGGGCACACCGGCCTGGCCTCGTACTACAGCGCCAAGGGTGAAGCGCCTGGGGTGTGGGTCGGTTCGGGCATGACCGGTATCACCGGCCTGGCGGCAGGAGACGTCGTGACTTCGGAGCAGATGGGGCGCCTGTTCGGGGTCGGGCTGCACCCGGTCGGGGACCAGTTGGCTGCGCAGCTGGACGGCACGAACGCCACCGCGGCGGACTACCAGAAGGTCGAACGGCTGGGACAGCCCTACCCGGTCTACAGTCCCCGGGAAGACGTGAGCGGGTTCCGGATCGAGGTGGCTCGGGCGTTCGAGGCGCACAACCGTGCCCAAGGTTTGCCGGCCCACCACGCGATCCCCCTGGTCGAACGGGCCGCCATCCGCAGTGGTATCGCCCGCACATACTTCGTAGCCGAGCACGGGCGGGAGCCCGTCGACGACCGCGAACTGGGCGCCACCGTCGCCAAACACTCCCGGCCCAAAACCACCGCGGTGGCCGGGTACGACCTGACGTTCTCCCCGGTGAAGTCGGTGTCCACGCTGTGGGCCGTCGCCGACCTGGGCACGGCCGCAAGGATTGAAGCGGCACACCAGGCCGCCGTCAAAGACGCCCTGGCCTTCATCGAAACCCGTGCGTTGTTCACCCGCACCGGCAAGGCCGGGGTGCAACAAGTCGACGTCCAGGGTTTGGTGGGTGCGGCGTTCACGCACCGGGACTCCCGCGCCGGCGACCCAGACTTGCACACTCACGTCGCGGTCGCCAACAAGGTGCAAACCCTGGACGGGCGGTGGTTGTCGATCGATGGGCGGGTGCTGTTCAAGGCCAACGTCACCGCCTCGGAGACCTACAACACCGCCCTGGAAACCCACCTACGGACCCTCGGCCTGACCTTCACCGAACGACCCAACCCGGACCCTCGCAAACGCCCGGTCCGGGAGGTGATCGGCGTCGACCCACGGTTGAACGCCCGGTGGTCGACCCGGCGGGTCAGCATCGAGGTCCGCCGCAACGACCTCGCGCAGGACTTTCAGGCCGCGCATGGGCGTCCGCCGTCACCGGTGGAGGCGATCCAGCTGGCCCAGCAGGCCACCATAGAAACCCGGGACCCCAAGCACGAACCGCGTTCGCTGACCGAGCAACGGGCCACCTGGAAGGCGCAGGCGGTCCAGGCCCTGGGCAGCGAAAAGGCACTACAGAAGATGGTCCGAGCCGCGTTCACCCCCGGGAGTCAGGACCCGGTCGACGACCACTGGTGGGCCACCCTGCCCGACGCCGTACTGGAGGCGGTGCAGTCCCGCCGGGCCACCTGGCAGACCTGGCACGTCCGCGCCGAAGCCCACCGGCGCCTCCGCGGAGCCGGGCTGCCCGCCGACCGGGTCGAAGTCGAGGTGGACCGGCTCGTCAACCAGGTCCTGACCGGCAAGTCCGTACCAGTTACGACGGCTACCGACGACCTCATCGAGCCAAACCTGTTGCGCCGTGCCGACGGGGCCAGTGTGTACACGGTCACCGGTGCGGAACTGTTCACCTCCACTGCCGTGTTGGACGCCGAAGCCCGCCTGGTGGCCGCCGCCGGCCGGCACGACGGGCGAAGAATCCCCGAGCACGTCGTCGCCGTGGCGTTGCTGGAGTCCACCGCCAACGGGACCGTGTTGAACCCCGGGCAGGCCGCGTTGGTCACCGCGATGGCGACCTCCGGTGCCCGGGTGCAACTGGGGATTGCTCCGGCCGGGTCCGGCAAAACCACCGCCATGGCCGCCCTGACCACTGCCTGGACGAGCTCGGGTGGCACCGTCATCGGCCTCGCCCCGTCGGCGGCCGCCGCAGCACAACTACGCGAGCAGACCGGTGCCCGGACCGACACCCTGGCCAAGCTCACGCACTCCCTGTCCCACGACCCCGACAACCCCCTCCTGGCCAAGATCGGGCCCAAGTCGTTGGTGATCATCGACGAGGCCGGGATGGCCGACACCCTCTCGTTGGACACCGCCGTCACCTTCATCACCCAACGAGGGGGCAGTGTCCGACTCATCGGGGACGACCAACAGCTCGCCGCGGTCGGCGCCGGGGGGGTCCTGCGGGACATCGCCACCACCCACGGCGCGGTCCACCTGTCCGAGCTGCTGCGGTTCACCGACCCCGCCGAGGCCGCCGCCACCCTGGCCCTACGAGACGGCAAACCCGAAGCGCTCGGGTTCTACCTGGACCGTGGCCGGGTCCACGTCGGTGACCTGGCCACCATCACCGAGCACCTGTTCACCGCCTGGGCCACCGACCGCACAAACGGCAAAGACGCTCTGATGCTCGCGCCCACCCGAGACATGACCCGAGGGCTCAACGAACGGGCCCGGGCACACCGCCTCCAAGGGCAACCCGAACCGGCGCGAACCGTCACCCTCGGCGACGGGTCCGTCGCGAGCGTCGGGGACGTGGTGATCACCCGGGTCAACCGCCGCGACCTGCGCACCACCAGAACGGACTTCGTGAAGAACGGTGACCGCTGGACCATCAAGGCGGCCCACCCCGGCGGTGACCTGACCGTCACCCACCACCAGAACCGCCGCACGATCAGGCTGCCCGCCGACTACGCCGCCGCGCACGTCGACCTCGGGTACGCCACCACCATCCACACCGCCCAAGGCGTCACCGCCGACACCACCCACGGGCTACTCACAGGACAGGAGAACCGGCAGCACCTATACACAATGTCCACCAGGGGCCGGCACGGCAACCACCTGTACCTGCAGGTCGTCGGCGACGGAGACCCGCACACCCTCATCCGCCCCGAAACCGTCCTCCCGGAAACCCCGTCCGAGCTGCTGGAAACCATCCTGGCCCGGGACGACTCCCCCCGCTCGGCCACCACGCAACACGCCGAGCACCAGTCTGCTGTTGTCCGGTTGGGGCAGGCCACCGCCCGGTACGTCGACGCCCTGCACACCGCATCCCTCGCCCGCCTCGGCCGAGAAGCCCTCGCAGAGTTGGACGACACCGCCGAGGACGCGCACCCGGGGCTGTGCGACGCACCGGCCTGGCCCACCCTGCGCTCCCACCTGGCCCTGCATGCTGCCACCGGTCTCGACCCGGCCCAGGCGCTGCGGCACGCCGTCACCATTCGGGAGTTGGACACCGCCGTCGACCCGGCGGCCGTGCTCGACTGGCGCCTGGACGACACCGGCCTGCGGGGCGCCGGGCCCGGACCGTTGCCCTGGACCCCCGCCATCCCACCCGCCTTGGCCGCTGACCCGGACTGGGGAGACTACCTGACCCGCCGCGCCCACCTCGTGCGGGGGTTGGCTGGGAGGGTGGCCGACCAGGCCACCACCGGCCCCACCCCAGCGTGGGCCACCCAGGGCACCACCCGGCCACCCGACTACCTGCTGGGCCGGGTCGCGGTGTGGCGCGCCGCCCGCGGCATCCCCGACAGCGACGTGCGCCCCACCGGCCCGCCGTGCCCGGACAAGGCCCCGGCGCTGTATCAACGCAAGCTCAACGACTACCTGGGCGGGGACCGGTCCCCCGCCCTGGCCGAATGGGCACAAACCCTGCGCGATATCTCCCCCGCTACCCGCACCGACACGTTCGCGCCGATCCTGGCGCAACGCCTCGCCGCGATCTCCCGGACCGGCATCAACGCCCGCGCCCTGCTGGCCCAGGCCGCAGCGAGGGGGCCGTTGCCGGACGAGCACGCCGCGGCCGCGTTGTGGTGGCGGATCGCCCCGCACCTGTCCCCCGCCGTGACCGCCCAGGTCGACCACCAGCACATTCTCACCGCCGATTGGGCTCCCGCCCTGACCGACGCACTCGGGACCGGCCGGGCCCAGGCCATACAAGACAGTCCCTGGTGGGCGCCCCTGGTCACCACCATCGAACACGCACTACAGCGAGGGTGGAGACTGGAACAGCTGCTGGACACCGCCCCCGCCCCCGGTGCGGACCTGGACGTGGACAACGCGCAGGCCATGGTCTGGCGGATCACCGGCCTGCTCGACCCCCCACCACCCGAGCACGACCAAGCACCACCGGAGGAGCGCGACGAACCACCCGTCGACCTGTTCCGCGGCTACGACGACCCCGCTCTCGACACGGCACCGACCGAGGCCGAATGGGACGCCCACCCGCCCATCCGGCAGCCTGCGGACCCCGCCCCGTTCGCCGTGTCGGCTCTCTCGCCGCGGGAGGTCGACGCCGGCCTGCGGCTAGCCGCCCTCGTGCATGCTTCGGCGGGGCCGCTGGAACCCAGCGACGCGCAAGTGGAACACCAGGTCGCGCGAGCAGGAGAATGGCAACACGCCCCCGTGGCCCGGGACCGGATGGTCCAGGTCAACCACTGGGCACTGGCCTACTACGAGGCCCAGCTCGCCCGGGGCGGGTGGGCCCGGGAGTACCTCATCGACCGGTTCTGCCAGGACGTCACCGGCCACGCCGACGTCCGTCCCGGTCACGCCCCGGCCGGGTGGACCCACCTGGTCGACCACCTGCGCACGGTCGGGGTCAGCGACACCGAACTGGTAGAGACCGGCCTGGCGTCAACGACCCGCACCGGGCGGCTCATCGACCGGTTCCGCGACCGGACCGTGTTCCCCATCGTCCACCACGGCGAAGTCCTCGGGTTCGTCGGCCGCCGCAACCCCGACCATTCTGATGACACCCCGTATGCCGGGCCGAAGTACCTGAACACCCCCACCACGGCCCTGTTCGCCAAAGGCGACCAGCTTTACGGGGTCATCCCTGAGCTGCTCGACGCGGGGGCCACCCCGGTCCTGGTCGAAGGACCGATCGACGCGCACGCCGTCACCCTGGCCACCCGCGGCACCCACGTCGGCGTCGCACCCCTGGGCACCACTCTGACCGAGGCCCAGGCGGCTCAGCTCGCCGGGTATGGGATTACCCCGGTGGTGGCTACCGACGCGGACCTGCCCGGGCGGATCGCCGCCGAACGCGCCTACTGGCTCCTGGCCCAACACGGGGTCCGCCCGTTGATGGCCATACTGCCCGACGGGTCCGACCCTGGAGACATCCTGTCAGGCCGAGGACCTAAAGCCGTTGCAGCTGCGATCAACAACACCGAACCCTTGGCTGAGGTGCTCCTTCACGAGCGGTTGACCAACCTCACCGGGCCCGCGGCCCTCACCGGCGCTACCAGCGTCGCTGCGACGGGGGACCCGCACGATTGGGATGACACCGCGCGCACCATCGCGCAGATGCTGAACGTCCCCGAACCGGACGCGCGTCAGGCCGTTCTTGAGGCGGTGCAGGCGTGGCACGCCGACCCCCGCACGATCGTCGTCTCCCAGCTCGGCCAGGCCAGCGCCGTCACCGCCCGCCTGCACACAGCCGAGGAAGGCAAACAGCACCAACGACTGACACGTGCCCGCGCAGTCCGTCTCCACCCGACCCCGAGCATGAGCCCAACCCCCGCGACATGGCCCACACGCACGACGAGCCACCCGGCCGGACCCCTCAGATAAGACAGGATCTTGCCCCTTTCCAGGGGCCGATCCTGCACGTATCCTGCACGCTGAGGCCAGACTCAGATAGCCTTAGATGCATTTGTGCAGTTCAGGGGCCTAGAAGCAGGGTGGACGTGAAGGGACTCGAACCCCTGACCTCTCGCGTGTGAAGCGAACGCTCTAACCAACTGAGCTACACGTCCGGATGCGACCACAAACTGTAGTCGAACCCCTGACCCGCTCATA
>JAABUN010008668.1_pt1 | contig 10290 bp, 8 predicted proteins | sample 5559311 | NCBI WGS metagenome assembly JAABUN01 (sample SAMN10711877, study PRJNA513370) | rock metagenome | isolation source: Antarctica rocks | place: Antarctica: Victoria Land, Siegfried Peak sud
CCCGCAGCAACCCGTTGACCGCTTCCGTGAGTTCCACCACGCCTTCCTCCCGCACGCCACCCGCCCCTCCGTCCGACCGGAGTCTACCACGCACGGGATACGTATTTCGACGCGAGGCCCTTAGTGGCGGACCTCGTGGGGACCGTTGTCGCCCCGAGGCGCGGTGGTGGCACGTGAGGCCCGTCGCGACGGGCGAGCTTAGCGGGGCCTCAACCGCCTGCGCCACCCCGCTCCGATGCGACCGGAGGGCGGGGCCTGCGTGAAGACGCCGTTATGCTTCGATCGCCGGGTTCGCCGCCATGATGGCTTCCGCCACCGCCCATACCTGCGGCAGAAAGCCTTGGACCTGCTCGCCGCGCTCTTGCAGCGCGGCGGATGACGATATGCCGAGGTCATCGAGCAGGAGCCGGTAGCCGTCGGTGAAGCGGTCTTGCAACTCTTCCGGCGCATCGTGATGGAACATTTTCTGGCAGCGGGAGTAGGTGGCGACCATCCAGAAGATGGCCTCGCGATGGTCGCCGCGCTCGATCAGCGCGCGGCTGCCGTCGATCGCGATCGGGCGGGCCTGCGCGGTCAGGTCTGCGGCGAACGGGAATGGTGTTTTGATGACCCCGATGGCGGCGTCGAAGGCCGTGGCGAGCGCGGCGAGATGCTGCGTGACGCGCGCTCGACTCAAGTGCGCGGCTCCTAACAATTCCAGAAGTGGCTCGTAGAACGACGCATGGTCGTATACGTTCAGGAGTTCTCGTACGGCGACGTACCTCCGTCGCACGGTGGGGTTCTCGAGGCCGGCCACGAGCAGCACATGGGTCGTCACGCCCGTCGCGAAGAGCCAGGCGGCCACCTGATCGTGGAATGGGTTGGCCTCGCGCAACGACTGGAGATTCTGCAGGACCTTGTCCCTGGCGTGTTCGCACCGCCGACGGACCCAGTGGCGCTTGGCGTAATCCCTGGACACCGCCGCCTGAAACGTGGTCAATCGGCCCGTCGGATCGGCGATGATGCCCGGTGTCCGAAAGCTCCCGGCCAGGTGGGACTGGCCCAAAACGAGGTCGGGTGACCGGAGTTCGGCGCTCGACAGGGAGGAGACTTCGAGCAGCACGCCGCGATAGCTGAACTTCCCAGGCTTCATCAGGGGATAGTCGTCGGCGAGGACGATCATGAGGTCGAGATCGGAGTTTGGCGGCAGCGGGGCGTCGTCGGGGAGCCAGTTGGTGGAGCCGTGGTAGAAGGCCCCCGCGAATCCCGGTAGGCCGCTGGCCTCCGCGTCCACCCACCGCCGCGCCACCGCCCTGGCCTGTCCAACGAGCATGGACGTCTCCCTTCGGTTCACGCGCGTTGGTACGTCCGCCTGCGGTGTCCCGTCGGGGCGAAGAGGATGGGAGCCGCCATGGTTTACACGGGCGTGGCGAACTTCCCCTCGTCCATGCCGGTGATCCGCTCGGGGTGGGTGTAGACGAGGCGCTTGCGGCCGATCGCCTTGGCGACGATCGTCACGCCGACATGCCCGGCCAACTCGACCGCGAGGCTGGTGGTGCTGTTGAGCGAGGCGATGATCGGGATGCCGCAACGCGAGGCTTTGAAGGCCATCTCGGAGGAGACGCGCCCGGTGGCGCAGAGGACGACGCGGCCGAGGTCGAGGCCGGTGAGCAGCGCGCGTCCGATGCACTTATCCACCGCGTTGTGTCGCCCGACATCTTCATAGTGCGCCAGGATACCGCTCTCGTCGATCAGCGCGGCGGAGTGGACGCCGCCGATCGCGCGCTTGATCGGCCCGCCGAGCGCGATCTCGCGCATCAATTCCTCGAGGCGGGCCAGGGGGAAGCGCAGATCGCTGGTGACGGCGGGAAGGGTCGCGAGTTCCTGCGGATCGATCGCGTGTCCCGAGCCGCAGCCGCTGGTGATGACCCGCCGCCACTCCGACTGCACGAGCGGGCGAGCGCTCTCGGCGAAGACGCGCATCCGGCTCAACTGATCGCACGCGCCGACGGCCAACAGTTCGTCCACGCCGTCGATCAGCCCTTCGCAATAGAGCCAGCCGACCGCAAGCTCGGTCAGGCCGCTCGGGGTGCAGAGGAGTGTGACCACGCGCTCGTCGTTCAATTCCAGCACCACCGGGAATTCGTCGCAGACGAGTAAAGGGATCGGGGCGTCGCTCGTCGCTCGCGCTGCTGCCATGATCGTCATCGCCGCTCGCATCCCCTCTCGTGCCGCCCGTGGCGCGGTCGTCGCGCGTCCACGCCGTCTCCGGCATTTCCACATTTTCAATAGTAGCACGCGATAGTAGCACGCGTGGGATGCGCCACGCCGGGGAGCTATGCTGAGGAAAGCGCGGGGCTGCCGTTCACGGTGGGGGCATCCCGCAGGGTGTGCAGCAGGGGTCGGGGCTGCGACGTGGCGTCGCGTGTTTGAGCGCCCCGCCGCGCGGATTATTCGTGGGGGGCGATGTCGGGCGTCGCGGTGTAGCCGCGCGCGCGCGCCGCCGCGCCGAGGGAGAGCAGGGCGGCGTCTTCGATGGTCAGGAGTTCGGGCGGGGTGACGGCGAACGAGGTGAACGACGCGAGGTAGCCATGGCAACGGTCGCAGAGGTCCACGCGATATTTACCCTCCTGGCCCTCTTTCGCGAGGTAGTGCAACATCTGCTGATCCTCGGTGCCGCAGTGCGCGCAACGGTTGACCAGGATACGCCACCCCGTGCCACAGATGGCGCAACGCAACTTCCGCTCGCCGCTCGACCCCTGCAACTCGGCCAGCAGGGGCGGGCCGCCGCAGACCGGGCACGATGGCACCTCCCACAACGGGAGATTCGCCGCCGTCGCCAGCGGTGCCAGGGCGCGCGCGACCCCCAGGAAGGCCGCGCTAACGGTGAAACTCGTCAGGGTGCGGAGCGCCGTGACCTCGATGGCCAGGTCGGCTGCCGCCGCTTCGAGCGCGTCGGCGTCCCCGGCCAGCGCGGCGGCGAGGAGTTCGTCGGGCAACGTCTCGTGCGAGCGCAGCGCCGCTTGGAGTCGGGCGGCGGCGGTCGCGAGTTCCGGTCGCCCGGTCGCCAGATCGCAGAGCAGTGTGAAGAAGCGGCGGATACCGGGCAGGTCGAGGTCGATGTCCTCGTCTTCCAGCAGCGGGATTCCCGCCGCTAACTTCTCGCGCGCCCGCTCCGGGGTGAGGGCGACGGTGGCGGCCTGGGGTAACTCGTCGATATAGAGGGCGACAACCCCGCGCCCGAACGCGATCGTCTCGACCAGTTCCGGGTGTTCGCGCCCGAGCTTGGTCCAACGGCGCGCGGCCTCTTTGTGCAGCTTCTCGCGCTCCGGCACGGTGCGGGGCGGGGTTGGTGCGATCATGGGCCCCTGGAGAGGCGTGGGTCGTGAGTCGTGAGTCGTGAGTGGAGGTTGGTTGCTGGCACGGTGCCGGAGTGCCGCCGCGCAGCCACTCACGACCCACGCCTCGCGCCTCACGCATGTGCGGAGTACAGGATCACCGCGCGCAGGATGAAGCCACCGATCAGGGCGAGGGAGGAGGCGACGACGACGGTGCCGTTGCCGAGGAGGCGCGGGCGCAGGTAGAGGCCGAGCGGGATGAGCAGGCCGACGACGAGGACGCCGCCCCAGAAGATCGGGGCGAGTTTGCCGACGAGCAGCACCCCGCCCGCCCCGGCGGCGGCGAGACTGACGGCCAGGGCGAGCAGCAGGGCGATCTCGATGGCGATGGTGAGTAGATCGGCCCGCTCCAGTCGCCCGATAACCTGTTCGCTACGCCCGCGCCGCAGGCTGAGAATGAGCGCGATCGTGGCGATGCCGGTCGAGACGCCGGAAGCCGCGAACAGGGCACCGAGGATGACATTGTCGCCCCAGACGCGCTGATTCGTCGCGTTCAGCAAGACACCGGTATAGGAGACCAGGAGGATCGAGAAGGCGAGTCCGATCACCGCCAGGAGCTTGCCGAGCGCGGGGGGCAGACGGAACCGGCGGACCTGGCGAATATCCGCCACGGTCAGCAGGAAGGCCAGCCCGGCGCAGAGTCCGAAGCCGGTCAGGATCCAGGAGCCGTAGGACATCGGCGACCAGTATTTGAATGCCGGTTGCATCGTCGTGACGTTGACCAGCATATGCCAGAAGCGCAGCGGTTGGCCGAGATCGAGCGTCAGGAAGAGGCCACAAAGCGCGGCGAGCGGCGCAGCCAGCAGATAGCCGATACGGGTCACCGGGCGATTCTCCGCCCCGCCGACGAGTTGCACGACCGACGCGATCAGGAACGACCCGGCGGCGATCCCGCCGATGAAGAAGTAGGCGATGATCCACCAGTACCAATGCGGATCGGCCACACGCCCGGTGATAGCCACGAGTGGTGCGATGAGCATCCCGTTTCCCCCTCGGTTACTCGGCCTGCGCCGTATCGGCGCCCTTGCCACGGTTGCGGAACGAGATCGCCGCGCCGAGCGCCAGGATCGCGCCGGTGACCACCCCGCCGAGTTGCGAGGGCACGGTCGCGCGCGAACTGAGCTTGGGGCGGGACGGCAGGCCATAGGTGTCCGGCGTGTCCAGCAGCAGATGGAACGCGTTGAGGCCACCGATCTCGTCGGTATAGCCGTCGCCGGGCTTGCCGTAGATGTAGGCGTTCTTGAGTCCCGCCGCGTGCAGCTTCCCGACACGCGCCTCGGCGCGCGCCAGCAACTCGTCCACCTCGCCGAACTGGATCGACGCGGTGGGGCAGGCCTTCGCGCAGGCCGGTTCGAGGCCATTCTGCTGCCGGTCGTAGCAGAGGGTGCATTTCTGCGCGACCCCCTTGCCGTTCGTCTCGATCACGCCGAACGGGCAGGCGGCAATGCAGTCGCGGCAGCCGTTGCAGACGTCCGGCTGGATGTAGACCGAGTCGAACTCGGTGCGGATGATCGCCCCGGTGGGGCAGGCTTCGAGGCAGGCGGCCTGCACGCAGTGGTGGCAGACATCGCTGTTCATCAGCCAGCGCGAGTTGGGCGCCTCGAACTGCTCGATGAACTGCACATGCCGCCAGGTCGTGCCGGAGAGGTTGCCGGTATTATCGTAGCTGTTTCCCGTCAGCGTGTAGCCGTCGGAGGGCAGCTCGTTCCACTGCTTGCACGCGACCTCGCAGGCCTTGCAGCCGATGCACAACGTCGAGTCGGTGAAGAATCCCGTCGCCATATGGCCCCCTGGGAGAGTTGTGAGTCGTGGGTCGTGAGTCGTGAGTCGTGAGTAGAGGTTCGCCGCTGGCGCAGTGCCCGGTATACCACCGCGCAGCCACTCACGACTCACGACCCACGACTCACAACTTACGTATGTTGCAGACGAACGCCTTGCCTTCGTGGATCGTGACGTTCGGCTCGGCGACGATGGCGGCGAGGTCGTTGGCGCTGGCACCCTTGACCAGTCCTTCGTAGCCCCAGTGGATCGGCATACCGACCTGATGGAGGGTGCGACCACCCATCTTCAGCGGCTGGATACGGCTGGTGACGAGCGCCTTGCAGCGGATCTCGCCGCGCGGACTCACGACCGCGACCATCTCGGTGTTCTGGATCTTCAGTTCGCTCGCCAGTTGGGGGCTGATCTCGATGAACATCTCCGGCTGCAACTCGGCCAGCCAGGGGAGCCAGCGGGACATCGCGCCGCTCAGGTGGTGTTCGGTGAGGCGGTAAGTCGTCACGACGTAGGGGTACTTCGCGCTATCCACGGCGGCGGCTTTGAGCGGGTTGGCGTCGGTCGCGTAGGTGTTCATCTCGTTGCCGGCGGCGTCCTTGATGCTGTAGACCTTCGTGACCGGGTTGACGTGCTGCTTATAGACCGGGTTCTGCACGGGCGACTCGTAGGGTTCGTAATGGGTCGGCAGCGGGCCGTCCACCAACCCGCTCGGCGCGAAGAGCCAGCCCTTGCCATCGGCCTTCATGATGAACGGGTCGGTGCCAGCGTGGGCGTCGAGGCCACCCTTCGACCACTGCGCCGGGGTGTTCGGGGCCTTGGTGCCGGGGAAGTCGGGTATGTCGTAGCCGGTCCACTGCTTCGCCCCGGCATCCCACCAGACGAGCTTCTTTTCCTCCGACCAGGGGGTGCCGTCGGGCTTGGCCGAGGCGCGGTTGTAAAGGATACGACGGTTGGCGGGCCAGGCGAAGCCCCAGCCGAGCGAGGCGTACTCGTCCGGCTTGCGATTGCGCGCGCGATTGACGAACGCCGGGCGACCCTTGGCGTCGGCGACGAGTTTGCCGTCCGCGCCGCGCGCCAGGATGGAGACGCCGGAATAGATCCAGGCCCCACAGGCGGTGGTGCCATCGTCTTTCAGGTCGTTGAAGCTGTTGACCAGATCGAGGGTGCCCCGCTCGCGCGTTGTCGGCTGCCCGGCGAGATCGGTGTAGCGCGGCTTGCCATCGGCACCGATCTTGTAGCCGTTGATCTCCTGCATGATCAGCTCGGCGGATGGCTCATCCGTGGACAGGAAATGCTCCTCCGGGTCGACCGGCAGGTAGTCCCAGGTCATCGCCTTGATGCCCAGATCCTTCGCCTCGGTGCTGGCCGCGTAGAGTTTTTTCAGGCGCGTGCCGAGATAATAGGTGAACCAGATGTCGGAGCGGGCCTCCTCCGGCGGGTCGGCGGCCTTGTCGTGCCACTGCACCAGGCGCATGGTGTTGGTGTACGACCCGTCGATCTCCGGCACGGCGGCGGCGGGGAAGAAGAAGACCTCGGTCTGGATGTCTTCCGGGCGGGTCGCTGCCTCCGGCCCGGCCACCTCCGGGCCATTCTTCCAGAAGGTCGCCGTCTCGGTCAGGAAGAGATCCTTGACGACGAGCCAGTCGAGCTTGGCGAGGGCCTGGCGGTGCAGCCCGGCATTCTGGCCGCCGACCGCCGGGTTCTGGCCCATCGCGAAGAAGCCCTTCATCTTGCCGTTGTACATATCCACGAACATCGGGAAGTGGGAGTGGTCGCCGCTGTTCCAGGGGAGGAGGCCATAGCCGTAGTCGGTTTCCTTGGTCGCATACTCGCCGTACCAGGCTTTCAGTAGGCTCACCATGAACTTCGGCTGGTTCACCCAATAGCTGGTCGGCGAGGTCTCGGTGGCGAGGTAATCGCTGAGATTGTCGTGCTTGCGCCCCGCCGCGACGGTCTTCATGTTGAGATAGCCAGGCAGCAGGTTGTAGAGGGTGGGGATGTCGGTGCTGCCCTGGATCGTCGCGTGGCCGCGCAGGGCGATGATGCCGCCGCCCGGTCGCCCGGTATTGCCGAGGAGGAGTTGCAGGATCGCGGCGGTGCGGATCATCTGCACGCCGGTGGTGTGCTGCGTCCAGGCGACCGCGTAGGCGATCGAGGTCGTCTTGTTCGCGCCGGACGCGGCGAGGATCGTCTCGGCAACCTTCAGGAAGGTCTCTTTCGGCGTGCCGCAGACCTCCTCGACCATCTCGGGGGTGTAGCGCTTGTAATGGTCCTTGAGGATCTGGAAGACGCAGTTCGGGTCTTGCATGGTCGGATCGGCCAGCGGTTGCGGGCCGAGGAGCTGGCCAACCCGTTGCGAGAACGACTGGGTGTCGGTGGAGGGGGTCGGCTGCGCGGGCGGGCTGCCGCCACCGGCCGCCGTCTCGCTCTGGTAGGCGAAGAACTTGGTGTCGTACGAGCGCGTACTCTCGTTCCAACCGGCGAAGAGGCCGGTCTCGTCGATCTTGTTGTTGGCGCGAAATTGCGGCGTGATCAGCGTCGCCGCGTTGGTGTAGTTGAGGACGTATTCCTTGAAGAAGGGTTCGGTGTTCCAGCGCGCGGAGTTGATGACGTAATTGACGAGCGCGCCGAGGAACACGATGTCCGACCCCGCGCGCAGGGGCGCGTAGAGGTCGGCGACCGCCGACGTGCGGGTGAAGCGCGGATCGACGTGGACGATCTTGCCGCCCAGTTCCTGCGCCTTCATCGCGAACCGGAAGCCGACCGGGTGATTCTCGGCGAAGTTCGAGCCCATCACGAGCATGCAGTCGGTGCGCTGCAAATCCATCAGGAAGGTGGTGGCACCGCCACGACCATACGTGACCCCCAGACCGGGGACCGTGCTAGAGTGTCATATTCGGGCTTGGTTCTCGACATAGACCACGCCGAGGCTGCGCATCAGCTTCGTGTGGACATAGTTCCACTCGTTGTCCATCGTCGCGCCGCCGAGGGTGCCGATCGCGGTCGTGCGGTTGACCGTCTTCTCGGTCGGCTGCCCGCCGATGGTGAAGGTATCCTTCACCTTGAAGGTGGCGTCGCGGGTTTTCTTGACCCGGTCGGCGAGCATGTCCATCGCCTTTTTCAGCTCGAGCGGCTCCCAGGCGGTGCCGCCGGGTCGGCGGTAGAGGACCTTCTTCTCGCGCTTGTCGTTGACGGCGAGTTGGAAGGAGGCCGCGCCCTTGGGGCAGAGGGTGCCGCCGCTGATCGGGCTGTCCGGGTTCCCCTCGATGTTGATGATCTGCCAGTCCTTCTTGCCGGGGGTCCGCTCGCGCGAATGGACGAGCGTCCCGCAGCCGACGGCGCAATAGGGGCAGATGCCGGGGGCCGCCTTGGCATCGCGGACTTTCCAGTCCTGCGCCACCTTCGCCGCCACCGCCTTGTTTTCGGCAGCGGAGACGATCCCGGCTACCGCCAGTCCCGCCGCCACACCGCCGCTCGTCTTGACGAACTGCCTACGCGACAATCTCATCGCCGATGGGCTCCTTTCCTCGACGTGGGTCGGCCAATTGGCTGACTCACAGGGTACGCGAAGGACTACTCGCGGGAGTGGCGACGATGCTGGCTTGATTGCGCGAGGGTGAAATCGGCTGCCGGATGTTGGGAATGCAACCGCAGCAGCGAGAGCATTGGAGAATCGTACCCCAACTCGGGTGAAGCGACAATGATTCGCGCTTTAATGGATATTTGTCGCGCGGACGGCGACGGTACAGCACACACCTGTCGACCTGTGGCGGCGTCGGCCCTCGCCGCCATCGGTCACACCTCACGCAGATAGTCGCGGATCATCAGCGCCGCCGTCGCCCCTTCGCCCGCCGCGCTAGCCGCCTGCTTGGTGCTGCCCTTGCGGACATCGCCGGCCGCGAAGATGCCGGGCACGCTGGTCGCAAGGGTCTGGTCGGTGACGATGAAGCCGTACTGGTCGCGCGCGAACTCGGTGGGGAGCCACCCGGCGTTGGGGGTGAGGCCGATGAAGACGAAGACCCCTGCCGGGTGAAGCTCTTCGGTCGCGCCGCTGGCACGGTCGCGCACGACGACACCGTTGAGCTTGCCCTCGCCACGAAGTTCCTGAACCTCGGTGTTGTAGCGCACCTCGATCTCGGGATGCTCCGTCAGCTTTTGGATCACGATCTGGCTGGCGGTCAGCGCCGTGCCGCGCACCAGGAGCGTGATGTGGTCGGCGAAGCGGGCCAAGTGCAGGCTCTCCTCGCCCGCACTATTGCCGCCACCGATCACCGCGACCGGGCGACCCTTGTAGAAGGGGCCGTCACAGGTGGCGCAGAAGTGGACACCGGCACCGATCAGGGCCGCCTCGCCAGGGACGTCGAGGCGGCGGTAGGTGGAACCGGTGGCGAGCAGCATGGCGCGCGCGCCGTATTCCGCCCCGTCGCCGGTCGTGACATAGCGCGATTCGGCTTCGGCCCGCAGCCCGACCACCTCGGTCGCCTGGAGGATCTCGACCCCGAAGCGTCGCGCTTGCTGGACGAGACGGTCGGCGAACTCGCCGCCGCCGATCCCATCCGGGAAACCGGGGAAGTTGTCCAGCCGCTCGGTCACCCCGGCCTGTCCCCCAACGCCGCTCCGCTCGATCACCAGCACGTCGAGCCCCTCGCGGGCGGCGTAGAGGGCGGCGGTGAGGCCGGTCGGGCCGCTGCCGATCACGATCAGGTCGTAGTAGGCCATCCGGGCGCGCGTTTGGAGTCCCAGTTTCGCGGCCAACTCGGCGTTGCTCGGCTCGACGAGGATACTTTCGTCGGCGAAGACGAGGGTCGGGATGATCCGTTTGCCAGCGTTGACGCGCTCGACGACCGCCTGTCCGTCGAGGTCGTTTTCGATGTCGACCCAGGTGTAGTGGATGCGCTGTTCGCCGAGGAATTGCTTCGTCCGGCGACAGTCGGGGCACCAGGGGGCACCGTAGACCGTTAATGCCACCTGTTCCATCGCTCGCCTGCTTCCTTCCGCAGATAGGTAGGGAGTAGTCAGTAGAAATGCTGCACAATAAGGGCTGGTCGGGTATGCTGACGGGCGGAAGGGGGGCCGCGATGATCCTGCGCTATCACCACCTGACGATCGCGCCGACGGTGTTCCGGGCGATGACCGG